>Ga0247727_10000353_pt1 | contig 111989 bp, 179 predicted proteins | sample WisWelCaveWW1625_FD_202498 | JGI IMG/M metagenome (GOLD analysis project Ga0247727, IMG submission 202498) | Biofilm microbial communities from Wishing Well Cave, Virginia, United States - WW16-25 | ecosystem: Environmental > Aquatic > Deep subsurface > Groundwater > Cave microbial mat... | reverse complement strand
CCACTCACACACTCCTCTTCTTATAATCTAATAAGAATCCATACTTAGATACACCTAAATACCCATTCATAATCAATAGCACCTTTAGTAATACACTACTTATTACCCCCACAATCCCCCGCTTATTGCCCCCTCAGCCCCCTCAATACCCGCCCTTATACTACTATTCTTCATATACCCCCTATCTCTAAGGTTGTGTAATCATTACACATTATGCCAATTGCCCACCGAGCGGATACAACTTTCATCTAATACCCATAAATGGCTAAGGTTGGATTATCATTAGATATTTCATTCATCACATTATTACCTTATCATAATAGCGGGGGCTAGTAAAGAAGATTCCTACTTACCCCCTAATAAAATATATTGACATAAGGCATAGAGTTTGCTATACTATGTATTAAAGGAAAGGAATAGTTATTGCTAATAGGAGTAGAGTGATAAGATAATATGTATGTAAAGTATAGACCATGAAATCGTTAAGGGGGATGGTCAAGTAGAAGGTGTGTGGTGGTGCCACTGGTACCCCAGTAATATAAAACTAAACGAAGGTGAATCCTGATTCAATGAATAAAATTAAACCACACTTACTAGAAATACTAAAAGATAAGGAAAACACTAATAAGAAGCTCTGTAAAGAGATAAGGGCTACCTTCCCTACCCTAGAGAAGAAATAATGGATTCTAGCGTTAGTTTACGGTTCAAAAGTGTCATCTACAGAATTCCTAGAAAGGACTTATGAGTAATAAATCTAAGATGGGGCTCCAGCCCTCTAAATTTTTAAAAAAAAAGAAAGGGGAACTTAGATTCACATGGATAGTGGTTTACAAGAGAAGAGAGTATGGAAAGACACCAGTGCGGTAACGCATATAAATAGTTATTATACTACAGTAATAGGAGTAGTTTGTGGTTGTTTAATAAAGAATAGCTTACCAACTATACGATTCAGCGGAATAGTAGACTTAAGTAAATGTAGTAACCAAGGGGGTATAGAGATGAAGTGTATTATTAATGGGAGTAATATAATTCCTATTTTTAATAAATTTGAGCATATAAGGAAAGTGTATTCAAGAATAGATTGTTCATGGTACGGGTGTGCCTTGAAACAAGGAATTAATAGTATTAGGGTTCAAGTTAGAGATAGCTCTATAGGGAATCGTGGGTATTATTGTAAGGCTCTGGCAATCATACAGAGTGGTGCTACCTTGGAAGTAATATGGCCCGATATTTTTCTAAAGTATGATGCACACAAATTAGAAGAGGGGAGGGGGTCTAGATGAAAACTCTAAAAGAGATATATGATGAATGTAAAGAGGGTTTTGACAGAGCACTAAAAAACCAAATTGGAGTGATAGATAAGGATGTTGAAAAAACAATAGTTGAAGAAAAGACCTCTTTTATAAAGAAGTTGTTAACAACCCACTTAGAAGGTCAAGTAAGACATAAAGCTTTAAAATTGAAAGGAAAGAGAAAGAAATGGAAGTAGCAGACTCTATTATAACTTTCAAAAAGGGGGGTAAGATAGTGGCAGTTTTCCCAGGTAGGAGATTTGGTAAGAGTTCCTGGGGGTTGCATAGTCTTTATGAACAATACTTCGCCTGTAAGTATGAAGTAGAGTATTTAGGGCGTGGGCCGAAAAAAATGGCGCGATGGGCTTTATGAGACCAAAAACCATATTTGAACTTGTTAGAGAAGCGGAAGAAGCTGTGCTTGATCTAAAAACCAGCGTGAAAGAGGGGCATAGTGAAGTAGAAGCAGCAACTAAGAATTTACGAAGGATTTTAAGTACTATCTTAAGGAGGACTAGAAAATGGGCAATAAGGAGACGAGCAAACCAGAAGGTGTTTTTACGGTGGAAAGCCTAGAACAGTTAATGAAGAACAGCTCATATGGTCGCCCCAACATATTGTTTGTACCCGCTAATTTAAAAAAATACTGGAGCGCATTAGGGCATACATATAACTGTATCTTTTTAGAAGAAGAAATACCAGCTTCTATTGAGGAAAGAAACTTAGATGAATAAAAAGAAAAAGAAGATCAGTATAAATAAACAAAGTAATTTTAGTCATAGTTTGGATGATGCCTCAATAAACATTAATAATTCTTCTACTCCCACTTTTATAATGGATGTAGAGGAAATTAAAGCAATAGTTAATAAAATATTTACAACATTAGATGATCTTGAAAAACGGATTAGGAAATTGGAAGAGAAAGTAGATGGATATTCATTTTAAATCAATTACTTATACTACTAAGGAGGGGATAAAGACGTACATGTACGACCCAAATTATCCTTGTATTATGTGTGAACTCCCTGTAGTAGAAGCATCAATAGGAGGTACCGCTGTGTGCCAGTTTTGCGATATAGGGGTACACAGAAGTAGCACACCTTGGACCTATAAAGAGACGATAGAATTCGCTAGAAAGGCGTTCTTAAAAAATAATATGCAAATATTAAGAATCTGAGTTCCCAAAAAAGGAAAAACTCCCGAATATTTGGATATATGTGTACAAGTCTTAGTTTTAGAGGCATTTTATCGCTTAACTAGCGAATTTATTATTTACTCTATCCTATTCATCCGTATCTCTGTGTTACGAGACATAGGTCTGTACTGTCAGCCCCTTTATTGTAAAGGCGATAATATCGCTGGAGGGAGTAAGCTGTTTGCGGAGGCTAAATCTCCTGCGTTTTTATTTTGATGTCTTTATAGCTAGTACTTAAAGCAATTCAGTAGAAACTTTGAGTGGGGATGGCTGACTTTGACTAACGTAAGTGAAGATCTTAAAGAGAAGTTCAAGAAACTAATGAAGGAAATGGAAGACTTGATTAGAACTACTTCTCCGGCGGATCTTGAAAAAATAAAAATTGATATTTTAAAGTCATCTTCAATACCTAAAGACTCTTCTATAATCTGTAAGACTGAACAAGAGTTTATGATGAAGCTAAGTGAGAGGATAACGGGAGTTACCAACAAGCGGGCGTATGTCTTACAGCACTGGTCATCTGTATCAGAGGTTGTAATTAACAATCACCGTGAAGAGTCTACTAAGCAGAAAAGACTATTTGTTTTACCCTCCATAGTGGAGTTCGATTCCATGTATAATCCAGAAAAATATTTTGAACCATACTTAGCATTTTTTACCCACGACAAAAAAGTATTTGTATACCCTCGTGATGAAGAGTTCTTTTCTGATTCAGATTTCTTAGAGGACTAAGGAGAGGCTTACGAGTGAGCTTTCAGCTCATTCATGCAATTCCTCCCATTACCCAGAGCAATCTAGGTAACTTCCTCCTCGTCTGTTGGGTAAGGGGCTTCTGCCCCTTACCCGCAGATATTATAATATAAGGTGGGTCATGACTATACCAATTAACAATTACCAATTTTCTTTTAATCCCTGTCATGGTTGCAGTGCGCGAGGATGGGTTGAAACTTCTGATAATAAACTGCACATTTGTCCTGTCTGTGAGGGTTGTGGGGTTTACACCAGACCAGAACAATCTACTACTATGTACTCGCATACTATTGATCCATGTTTTATGAGGATGAACTACAATGGGGTTCGGTAATTATAAATCTGACTCAAAGTATTGGACAAAGATAAAATGGAGACGCGATAATAAAGCGGAATATACTGATCCGCACGGTAAAGCTGCACCTGAACCAGCTATAGATTACAAGAATTTAGAATTTAAGAAGTACCCCGATAAAATTAAGATCGGTATATACTTTGATGAAAACAGACACCCTCAAGAGTCTCAACCTCAGCCTAAGAAAAAATATGATTCTAGTGGAAGGTACATAAAACATAAGTATTTTGTGGAGACCAAAAAAGAGGAAAAGAAAAAATATAAATACTCATTAGGGCAACTAATGAGAGATGGCTCCCCTAGTAACCCAAAGAATCAAAAAGATGTCAGAAGAAAAAAGTAAATTAACAGTTGTAGGCAACACTGATAATAGAGATGCTGTTCTTCGAAAGAGATTCTCACAAATGGGCAGCGGAGAATGGGGCTACACAGAAAATCTCTTATTAGAGATACAAGCATTAGACTATATAACTTGTGGTGGTGACCCATCCAAGCAATCTTCTATACGAGAAATGGTGGAAAGTTTAAAAGCCACTATTTCAAGAGATTTAAAAGATGACCAAGAACTTAAAGAATTTGTTCTTAACACACTTCCAACTACAGATGAAGCTTTTCGTCTATGGACTAAGAAATCAGAGTGGAATGAAAGTCTTATATCTAAGATAAGATCTCATCATACTTTTAGTCCTTTTAAAAAGTTGGCAATGCTAGACGCATTGTATGAAAAAGGAAAAGTAAAAGGAGATGTACGGGCTATGGAACTTTACTTCAAACTAGCTGGTGATTTAACCACTGAGAAAAAAGGAAGTAAAGAGTTAGATGATTATAGAAATTATAATCGCATAATAAACACGCCCCGTAAATAAGGATTATGATAGAGTATGGTGAACCTCTAAAAATACATACGTTAAATGTTGAAGGTTTAGTTGATGAGTTTTATAAAAATAATATTAAAACAGACTCGTCAAAGATAAGACCTCTTCACCCTGCACAGTTAGAAATAGTTCGTGATTCAGGTCGTTTTAAAGTAGTTGCGTGCGGAAGAAGGTTTGGAAAATCCTTGTTGTGTGCTTTTATAGCTTCAACAGTTGCAATGCAGCCGGGGAGAAAAATCTGGATTGTTAGTGCTACATATAAACTAACAGATAAGGTTTTTAATCCACTATATCATTTATTTGTAAATGAATTAAAATTAGCTAATCCTTCCAAAGGCGGAAGGGCAAATAGAGTAGAAAGACTTATACAACTTCCTAACGGGAGTACAATAGAAGGTAAGTCATGTGAACGAAGAGATCAATTAGTCGGAGATGCAATTGACCTTTTGATATTCGATGAATATGCTCTAGTTTCTAATGGTCAAGATATATTTGATCAGGAATTACGCCCAACTCTTATGGATAGGGAAGGCTCAGCTATTTTTATTTCTACTCCTCGAGGGAGAAATCATTTCTATAAAGCATACATACGTGGGCAAGAGGGAATGAGACTCAAGAAAGAAGAGGCTTTAGGAGCCGTCCTTTCCAAAGAACAAAAAGAAGAAAGTAATTGGTCTAGTTTTAGATTTGATTCGTATTCTAATACTGTAGACAACGGTGGTTATCTTAAGAAGTCAGAAATAGATGCAATGTTATTAACTACTCCTGGAGTTATGTTTAGGCAAGAGTGTCTGGCGGATTTTACAGCTATAGCGGATACTGCATTTCCAGAATTTGATTCAAAACAACAGATAGTAGAATGGGATTATCAAAGAGGCATACCTGTTGACGTTGGTATGGACTTCAACTATCAAGTTCCTTGTACTACTCTTTATTTGCAGATTGACCCTAGTATGAACATATTGGTATTTGATGAGTATCACCCAGTAGAGGCTCATAAAACGGTCCATGAACAAGCGCAGCAGATGCTACAAGTTGACTCTAAACTAGGTGGGAGAGCCGGGGTAGTTCGATTTGTAATAGCTGATAAATCAGGAGAGCAAAAAAGTCTTAACGGAAGAAGTGCTTGGTTAGATTTAGAAGATTACGGGATATTTGCTGTTGGTAAAAAGCAAAAGATAGAAACAGGTTGTGATTTAATTCGTTTGTGGTGTAATCACCCCAAAGTTGATGACAAGGGGAATATTCAATTTCATGAGGATGGTGTAACTCCGATAACCTACCCTAAGTTATTTATCAATAAAAGATGTAAAAATCTCATATTTGCATTAGAAACAGCTCGTGCTCCTGAGAATCAACAAGGGATGTTGAAAGAGGGTTATGAGAAAGACAATATCGTGGATGGCCCGCTTGATGCTCTCCGTTATGTTTTAGTTTATTTATTACAAGATTCTGGCTATGTAAAAACAATGCCAGTAGTTTAATAAGCAAAGAAGAGAAAAAGGATAAGAAATGGCAGACCCAATAATTGACAATCGAAGACAAGTAAGACAGCGGCAAGATCAAACTGCTCTACATAAAACTATTAGCTTAAGTGTGTCACCTAGTGTAGATGTAGTTAGACTTGATATTGTAGCTAAAAAACTTACTATTCAATTAGATAGTTCCCTAACAGCAACTGCTGATGGGTCTATTGATGGATTACAGTTTTTTACTTTAGGAGCATTTGCTTCTGGGAGACTTACCTATGGTGGTGTTGATACGGATCACTTAATAAAGTGGGTAAAAATTACTAGATCTGCTGGTTCTGGTAAAGCAACAATTATAGCGGTTTAATTATAAACATGCCTAGCACTCCACGTTTAATAAAATACTGGGGAGGGCGTTTTAGGCCCTGTCTTGAAAACTGGCCCGAAGAAATACAAAATGATTTAGATCTTCAAACAAAAGTGTTGTTACTTGTATACAAAAAGTACGCACATCATAATTGGGGTAATATGTTACCAAATCAAAAATTTGATGAAATAAACCAGTATGTCTTTAGTCTTTTACAAGAATATTTTTAATAATAGAGGTTAATATAATGTCTAGTAATGAATCATGGAAATCTAACGCAAAAAAAGCTTCTGGGGGTAATACTCTTAAAACTAGAGGAGTTAGCCAAAAAGGAAAAGGATTGCCACAAGGTCATTCATATAAAGCAGATAACAATTCAAAAGCTCTGCCTAATATGGGAGATAGAGGGCCTGGTAGTTCCACTGCTTTCGCTCTTTTAAGAGAAGAAGCAACGAGGCTTAGATCGTTGAGGAAGGTTCCTGGCAATTTGGGTTATCAAGGTAAAATTGATGTCTCGAAGTATGGTAAGTATAGTTGCACAGGAAAATCGGGGAAGAAATAATGTCAAACAAAGGATCTAAAACTCCTCTGAATGATATGAAAAACCAATACCAGAAAGTATTGGATATAAATGCAATGAAATATAGACCAGGACGAAATCTGGTACAAAGTTTGATTAAATTAAAATCAATCTCAAAACAAAAGGCAGTAACAAGGAGAACTAAAAATGGGGCTTAATCTTAGGTCTGTACAAAAATTACACAAGCTCCAAGACGATGTTACGGATAATGTTCCTGGAAGAGAAAAAGTTGAGCAACTTGATAAAAAGTTGAATAAATCTTCTGGGTACAAAGCATTTAGAGGAATTCGAAGGCGACAGTCAAAAAACTTTGGTTTTGATTCTTTAGACAGAAAAATAGAACTAGCATGGGAAGTTGAAGCAGTCATTGACAGATTCGATTTCGGTGTTGGGGATTTTGGCTTAAGAATTACACTTCCTTCGAGTTCTCAACTTGATAAACGAGGATTAAAAAATGGTGACGAGCTAAGAATTATGCAAAAAAATTCAGTTATAGCTCTCGCTAGATTTAGAATTGTAGAAGAGGCAAACTCTGGTGACGTTGCAGCTAAAAAAGCTCGCATAGTTAGTAACACTGTTTTGCGGTTAAAAGACATAAACCCTTTTACAACTGAGTCAAACGTAACACTTCGTTTTGAGCTAGACGCGGGACCGAGAACCGCATAACAATAACTAATTAGTTTATAAGGAGAAATAATGGCTGAAATGAAATCGAATGCCAAAAAGGTTTCTGATGATGTTCCTTCACTTAAGTCGCGGGGAATGCGAATGAAGGGTGATAAGTTGGCTGGAAGTCGTGAAAAGCACGATTGTAACCAGGCATCTTGGTCTCTGAAGAAATCTTATAAGGGCAAGGATAAGTAACCTACTTTAGGTTAGAAATGTGGAGTAGGAAGATTAAAACCTTCCTACTCTTCTATAAAGGAGTATAAAAATTTCTTTCAATCTTGGAATCAAAAATTATCCTGGTGGGTATTTAGGGGGGATGGGCTTCGGAGCAGTAGGAGTTTACCTTTACGAGAATATCTTTTATCGGAGATGGATAACTGAAATTGCCTTAGCATTTTATGAAGGTCGTCAAGATGAGTTTGTCTGGTTAGACCTTTTAAAGCAATTTAGGAATCCAGAAAAACAACAGATACTCCCGATAAACCTCACTAAAGAAATTGTTGATGAAACATCTATTTTGTATAGGGAATCTCCTATTTATAAGGTTATGGACTCTAAGACTGGTAAACCACTGCCCAAAGATCAAAAACTTTGGGAAGAGATTCAGCAGTCTTCTAGATACCTTCAAATAATGGATAAACTCGATAGGTGGTGTAGACTCTTAGGTACTATTTTAGTAAAAGTTTCCTTTATAGATGAAAAAGGTGAGCTAGTAGAAGAAACAGAAGAGGGATCTGTAAGATTAGATGTTTTGCATGGGGGGGTCTATGATGTTAAGTACATTGATAGTCCTTACTATATTTCTGAACTTCTTATTGGTTTTGGACACGGATTTAAAGGTTTTGGAGAAGGCCAAGGTGGAGTTGGCGATCCCCGTAATGCAGGAGTAAGAAATGCAATGGGGATTCAAAAAGAATCACTAGGCCACCAAAAAGTTACTACTATTTATTGGTCACCAGAAGACCATAGGGTATCTGAAATTGGTGAAAAAGGCGAAGAGAACTTCCTTTATGATGGTGGGAATCCTTATGGAATAATCCCGGCTGTTCCTTTCTTCAATCAAGAACCTGCTCACTATTACTTTTTACCTGTAAATGAACCTCTTTTATATGCTAATCATGCAATTAATATGAGGTTAACAGATTTAAATCATATAGCCAAATTTCAATCTTTTGGTATCCCCGTACTAACTGGAGTTGAAAGAGGAACTTCAATTCGAAGAGGGAGACCTGTAGATGACTTTAATTTTTTTAGATCTGGCTCTGCAACACGATCACATGCAGGTGCGTTTTCTAGACTTGGTATGGGGCTCCCATATAGGAGTTTCGATTCTTCATTTAACGTTTTAACAGATGGAAATGCAGACGCAAATTCTGTGGGAATGAGTATAGGTCCCGATACTGCTATTGCGGTAGGGGAAAAGGGAGACTTTAAATTTGCGCACCCACAAGCTGATATCCAAGGATTAGCCCAAACAATTCAGCAACTTCAAGACTGGGTGCGTGTTAACCATGGGCTAATGTCAAAGGGTACCGCAGAAAAGTCTAATTCTGACTCTGGATTTAGTAAGATGATGACTAAAATTGGTGTTATTGAAGAAAACATCAGACGTCAAAAAGTCTTTATGGAAAGAGAAAAGCAGCTATTTCAGGTTGTCAAAAAACTATGGAATGTTCACTATAATGAAAAAGGCAGCCGTCAATTTAGTGAAAATGCAGAATTACAGATAACATATGTAGAACCTAATTTTCCTATCGATCCACTAACAAAGATCAATTTGCTTGAAGGGCAGAGAAAGATTATAGAATCTGGTGATAGACGTGCTATAAAAGATTTATTTCCGCACATGGATGATACTCAAATTGACGCACTTATTGAGGGTCATCATAAAGATAGAATTGAGCAAGCGGAAAGGGAATCTGAACTATTCGAAACTCAAGCTAAGACGATGAATAAGCATGGGATTATGCCAGATGGTAAAAGACTGGTACCTTCAGCCCAAGGTGCAGATAAGGCAATTTCTGGGAAAGATAATAAGTTTAAAGATTCTGAAGAGAAATCTAAACAGAAAGGGAAAAACTTAGATCAGAGACCGCAGAAAAAAGAGGAGAGAGCTCAGAAGCCTCAAGGTAAGTAAAAAGAGGATTATTGCTAAAGGGAGAGTAGCATGATTCAAAATGGAAAGCAAAATAAAATTTCAACTCATGTTTTAGTTATGGACACTATAAATGTTCCTTTCAGTGTATTTGAGGGCTCTGAGTCCGATTGCAAGAAAGAACATAAAAAGTGGATGACTAAAATAAAGAAAAACAATTGGGTACCAATTCCTGGGCCTTACCCTACGGAACTTAATGTTAACCACATTGTTGCTTTAAGAGTTGTATCAATATCACCTCTGATGCAGAAGGTGAGAAATTTAGATCAAGACCCAAGAAACAGTGAATTTATTGAAAGAGCAGGACAGACAGCTACTGATGCTCTTAAATCAGTCTCTGAAAATCAGGATTTTGGCTATAAATAATAGGTGGAACCTAACTAAATAATAAATTATACCAGGGTGGAACCCAGAGGTAAATATGCTAAAAGGCACAAAACTAAATAACCTTTTTGGAACAAAAGATAAAAAAGAAGTTGTTGCAGCGAATACCGCTACAGCAGCAGATGAAACAGAGGAAGATACGCAGGGCGTTGTAGATACTTCTAATGGGGATTCTGATAAAGTAACTGTATCAGATGAAAACAAAGATAGTAATACAACTGATGAGGAAAAGAAAAGCGATAAGACAACTGATCCTTATGCTGATTGGACAAAGGAAGACCTTTTGAAAGAAATGAAAGGTGCCAGAGACGAAGCAGCTAAGAATAGAGTTGAAAAGAAGGAGCTTGAAAAACAGCTAGCCGAAGATTACGAACGAAGGCTCAAAGAAATTGAGAATAAATTTACTCCTCTTGCTGACAAAGCAAAGGAATTAGACACTCTCAAAGAAAGAGAAGCCGACAGGAAGCGTACTCTAGAAGAGAAAATCGCTCATAGAGAAAGTGCAATAGAAGAACTTCAAGACAAAGTTACACAAATTGAAGACAAATATCGTGAAGAGAAGGTTGCACTTCAGTCCGAAAAGGAAAAAGCACAAGCCGAGCTAAAAGCTTATGAAAATTACTGGAAAGAACAACTTGATAAAGAAGTTGGGGATATCCCAGAAAAATATCGTAAGACAGCAGATCTAATAGTTAAAGGTGCTGGTACAACCAGACAAGCTTTAGAAGAAATTAGAACTGCTAAAAAAGAAGGAATGTTTAGCACAAAATCAGTAAAAGTCTTCAATGCCACTCCAGGTGCCAAAGATGGTGCCAGGATAGATTCAGATAAAGAAAAAGATGCCAAGAAGAAAAGTCTTTCCTCTATGGGGAAGATTGGAGCTGGGCTAAAGCAGTGGCGAGATGCTAAACGAAAATAAAATAACAACTAAGGAGATAAATAAAAATGGCCGAACAAGTTATTACACTTGCTGAAGCTGCTAATATATCGAACGATCTTCTTGTTGAAGGTGTTATTGAAGACATTATAACAGTTGATGAATGGTATCAATATCTTCCATTCGTCATGTTTGAAGGTCTTTCTTATTCTTTCACAAGAGAAAAGACGTTAGCTAAATCAGCTTTCGCAGCCCCTGGAACCGACCTTAATGCTAGCAAATATCAAAAAGGTGCTACGTTCCAACCAGTGGCCGTTCATCTCTCTGCCATCATTGGCGAGATTATAATGGACGGTCAGATTGAGGATCAGTTATCTGACCATAATGATCAACTTCAAGTACAAATTTCTTCCAAAGCGAAGGACATTGCTCGTACTTATATGAACGCGATCATCAATTTGCGTCGAGTACCTGGTGGACCTCTAGTTCAATCAACCCATGGTCTTATCGGGATCGAAGCGAAATTTTCAGGAATGAAAGAAATCCTCGATGGCGAACAAGGCAATTTGGATGATGTGAACCATCCATTCTATAACAACGGCTCTTCAACTCAGACATCTGCTCTGATTGAGGATGACCCAGCTTCACCACGAAATGGTCGCCCAGGACGAGTATACACATTAGAAGATCTCGATGCTCTCATCGACAGGATTACTACTGGTAAACCTGACTTTCTAATGATGCACGCCAGGGATATCCGAACATTGCGCACATTGCTGCGTAATACTGGTGGTGGAACAGATGCTAACCAAATCCAGCAAGCTGGATTAGGCAACATGAAACCCCGATTGATGTACCAGGAAATTCCTGTGTTCAGAAATGATTTTGTGTCACGATTTGAACCAGTTAACCTGATCGATACGGGAGTTGTTGCTGCGGTTGGTGCAACTTCAATTACTACAGCTGAAGATTATTCAGTAGCAGTCCCTCAAGCGTTGCTTGATGGTATTGCTCTTGGTAAAGCTGAAGTTCATGTCCGAGACAACGATGGTATTCTTCGTCGATGGCTTATTACCAATGCTACAATGGCGAACCCTTCGGTTCTCACCGTAGCTGTGTCTGGTACCTTTATGGACACCGAAAACAACGAAGCAGAAACAGTTCTTGCTCCTAACCATGCCTCTCTTTCACTTGTGGGTGAAACCTACAATATTTATGAGAGAAATGACGGATCACAGGTCTACTGCGGACGTTGGGGCCAATACGTTGGTCTTTGCGGCTTTACTTCTGCGAGTGATGCAGGAGTAGTGTTTGAGTATGTTGGTCCTCGTGAAAACGAGAATGCCCATCAGTATCGTTTAAAATGGTATTGCGGGTTTGATTTGTACAACAGGTTAAGTTTGGCCAGAATGAGAGATGTACTCCCCTTGGGTGCATAATAAGGCTAATTAATTAACAAGGATTGGGGGGAAGATTGAGTCTTCCCCCTTTTCTTAAAAGTACTGGAGGAGCCATGTACTGGAATACAAGAAGTGGTGCTTTCTATGGAAAGACCAATAAAATATATGTAGTAGTTAAACATCCACTACGATTCTTTGGAAATAACTACGTTAGCGGACTAAAATTTTGCAACGGTTATACAGTAGTGGAGAAGGACTCAAAAGCTTATAGAGAACTTAAAAAGAACTCTATGTTTAAAAAGCATAAAGAATTCGAACTAGCTTTTCTTCAAAAATTAGGTTTTCGTACAAAAGACATAGAATTAATATTTGGTAAGGATGTCTTTTATCACTATTTGGATGCAATTGGTTTAGATAAATTTCTAAGACCAGTAAACAAAATAAAAGATACTGTTGAGGAACAAGTTCTTTTAGAGCCATCAGGAATAGTTGAACAGATTGAAATTACAGAAAAAGCTGAGAAAAGTGAAGAAACTGGGGGGATTGATACTGAAACAGAAATCCCGCAACTTACTATAGAAGAGATATCACAAGCTCACGCTGAGATTGGTTTATGCCCGCATATCAAACCAACCGGTACTGTATGTGAGTCTAAATCATCTAAAGGAAGTCCAAGTGGTTATTGTTTTGGGCATATAAGATATGATATTAAATTAAAAGAACAAAATTCGGAGGAGGAATAATGGCACTTTTAAGTTTTGATGCAGACACTCTTGTTCTGCGTATAATAGCAGGGGCGTTAGAGAAATATGAGCCAACAGAGCAGGTTAAGGTTCTTTCATCTAAAATAGATGAACTACGTAGCAAAGTAAAACAAGAACAAGAAAAGTATGCTAATGAATATAAAGAATTTCTTAAATCAAGTGTTACCCCGTTAATTGAAGAGTTAAAAAAAGAAGTGGATCACATCAATAAAGAAAATTATCCAGAACTAGAAAAATTAAAAGCTGGAAAAGTAGAATCTGCTGCACCTAAAGTTTAAACCATAAAAGGCGTCAATGAGCACCAAGAACAAATCTTCAGGCTCTCAGTTTACACCGAGGGGCGTGAATCAAGGCGTTTCTTTGGTTGCCCATGAAACAGGCTTACCAATTGACAGCATAGTTGATGGAGGTGGAATTCGTCGTCTTGCCGTAGATGCTAATGTTTCAATTCAAAATGCGGTAATAAATGTAGACATAGATTCAGATACAGACAATATTGCGATACGTAACACAGCGGATGATAATGAACTTCTCATTGAAACTGATGGCAGCATAACTGTAAGACTTAAAGATGAAAATGGCTCTGCTTTCTCAACTTTAAATCCACTTCCAGTTGAGATTGTAACAGCACTAGGACTTAATGTAGAGTTAGATTCTGCTGATGGGGATAACGTAGCTATTCATGATAATGAAGGCGACGAACTTGAAATCAATACAGACGGAAGTATCAACGTAAAGATTGGTGCTTCAGCTGGAGTAGTTACAGATGCTTCATCAGACGATGCTGGAGACGGTCTTGTTGCATTAACAGCAGGACCAGATGTTATTGTTTCTATTCCAGTACCAGCAGGATCTACTTATAATCTTTCTGGATGGGATTGGTATTCTGATAGAATTTGTACTTTTAGACTTGAAATAAGAGATGGTGCAGCATTAGTTAGAGTAATTAGAGCAACCTTAAACAGTGGTTCTGTTCCTGGAAATAATAATTTATTTCTAACAGCAATACCTATTGTTGGAGCAGCTACAAGAGTAGTTCGAATTACCGCAACAAGAGTTTCTGGAGCAGCTGGCGTATCTTCTGGTGGCCTAAACGGGTTTATGGTGTAATATGGCTGAATTTCAAATTACAGAACAAGAAGTAACAAATGATGAGAGTACACCATTAACTGTTGATGCTAGTGAAACTGGAACTGAACAACATTTAGAAGGTGACTCCACAACTGGTGCAAAAGGTACTGGTACTCTTGGAAAAGATCCTTCCGGACTTTTTAAATTCTTAACATTAGATGCTACTGGAAAATTACACGTAGTTGTTTCTGGTGGTGGATCAGCGGGACAATTAGTTACTGATGGTCAACTAGCAGTATTAGGAGATGTTGGTAGAATTGCAGCAGGGTTTGATGGAACAAACTATCAGTTTATTAAAACGGATAGTGCTGGTGAATTGCAAATAGATGTACTAACTTTACCAAATGTAACGTTAGCATCACAACCTAATCCTTTTACAACACCAATAGATGTAAATATTTCTGGTGGTACTTCGCAACAAGTTTTAGATAATCAACTTGCTGTTCCACTTACTGATAAGGGAAATATAGTAGCTGGATTTGATGGTACAAATTATCAATTCCTAAATGTAGATACTACAGGAAAGTTACAAGTTGTAGTTACCGGAACCGTTGCTGCTACTCAAAGTGGAGCTTGGTCTGTTGGTAGAACTTGGACTTTAGCAAGCGGAACAGATTCTATAGATGCGGTACAAAGTGGAGTATGGACAGTACAACAAGGTACTCCTCCTTGGTCGGTTGATGTAACAGACAGAACAGCAAGACTTTTAGGTATAGTTTATGGTTCTCAAGGTCAGCAGCTTAAGCAAACAGCAGTAAATTTTAATCTACAAACTGAATTAGCTACTGGCGGAACTTTATATGACGCTAGGCAAATTAGGGTATTAACATCAGCAGATATTGTAGATATTTTTGATAGAGATTCCAGAGTTTTAGGAAGAACCAGACTTTGGGACGGAACAAACGTAGTTGGAGTTCTTAGTAATAGGCTTCAAGTAGAAGCTCTTATAGCTACTGGTGGTGCAGATCAAGACGTTCATTTAGTTGATGCTCTCAGTGTTAATATGGATGTGGTTCCTGATGTAGCAATGCCTGCTGGAACTAGAGGACTAGTAATTGCTGGTAAAGATCTTAGTGGTTTTACTAGATTCCCAACAATTTCAGTTGATCCAGATGATAGTAAGAGACGAGTTGAAGTAATTGGAAAAGTTTCTATAAGTGTTCCAAGCCCTCCTCCAGCAACTACATCAGTTCAAATTAATGCGGATACTCCATTAAGTATATCTGGAACAAGTACAGCGATTTATATTATCCCTTCTGGAGTAACCTTTCACTTACAACAAATTGTTGCTGGATGCCAGGGAGATCCCACAGAAAGTGGTTCTAAAATAGAGATTTTTTATAGAGATTCTTCATCTGTTGGCCATTTGATAGAAAGAGTTTATATTCAAGGATTTTCGGCTTTCGGAATTTACCCTGATACGGTAAAGTCTAGAGATGGTACTACAATGGTGGGGAATGGTACTACTACTCAAATTAGAGTAAATAGAGTACGATTATCAGGAAGTTCTCAAGAAGTTGACGCAGTAGTGAGAGGATATGTAGTCTAATGATTACTAAAAAAGATTACAATAAAGCAGTTTTATTGCTTACTGAAGATTCCAGTGGTGTTATAGTACCAAATGGAGAAACTTGGGAAATAGGTTTCTGGTATGGAAATGCTAATCCGTTCCGAGATACGCATGTTATGTTAGTTTGGGATTATCTTGGTACTACCGAAGAAATTTTAGCTCTAACTTATACATCTGAATATCGCTATCTTGGAAGAACTTTAACTGGAGATGGCGTAAAGCAACTATCAATTGTTTTAGTTAATGATTCCGCTGGCACTGAAAGACTTGGTGCAGGATATGAGTATAAGGTATAACAATGGCTATTAAATTTAGAGAACCAAAAAAAGATAAATCAATTGATGGTCGTGCCATAATTAGAAGCGATAGTCGCCCGAAAGACCATATTACTAGTTTTGCATCTAGAGGGGACTCTTTAACAAATATTGGTGATGGAAAACAATTTGCTTGGGATTTTAATAATAGTGATGACTTAGTTACTGATTCTATTTCTACTGCTATTCCTATAGGCTATAAAAGAAAAAGAATAGAAGTGGGTTTTTCAGAGAAGATTTATATAAAAGAGGGAACCCTTTATTTCCATAGTGCGCCAAAGGGATGTTATGTAGATTTTTATGTGATATGTAAAGCAGGAGCATATTATAAAGATCCAAATGGGGTAATACCCGCTTCAGCGTTGGGGATATCAAATAGTTTAGATAAATTTACCCAAGCTACATCTGATACGATAATCACACATTATGTAAATAATCACTATTTGCAAGGCGATGCCCCAATGGGGGATGAATTAAATACCGAAGGGGCTACAGAATCGTCATTACCTACCCAACAGGTTGGTTATAAATTGTGGATAGAAGTAACCACTCCAAATACTGATTTGACTTCAAATGGATGCCTAGAAGTAGAATTATATAGACCAAGAACTATTTTACTTCCTGGAGAAGCACTATAATGGATTACATCTATAAGGCCAAAATAGAAAGAGTAGTAGACGGTGATACCGTAGATGCTTTTGTAGATTTAGGTTTTAGCGTATGGATCAAGCAAAGTCTTAGACTTTATGGGATTGACACACCAGAAACTAGAACACTGGATTTAGTTGAGAAAGTAGCAGGTCTGGCTTGCAAGAAATGGTTAGAAGAACAGGTTGCAGCAGCTAAAGAGGTTACAATTAAGTCAATTAAGGTAGATAAGTATGGTGGGAGATACTTGGCTATTCTTTATTTAGATGGTAGAGATATCAATCAAGAGATGCTTAATAATGGCATGGCTAAACCATATGGAGTCTAACAATGAGAGTTAAACGATATTTTTGGAATTTACTAATCGCTATTGACCAGTGTTTTAATGCACTTACTGGTGGGGATCCAGATGAGACTATTAGTTCAAGAGTTGGTAAAAATAAAGACAAAAGTAAGTTGTCTAGATTTTTATCTGGTTTCTTAGACTTGTTCGAATGGAATCATACTGAAAAATCTATAGAAAAAGATGAGGGTAAAGACGAGTCAATATAAGAACAAGAGGAAGTTATATGAGGATTATAAATACAAAGAATACTAAAAATGAGGAAGATTTACAGCGTTCTTTGAATATTAAAGGAAAGATTAGGAAAAATAAGAGTAAAATTGGTTTTTTAACCAAGCTCTCACTAGTTGTTGGAATCACAAACTTTATAGGCTTAATAGTTTTATCTTTATTTGTAACAGGAGTATTGCAATCATGGCTACAAAAGATCTTATAAAGAAAATAAAGTCATCAAATGACATAAAGCCAGACCAATTAAAATATACACAACAAAAAGATCAGGAAATGTCGGAAGTACTTCCAATTACATTAGAAGAAACACAAACAGCTGAAGATAGAATAAAAGAAGAAATTGAAACTATAGAAAAATTAGAAGATCTTCCTGATAGAAAATATTTAGAAGATAAATTTGATAAGCTGAAAATTAAAATTGAAGAACTTACTGAGCAGTCAGAAATCTTAAAAACCAACCTAGAGTTGTTATTAGAGACTAATATCAAACTGCGTCAGTTCTTAGTTCAACAAGAAAAAAGTAAATCAAAGAGGTTGTTTAAATGGCTGTAACCATTAGCTTTTCGTCACCAGGGAATCCTCCCCACAATATAGTCAGCTTTCGAGTTGAACGAAGCGTTAGACCAGCTTCTGGTTCTATTGCTCTCGTTGGGGACGTTAATAACGTTACTAAAGTAGTCACTGTGACTTTTACAGGTCCAGTTCCTGCTAATGGAGCGTTAGTTGGTGACCAAATGCATATAAGTGGTCTTCTCTATAGAGTATTAACAAACACTGCAACTACCATTACCTTTACCGCAGACACAGATTTATCAACTATAACGACTTTTCCAGCCTCATTTATAATTATCAATGATTTAGCTGAATTTTCGTCCTTTGAATTAGCTGGAACTGTATCTCCTATTCTACCTTTTCCAGCTTCGCTATTGCATCAATTTACAGACTCTACTGGAACAATATTTGATTTTTATCAAATAAAAACTATTGATTCTGGTGGAAGTATAAGTTTAGAGCCATTAACTAAACCTTTTAGACCAGGGCAGGTAATAAACTTAGCGATTGATGAAATAAGAAAAGACCCCCAAGATAGTCTTACAGGACTCATAGGTGGGAGCATTACTTTTGAAGTAGAGGTAATAGTAGGTGGGCGAAGACAAGATCCAAAAGACAATGTTGTTGTAGCTGACGTATTTATACCTTCTTATCTAGCCCCCGATGGACAATTTCGAGTTATAGAAAGAATAACATTAGCTAGAGTTGGGCCGGCTAGATACAGAGGAACGTGGTCTATACCACAGACAACAAATAACGGTTTTGGTTCTTTCCAGGTGCATCCTGGGGATGATTATGTAGTCTCATATAAAGGTAACTTTTTAGGGATGATAGGTTCTGCACCTAATAGCTTAATTGAGTTCGCCAGTGAAATGTTTACACTTACAAATATTGATGGCCCAATATTTGGTAGGTTCCCTTCCTATGCAACAGCGGAAGATTTGAGACAAACATTATTTGAGATTGATGCATACTTGCCCGAATCTATTCTTAAAACAGATCTTAATGGAAGAAATAAAGTCCTTCAGTACCATATAGAGCGCTCCTCTGATAAACTTAGAGAAGAACTCAACATTCATCAACTAAGGTCAAGTTCCACAGATCGAAGAGAGTATGTGTCAGTTAGGTCTATATATACGATTTTAATGGCCGCTCGTGGTCAGAATTCCTCGGCTGTTTCCGATAAATTTCTGGAACAGTGGGAAAAAAGATTTGAGGCTATCTTAGCTCAACTGAAACGAGAAGGAGTAGCTCAAGGGATACCTTTAGGTCGAGGTTAATTAATGATTTCAACTACTTATAGATTCTTTACGGTATAAAATAATATGGATTGGGTTATACAAGTTGAAGGAGCAGAGGAAGTAGAGAAGTTTCTAAAAGATTTGGAGCCAAGGCTCGCAGAAAATTTATTCAGGGGTTTTAGAGTTTATGTTAAACGTCACCTACTACCCAGAATTAAATCTAGATTATCGAGGTCTTCACAACCTCATCAAGTATCTAATATGGAAATTGGCGGTAAGCCGAGTGGAGGCGGCGGTTATGGAGTCCCCAAGAACACCGACCGATACGCAGAATGGAAGTCTAGTCGTTCCAATCTCCCACTTGTAGGGGCTTTATCTTCCAGGGAACTAGTTGCTACTGGTTATCTGGCGGAATCTATAGATATACTGAAAATGGAGAGAATAGTAGACGGCTTTGATTTAGAAGTCGGGCACAAGCCTGGTTTAAGACCTGTAGCTACTCCGTATTCAAATAAACCCGCTGGGAGTTTTCAAGCGGACGTATCAAAAATGGTGGAAAACACTAAACTTGCAGAATGGATAGAAGATTCCAAATATGCATTTTGGGCAACTGAATTTGAGGACGTAAAGAGAAATATAGAACCTCTAATTCTAAGTATTTTAAAGATAACCATAAAAGAATTGTGGTCTGAGTATATTAAGAAAGTATAATGGCTGCTAAATTCGCAAGAATATTAAATGACATTGAGGAAGCACTGGCCAGAGAGGTTCGTAGAATAATTTTCTTCGAAACTAGAGATAGAACTCCGCAAGACATTGCTTTCAGAGAGATGTTTGACCCCTTTACAGGAGAACTTGTAAAGAAACCTATAGAACCTAAATTTTATGATGATACAGCTGATGCCACTATTTCTACAAGTCCTAGATTTTCTATAAGACTTTTAAAACTTTATGAGGATTTAGAAACTGGTAGATTACTACCGCCATATGGGAATGAGATTGTTTCTGCATTGCCTGGTCATGGGGCTTATAAAGTAGTCCTAGCTGGAGAGGCCGTCACTACTAATGGTGGTGGGGGCAGCATAATAGAATTTACTGATAGACGGATTCTAGATGTAACTACCTCGCATTTTGTAAGAATCTTAGAAGGTGCCAATACAGGCACATATCACATCTCATCTATAGCTCTTAATGAAGATGGCCCTCATACAATTACTTTAAGTAATGATTTAATAACTGGTCTACCTCAGTTCGATTATAATAAAGATGCTGGAATTGTAACTTTTAGAGATTTTGTTGATTTGCAGACTGTTAAGTCAGGAGATTCATTAGTAGACATCTCACTAAACTCTTTTGTAATAACTGCGGTAAATGCTTTTAACTCTACCCTGGCCATAGCGCCAGGAAGTGCTGTTGTAAATGGAACAGGGGCAAAGATAGTTAGATCAGGGGATGTTTTACAGAATGACGATGCGGGGGAAGCACAGTGTTTTTTAATATTAGATCCATCTCAACCAATCTTAGGAAAAGGTACAAGGTATGAGGTTAGCAGTCAGTTAATACCTTATACATTCTTATATTTTATTAAGATATCATCAAGAGAACGTGATGATCATATCTCCGTAGCTAATAGGATGATGCAAGTATTCAACCCGCCAAGGGGTAGTTTATTTGTTGTAGTGAGAATGGATAACTCATTTGAATCCGAATTGTTGAAAGATTCTAGTGAGGGTGACAAGATTATTTATGTAAAAGATGCATCTAAGTTTTACGTAAATGATAGAATAAGATTGTTTGACAATTTAGATGTGGGGGAGGATGCTGTAGTTGATAGTGTGAATCAACTGAGTAATTCAATAACCTTAAGAAGTCCTATTTCTAAAATGTACACAGCAGATAATTGTGCAAGGTTACTAAGTAACCATTGTATAGCTATATTAGAAAGAGACTTCAGAAATCACGTAACAGAAGATAAAGAAGATAGTCAGTTTTGGATTCACAGATTTACATATAGAATTGAAGGATGGGTTGATTCAAGAATACCTCCTTATACTACAGAGCAAGTTTCTGAGTATCAGGGAGATGTCAACTTTATCGGAGCTTCATTGGAAGATTTTGAGGGGAATGTACTAGATGATAATTTACTAGTACCTTAAAGGAGGAGTCATGCAAAAATATAAAAATGTCTCTTCTAACATATTACATTTAGATTGCATGACACATACTATTCATTTAAGTCCTGGAGAAAAAGCAACTCTTCCCGCAACACGGGACGTTAGATATTACTCTGGGTTAAAACAATTGAAAGTAGTGAAAGAGACAAAAGGCGAAAATGATTTTCGTCAGTTGCCTAAGTTTATACAACCACAGGCAACAAAAAAGAGACCTAAGTTTTCTAAGAAACTAGAAAATAAGGTTGAAGAAATTTATAATAATAATAACAATGAAATGGAGAAAAACTAATGGCGGCTGATTTGCTAAATACAAATATTGGCCCAGAGCGCATTGAAGTTATCCCACAGCCTACGGGTTTTATACCTGTTCCTGGAGTTCCTACTGCTAATACATCGTTTATTTTGCGCAGTTCTAAAGCAGGGGCTCCTACAGATTTTCCTGTGGAAATTCTTAATCTTGATTCCTTTGTGGAACAATTCGGAGATGAGGACGAGCTAGGATTAGCTTATTTTGCGTTACAGGGTTTTTATGCTAATGCGGGCTCAGGAAATAAAGCCATTATCATAAATGTTGCTCCTACTGCTTCTGGTTCAGAAGTCGTAGAAAGAGGAGTAGCCGAGGTTGGTGCAGGTGGATTAATTGAGGACGAGAACTTAATAGTTTCGTCTCTTTCAGTTTCAACTTATGCATCATTAACTGGGATACTAACATTCTCTGGAAGTCCTAACTTATCACAAGTTAAGGCTGGAGACTATTTTAAAGATGATAATGGAAGATTATTCCTGATTTCTGCGGTAAATGATTCTACAGACCAGATTACAATCCCTACGGGGTTGAATACATTGGCAGGATTCGCTATCTACTCAGCTGGGGGCCTAAATGTGGGTTCTACTGCTGGCAAGATTTTACGACTTTTTGACGTTGATGAATTCAATTCCCTGGCTTTAATTCAGGAAGGTTCTCTTAAAGGCTCAGTTACTGTAACTGCTAGCTCTGACAGAGAAGTAACAGCTTCTGCTGGTGGCTTTCTAAACATGGGGGCTAAAGTAGGAGATATTCTTGTTGATTCTGGGTCTTTTGTGTTTTATATTACATCTGTAATTGATGATGACAAAGTTGAAGTAGATAGAGCTGGAGTTGCACTAGGAGTAGCGAGTATTAAGGCAGGAATTGTAAATATCATACAGGATACAAAGAGAAGTGCAAGTTCTGTTAATTCAGTTACACCGCAGAACAGCGTTCCTTTTACAAGTTCTGGAGCAGGGTTTGGTATACTTCCTACTTCTGTGGGGCCTTACCCTACAGGTAGTTTGAACCAGCACTTTATGCTCATTAATGGTCTAGAGAAAGAAATTCTCTCTCAGCTGGTTATAGCTAGCGGAACATTGAATGCAAACTTTGGGACCTCAGTAAATACGTTGACTTATACCGCTTCAACTGGAGTAGTTCAGTTCGGTGGTGCGGAAGATCTGTCTACCGTAAATCCAGGAGATGTATGGAGAGATGCAAGCAACAATGACTTCATAATTGACGCAGTAAATGATGCTGGGGATAATATCACAATTGCAAAGAATCAGATAGTCAATACGGCTGTTGGTTCTACAATTAGAGATGGACAAGTTCGAATTAACTTAGTTGATACGATCTTTAATCCTGGTATTGTTAATACACCAACCTTTAAAGAACCAGCTGACCAGCTTGATATTCCTGCTACATCTACAGGATTAGCGGACGATTATTTTATTGCTGATGCAGTTGTTCAGGATTCAGACTTTGTTGGTACACAGGCTAACGGTAAGGGTCTCCATGCGTTGGATAGAATTGATGATGTAAATTTGATTTGTATCCCAGAAATCACGTCAAGAGTTATTCAGAATTCACTGATTAACTATTGCGAGACAGACAGGGACGATTGTTTTGCATTATTGTCTATACCTAGAAACATCACTAATGCAGTGGTTGACAGGGTTAAAGTTAATGTTACAATTAGTACTATTGTGACTGGTTCTACATCTAGTACAGTTTTATTTTCGGGAAGCCCGAATTTATCTTCTGTAGCGGTTGGGGATCTTTTAGACTTTAACGGCTCTAAGTATCTGATTACAGATGTTGACGATGAAGATAACAAAATAACCGTAGAATCAACTTCTATCAGCGGCTCAGGATCAGCAACTATTGTTGCTCCTAGCTCGATAACCTACAAAGAAATTGTGGTTAATAACCCAAGCAAACGTGCTGCATGGTATTTTAATTTTCTAAAAGTTTTAAGACCAGCAGATAGTTCTATAGTGGTAGTTGACCCAGTAGGACACGTAGCAGGTGTACTGGCCAGGATTGATGCCAGTACAGCAATTGGTGGTGTAAGTCATGCTCCAGCTGGTATTCAGTTTGCGGGGCTATCAGACACTGTTGGGTTGGACCTTAAGATATCTGAAAAAGAAGATGGTGGTCCACTTCGATTAAATAAGATTAACAGAATTACTGAATCTCCTGGATCAGGCAGATATATTTTTGGGGCTTACACTGCTGACAGTGGTACCTCTCCTGCCTTTACAGCTGAGGAGCAGTTAATTCAGGTTATCAGATCGAACCTATTCATTAAAGGATCTTTGGAAAGAGGCTTACTGAGCTTCATATGGGAGAATTTTTCTCCCGCAACACAATTACTTGTGGACGGAGCTATTAAAACCTTTTTAAGGAATAATTCATACTTATTCCCTGCTGGATTGCCAGAGATCGACCAGTTTAGAGTTGTGGCGGTTGAAACAACTGCTGAGGCTCTAGCAAAAGGATTAATGAAATTTAGAGTCCAAGTACGGACAAATACGGCATTGAGATTCATTGAGATTGCTCTTGAATTCCCAATTCCACAGGCACAGGGTTAAGGAGGTAAATCATGGCAAGAACAGGTAGTGTAGACGCTATTGAGAAATTTCGTTTTACTGTCTCCTTTTCGGGGCTTGGTAGAGCGGGGTTCAGTGAAGTTTCAGTCCCTAAGTATACAGTTACAAAAGGTGAATACAGGGAAGGAAATGCACCAGATAACGTCCAACTCTTTCCAGGGTTGGCTAGAACAGAAGATGTAGTTCTATCTCGCGGGTCAACAACTAATCAAGATCTCTACGAGTGGTTAAGGTTAGTATTTGATCCTGAGAAACTCCCTAATGGCCTTCCTCAAGCAGGACAAGGGCAGAATCAGGTTCCTCTTGGAAACACTGATGATTATCGGAAAGAAGTGACTATTACGTTATTTCGCAGAAGCGGGGTACCTGCTAAACAGTGGGTTCTCAGAAACGCTTGGGTTGCTGCATTCCAGCCTGGGTCAGACCTCAATGCAAATGAAGACAGTGAGAAATCAATAGAGCAAGTCACATTAGCATATGAGACATTTGAGGAAATCTCTGGAGTAGAGATTACCGCACCATTAGCTGGTGAAAATCAGGAATAATTAATATAGTATAGGGAAGAGGCTTAAAGCCTCTTCCCTACATTTTAGGAGGATAGCAATGCCTTATACAAGTAACGCACAAAGGAAGTTCTTTCACACGAAGATGGCAAAGAAAAAAGGAATTACAAAATCCACTGTAAAAGAGTTTGATAAAGCTTCAAAAGGAAAGAAACTCCCAGAAAAAAAGAAATCTTCTAAAAAGAAGTAATACGTAAAGGCTGAAACATGAGCAAAATACCTTTACTAAAAGCAATAATTTATAGCCGGGTTTTGCACTTATTCTATCATTACTGCCACTTATTAACGTATGGGGAAACATTCGTTGGAGACCACTCTCTATTCGGCGGGTTTTATGAGGAGATGTCAGATCATTATGATCGTCTTTCAGAATATCTAATCGCTACATTAGGGAATGAAGCATTTGAGACTCAAAAAATTAATATGCTAGTAGCGGAAGAACTTCAAAGGTTTAAAATAGAGAAAATATCTACAATCTCCATGTTGGCGGGTGCTTTAATCCTAGAAAAGGAGTTTTATACTTCTTTACAGGAATTGGATAGCGTTGCCACCATTGGTTTAAAGAATATGATAGGAGATTTAGCAGAAAAGTCAGATTCAAGACAATATAAGATCCTGCAAAGAAAAAAGTTGGGGTAATGGCTAGAACCGCATCTGTTGACGCAATTGAAAAGTTTAGATTTAATGTATATATTTTAAATATAGCATTAGATCCTGTATCTTTTGCTACAAATTTTATAGGATTTTTAAGAGGCGGGTTCTCAGAAGTTTCTATACCTAGACAGAGTACAGGGGCTATTGAATATAGAGAAAACATAGACTCCGCTCATCCAATACTAATACCAGGCATAACCAAGTATGATGCAGTTACTCTTAAGAGAGGAGTAACAGAAAACTCAGATTTTTTTAGATGGGCGAACCAAGTTCATGATCCTAATCAAGTTATAGCTACGGCTATTCAAAGATTGCGTGGAGATCCTAATGAGGCCCCACCATCTGATAGTTTAAATTTTAGAAGAGATATTTTGATAGTAGCATATGATAGATCTGGAAGTCCTAAAAAAGGATGGTTATTACGTGACGCATGGGTGTCTTCTTATAAACCAGGAGATGATATGTCAGCCTCTGAAGATTCTTCGAAACTAATAGAAGAAATTGAGTTGAAATATGAATCATTTGAAGAACTGACTCTTGAAGCTTTAATTAGCGGGACTTTTAATAGTCTACTTGGAGGCTTATAATGCCAAGAAGTGGAAGTTTTGATCCATTAGACAAGTTTCGTTGGAAAGTGTATGTTATGTCCCCAGCTGGCGCAGTTTGGGCCAGGGCTGGGTTCACATCTTGTACAACTCCTGATGTTACTGTTGCTTATAAGACATATATAGAAGGTGGTAGACACATGGCTCCTCGTAAGATCCATGATAGTGCTACTTTCGCTCCAATAACTCTTAATCGCGGGGTTATAGCTAGGCAGGGATCTGATGATTTTGCTAGATGGATGAGTGATTTATACGCGGTTACAAATCAGGAGCCTGGTTCAGCTTTAGCTCCACAATATCGTAATAATATAGTTATTGAACATTTGGACAGAGATTCGACAGTTGTTAAGCGGTACGTACTGTTTAATTGTGCTCCATCTCATTATAAACCCTCCTCGGATTTTAGCGCTCTTGATGAATCAGAAATAAGTGTTGAAACGCTTACTTTCGAATATGAAGGATTTGAAGAGTCAAGAGAGAATAGCCCAGAAGATGTTGGGGATTTCTTTAGAAGATTTACTAGAGGTATCTTCTAATAAAAAAATATATACAAGTTATGGAGGAATCATGCTTGTTGAATTACCATGCGGTATTTTAAAGGACAATGATATTTATGATCATGTCCAAGTTAAAGAACTTACAGGAAGACAGCAAAATTATCTAATTGATATGGAATTAGTAACAGATAGCCTAGGGCATGTCCCCAGACTTCTTGAAGAGCTAACTTCTAATTTTCAGACAAAAGAGGGAAAACCACTAATATTACCTCAATCAGAGGCTATTAATCTGTTAGCATCTGAAGATGTCGAATGCATACTTTTAAAAATTAGAGAAGCTACGTATGGGCCAGCTTATGCTATTCCTGTACGATGCCCTCATTGCTCTAAACAACAAACTAAAAAAGTTGACTTGGATAAGATTGAGATTACTAAGCTGAGTAATAAGTCCGTAAGGACAAAAGTTATACAGTTACAAAAAAGTGGTATAGAGGCTGAGATAAAGCTCCTGTATCTTAAAGATTTATATAGTTTGTATAAAGCTCTAAAGGAGAATCCTAGAAAACTTTATACAGGTACTTTATACTTATCTTTAAAAAGATTAGGGGACAATGAGCAGGTAAAAGAGGAAGATCTCCTAGATCTTCCTGTATCAGATCTTTCAGCTATAGAGAATGCTTTCTCAGAGCTTAGGGGATCAGTTGATACTATGCTCACAAATGATTGTGACGAATGTAGTAAGGAGTTTGATACTCCTCTTCCAGTTATGGACCCAAGTTTTTTCGTCCAGTCTCGGACCCCTTTAACATAATTCCTACTGAGTATATTGATCATAAGTCTGATCTTTTGAATGATTATGCCTACCTTGGGCAAGCTTTCAGATGGGGTCCAGATCAGGTAGATTACTTAGGGTGGAGTTTTCGTAAGCAGCTAGTAGAAGACCATAAACAGGCTATGAAAGAGGTCGAAAGACGTGCCAAGTCCAAATAACATTAATATTTTAATTAGTGTTCGTAACAAGGCTTCTGCTCCCATAAGAGAGGCACGAAGAGATCTTCATGACTTCAGAGATGAATTGGTGAAGTTCAATAGACGCTTATTTACCGCTAGTGCTGTGTACGCCACTTTTTCACAAGGTTTTAGACGAGCTTTTGATTTAGCCGGAGTTGGAGCAGAATTTGATTTCTTAAGAACTCAGTTTAATCAAACTTTTGGGAGTTCCTACCTAAAAACCCTACGCAACGCATCTAAATTTACAATGGATGCAACCTCAATGATGCAGATTTCTCTGCAAAATCACGCTAGGGGAATGAAAAAATTTGAAACTCAGAAGATATTCACATTATCAGTAGGTGCTGCCAAAATAATGGGTACCACGACCTCAGAAGCTGCAAAGAAGATGTCAAAGGCTTTTAACGACTTATCAGTTAGCGGTCTACAAAACTTCTTTGTTGCCCTGAACACAAATAATCAGTTCAAAAACATGAACGTGATTATAAATAGATTGACGAAAGGCCTAAACTCAGCAAAATTATCAGCAGCTAATTTCAGACGAATCGGTATAGAAGAGTTAACTAAGGCTTTAGGACAGTTTGCTGTTAATACCAATGATACTCTTACACTTTTCATGATGACTAAAGCAGGCTTTGATGATCTTCGTAAAGTAAGCGGGGCTTTTATTTCTCGTGCCATTAATCCTCTTTTAGCTAAAATCTCCTTACTTAATTTTAAAGCTTTCGATAGATTAAATGATGCCCTCGATGATTCAAAAGATAAATTTGGAAGATTAAGACTTGGGCTGGTTGACTTTTTACAAGTAGGTGGTAGCACGTTGGCGGGCTCTGTTGCTCTCGTAGGAGGTTTGTCTTTATTAGCTCTTATAGCTTCTACATTAGGAGTAACCTTTGGGGCTATAACCGGAGTTTTAACTCTTTTTACAATAGGATTGAAGGCTGCAAAAGGAGAGAATAGATCTTGGTTAGAATTTCTTGCAGATGTAGGGGCTGAACTAAAGTTTTATTTCCAGGCATTTTCTACATATAAAGACGGTATATCAACTTTTTCTAAAGACGTTACAGATAGACTTTCCCAGATGCCAGAGGCTACACAAAATAGAATACTATTTATAGCTAAAGCATTTGTTTTAGCAAGAGTAGCAATAAATGGCTTTACTGAAGGTGTAAAAAATACGGTAGACTGGATTACAAAGGTTTTATCTAAGATTGGATTATGGGATAGTAAAACTCGGCAGTTTTCGGAAACAACGGAATCACTAGTAAAAGGTATAGGAAAAATTGCTGGTGTTTTAGCAGTTGTTTTGGGGGCAGGTGCCGGTCTAAAAACTATAGGATCTGTAATAGGTAGAATACCTGTTATAGGAGGACTTCTTCAAAAGATACCAGGAATCGGGGGGGCGTTTGGTGGAGAAGGAGCTTTTGGTCGAAGAGGACATGATTTTTCTAAGCCCCTTTATGTAATGGATGTTACCGGAGGAATAGGAAAGTTATCAGGAGTTTTAGGAAAAGTATTAGGATTTGGAGCCCTAGCCAAAGGTGGTTTATTAGCCGGGGCTGCTTTTGGAGGTTACAAATTAGGTTCTTATATAGATAGTTCATGGAAGGAGATTCTGGGGAAAGCGCCTTCTGAGTATCTTGCTGATATGGTTGCTCCTACTTCTAATGGTTTTCAAGCAGATAAAATGATGAGTGGTGGTCAAATAGCAAATCAACTTAATGCCTTAGATATAGGTGACTCTGAGGCTAAGAACCGAAGACAAGAACTCATGAATCAAGTATCCAGCCTTAAATCCGTTGGTGGTAAGGTCGATGAAGACTCCATAAGACAGATTACCAGAGATCAAACTCTAACTGGTAAAGAGGTTGTGTTCCTTCTAGGTAAGATTGAGCGAGCTATTAAAGATGCAAAAATGAGATCTGGTAAAATGAATTCAGCTGATCAAATCTTCTAAGTAGTTATTATGGCATTTAAATTTACTTCCCACTCGAAATATATAAAAGCTAAAATACAATTAATTAGAGTTGTTGACGAGGGCAAATCTATAGAAATAATACCTACTGGATCAAGAGGAGAGTTCTTTTTGAACCCTGATGGGATACAAGATGTGAAATCATCAGGATGGGTTAAAAAGAGAGTACCAGGACTTAGTGATCCTCATCAACAATGGGTGGCTGGTGAAGCCAGAACGGTAGTATTTAAGGCCCTAATCACAAATGACAGATCAGAGGGGCACGTTCAAGGAAGCTCTCCTGATACAGGAAAAAGTACACCAAAAAATAAGATTAGTTTTGTAAAACGAATTGGTGCTGTAGCTTCTCAAGTATTTAATATTCCAGATCTAGGAACATCAGGATCTTTGGAAGCACAGAATAGAAATCCCTCTAGTGGGCCTTTAATATTAAGTATTTCTGAGAAAATTGCATTCTATAAAAGTTTGGTTTACCCCACGGCATTTGATTCGAATGGGGCTGTTTCACCCCCCTATTTAGTTAAGCTAAGTGTAGGAACAACCTTTGGCTCCGCAAGTCCTATAAGAGATTCAATTTTTGTTGTAGATAAAGTAGAAATTGATTTTACAAGATGGTTACCTGATCTTACTCCTATTGAGGCGGTGGTTACATTTACCATGAGCGAAATAATAAATAAGTCCTTAACCTCAGACATAGATGTTATGTTTAACTACTAATGGCAAATTTTAAACCTGGTTCAAGATACACAAATGGTATTTTTACTTTAAGCTCTGATAAGAGCCCTTTTCTTTTGCTAAGGAATAGATTGAGTATTCCTGAATCGGGGCAGGACTTATTCCTATCTATAGAGGGTAAACATATAAAACGTCCAGACTTAATTTCATTTGAGTCGTATGGAAGACCAGAACTATTCTGGGCTATAATGGATATTAATAATGTTAGACAACCATTATTTGATTTAAGAGTGGGGCAGCAGTTAAGAATCCCGCCTTTAAGTGTGGTTTTAGAAGCTATTGATAGACTAAACTCCGAGGCATAATATGGCTTATGTAGATCTGTCTCTTATGAGAGACCCTTTCTTCGAAGTTCGTATAGGACCTCCAGGAGCACAAGAAAAAGATTTAATTTTACTAACACCAGAAATACACGCACTTATAGATCAATTTGAATATAGTGAAGTAAGAGATGGTGGTAATAACTCCGCTAGTACTATAAAACTAGTTTTTTACGAAGATCTAAATAAGTCTGGTTCAGTTTTAGATCTGGTTTTAGATAAAGCAGGACCAGGATTGGTAAAATTTCTAGAACCTAGAACTGTACAATCTAGTTTACAAGAACAAAAAGCTCTTGAACAAGCAGAGTTTGAACAAGGAAAAGATTCTTTAGATCCTCTAAAAGAGAGAAGTTTAAAGAAATCTCTGCAAGAAAGAGTCAAAGATTTAAAGAAGAAACAGTCAGATAATGCTCATACGTTCTTGTTGCAGGAGAGGAATACTATACAAGTTACATGGGGGTATAGAACAGGAAGCTCTAATAGTAACCTTCAACCTAGAACTGTGAGAGGAGAAATCCTACAGATAACTCATAAGGCTTCAGAGAGTGATATACCAACAACTGAAGTTCAAGCTGTTGATTTTGGAAGTGGGGAGATGTCCAAGCTTTACCCAGTAGAGGGGCAGTCATTCACTAGAAAAATAATAAAAGGATTGTTAGGTTCATATGGGTTAAAAGATACTTCTAAAAGATCTGATACAGCGCCTGCAAGAATTGATGATATAGTGAGAGCTATAACTTTAGGCGGTATAATTTTAAATTCTAGGCCAAATATAGACTTAACTAAAGAAGAACTAAAGTTAGATATACAAGATGAAACTAGTTCTAGAACATGGGCTAAAGGCACAAATCTTCATGGTTTTTTAAGAGAACTAGCAGAAAAGATTCATGCTCACTATTTTGTTTCTTCAGAGGTTGTTAATGGAAAAATTGTAATTGTTTTAAATCTAGTGTCCAGAAGAAAGTTCGAAGGCACTAATAAATTTAGGTTCATCTGGAAGGGTGGGTCGAAAGGAATAAACAGTGATCAGGAAAGTTCTATATCTTATCATACAGTACTTAACTACAATTTACAACTATACCCGGCAGGTGGTGAGGGGGCTACGTCTTCTGGTATTTGTTCTGAGAGTAAAAAGATGGTTGGGCATGTAACAAATACCTCAATTCAGTTTGGTCAAAGGCATAGTGAGCAACTTAAATTTTTAAATATTCCTAAGCCAAATACATCGTTATCCCCCAAAGTAGTTGATCCTAAACAGCAGCAGGCGGCTAACTCAATCGGAGTGTCAACGTATAATGCCTCCTGTTCTCCTGAACAGCACATAGCTGAGGCAGACAGAATTGCTGGGAGAATGGACAAGAGCTTACGTTTAGAATTTAGTACTATAGGAATACCGCAGCTATCCCCTGGAGTAATTGAAATGGATAACATAGGTATTAGATATAGTGGATTATATTATTTATTGTCTGTAGTTCATAAGATTAGTGCTGATGATGGTTATATTTGTACTTGTGTTGGGGAATCTAATAGTGTAGCAACAGGCGGGACAAGCGCAGATGGTCCTTCTGTAAGAAATAATTTAGCTGAAAAGCGACGACTCCGTTTTAGAGGCGAGGACTTCCTAAGTCTTGCAAACTTAGAAAAAGTTCCTGTGGAGGAATAATGAGCGTGCGGGTAAGAGACTGGAAGGGGGAAAGTGTTTACTTAGGACCCTCCAAAGCCATAGTTATAGATAATAAAGATCCTTCCAATAAAGGTAGGATAAGGATAAAAAGTCCTATTTTTGGTGAAAGTTCTTTTATTCATTACGTTTATCCTGATGATGGTTTCTTTAGTCCTCCTGATGTTGGTTCCGTTGTATATATAACTCAAGATGGTGGAGACCCTGATTTCCTAATTGCATGGGCTACAATAAATGATGGTGATCCAAATAACCCTGATACACGAGAGGAATTTAGACGCAGTGTGCCAACCAATAGAGGTTGGGCATCTCCAGGTGATTTGAGTGCGGATGGTTCCCCCTCAATTATTAATAATGGGCATTTGATTGAACTTGACGATGGAATAGCTATCGCCTCGTCCGATGGTACAATCACTCACACAAAAGAGAGCAAAGGACTAAGATTCTCTACTTCTGGTGGTCATGTTTTAAGAATGTTAGAAGAGCTAACAGAAGGCTCTCAAAAGAATAGAATAGAATTAATCACATTCGGTGGGCAATCATTACAACTTATAGATGATTTAGACGCTTCTGGACAACAAATTATTGTAAAAGATTCTGACAATAGAACACTAGAAGTACTAAAGTCATCTAACAAAATTAGGCTTCGTGATTCTGGAAACAGTAAATATATAGATTTAGATTTTTCTGGAAATAAAATTGAAACAGAATCACCTACTATTAAAATAGGTAAAAATGCAATTGAGCCTATTATATTAGGCAACCAATGGGTAACTTATAACAATACTCAGATAGTGTTAACATTAAATGCTTTAATATCAGCAGTTAATACTCTTATTGGAGATTTTAATTCCCATACACATTCTTATAGTCCAGGGAGCGACCCAACCACACAAACTGGGTCTCCTTCTGGGTCTGGTTCATCACCACCATCTCCAGCGGGATTTGCTGGTGCTCCTCAATTGTCAATAAAAGGAAAAATAGAATAATGGCTACACCATTCTTAGGAAAAGGACTAAAATTTCCGATAAAAAATAAGTTTTTACCCGAAGATGGGGTGGATAAAGTTATTGAATGTATTCAACTTTTACTACTTACTAACTTTGGAGAAAGAGTTATGAGGCCAACCTTTGGAAGTGGTCTTGGGACTCAGATATGGGAAAATTTAGATGTAGTTGCCGAAAGAGGATCATCTGATATAGCTACTTCAATACGAAGATTTGAGCCTCGTGTTACGTTAATAGAAGTTGCCCCAGTAGTACGACGATCAGAGGGAATGATTCTTTTTAATATAAGATTTTTAATAAAAGAAGCTAATGTGGAAGCCAATCTAGTATTTCCTTTTAAACCTTCTTCACAGATAAGCACTAGATAAGGAGAATTGTGGCCAATAACAGAAGTATAGACTACGTTTCGCGCGATTTCGATTCCATCGTTGATGCTCTTATATCTTTTGCTACAGTAAATTTTGGGCCTGATACGGTTGCGAATAGACAATGGACGGATTTTAATGCTGATGATTTTAGCAGAACGTGGTTAGAATTAGTTGCATACGTTGGCGATCTCATCTTTTATTACCTTGATGTTCAAGCAACTCAAAGTAATATTGAAACAGCTACCATCAGAAAGAATATTCTAGATATAGCAAAACAATTTGGATTTGTAGTCTCAACCGCATCTTCCTCGTCAGAGGTTGCTACATTTATGTTGAGCACACCAGGTACAGTACCAATAGGATTCAGGGTATCCTCAGAAAATGGGCAAGAGTTTTTTACATCTAGTAGTTCTCCAGCTCCGGGGTCAACAACTCTTGAAGTCATACTTCCAGTAATTCAGGGCGCACAAAGACAAGAGAGTTTCATAGCTAGAGGAGTACAAAATGAAGAAATAACTCTAGGGGTAACAGGATTGGTGATAGATACTACTAATCCTATCTCGTCATTAATATCCCCCGGCGTTACAGTTAACGGCGATACATATGAATTAGTTGATACATTTATAAGAAGTTTACCCACAGATAAACACTTTCGTGTCCTTATTGATTCTGAAGGCAGAGCAATTCTCAGATTTGGTGACGGCGTGTTCGGGAAACAACTTTCACCTAACGATTCTATTGTCACCAATTATAGAACTGGAGGTGGTTCCGCTGGTAACATACCTGCTAATACCTTAACTACTTTATTAGACCAATCAACTTTTATAAATGCTGTTACAAATGAATCAGCATTTAGTGGTGGTGCAGATGAGCCCTCCATCACCCAATTAAGAGAGCTAGTACCCGCATCTCTTAGAACTTTAGAAAGAGCAGTAACAGTTCAGGATTATGCAGATATTATTTTAACTAATTTTAATAATGTTTCAAAAGCTTCAGCTGCTCAGAACTTAAGTGATGCTGGTATAGATATAGATATTTTTGTGGTTCCTGCTGGGAATTCTATAACTAAAATAACAGATAATCTCCCTCTTTTCAATGCTGTGTCTGATTTTATTGATGAACGAAAGCCCGTAACTACTACATTCAAAATTAAAGATGCATTTGGGATGGATATATTCTTTAAAGCTACTATATTCCTATCATCAGGAGCATCCAGATCTTTAGTTGAATCTAATATAACTACATCACTTCTTAACTTCTTTAATTTTAGTTCTGGAGACGTTGATGAATCAGGAACTAAGTTCGCCCAGGTAATACGACTTATAGACCTATACAATGTTGTAGGAACAGTTGAGGGCATTGAAAGATTTGAAATTACAAAATTACATTATGATCCTAGAGTTGAACAAAGTGCAGCTATTGGAGCTAATTACCTGTTTTCTGAAATAGAGCTATTCCCTAATAGTAACTCAGCTGAATGGCTAATAGGACCAAATGAAAATGCGGATTCACCAAACTTTAATTCTTTCACTGTATTCAAAAAGATCTCAGGAAGAGTTAGTAATTTGAGTGAAGGAAGTCTGACAGATGATTCAATAAACTTTTCTGTAGTTGAAAGTACTACCACGGGAGTAAATACTGATGGTAGTTCTAATATTGTATTTGATATTAGTAAAACTTTCTTAATAGATGAATTTGTAGGGGGGTCCTCCTCGATTACTCTAAGTAATCTGTCAGGGAATACCTTTGATCATACAGTCCCCACTTTTATCCCTAAAATTGGAGATAGAATAATACAAGGAGCTAATACGGCGAGAATTGTGTCTATCGTAGACTCAGATACATTTGTTGTATCAAACGGCTATCCTAATGCATTAGTTAATGGAGCAGCTTTTCTTAAGCGAGATACGCACCTATTAGTAGATGCCGCCGGTAACGTGTGGTCTATTGATGACAATGACTCACACTCTATATTGTTGTCAGCATTTGCTGTTAATAACACTATTGTTTCTGATGTTGCAAGTGGAGAATACAAAATTGTAAAAAGTTTAATAGGTCAGAATCTTATCTTTCATAGTCTTATATTTGCTGGGATTGAGTACAATACTCACAACTCAATTTTTAGAGTTAATTCAGCTTTTAACTTGGTAGGGACAATAGGGGATGAATTCCAACTATCAGATCCACAGGATAATATAGGAAATTTTGGAATACCTCTTACACTTGACCAATTTATATCAAATACCCCAAGTATTGGTTTTGGAGCTGTGCATTGCGCAGGGAACCCTGATTTGAGTTCTATAACAGGTGGTCCTTCTAGTAGATATACGCTGATAGATTCTAATTTAAGAACATTTGAAATAATCTCAGTAAACAACTTATCCAAAACTGTTGTAATATTACATGATGCTACACAAACTCCAGCCCCAGCAGTAGGTCTTCCATTAGGCCCAACATCTAGTGGAAAGCCAGCATCTATAGCTCCTAGATACTATAGTGATAATAATGAAGTAAGTTTCGTAGTTGGGTTAGCTAATAGAGCTGGCGGGTTAGGATTTCAAGCAATTGGGGCTATAGCTATAAATACATCAATTACAGGTAGTGATATAGCTGATGGAAAACAATTTACATTAAATGATGGTACAAATCCAGCTGTTACTTTTGAATTTGATAAAGTTGGGGGGGTTGCATTTGGTAATATCGCAATTCCTTATACTAACGGAGATAATGCTGCTGCAATAAAATCAGCAATAATAGGCGCTATAAATGGAGCACCACTATTAGCAATATCAGCTTCAGATGGTACTGGGCTGTTCGGATCTGATGAAGTAGTATTTCTACAAAATGATAATATAGGATCAATAGGAAATCAGTCGATAATAGACACTGTTAATATTTCAGGAATAACTTTTGCTGGTATGTCAGGTGGTATAGGACAAGGACATAGTGTGCCAACTCCAGTAATACCTGGACCAGGGGATAGTGTTAACGATTTAGGAATCTCATCTGATGGGACAATTGTGGATCATTTTGAATTTAGAACCTCTGGTTTTGTTGATGATATCGTAAATCTAAGGAATAGTGAAATTCCAGAAATGGTAGAAAATGACATTGAACTTGATTTTCGTGGGGGAGTGACGTAAAATGCCTTTACTCGTAATAACTAGACCACCTCAATTTCTTGATCCATGGTTCAATGAAATAGAACAGGTATGGGATGAATTAGAATTTGCTATTAACAATTTAGACACTAGAGTTACAGCTCTAGAATCTCAGATTGTCTCAGGAGTAGTTACCTCTATTTCAAAATTTGGAGATACACAACTAACTGGTGACGTTACTCTTACCGGAAGTGGGTCTATCGTTCTCAGTCAAGTTGGTAACAATATTAATATAAGCGGGGGCGGGGTTACTGATCATGGAGCCTTAACAGGACTACTTGATGATGACCACACACAATATCTTTTAGCATCAGGAGCACGATCTTTAACTGGAAACTGGTCAGTAAGCAATTTTCAACTACTGAATATTAGAGTAGAAAATGTTGCACTAGACCCAGTTGCAGGGAATCAAGGTAGATTAATTTTTAACACCACTTCTTTGCAACTTAAAGTAGATAATGGGTCATCTTTCATAAGTGCTGGCACAACAGATCACGGTTCTTTGTCTGGCTTACTTGATGATGACCACACACAATATCTTCTAGTGGATGGGACTAGGGCTTGCTCTGGAGATTTTACAGTATTTGGCTCTTATAAGAACCTCACTTCGTCTTCATTTGTTATAGAATCACAAGAAGGTGACGGAGCTAGTGCTATAGGCACCATTATTGATACCGCAGCTACCTTATCTATTGCTGGTGCTAAACTTTTATCTATACAAAATAACGGTGTTGAAAAGTTCTCTGTTGACAAAGATGGTAATGTAACTATACAAGGAAATTTAGATTTACAAACAGTAACTTCTTTAATAAGTAATACTGGAATGAGTTTCCAGATTGACGCAGATAACAATGGTAGTCACGTATTTTCATGGTTAAATGGGGCTCTTATTGCTGTTATGATGCTGGACGAATCCGGTAATCTTAACGCTATAGGAAATGTTAAAGTAGGAGCAGTAGGATCTGCCACAGAAGCGCTTGATGTTGCTGGAAATATGACAATTACTGGAACTATACAAAGTTTTAGTAATTTAGTATTTAGAGTAGACTCTGACAATGACGAGGTGGCCTCGTTCATATGGCAAGATGGGCTTAGTGCTACTGTGATGTCTCTTAATGAATCGGGAGACCTGTCAATAACTGGCGGTTTCTCTTTTCAAGGAGATTTATTAATCCCGTCCGGCGGGAGAATAAAAAGTAATAGTGATCTTCTATTTCAGATTGATGCTGATAATGATGAATCAGCCTTCTTCGTATGGAGAAATGGTATTGATGTAACTGTAATGTCATTAAGTGAAACGGGCGATCTACTGATTTCTGGAACATTAACTGGCGGATCTAGTCCTTTTATTATAAAATCAGCGGAATCTGATGGAGCGACCGCTAGAGCCTTTGAGTTCGATACACAGAATAACCTATCTACTGCTGGAGCTAAGCTTCTTTCTCTAAAGAATTCTAGTATTGAAAAATTTCATTTAGCAAAAAATGGCGGGATAGGATTAGGTTCAAGTGGGGCAGCAATAAGTGTAAATAGTAACGGAGAAACCATTATAGGGGTAACAGATACTTCCTCGCCAAGAACTGTTACTTTAGACCAAGATGATGAAGTAGGTGGTAGGGTAGTTATTGTTAAAGATGAATCAGGAGCCGCCGGTACAAATAATATTACAGTTGATACTGAAGGTTCTTCTACTATTGATGGAACTGCTTCTGTAACAATTACTGCCAACTACGGAGTTCTAAGAATATATTTCCGTAATGGAAACTGGTTCAGTTTTTAAGGAGATATCATGGGAATAATATTTACAGGTCGTCTACCCGAGATAGTAAAAAGAACTGCTACAGCAGTGAATTATACAACTCAAGGTGAGTCTATTATAGCTGTTACTAATACAGCAATAACAAGGACCATAACTTTAGCAGACGCTGATAAGTTTGATGCAAAAAGAATTGAAATAAAAGATGAATCAGGAGGAGCAAGTTTAACTACTCCTATTATAGTTCAGCCAGAAACTGGTACAATAGATGGAGTTTCCTCGGTTCAAATAATAGCAAATTATGGAATTTTAAGATTGTATAGTGACGGGGTTAGTTGGTTCAGCCGTTAATTTTAAGGAGTAATTTAAATGAGTGATACTACATATAATGTAACAACTAATAGAGCAGCAAATGAAAGTGGCTCTGTACCCGCTGGATCGGGGGGCGGTGGTAGTTTCGTTTGGGGATCTTTTGTTCCAACTGTCACTCTTGTCGGAGGTGCAGGGAATACTGTTCCTATTTATACCAATAATATAGGACGTAAAATTACCGTCGGAAAAATCGTGTTTTATGATATCTTTCTAAGCGTGGACGGTGGCGCAGAAGGAGCTGGAACGGGGGTAATAAACATTGCACTTGATAATACAATAGGGACTAATCAAGCTGATAGTCCTCAAATGTGTGGTGGTATTATTACAAAAACCGGCGGAGTAAATTATCAGCCAATGATAGAGTTGGTGCCCGCAAGCACTACGGTTATTGTATATTCTTGGGATGAAAGATACGGCATTATCTCTTTAAAAGGTGGGGATCAAGCCGACATCAATCGGCGTATTCGCTTAACTTTTCAAATTGAGATCAATTAAAATGTTTCGTGGGCTAAGTATAGATTCGCCATTCGGTGATTTTTTGAATATGGAATTTAGGATTCCTGTGGTTCCTTCTTAAGGAGTAGAATAAATGTCTAGTTGGGGAATAGGACCTTTCGGTACTGGGCCGTGGGGAGGTGGAGTATCCACTGACTTAGGATTGATTAGAGAATTTAGAGCAAGAAACTCTAATCCTAATGAGGTATCTCTGACTTTCAAGAAACCAGCTAATTTTGACTCTTCAATGGAACTTATAGTTTGTAGACGTAAAGATTCATTTCCGATGGAACTATACAATGATGATCCTATCTACGCGTCAAAAGTAAATACTTCAGGATTTACTGATCCAGTTCAGATTGAGATATATAGAGCCAAACAGATTCTAGGAAATAACGGGGTTGGGGCTACAGGAAAATTAACTGATGGGGCAGCTTCTTACCCTACTATTGCGCCATATGGACCACTAACTGGGAGGATACTTAGAGATTCTACAAGTCATAATTTTAGAATAATAAGCAACACTAGTACAGAAATATTTGTTAGCGGTACTCCTGCTTCAGGGCAATATGTTGTTCTTGAAGATTTCCCTAACTCAAATGGAGAAGTTATAACAGGAACTGCTACATCAGCAAATTCTGGGTTCTTAAGGGATACTTCCAAGACATTTATTCCAGGTTCCCTAAGAGACAGGATATTAGTAGATTTTGCAGGTAGTAGATTTGTGGTAAGAAACAACAGCACAGATATGCTTACTGTATCGGGGACTCCTGTTGTTGGGGCTTACTCAATACTTCAAGAATTTGAAGATTTTATTAGCCCATCTGAAACAATTAAGGGCCAATTCTCTTTTATTGACACTTTTTTAACTAAACAAGAGGCCAATACTAAAATAGGAACTGGTTTAGAGGGTGAACAATTCTACTATTATACAACCTTTACTCATAGAATTGGGGGTAATGCAGCTGAAACCTCTTTTGCTGTCTTCTCAGATATGAGTTCAACTCAACAAGCTGCTCTATCTACGATGAACAGAGAATTTGGCGATATCTTACTAGAACTGTGGCCAAATGTATTCAAGCAGTGTGATACAACCGGAGATTTTCATGATATAATGCAAGTGTTTGGGTTTGGGATGAATGAAATTTATAGCTTTGTAAACACTTTTGATCTAACAAATTCAGATAAAATGCTTAATACTATTCTGCCTTCTTTCTCTCTACAAATGGGGATTAGTCAGGCAGATTATATATTAGGCGTTGATCACATGAGGCGAATCGTATCTGATCTTTTACCAACATGGAAATTAAAAGGCTCAAAAAGGGGCATAGTAGATTTTATAAGAATAATAACGACTTGGGATGTAACTAATGGGACAAAAGATGCTTCTGAAGTTACTGATGATGTACCTAATATCGGAGCGCTAAGATTCTTTTCTGGAACTCTCGGCAGTAGCAATCTAAGATTATTTGGTTTTGAGCCTTCTTTTGTTAACGACCCGAACGGGGATGCAAGTCCACCATTTACAGCTTACTCTTACACTCCAGGGACTGGTATAATACAGTATATAGGAGCTGTAGATTTAGCCCTAGTTGGATCAGGTGATACTTTTGTTGATGGGGTTGGTAACTTTTTTGATGTGATAAGTGTAGATAATACCTTAGATCAAATAGAATTGGATATGGGGCTGATTATAAATACTTCCAAAAATGGTAATGTATTTAAAAAAACAGCTTTAGTTGATGCTGGAAGATTTTTCACTACTTTACCAGGAATAATTATTCCAGGATTCTTTAATTTTAGAGAATTTGTTGTTGAAGTAAAAGATGTAGCTTTATGGACTGGGGAAAGTTCCAATATAGAGATTACCGGGGATAATAAGACAAAGATGACTGATACAGCGGCTAACTTTGGCGGAACTAATAATTTAATAGGAAACTTTTTATTGGCAAAACAAGGACAAGTTAATGATATATTCCCTATTATTTCAAATACTCCTACAACTGTTACTGTACAGGGTGTAGTTAAAGATTTAGATCCAATAGGTGATTACGCAATCCTGTCACCATTTAATACCATACGATTCCAAAAACTTTTAACATTAATGACTGAATTCGCTCCTTCTTTTGCGAGGGTCGGGTTTCAATTCACAAGTTCATAATAGGAGAATAGAATGGCTCTACCTACAAATACGTTTAGATCTCTTAGATATTATAGGAGTAAATTTAGAGAAGGTAAATACCTACTTGCTGCTGAAGCAACTGATCTCCAGTTGGAATCATTCGAGCAACTCCGAGAGTATATAAAGAATACATATGGAGATATATGTGTAGGACCAGCATGGAAAGTTGAAAAACCCTCATCTAATTCTATTGTTTTAAGGCCAGGAGAAGCGTGGCTTGACGGAGTACCATTCATACTTAAATCTGGTACAGATCCTCTGGTTGTTGTTGGTATAGTTCCAACAAACACTGATACCTCTCAGTTTGATCTCTCTTCTACTACTATTGATTCCGGAGGAAAAAAATTAATATTTCCACCCTCAGTCGCTAATGATAACTATTCTGTTGTTATAGAAGCTGAAGAAGAACTAGTGAGAGAAGCAGGATCATCAGGAGCTGTAGATCCGTTTCTTGAAGGAGTAAACGTAGGTGAAGGCACTGAGCATAAACTTCGATTAATTTATAAAGTTCATGTTATTGAAACAGTTGATCTAACCTCTTCTCCTACATTCCCTTTAGCTGGTATAAATAACTTAGTAAATGAAATTATTATTACTCCTTCAATTGGAAGTGGGGATATACAGAGTGCTACGGATGTTACTCCAGATATAAATGGAGCTGACCGCACGGTAGTATTCAACAACTTATCTTTTAAACTACCATTTGCGAATGACTCAGCAGATTATGTATTTGGAAAACTTGTAGACTCAGATGGAAATATATTTGTTATAACAAGCATAAGCACTAGCGATGGTGGTAACCACGTTCAAATGAGGATAGATAGAGAAGTAAAAGTTGCATCTGTAGATCCGAGAGCAAATCTTCCAGTAATAACTCTAGGGGTTCCCTTTAGGCTTATTAAACGAGACCACTATGTTACTGACAGCAATAGTATACCACAAGGCCAAAGATTTCTACGAGTTGCAGACTTTACTTTTACCTCTCCAAATGTTGGTACTATAACTGATACTAGGACTGTATCAAATATTAATACTTTTGGCATTGACCCAAATGTTCGTATGCGAGAAGGTGGTCTAGTTTCTTGGAGTACTACTTCTAATCAATTAACAAATAACTCAGACTTTGTAATAAGTGTGCCTGGGCTAGCAGGAAAAGCTAGGATAGCCCCTGGGGTAATTACCCTTACAAATGAGGGTGACGTAGCTTATTTTCTGTTGAATAGGTCTGCAATAAGTGATTATTTTGTTGTTCCTACAGTAGTTACAAAGACAAGTGTCCCTAGTAATGTAGATGTTTACATAATGGCTGAAAGAGGATCTCAGAGAGTACATTTTCCTCATAATGGTTCTATTGGTGATAGTGAGACAGGATTCCTTGGTGGATTCGGATCAGAATTAGCCAAAGATCTTTCTAGAGACAATCTAACAGACATGTTGACTGAAGTTGAGATGGATGAGGTATTTGCTGAAACATTTGATGTTGATGACGATGTAGACTTTGTTAAAACTCAGTCGTTGACTTTCGAACCATTTAATAAATTATTTAGAGCTACTAGCAATGCTAGATTTGTAGACTTCTTCGGTAATACGGTTCCTGAATCAGATCCAATTAATCCTTGGACTAAAATAGGTACACAGACTTCTTCCTCTTCTGCTGGTATTGTTACACTAATAGATTCTTCAGGAGGGGATCTTATAAGGTATGAAAGAACAGAATCTTCTCTTACACCGCTAACCCACAGTCATCATAAGTTTAGAGCCCGATTAACGGCAGGGTCTGGAACTTACCCATTTATATATGAACTACATGATGGAGTCGGCGGGAAAAGATTCGGGTTGGTGATAGATACTACATCTGTAAAATTAGTAGATGGTGGTGTTTCCACCCTCCAAAGTTTTTTACTAGATACCACTATATTTCATCAGTATGAATTAGTAAAAATAGGAAATACCACTATTCAATGGTATGTTGACGGAGTATTAAGAGGGTCATTTCCTTATGAAGATATAGTCACTGGTTCTGGTGGTGTTTCGAGAGTGTCTTGGGGCACTAATGGATCAGAAACTGCAACAGTAGATGTTGATTATATTATATTTAATATTTATACATCTATCTTCTATTCAAAAGATTTATTTAGAAAAGGAAGTGTATTTTATGAAGCAGATGCACTTCCAGATGTAGCTACTCCAGTTTGGGTTAAGACGGACGGTGGTGGTGGTATAACTGAAGTAATAACCGATGGAAATCTGGTAATAACTGACAATATTAGTACAAATCGTATATTCTATAAAAGGGATGATGCATTTGTAAGGCATGGTGATGCAGAAGTAGAAATAAGAATTAAAGTGGCAAGTGTAGGGATTGTTGCACTTGATAGATTAGGGGTAAGATTTGAGGATGGTAGCAAAGAAATAGCTATTTATTTAAGAGATGTTGCTGGTCAGCTGAAAGTAGGTTTGTTTAATGCAGCATCAGGAACCAATGTTGGCCCACTTCATAATTTGGATTATGACAAATTTTATTCTCTTAAATTAAGAAAAGTGAAAGATGAAAACGTTCAACTTCTAGTTGACAACGTACTTCTAGAAATGCACACATATGATGAATTCACAGATTTAAGTTTAGATACACGGGTCTTATTCGGTAGCTTTCTAACTACATCACAATATGTAGCTACAATTGATTTTGTTCAGTACGCCCTCCCAGGATTTGGTGAATTAGCTGGAACTCCGGTTAGAGATTTTCTTTCAGTAGTAAATACGAATGACCCTTCTCCTATTGCTTGGGTATCCTCCGATAATGGAAAAACATGGTTTAAAACTGATGATAGAGATGCTATTTCTGTATCTGATACACAGTTAACAGGAGCAAATCTATTTATACAGATAGGATTATCTCAGATTAACTCTGAGTTAACTGACTATGGGGTGTATTACAATAAAACTGGATTCGAAACTGACGGTCCTTTTAGGTATACAGTATTAACCGCTATAGGGGGGCAGACAGTATTTGAATTACCATTTGTTTATACAACGGGGGTAAATGAGCTAATTGTAACTTATAAACCCGTAGCCGGTGATAGTAGAGAATTATTTGTTGGGGATGATTATATAGAAAATGATAGTAATCACATTACAACTAACTTCGCTCTATCTGCGGGGGATAAATTAAAATTTAGAGTTATATTTGTAACTTCTCCAATAGTTGTCCCAACGGGTGGTGTATTTATTGGGCATGATCATGACGGAAGTGGTGGGGAAAGTGACGTTCTAAATCCAAGTGAAGTTAACACTACTGGTGATATAAACGTAGGTGGAGATTTAAATGTAACTGGGTTCATAAATGGAACTTCTCCTTTAAAACTAGACAGTCTTGATGACGGGGTAACAGTTGGTAGTGGTTTATTAAATGCCGGTACTTTGCCCCTTACTCTACAGACTTTACTAGGTGCTAATCCAGCTTTTAGATTGGTTAGAGGGGCTCATCAGTGGGATTTTACAGGTAATAGCGGCGGAGAAGTAGAATTTCTTTATAATGGAACACCTAGATTTAGAGTTTCAAGTTTAGGTTTGACTAACTTTTTAGGCGGTTCTATACAAGGTATAGGAGCTATCGATTCTGCTTCTGCTAATATTATACTAGCAGCTGCTTCGAGTCATATTACTGGTAGTTCTTCGGGGTCCTTCTCTTCTGGTGGCACAGGAGTTGTAACCAATTTAAGTGTTAATATAACAACTCATGGCAGACCAGTAGTAGTATTTCTAAGACCAGGTAACTCTGGGGCTTCACAAGGCTATGTATCTGCTTCAGGAGCTGGCACTAGATTAAGATTCAGAAGAGACGCAGGAACTTCAATGGGAGTGTTCACTATGGTTGCCCCAACTGCATTCCCATGTAGTATATTTAAAGAATTCGATGTTCCACCAGCTGGAAATCATACTTACGATTTCAATATTGAGACCAATTCTGGTACTGTATTTGTGGAAAACTGTAGATTAACTGTTTACGAGATTTAAGGAGAACATATGGGACTAGTAAGAGGGACAGGAGAAAAGAAATTCTCAAAGAGGCGCACGGATATAGATGTTCCTGCTACCTCAAGACCTACACTAATAGTAAGTGGGCTATCATATGTTGGCTCTGCTGATATTGATAATAACAACCCAGAGAATCTTTACTTTCATATCTTTGGGCAGTTGCCACAAGAGATAAAATTATATATATTTGGTGAACGATTCAATCAAAACTTCTATACAGAAATAGGGTTACATAATCATGATTCTGGGTCCTTGAGTACAAATAATATCAGCGTAGATGGGCACCAACATGGGACAAATACTGATATAAACCACGGGCATGGGCACAGTTTAGAAGTTTCCCCAAGTTCACACAAACATGGGTTAGTTATAAGTGAAAATACAACTGCCAGTGACGATGGCTTAGATACAAACAATGAAGGAGTAACACTATCAAGTGATGGAAGATTCATCAATAATACTTCTTTAAGTATAAGCGGAAGTGTGACAGGTACTGGTACTTTAAATAAAGGAGGACAGACAGGAAATGTTAACTCTGGATCTACATTACATGCCCACTCAGTAACCTCTGGTGTAACTGGTACCGTAGGTTTAAATCCTGGGGTTGGTTCTCTTCATACTGCGGGTTCTGCTAAACAATTCTTTGATGATATGAAAATAGCTTTAGATGGAATTGATAAAACATCTATTTTATTGACTCAGGCAAGCCTGGCTAAATTCGGTGATGGCACATCTGGCCATACCATTGTCACAACTGGTGTAGTTCTGGATATCACCTCTCTAGTTTTAACCCCCGGTCAGCATAAACTTACTTTTTCTTTGAATACAGGTTCTCCAAACAATGGTGGGAAGGTTAGATACAATCTGTATCTATTATAATATGATAAATTATAAGAAGTTAGAAGAACAGATAAGTCAGATAGAGGATATTGTACAAAAAGATTCTACTAATGGCAGACATCTACAAAAAAGATTAAGAAGTAAATTAAGTAATTTGGGTTCCTGCCCAGATAATGTATGTAAACAAATAGAACAATTAAAGAAGCCAGCGAGGGGATAATGGAATTTACTATGGCGATGGCTGTAGCATTAGTGGGTTCAGTTGCTACCGTATGTCTATCTATCCTAAAGATAGCTGGGTCAAAGAAAGAAAGTGAACCAAGTCATCTTCCTAAATTAGAGGAAAAGGTAGCTGTACAAGAAGTACAAATAAAAGATATAAGATCTGATCTTGAGAGATTACAGGATAATTTGGAAAAGTTAAATGATTTGTTATTGAAATTATTAACGGAAAGATAATACTATGAAATTTTTTCTCACATTATTACAACATCTTTTATCTATGGCCCCTAAGAAACCCCCGAAAGAACAGGAGGAGGCTAAGATTCTCCATTTCGAAAGAAAGCCTGAACCAATTATAATTGTTGATGACGCGAAGCATATCAATACAGCAGGACTGAAGCTCTTAAAGGACTCAGAAGGACTGGAATTGAAAGCTTACAAAGACACAGTTGGTATACTAACAATTGGATACGGTCATACTGGTGATGATGTCACCCCTGGACAAGTTATATCTGAAATAGAAGCTGAAGCATTATTGTATAAAGACTTACGAGTATTTGAAGAGGGGGTTAGCAAAGCAGTTAAAGTGCCGTTAACTAGCAACCAATTTTCATCTTTAGTAGTGTTCTCTTATAACGTAGGTTTAGGTAATTTTAAAACATCGACTTTATTAAAAATGTTGAACGCAGGAGATTATAGCGGGGCAGCTGATCAGTTATTAAGATGGGATCGTGCGGGGGGTAAAGTTCTTAAGGGGCTAACAATTAGAAGAAACAAAGAAAGAGATTTGTTTAACTTATGAATTATCAATTAAGAAAAAAGTCTTGGGCCTGGAAGCTTACTGGAAGTTTTGCTAGTAATAACTATACAACAATAGGGGATACTATTTACTTCCCAGAAGGAAGACCACCAAGTTCTAAGATTTTAGAACATGAATTGATTCATATTAAGCAACAGCAAGAAGTAGGATTAGTTAAGTATTTATTTCTTTATTTGTTCGCGTTGCCTTTTGGTTGGAATCCATGGAGATATAAATGGGAGTTCGAAGCTTATACGGAAGGGTCTGGGATGACAGAAGAACATGCTAGGAGTATTTTACACTCTAGCTCTTATGGATGGTTGAAACTAAATCAGTAACTTTATTTTTAATTATGTCATTAAGGATAAGGCCAACTTCCATAGTTTTAGCTACGTGGATAGTTGTATGATTTTCTAATGTTTTTTCAGAAGCTATAAAAATAGGATACTTTTTAAAATCTACATTATTGAGTACCAGCTGTTCTAGTGAAAGTTCACAGAAGTTATATCTATAAAAGTTTTTATAAGCTTTATTACCTTTAAAACCTCTGGTTATAAGTAAGTGAGACCCTTCAAATAAATGTTCTTTTCTTAATCGTTTGTCCTCATTAGCAAATATTATATCAAAACTCTGGACAACTTCTAAGACCATGTACTGTCTAAACTTTGGTTCTTTCTTTTTAGTATCTTCAGTCATTTTTATCTCTTTGTATTTTCTTCTCAAAGTTTTCAACTATCTTCTTAATTTAGTTCACTGTTCTTCGGGGTTCTTAGGGCGCAACCCCTTAGTTCGGCTCCAATACATTGAGTTGGGAACGGCCATTTCTGCTGAACAATTCATAAATTTCAATACCTCTTCATCAGTTAAGTTAAAGACTCTAAATATACGAATTTCACTGTCTTCGTCTTTTAAGCCTCTATAATACTTATAAGCAGCTTCACTACTATTAAGTTCTATCTTAGAGTTAATTGCGAAGTTCTTTTTTTTTGAACTATCATAAACTACTTTAAATGGAGTCACACAGAAATTAGGTGTATAAACCACTAAATATCTGATACTAACTTCTTCTTTTGAGGGCTTTATAGTTTCTTTGGCTGCCTTTATTAGAGCTTTTCCTAATGTCGTCTTTTTCATTTTTCATCCTTAATTGGAGCAATTTCTCTTTCTAATTGGATTAAATTATAGATACGAGTATATTTTTTAGCTTCCAGTTTTTTATTATATGGTTGATCCATAACATAGATATTTCTAACCCCAGCTCTTTCTGCCTCTTCTAAATGTTTTAGTCTATCATCAACAAATATATCTGGATTAAGGTCTTTTAGTGCTTGTTCTTTACTATGAGGAGCGAAATATATCTTTTTAAGAGGGATATTATTTAATATAAATGATATAATAGTCTGTCCAGATAGTTTTGGTTCTCTAGCAGTTATATAGACTATGTGATGACCAGCTTTAATAATATTCTCTATAGCTACCCTGGCACCTTCAAAACTTGGTAGGCTAGAAAATCCCCCATTATCAACAAAGAAATCGAAGTTCTCATCCCAGTCTTTTTTCTTTATTAAATCATCTAGATTACCAGAAGGCAAAAAGTCAGTTATATCATCTGTAGTAAGACTCGTACCATTCCTGTTGTTGTATATCTTCAGGAAATGGCCCAAGAAATCTAAAATTACCCCATCGATATCAAGAGCGATTAGCATTTTTATTCTTTATCTGTTTATTTAAGCTGTTCAATCTTTTATCCTTCTTTACTACTTTAAGAGCTTTTGTGTGGTATTTATCTTTAGTACTCTTCTTTTTCTTACCAACTAACTTGTCATTAGACAATTTAGATGCTTGTGAAACACTTATTACTTGCTCAGCCATTCAATTTCTCCTTTAATTCTATTAGTTCTTTTGATCTAATATCTGATATTTTTCTGCAACTATCTAAAAGCTCATTAAGTCTTTCTATATCTCTAGTCAAAACACCATTAGTTAATGTAAGTTCTCTTATATAATCTTTAAGCTCTTTAATTTCATTATGCATTTCATAATAATATTCATGACCTCTAATCATTGTTTAAAGCCCTCATTAAATAAAAAATCCAATATTTTAGAAGACCTAATATTATCAAGGCAATCTATAGTTGTATAGGGGATGTTCTTATTTATAAGGAATGATTCTATGGTTTTATCAATTTCTTTGGCTTGTGACTCATCCTCATATCTACCAGCTTGCACATAATCTTTATGTCTTTTGATAAAGAAATTTAGGTGTTTAACATTAGGATCTACTGAAAGATAAGTTGGTAGTACCCCCCAAACTCTAGTGTTTTTAGAATATACTTCTTCATAAACAGCACTCAAAATAATAGGAGAATCAGTGATAATAACATCTACTTTACCGTAGAGAATCTGTTCTCTTCTGAATTGTTTAGCTGCAATGTAAAGCTGGTCGATTGGGTTGATCTTACGGCTCTCCCAAGCCCAATCTTTAACATATTCTCTAACCAACTCCGTGTTAACCTTTCTATGTTTCAGAGAACTGAATAATTCACATGCAAGTGTAGATTTGCCAGCACCAGGACCTCCAAATAGATTAATTACTGTAGTTTTTTTATTATTTTCTATCATATTATTGATTCTCTCTGTTATCCCCACTACCTTGAATTTTATTTTGTTTCATTCTACTCTGCAACTTTTCTATATTTCTCTCAGCTACCTCGCTAAAATTAACACCAAGTTCTAGGGCAATTTGGGAGGCATACCAAATAATATCCCCTAGCTCCTTAATTAAGTTGTCTCGAAATTCTTCTGTTATTACTCCATTATAATCCCTGTATAGTTTCTTTATTTTTTCCGCTGATTCCCCAGATTCTCCCGTAAGTCCTAATCCCAAATACATCAATGTTTCTAACTGTGACTTTCTAGGAAATACCGCTGTTTCTGCTGCCGTTTCTTGATATGCATCAAATGAATTCTTATTGCTCATTTTTCTCCCCTACAGTTTACTCTGGATCTTTCAGATCTCTATAACCAAACCACAAACAAATTGAAGCCGCAGCTAAATCAACTAAAATCATGCCTTTAGTATTGATTAAGAAATTTATTGGAATAAACCCAATTATTAGCCCAGATAAAAATATTTCTAATAGTCCTAATTTTTGAAATCTAATCATAAAACCTTTCTAAAGAACAAATTTTATAAGAGTTGGGGTAAGAAACCCTATGGTCCAGGATAGCACATCAATTATTGTTTTAAATCTAGACTGACTCTTGTTGTCTTCTGATATTTCTTTTAATACAATTATTATAAATATTAGCCAACCAGCTAGAATACTAAAAAGTACAGAACTTGTTAAAGCAGGAATCAGTCCTATAATAACTCCACCAATAAAATGAGTTAATTCTCTACAAAATAAGTACTCATTACCAGCAGTTCCTGAACAAAGGTAGTATGGGAACTTACCGAATAATTTTTGTATTTTTTCTGAAATAGTTTTTAAAGTCATTTCTTTTTTTCCTCTTTTTTAATCAACATCCTAACACCTTGGATCTCTTTTGTCTTCTTATTCCTAGCTGTTACAAGCTTATTGCTGTTAGGCAGACTAACGGTTTGGAAGGTATCGAAATCAAGTTCTTCTTTAGCTACACCTTCAATATCTTCATGAAAATATTTTTCAGTTTCCTTAGCGAATGTTGTGGGTAGTTTATTTTTATCTTTTGCCACTAGTGCCTTTCTCCCTTTAAATAGTATAAATAATGCATCTAATATTCTACTCATTTTGCTCCGTGTGGGCCATTTTCAATTATAGTAGATTGTGATACTAATATTAGCTTAGCATTATTTCTAAATTGTGTTATGTTGGAACTTCCTGTGTAGGTAAAAGCAGACCTAAGTCCTCCTTCAATATCTTTAAGGATTACCTCAACTGGGCCTTTAGAAGGAACCAAGAATTCAACTCCTTCTGAAGTTTTCCAACCATTACCATAGCCTTCTGAAGCTGATCCTTTGTACTTTTTAAATTTATCCCAAGGACCCCCAAGTACAGCACTCTCAAACGAGTTCTTTTCTAAGAAACTACCTGGAGTTTCATTCGTACCTGCTAGCATACCACCTAGCATAACTGCTTTTGCTCCTGCTGCTAGAGCCTTTGAAATATCTCCTGGTGTTCTCATTCCACCATCTGCTATAATAGGGAAAGAAGTATTATGAGAACAATCAAGAATAGCGCTGAGCTGAGAGACTCCTACGCCAGTTTTTACCCTAGTGGTACAAGTTGAATTATGAACAATCATGTGATTGGCTATAAAACTATGTGTGTTACAATCCACTTGTAGGTCATAAGTAGGCACTAATAATTCGGATTCATCCTGAATTTCTATTATTCTATTTACATAATGATCTTTAGTCATATTAAAAGTAGGATTTTTTATCCCTCTTGACACATAAGAAGGATTGCAGTTATCAGTAAGACAATTTTTTAACCCCCCGGCAGAGGGGGTTTTATATTGTTGACTTGGGAAATAGTTATTTATTTGGAAAAATACAAAATTAAACAGTTCAACCAACTTGCGGCTAGTATTACTAAAACAAACTCTACCATCGTTTTTATAGTAGCCATCACTATCTACTAATCCATCTAATATACCTTTTAGGTAGTCTTTATTATTACACAAGTATTGTTCCGGTAAATGTTTATTGGTTCTAGTACCAAAGCTTTTGAAAAATCTACTAATAAAATTATTACGCAAAATTACAATGGTCATGTTTTTACTCTTTTTTGTACTAGCTTCTACTTTTAGAGTAGACTTTAAACATTTCACCAATTTATCAGAAATATACTGTTCTTGCAAACCAAAATACCAAGTGGTTAAAGCACTTGTATTCAAGCGACCAGTACTTCTAATAGACTTTGAAATGCTGCTATGCCCGTCTCCTAAAAAAGTACCAAATACATATCCAAGCTCATACGAGGGCTCTATTGTTAAATTCGTATCTTCTCTAAAACCACTCATACTTCGTCTAGCTGTAAAAAAATCAGACAATTTTATTGAGAAAGAGTCTGATAACTCAAATTTAATATTTTTTGGCATTAAAAATGTATGATTTTTTAGTGTGCCTAGTTCTTCCCAACTATACTTACTTTTACCTGATCTTGTTCTTTTGTCTAAGACTACTCTAAGTACACACTGATTGATATCTTTTATACCACTGTAATTACCTACAAAATGTTTGTGGTCAGGAGTTGCATATGTATAATCATACCATAAATTACTTTTATATTTTACTACTTTCTTATATCCTGAGAACTTAGTTCCAATTACAGATACCGCATCCCCATTTTGATTTATTACTCTATCGTGTAGCTTGATGTCTTCGATGTTCTTATAAGTACCATTTGCCATCAATATCCTTGTGCCCGCTGCAAGACAACCTGGCCCGATCCCAATTTTAAATGCGTCCGGCATACTCCTGCCCCCTGCATGATTAACAAAATCATTTATAGATTGACTGGTAGCAAAATTCCCCACAATAATAAATACATTATCTTTAAATTTCTCCCTCATCCACTTTACTTGTTTAACAACTGACATCTGAGCACCATGAGCTACATCGATACAGAATATGAAGGCATCGTCATCATAGAGGGCTACTGCTCGATCTTTTTCCTCGTCTGATATCCCTATTGAAACCCCGACATTTATATTTCCACCAGTATCAACTTCTCTGTTCTTTAATGACATGAACACTTTATTCCACATTTCAACATTATCTTCTATAGACATAAAACGATGAAGTATGCCCATACCGCCATTTTTAGCCATAACTAAAGCCATCTCCTCACCAGTAATGGTTGACATGTTAGCACTTATGATGGGTAAGTGTAGTTTAATATCACCTAAAGTAGTTGTTAAATCAACATCTCTTCTACTTTTAATTGTAGAAAAACGAGGTTCTATAAGAACATCTGAAAACGTGTATAATCTTCTGTCACCCATTTTTCCATCCAATGTTTTCTAAAGTAAAATCAAACTTGTTTCTTTTTTTCAAATTATCCTCTGGCAATAAATATTGTAGATTACTCCTTATATGAAGGCCACTTACAGTTTTTCCTTTTAGAGGAATAATATGGTCTACTTCATATCCTTGTTGACAGTTTTCATAAAAGATTTTTATTATATCTAAGTTTGCCCCCACTGGTGTTCTTTGAAGCTTTTCTAGCTGTCTTTTTCGTGTTAAATATAGTCTTCTTTTAGGGTATCTATCTCTATATATTTTATTCCTCTTACAGTGTCCTTCTGGATTGTTTCTTTGATATTCTAATCTTCTTTGTGCTATAAGTTCCTTGTTTTCTTTATACCATTCTTTTTGTTGCTTTAGTACTTTATCTTTATTAGAAATGTAATAATTTTTATTGTGTTTTTTATACTTATTGATATTTTTAATATAGATACTGCTGTGAAATTCTTTAGAGCATATCTTGCATTCCTTACGATACTTTTTAGTATCTGAACGTAAATAGAACTTTATTATATCTTTAATATTATTACATTTTATACACTTTTTTCTGTCCACTGTATTATTATATCATAGAATAGTTTTAAAATTCATTTTTTTCGTGCTCCATATACCACTTACCTAATTTCAAGGTAAGGGCAACGCCCAATACACAATCATCTTCCAACATTTTAGTTGGTATAACGTACATACCTTTCTCTGAGCATTTAGGTCTTTCCCCAAAAAAGGAATCTATATGATCTAAATAAATTTTAATTGAATCTTCTTTACCTTTGTACCCAACTTCTACTACCTCAATAAAATGAATAGCAGACTTTATATATACTGAACCTTTACTTGGGGTGGATGGGTCCCCGATTGCAAAATTATTAGTAGGTCTGTACACTTGCCCTTTTCTAATTGTTGTCATTAGCCATCTCCATAAATGTTTCTGCAACTTGAATTTCACAATGGTATTCAATCTGACTCTGAGGGGCTATTAATACCCTTCTTGGCCCGCCCGGATACCCTAAAGTATTATCTATAAGCTCTAAATTTAAGTGATATTCTCTTTTTGCCTCATCAAAATAATGTACCCTATATTTAATGTTTAAGCCATCTTTGTGGGCTCCAGTTCTAATTATATTATCCACTATGTTTGCGTATTTAGCTATAAAATCACAGATACAAGAATAATGATCTTTTATAGTAGATATTACATATCCATTTTTAAATTTGGGGGTGGTATTATCACTAAATACTTGACAAGGAAACTTTTGCATATTTTAACAACCTTACATATTGCCTGATAGTATATAACTGTTCAACTACCAAATCGATGGCATGGGTCTTCTCAAACTCAGATACTCCTAAATTATGTATAGCATCAGACCCTGATGTATGATGTTCATGACATAAAGCCACAACGGAGTAGTCTGACCCTTTAATACCCATACCACCTCTCTCAACGTGATGAGCATGGATAGGTTTAACAGTACAACTATCAACAATGCAAGGGAGGGTTCTTACAAAAGTCAGGTAATTATCATCTCTATCGAAATCTTCTTTATTTAGGGGTTTCTTTATTAAATCTTCAGTCTGTGTAGTTAACCTCTTGATTTGACTCTTAGAAAGCCCTCCTGGGGTATTAATTCTTTGTGCATTAATACATAATTTTACTAATTTGGTTTCTGTATTTTTACATAAATTGAGTTTATTCTCCAATTTTGCTACAGTTTTGCTATACTTTAACTTAAAGGCGCAATTAACAGAGCAAACCTTAGCGGGAACCCCTGACGTTGCGTGTTTTCGGCCCTTTTTTATAGGGTTTTTGCATTGTTTGCACACTACCTTAGGTTTAGGTCGTTTCATCTAATCGCCCCGTTATTTTGGCCAAAATACTATCATTTTGTTGATTTCACTTCTTCGGGTACAGCGCTTGGTGGTTCTTGTTTCTGTAATTTTTTAGTAATCTCATCCAGTAATCCTTGCTCTATTAAAAATTGAATAGATTGATCTCGTCCTTGACCTAATCTTTTGTCATCATAACTATACCAACTCCCACTCTTTTTTATAATATCTGATATTATTGCAGTATCAAACAAATCTCCTGCGATATCGATACCTTTGCCATAAATCAAGCTGCATTCTGACGTAGTAAAAGGGGAGGATAGTTTATTTTTTACAACTTTTATTTTGAGAGAGTGCCCTATCACAGTATCTTTTTCTTTTAGAGTTTCACCTTTTCGGACTTCTAATCTTATGCTAGAGTAAAACTTTAAAGCATTACCCCCAGAAGTAACTTCATTAGGACCATAAAATTGACCTATATTTTGTCTTGTCTGGTTAATCCATATTACTGTTGTACCAGTTTTGTTAGTTACCCCTACTAATTTCCTCATCGCTTGGGACATTAGACGTGCTTGGAGACCCATATGGCTATTATGACAAACTATATTCCCGATAGCTGCCACAAAAGTTCCCGACTCGGTTGAAACGTCATACAAAAAATTAGGAGGATCTAATGTAATCTTATCTCGGATTTCATTTTCTCTATGGAATAAGCTTTCTACTTGTTCTAAAATAAGTTGTTCAGGTCTTTTTCTATCTAATCTAATTGCAGTTTTCCTGTTTAAACTATGTAAAAGATATTGAATTCCAGCAATCATAGGTAATGAGTTATTATAATAATAAATTTTCCCGTGTTTATTACCATGTGAACCATCTCCTTGAAAAAAACCATCAAGAAAACTTTCTTTAATTTCAGAAGACGCATTTAATATTAAAGAAGGAACCTTTTTTAAGGATGATTTTTTAGTTCTGCATTCTTCTATTAAAAATCCTAGATCAGAATCAGCATTACAAGTCAAAATATATAATAAATTTCTTGAATCTTTTGATTTTGGTCTTCTAATTTTCCCAATGGTTGGAAAATTAGAATCAATGATTTCTTTGCATTTATTTATCAAATTTAAATTTATATTACAAACTTCAAATCTGTTCTTTTTACAATCATTGTTATTCGTTGAACCTTCTGCACACCAGAATCCTAATAACCAAGCAATATTTTTATTAACCCCACTCAAATTAAAATTAAAATCATTCGTATTATGAACGTCTATTCTATCGAAAATATTTAACTCTTTTGGTGATACTTCTTTTCCATCTTGAAATAAAGAGTGATCTTCAGTAGTTTTTATATAACCTGTTGTTGTTCTAATTAATGATAGATTCTTTTTAGTGTCATTTTTTTTCTTAATCACAGCTAAAAGAGGTTTCCAACCATTATGTGTAAGTATTTCTATATTTTTTGTTTTTTTATAAATTCTTTGTTTTCCTAGAAAATTATCCCCACCGCCATATAAATCTTCTATAGGTACTATATCTGTATATTTTTTAGTTTTGTGCCTAATAAAAACAGGGGTGTCAGAAGAAACGCTATCCCCCATTTCCCCGCTCAACTCAGCCCTAGGCACAAGAGCTGCTACAGAATCTACTACAATTAAACCAACTTCACCACTTCTTACAAGATACTCTAAAATTTCTAAGGCATTCTCTGCGCAATCAGGTTGAGAGAATAATAATGAATCAACATTTACTCCTAAGTCATTGGCTAAATTTCTATCTAAACTATTTTCCAAATCTAAGTAAGCTACAATTTCTCCTTGTTTCTGTGCTGATGCAGCAACGTATAAAGCTAGTGTAGTTTTTCCAGTACTATTCGGGCCATATATTTCAATCATTCTTCCTCTAGGTATCCCACCTATTCCCAGAGATCTATCCAAACTAAAAATTCCTGTGGGGATTACTTTAATATTAAAAAGATCTGAATCCTCCCCAAAAAGTATAACAGAACCTTTACCAAATTGCTTATCCACAGATTCTTTAAGCTCTTTTAACTTCTTATTCATGATTTTAGCATGCTCTTTTCATACGACATCTGAGATCTCCGGCCTTCGAATAAATTTTCCCATTTATCCCTTTCATTGACTGTATCCAACATAGCTTGGTATGCTTCATTAAGCTGATTAAGGAATGTGGTATATTCATCTGTAGCCAACGCTGCATCGCGCAATTCGTCATGAGTCCAGGTTTTTTTCCCATTTGGGGGTTGTTGAGAAGATCTTATTTTAGCCATAATTTTTCGTAGCTTTTCCCCACTGTCATACCCAATGTTCATACGATGGTGAATAGCACAAGCGTCCACCCATGTTTTACCAGCCTCAAATTTTTGTTCCGCTAATTCTTCGATAGTCATATCTGAAACTGACTTAATTTCCACTGGCTGCTCTCCCTACTTGTACTGCTCTTTCTATAATTGAGAAAATCATAGCTGAATTCCAAACACATACACTATAAAAAGCTAAGGCGCACAACTTTATGCTTTTCCAGTGCCCTTTTTTAATCCAATAAACAGTCATTATACCAGCTAATGATAACTTAGTCAATACAAAAAATATAGGATGAGAATTTATTAAAAAAACCATTATAGGATTAAGTTCTCTTCCTCCATGAGATAATACAAATAGTGTCATAATAGCATCCAATACATTGAACCCGTTAAATGCTAAAACATATTTTAACAGGCCTTTAGGTAGACTCTTAATTAGATTTATCATTCTTGTTACTCCTGCTATTCCGTAATCTAAATTCTTCCCAACGAACTTTACGTTGTTGAACTAATTGTCTTATCCTCTTCTGATTAAAAGATAGGTGCGATCCACCAGTTTTTACTTCTAAAAAGACAATTTCATCGGGGCAAAAGATTATCATATCTATTGGAGCTCCTATAAACTTTATATTTTTAGGGTCATATTTAGGCATCATATAAGGAGCTAATTGTTCGGCTATGAATCCTGTCCTTATCTCACTGCTTTTTTTTTGACTAATTATACTCTTATTCTTTTGTAGTTCCTGATCTAATAAATCTTTATATTCTTGTTTCTGTCTAGCGAGTTCAGAAAGCTCTTTCTCCTTGCTGCCTAATAACATCTCTAAACCACCAATATTATTAGTCAAGGCTTGGGTTTCTTGCCTTAATCTTACTATTTCATTGTCAATATATAAGTCTCTCTCATTATTAAATCTATATTTTAATAATAAAATATAAAGTAATATAATTGCAACAGTACCAAATAATACTTCCAAAATCACTTTATCTCCCTACATGACTTATAGCTGCTCCAGCCCCAATTGTCAAACCTATGCCTAGTATCAAATACCACAGTTTTGCTCTACTTTCTCTTTTCAGCACCTTTGTTAATTGCTCGTCAGATTGGAGCCATGTTTCCTTGTACTTATTAGATATCTCCTTCTCTATTTCTAGCATCTTCTTATATTGTTCTATATTATCTTTAAGGAGCTTGTTCTCTTTTTCAAGATAGTCTGCATCAAGTAGTCTAAATCTTAGCTTCTTTTCTTGATCTAGAGTAAACGCCCAGCCGTCTAATTTAAACTTATACGTAATATCAGTTTTAAAACTAAAAGGAAACCTTTCAACTTCTACGATTTCTATTTTTAGATCATCTTTAGCATATATTGTTGATGGTAACACACAGACTATGCACAACAATAGCGATATTAGTTTTTTCATTCGCTTTTACTCATCTGTAGCATGTTATTATAGTAAACTTCGGTAGTAGCATCACAGCTTAATTCACTAAACGAAAATCTTAATTTTAGAGTTATTATGTTGTGTCTTTTTTCTATAGAGGAGAAAGCAGTCTCATAAGAAGAGTTAACATCAAATATAATTACAGTACATTTTTTAAAAGAACATATAAATTTCTTGGAACTAAGATCAACTAGAGCAAGACTATTGAAATTAGTTCCTAAAGAAATCTTATCTACAAATTCTTTTAAAGAAGTAGATCTAGGAGAAAACTCTTTAGATAGCTCTAATAACTTCTTGTCTGTTTCTTCCTCTTGTAACATAGCAATGTGAAAACTATCAAATTCAAGACCATTAAATGTTTCACTATATAGCTTAACTCCAGTTTTTTCTTGTGAGTTTGTACCCCCAGAGGGAGTAGTATAAGGTTGTATATTTGCGGCGTAATTATAATTCACTTGATTCAATCCTTTAACTACTAAAAAAATCATCGTAAAAAATCTTAACTTCATCTTCAGACAAATTAGAAACTTTAATCTTTCTATTCTTTAGATCTTCGGCCAGTAAAACTAGCTTTTCATCATTCGAATCTATATGGACCTTACTAGAACTTAAAGTAGACTTAAGTTGATTAACTTCGTCTTCTACTTTTTTCCTTCTAAAAAATGATTCAATTTCCTTAAGTCTCTCAATATCTTTGATGAAGATAAGCAGCACAATACCTACAATTACCCCGGTTACTGCCCAGAAGTTACCCTTCAACCATTTTAACATTTTTATTTCATCCTTACATCAAACACAAACTTGTCTGTGTAGTAAGTCAAACCAAATATAAACGGCATTATTTCTACTTTTTGTTCAAATGTGTAACTAAGCTTATTAATCAACACGTCTGCAACCTTATTAGAAACAGCCTCTTCAGCAGTCATCCACCATTCATTTCTAATTTTTTCTATATATTGATCATAAGTAATCCCCAGGTTTGAAGCTACTTCTAGATGAAGTTTCTTTAATTCTTTCTGGATAATAGCTAATCTTGAAGGAACAATGTTTTCAGGTCCTCTAACACCATAAGCAGCATAATGGAACATAACTGTCGCATATTTATGAATATAAGTTTTTGGGCAATAAGTTGCAATTACAGCCCCCATTGAGTAGGCTTTATTATCTATAATACAAATTACTGGACTTTTAATAGAAGTAATAGTTGTAACTAGTGACATACCAGAATCAATCTGTCCACCCCTGGTATTAATAATCAGATATATTGGGTCTTTTTTTTCTTTATCTAATTTATTCATCTTAATAATAAGTGGATCTATGACACCTTCGTTAACATCATCTCGTATAACTAATAGTCTTTTTTCATCTATATTAATCTGGTCTACCATCTTTACAACAATATTAGTAGCAATAGGCTTGGTAGCTACTAATATTACTTCTGCTCTTAAATTAGCTTTAAACATCAACGAACATAAAATAAAAAAACTTGTTAAAAACTTCATATTTTCCTTTCTTTAATCTCCATTTGTAGGCTGATCCACTTTTGAATGGCAATTCCCATTATTACTATGTTTTAAGTCTGTGTACCGTCTAGCTGTATATGCCGCTACTGTAGGTGTAAGTATAGCACCTATTACTAATGAGATGTCACCCATAGTAATCTTTTCAATATAAAGACTGGCTACAAACTGGGCTACAACTATCATGCTGCTAATTATAAACCCCGCTACAGCACAAGTGAGCATGGTGTCATCACGCCCGGTGCTAGGATTATTGATCCAAAACCCCATCTTCTTTCTCCTCTTTTTTTATTGTACTTTCCTCTGAAAAGAATTCGTTTAAGTAATTCAGAGCATATTGTATATAAACTAATTGAAATACCACACCTTTTAGATGTTTACTTATAATAAGCCCTAATATAGTAGCAGAGACAATAAGCGCCACGCTGACTATGATCGTATCTACTGTGTGATTAAACTGAGGTATCATATCATGATTATACCATTTTTTAATTAGCTAATCAAGAAGTTTTTATCTACATTGATCTTTACACAACTATTAGGTTCCTTCATATACCAGGCTAGAGCTACCCCTAGAGCATCGAAAATGTCATATGGAATAGGTCTATCTTTTCCTGTTACATTACTTCTAATTTTTGGAGGTAATTTTTGACCCAGCAACTCTTCTACTCTTTTTTTAGTGGGTTCCTTCCAGGCTTTAGACGAAGTAAACTTTGTGTCTTTTTTAATACTTAAAGCAGCTCTCCAGGTTTGGGGGTAAACATTATAGAATCCCAAAGGAGGGACAGTTTCGAAACAAGCTGACTTTATGGACCCCTGTGCTTCTGGGATAACAAGAGTACCCATTACTCTGTTCATATTGACCATATAACCTTCTGCTATTACATTTTGTATATGGTATGCTACATACGCGGTATCCAAAACAAAATTAGAGAGTATATTATATTTTTTACCATGTGGTGTATCATCACCAAACCACATTACCCCCGCCTTATATATAGTAATTTCCCTAGTACGGGAATCCATCCCAGCAACAACCCACCCAGTACAGCTTGATGAAATGTCTAAAAATAGATTTTTACAATCACCTAGGTATTCGATTTTATTCATTTGCTATCTCCAAAAGTACATCCCCATGACAAGGTTCATTTCCTTTTACTTTACACCAACATCCGATTACTTTCCTTTTAAGTTCTCTTTTTACTCTTATAATTAATTCTGGTTGATTTAAAATCCATTCTCTATATTTAGCAACTGCCTCTTCAACTGTATCTACTTTAAATATAGCTAAAGCCCCCTCTTTATGGCTGAATGGATTACCAAATACAAAAGGTCTCCCGAGATAGTGATCAAATTTTTCTTTTTTACAATGCACTACTCGCACTTAGTAATACCTCATAAATAGGCTTGTTTAATTCTTTCATTTGTTCTCGCATATTTAAACTACCACAGCTATTACCATGAATGAGTAGAAGTGCGTCTGCGTAAGTAGCCATTGCTGCATTCCTAATAGGCCCCGCTGCTTTACCAAATTCCCCCCATTGAGCTGGGAATAATTTAAAGGGAATACCTACACTTCTTGCAAAATTCTCTCCAGCGTTATCTATGCCTCTGGCCCCACCAACTACTCTTTCTTTTATTATGTTCGGCCAATCAGGAATAAACTGGCTTAATAACCCTGCAATAGTTAGGCTATCAATTTTATCAAATGTCCTACTTCCCGCGATTATTAGTTTCATAATCTACCACTCCAGCTATTTTTCCAACTAAATCTACTGCTTCCTCCAATGTAAATCTAGTTCTCTTTATAAATTCATCATCCCTATTACTTGGCGAAGACTCATATTCAAGCTCCATATCTCTGTTATAAACTAAACCTCCCCTTGAAACTATAGCCCAATAAGAAGGAGAATTATCAGTTTTTTTAGAGCGTAAGGCGATTTTCAAATTATCTTTAAAGAAGAATTCACTTGCGAAATCAAACAAACCTAGCTTTATATCATCATTCATTTGTTGCCACTATTTTCTTTAAACCTAGATGTTCCAGCTCTTTATCAGAATTATCATAATTATCTATTTCTTCAAACTCGTCAATATTTGCTACTATCTGAAGATTCTGTGGTACTTCAGCTTTTATTCTCTTGAATAATTCTGAAATAAATCCTCTCATAGATTCTGTGTCAGGTTTAGATAAAAAAGTATGCTCTCTGGGGCCTTTTCTAAATAAACCTCTTTTCCTAAATGGAGTAATTTTATCAGCTAAGCCTAATTTTATAGTTTCCTCGGCTGTTAGATATAAATCTCTTCTTCCTACAGTAGACCAAAATTTCCTATCTAAGTAGGAGTTATCTTCATATATCTTAGCTAGTCTTTGTTGTAGACGTTCATTTTCGTCAGAATTAATTCTAGCATCAGTGCTTCTATCGACAACATCAGTGAATCCATCATGCACTAAAACAGTAGTATTAGTACTTAGATACCTTTCATCACAACAACACATTACCCAAGTAGCTGAGGACATTATCATACCTCTACCAAAGAATATGAATTTACAAGGGGATTCTTGAATCTTATCATGAAGAGCTAGCATGGCATAGGGGTCTCCACCATAACTACTCATATATATTTCTATAGGTTTATTGTTAATATCAAGCATTTTGTCAATAGCCCGTAGAGTAAGTTCAATAGAACAAAACTCTATTTCACTACCTTCTACATATTCTAAATCCCCAAAATATATGCGCCTATGCTGTAGATCAATACCTTGTTGTATGGTAGTTTGTAAAATTGTAGCGTCTTTTGGGAATTCCTTCTTATTCTGGCTCATTATGCTCCTAGAATTGATCTGTAGATTTTTGTAAATCTTCAATTGTGCCGCTATTATTTATCACTACATCATACTCACTATCTTCACCCCACGAAGACTCTGATGGATGTCCTGTATTAATACCCTGGGTAATATGACCATCTCTTTTGAGCCTGACTAAAATACCACCTAATTTCTTAATCATTTCTCTTTCATTTGCAAATCTAACATCTGTTATAACCCACCTCAAATTTGAGCTTATAATTCTAGCATAAAGCACTTCTGCATGATAATTAATGTGGACAGATCTACAGATTTCTGTGCCTACAAACTGAAGTACTTCTCTTGGGGTATAAAAGTATAGAGGTCTTCCTTCTTTTTTTATATGGTTGGTTATGTATTTTTTTTCCACCTCTGAAAGAGCCGCTGCGCATTCTCTTATATCGTGTGTTCTATCAATCCATCGTACAATTTCATTAAAGTGAATTTTTGTAAAAGGAATTAGCACGGATAACTTGGTTAGCTTACCCTCTTGAGTGTCTGTATGAAATTTAGATAAACCAAATATTACTCTACACATTTCTTTTAAATTATCAGCAAATGCAGCTTTAATAAATCCTCGATTAACTAATGGGGCTGCAAAAGTGTCTTTTCCAGAACCGGCTGAGCCTGCTATACCAATCAGTTTGTTCATTCTTATCTCCTAGTACTGACTCTTCTTTCTTTAGCCGCTTTAGTAAATACAGATAATTCGTTTTTAACAGCTTTTCTAACTTTTCTTTTTAGATTAACATTTTCCTTCTGTATTAACCTAACATACTCTTTTAAATCTACTAAATCATCTATAAATTGAGTTAATTTCTTAACTTCGGGAGTGGATTTTTCCTCCTTCTCACTCCTAGAATTTAAAAATCCGCGTAACGTTTGCTCCATATTAATCCTTTCTATAAAAAACTATAAACGTAATCCCTGATAATGCCTACCACACTCTAAACAAACTCTTTGTTGATAGACTCTTGTAGCTGTGTATTGTCTGCCTTTTGATCTAGATTCTGTAGAACCGCAGTCAGGGCATGAAAGTCTAGATTGTAAACTATTCATAACTCCAACATGAACTTTTGGTTTAAAAAACTTAGATGCCTTCTTAAACACTGAATCCAAAAGCTTCACATCTTTCGAGCAGTATGAAATCATTTTCTGTAATGCTTTCGGGTTCTTATCTTCTACTATATCAATCCAATCCTGGAAATTCATCCTGTCTTTTCCTGTGCTAAGTAATATATTCGCTATATAATCTAGTTTATAAGAAGGTAAAGCAAAATACTTTCTAAATTGTTTCAAAGTATCATTACTTGTAGGCCAATTAATAGGTGGCATACCTTTTAATAATCTTTGAGTATTAACCTGTTTTATATCGAATCTGTCGCAATTATGTCCTATAATAGTATCGGCTTTCTCGATTATTTTGGAAAATTCCTCAATCATTTTTGTAGAGTCTTGTTTATTAATCCCCCAGTCTAATGAATATATTTTAGATTCGTCAGCCCACTTATAACACACACAAATTATATCAAATCGCTGCCCTTTTTTAATCTGGTCATGAGAAACACTTATCTTGTGGCCTGTTCTCCAAATCCAAGCTAAAACTGGGGCTGTCTCAACATCAAATATTAAAGTTTTTGGTCGTTTCATATTATCCTTTATTTAATTTCAGTTAACCTAAATCCAATCTTAGGGTCAGCAACTAAGGGTACACGAAGTTTATACGTCCCTTCCATCTTTTCCTTCATTATCTGTCTTGCTCTTTCAGCATGATCATTTCTTGCTTCTGAAACTATTTCATCATGAACTTGTAAAAGTATTCTTGCATCGAGTTTTTCATCCTCAAACGCTTTTTTTATAGCTATCATTGAACGATTAACAATACTAGCGGCAAGAGATTGAATACTAAAATTAACAGAAGTATTAAGAAGCTTATTGAATAAAGCTTGTTCTTCCCTTTTTCTTGATTTTTGAAGTCTACGAATATCAATGAACCTCCTAATTCTCCCCGCCTCACTTTGTACTTTCCCATGTTTAATTGCTGATCCATGTCTTCCTGCTATATACCTATCTAATATTGAATACTTTTTAAAATAATCGGATATAAATTTGTCAGCTTCTTCTAGCGTTTTACCAGTTATTTTTGCTAATTTCCATTTTTTAGCCCCGTAAGTTATAGCTAAAAGAGACGCCTTCATTATGTTTCTCTTATCAGGATGTTTAGCTTTAACTTCTTTAGATGAACAGCCAAGATTAAACCAATCTATAGCTGCCGCAGAATAAAGATCTGTATATTTATCATCAATATAAGGTTGTATTAAAGCCGGCTCTCCGCTACAGTGAGCGAAGCTGCGCGGTTCCAACTGTGAATAATCCGCTCCTACTAGACTATACCCATCTCTTGCTATTATACCATGTTTTATTCTAGTATCATCTCTTGGTAAATTTTGGAGGTTTGGATTTATACAATTATGTACACAGATTTCGTTAGCTATGAAATTGTGGTGATTTTCTATCTCAAGATCATAAACTTGCCTTTTACCCACGGAAGCTATAGAAATTACAGTATGGTTCTCCTCTAGACCATATAAGTCTAATAATTTATTAAATTTATAATAATTTACTCCACTTAATTTTATAGCTTCTTTTTTATGTCTAGATTTAATTAATATATTTTTAATGAATCCTCTGCTGAGATAATCACCTCTGGAGTTATATTTTAACTTTATACTATTTACATCAATTCCTAAATATTTTATTTTATTCTTTAGTGTTTGAAAATCCATATTAATTGACGTAAGAATGCCTTTATTTCTAGCTATATTTTTTAAAAGTTGATATCTTGTAATGCTGATCCAATTAGGATTTTTTGGTCCTTTTAATCTTAACGGCCTATTCTCTTTTAGTGTTAAGTGCCTCCATTTTATTTTTCCTAGACTCGCATTTTCTTTGCCATGAGAACTTAAATGATCAAAAGGGTTAAGTATTTGTACATTCTCTACTCTATTATCAGATTTATTATGATTAATGTGGTGAGCGTGATAATTTTTAGGAAATTTGTAATACTCTTCTTTTAAAAGCTGTTCTTCTGTTTTATAAAAATATTTAGGACCATATACTCTTACTCTTCCATTTAATAGATTTTTTGCTCTTCTTAAATGATAAATTCTAGCACCCTTCTCTAAATCTACTGCTTTAACCCATTTATCTTCTCTAGTTTTTATCAGATGGTCAGGGGTACAAATTAATTCCCCTATTCTGTGTGATCCTTTACTCTTCCATTGTATTTTTATACAATCTCTAAGCCCGTTGTTATAAACCCTAGTAACTTTTGAAACTGTTGGTTTTCCATCTTTCAAGAAACAATATACAAGATCGCCCATTGATACTTGTTCTATAGGCTTATCCCCCCCCGGCATAGTAATAATCTGACCTTCTGATATACACGAATACCTGCCCGAATCTGTTCCATATTGCTGCCATCCAGGGCGAACTATATCATCAATATTGTGACTCAAGATTCCTTCTACATAAGTAAAAAGTAATTTATTAACTTTTCTAAGTTTTAATAAGGAGTTAATAAAAGAATATTGCGGAGCAAAATGCTCCAGTACTTCTTCATCAACTTGGGGTTTTCCAGTATCTGTTTTTTTTATCGGGGTTTCGCCAAGGAAACCAAATAGTATTGCAGACAGCTGCTTACTAGAACTTAAGTTTATAACATGTTTAGTTTTTTCTTTATCTAAATATAATTCCCTTTGTGATTTAGTTATTAAGTCTTTTTCTTTCTTTACAAATTCTTCTCTAGTTAATAACTCCATTTTCCATTGTAGAACAGTGCTATCTAAATAAAGATCAAATACTTCTCTTAAAACCTTTGATGAAAAAGTTGGTTTACCAGTTTTCTGGTTTAATATAATTGGTAAATTTTGTTCTTCATAAAGTTTTGCAAACATGAGACCTGATTCGGTTAATGGAAATTCAGAGTCTAGTAATTCTTTCTCAAATTGATCATAGTGTTTTTGAAATTTGGCACTTAATTCTTTGTGAGCCTCATCTTCTAACTGAACTGCTTCTTTTTCTAAATCACTCTTAAGCTTATTGAAATAATCAAGATCACACCTTATGCCAGTCTTAATCATACTAATTGTAACTTCGTTCAAGGGCATTACTTCTTTTTCATAAAAAAATCGACTAAGCCCTTGTGTTTCTAAATCATGCTCTAAAAAGAAAAAGATTCTCCTGGTCATATCGGCATCAGCATTAGCATATTTGCCTAATATATCTAAATCAGCCTTGTACATTTCTTTTAATTCTTCAGTCCATTTTCCTCCATTTTCTATTACGGATTTCTTAAGATCTTCTTGTTCGTTAGCCCATTCGGGGCCTAAAATAGATACGGACACTTTCTTAAGCCCATGTGGTCTTCTTTCGTCAACAGTGTGTTTTAATAGTAGGGTGTCTGCTCTTAATCTTAATAAGGCATTAGCTCCTACTTCTCGTTCTATAACTATAACGTCAAATGGACTATTGTGCATGAGCAGCTGATTCTCATTATGCTCTATTACTTCTATTAACTTTATCCTTACTTTAAACCACTCATCTTCTGTTAATAAAGATTCTAAGGTGTCTAATTCTTTATTATATTTTTGTAAAGCTAGATAAAATGCCTCACCTTCATCAACAGAGAAGGACACCCCGATAAGTTTGCAAGTAAAAGGATTACTACCTGTGGTCTCAGTATCAACAGCCATTACCCCAGGATTACTTAGAAGATAGTCTAGAACACTCAAATGTTCTTCTACGTTTTTAGCAATTACGTAATTTTTACTCGTTTTCATACTCTAAACGATCTTTTAAACCTATAAGAACTTCTTTTTCTTCCTCTGTTAGATCTCTAACTATGCCTGAAGGCCCGTGGAAAAATAACTCAACTTTATCAGATGGACCCAATCTATTTTTAGCCATAACCATTACTATAGTCCAATCATACTCTGGATACTTATCCTTAAATGGTCTGTAACAATTAACTTGTGTTGATGTCTGCTCTTCCCAGGCTCTTGAACCTTTAGCCAGAATATTAGGATCGTTATATCCCCCTGTAGCTTGTGAAAGACCTAGTATACATATTTTTTTATCCTTGGCTAACTCAGTGATGCCCTCAGCATTAAAGGTATGATTGGCGAATCCCTCTTTATCAGAAGTTAATAGTTGAACATAATCTATAATAGCTAATTTTACTTTCTTGCCCCAGAGAGCTTCTTGTCGTTCTATCTCATCTCTTATCATACTAACCGTAAGACCACGTTTAGATGAAATCTTAACTGTTTCTGACGCTTTACTAAATTCGTCATCGGCTTGATTTATTATATCCTTAAATCCTCTAGCATGAGCTTGCATAAACTCTTTGCCACTTATTAACCGTTTACTCTCTTGAGCTAGAAGAATTGGAGCGAATCTTTGAATTAACATTTCTTCACTCATATCTAGACTAAAAAATAATGTTGGGATATCTTGTTTTATAGAATTCTTCAATATATTCAACATGATACTAGTTTTTCCGGTTCCGGCCTTGCCAACAATTAAGTTGAATGTGCCAAAGAATAGAGGCATACTTTCATCTATTCCTTTTATCCCTGTTAAGGCAATATTTTCATAATACTTATTGAAGAATGGTTTTGATCTCTGGTAAGCCTCTCCTAGTGAAACTGTGTCTAAAGTTGATTCTTTAAACTTCCTAGAAGCTAAATAACACTTCTTACTGCACTGAGAATGAAGCACTGCGTCATAACATCCGTAATCGTAATCTCCTGAAAATATTTGATTAATTAGCCTATTTAAATCAGTGTCTGTAATAGGGTCAATAGCTGCTTTTCTTGGGTCATTCTTATTCATAAGCTCAAGAACACCTATCAGTTTTGCTTTCACTACTTCAGGAGGCATCCCTATCTTCTTTTCATGATCTGCTATCCTAAGAAGGGCATTATCTCGTCCCTCAGTATAAGTTCCTTGGCATAATCTCACAATGCAGGTTTTTTGTCCTTTAGGAGCTAAATCCTCATGGAGCATCCCCCCTGTTGGTGTATTACAAATAGGCAATTCTCTAATAATCTTATCAAAATTATTGATAATATTGTCTAATGATTTGCTTATTTTTGAGCTATTGGAAATAGTTGGGAAAACCTCTGGAATTCTGTATTCAATACAATATTTTTTAATCTCTTCAATTGTTGAGTCCCGAAGCATCTTAATTGAGATATTAGTTTTAAATAACTGAAAGTTCCCTCCCCCTACTTCACTTTCTTTATCATGGAGGGTCCCAATAATTCTGTATAAAAATACTTTGCTATAAATTGATGTATCAATTGTTAAATCTTTAGCTACTTCTTTGCAAAAATGGCCTATGTATAGTGGAACATTTTCAGTGAACAAATTATCGAAATAAGGTATGCCCTCTACTTTTATTTCGATACCAAATCCTTTTCTACCACTAAAAGCGACTGATATTTCTTCTTCTTTAACTCCATAACTAGTGACTAGTCTATCAACTATCTTAATGGCATCCTTCTGGGCCTGTTCAAGAGGATGACTATCAAGATCCCAAGCTATCCGGTCAACACCAACTTTACCAGGATACTTACCAACAGACCCATTCTCAGCAACATATTTTAGCATATTGTCGTCGAAGTAGAACACACTTCTATAACAATCCTTCCAGGGATCTACATGTTTAGATAGATCCGTTAATGGAACTATATTATTTCTTAGAGACCCAGAAAGAGTTACTCTAAGTTCTACATACTTTTTCAACTCAACCTCAATTTTATTGATTAATTTTAATTAAAGAAGCGTTTTAGTTAAGAATTATTATCTCCACCATAAAAAGTAGTCAAATAAAAGTCAGGGCTATCCTCACTTTTCTTTTTTGCATTCCTTTGTAGGATAACGGCAGTTTCATGCAGAGCAAGTTCCTGACCAGTGGACTTTTGACGTACAACAACTTCATATTCGTCTTTATCACGACTCCCATTGAATCTTAATGAAATGTACTCATTACCTTTTTTATTAACTCGTTCCCAACCAGCGCCTAATTGAATTGAGTTGTTGTTTTTATTATTATTGTTTTGGTTGTTCGTTGACATTAATTTCCTCCTTATTTTCTTTATTTTTTTCTTTAGTCTCTGCTTGTTGCCTTAAATATTCTTGTATTATTGCGTGGTTAACAAGCATTGATCTTGAATTAAGCACCATTTGTCCTATTTGGAATAGTTGTCTTTCTAAATCTCCTTGAAGGGCTGACTTCATGCCTTCTTCAGGTAGTTGTAACAAAGCAACCATCACTCTTCTTGAACCTCTGACACTTAATTTACTCCAGCTCTCTTGTAAAACCCTAAGACCATCGATATGGTTTCTGCCAGCAATCATAATTCTTTGTTCTTGTGTCAACTGAGGAATCTTTGCACCTTGCTCCTTTAGTTTAGCTTCACTAGTGACAAAAGTATCAGCTTCTTTTTTATCCTCTTCTTCTAGTTTTTTTACTTCTTCACAAATTTGTTCTTGGGAGATTGTTTTTTGCGTCTCATCCATTATTAACCTTATCTTGTTGAAACTGTTTCATAAAAGGGCTGTCCTTAAAAGAAACACGCGGTTTAGTTTTCTGTGTAGGCGGAACTATGGGAGAAGTTTCAATTACCTCTTCAGGTTTTTTCTCATCTATTTTATCAGCTTCTTCTACTCTACTAGAAACTGTCTTAGCAGCCGGTTTAAATCCTGATGATGGAGCAAATCTAGCACTGCTCATATTATATGTATTAGGAGCTATCGCTGGGGCTTCATTCTCAACTTTTTCATTCCTATGACTATTATTGTCCCTTTCTGGGTCATCCCCAGTTGGGACCATAAATCCCTTTAGAATAAAATACTTATAAGATCCAGTTGCAGCTTTATAAACACCCTTATCCCCCTTATCTTGACCTTGCCCAGGCACGTTAAGAACAACAGAATCCCCTGTTTCTACATCAATAACTGTATATTTAACGTTTACTGTGGTTAAATCACCTTCTTTATTTATAGAAGTAGTATCTGGTACAACAAAAATATTTTCCTTTACACAAAGTTCTCTAAACTTATCTAGAGCATCAGCTTCGGTAACGTAGTCATATTTATGAAAATCATTTCTTCCATTCTTAGGAAGACGGCCCATTTCCTTTGAAATATTTAACAGTTTCTTATATAAATTAGAATTTTCCACTTTTTCTCCTTGAATAATCATTATATCAGTGTTCATTGTTTGTGTCAATCGTCACAACCATATTTATTAAATATAGCACTAATAATAGCGGCGATTCCTATATATATAAAAAAAGCTGCTATTTGATGTTCTAATACTACTTTTCAGACTATCTACATTAATAAACGATAGAGCCTAAATTACCCATATATGTATAAGATTCATCATACAATTTCTCTGTGCTCTTCTGTTGTAGAATCTCTTGAGTTATTGTATGCTCAACTTCAGTTTTTTTAACTATCTGCTCAGCAATTAATTCTTCCCTCTCTAGTCTCCACCTTATTAGAAATTGTTTAATTTCTAACATATTATCTACTGATAGGACAGCCCCTCTTACTCTATTACAAGCTGTGCAACAAGGTACAACATTTGTATTTTCATATCCTTTTGAGCTGTTTAGTCTATCTAAGCCAGTTCCATAAACAGGCAACTTACCTTCGCAATAATAACACATTTTTGCCATAAGCTCGAAATATTGCTGTTTTGAAAGATACCAACCATGATTACTAACTCTTGCGTTTCTTCGAGCTATGGGTCATTTAGCAGTTATAGCTTTTTTGTACTCTTTTCTCCATACTTTGTAATGATGTTTTTTAATTCCTAACTTGTGGCATGTATTACAATAAGAAACACGAGCTTTGTAAATCTTTATATTTCCATCTTTTTTAGATTTATATTTAACATTTCTAATGTAAAATTGATATATTTTTTGGTGTTTTTTACAAATCCCACATTTTTTAGTTTTCCTGCGTTTTATTATATGGTTTCCCGCACTATTTATAAAATAACCAAGTTTTCTATATATTTTAAGACATTTTTTGCAAGAACTCCCCCCCCCTCTTTAAGTGTTTTAGACTTATAAAAAAAAGAATATTCTTTAACTTTTTCGCATTTATTACATTTTTTAAAATTCATGTTCTATGTTTTACCCGCTCTTCTGATTCCTTATCCGCAAATTTATAATCTGAAGTATCGGAAAAATGACAAAGTCTGTAGAAATCACATATTCCAAATTTTCCTTTACATGAATTCCAATTTTGAATTCTGAGGCCCTGACTAGCCAATGTTGTTAAATTAACAAAGCTGTTTAAATACTGATCTTGGCGTTTAACAGGAACTTTATCTACTAAAATCTGCACATTTGCTTCAGGTATTTCTATCCAAACCCCATTACATCTTTCCCCGACATTAGTATCTACATCTAAAGGAATGATCCTATTACATGACTTAAATCTACTTCCTTTTTCTTTTTTATAGAGACATTTTTCACATACTGACGTGCCCCCCATACTTTTCAATAAAACTATGAATCCAGCTAATTCTGTGCCCAATGAACTTCCTACAGCACTAGCATAAAGTGTGAGCTGTGGTGAAAGAAATACTGCATTACTATCATAAAAGTAAGCAGAAGTTTTGAGATCAAAAACCACTGGGGTACTATGACCATCAAACTCAACAATAAAATCAATATACCCCTTTGCATCCTTATCTCCCTCGATAGTCCCCTCAATTTTATGTTGAATTGCTATGACTTTCTTTATTTTTGGTAGTACCTCTCTAACAAATGCATCTAGCATCAAATATCCTTTATTCCTCAAGGACAACCAAGTTGCATGATGAAGAATAGTAATCTCTTCTTCAGTCATTTCTTTGTATTCTTGTTGTCTTTTTGCAGTTACAGCATCTTCTAGCTTTGTATTGAGAGATGTTTCCCAAAACTCAATTAAATCTTTATCTTCCTTAGATACTAACACAGACATATCTAAATCAGTTTTTGTAAATTTTATTCCAGGAGCCGAAAAAGATAATTTCCACCCTTTTTCTTTATCGTCAAGAAAAATACTTTTTAGTGAGTTAATACCCTCCTGTGTTTTACCTTCTTTGTGTAGTTTAAGAAGATGACTTACAGCAATGTCTATGGCTATACCAAAAGCCAAGCTAGACCCATATTCTTTAGGTTCTACGTGTTCAACATATCTAAGATGCTCTTTTTCAGGGCACTCAAGCCAAGTGGAAGCTCGGCTGTGGGACATAGTATATTTTTTTATTTCACTCATCTTTTTTCTTTATTTCTATAAGATCTGCTAAAAAAGTTCTATAATTAACTACTCTTTCTTTTAATTCTGGGAGAGTTGCCATTCCTTTACTTAATCTTAACAACGAGGAAGGCTCTTTCTTGAGGTTTTCTAGATCCACTCTTGTTTTCATCAGAAGTTCTATGTACTTTTTTATTTTTTCGTCTATCTTCGATATACTCATGCGGGCCAACCCATTCTTGATACTCACTAGTATCAGCTTTAAACAGCTCATAATACTTGCCAAGCGGTTTAGGTTTAAGAAACTTTTGTAAACTTATATATGGTTGTCGTTCAACCATTCTGTTAAAATCGTCTTTCCTTATAATAGGAGCAGCTGTGACAGCTATGATCTTGCCTTTAAGATTTCTAGGAAGATCTGATCTATACTCCTTCTTGGTAAGAACTAATTCCCCTTTGTTTAAATAAGTCTTTCTAAACCACTCTACTTCATACCCTGGGTTTAGGGTAACTTCTCTACACTCTTCAGGCTTAAGATAAAGAACTTCTGGGTTTAAGAACCAATCCGCAGAAGTCCACTGCTTTTCTTTTTCTTCTTCCTTTTCAGGAGTTTTTAACTCTTCAGTCATTTCATACCTTTTACATTTTCTTGTAAGAACTTAATCATTTCCTCTACATCTTCTTTTTCTAAGACAAGTCCTGAAACCAATAATGATTTTCCTAAAACATACTTGAATGCATTTTTTAATCTACTAAGACATGGCTCATTTAGATCTTTATTTAAATTATGAGCGATCTCTGTGAAACCAAATTCTTTATCAACTATTATGTCATATGTGTGCTCTGGGGCTAGACAACTACATAATATCCTTAAAATTTTAAATTGTTTGTCCTCTATTAGTTTTATGTTTGGTATTTATATTCCTTATTATACCACACTTTATTAGGTAAAGTCATTTAATTTCTTTAGTTGATAGTTTATAGTTTATAGTAAAGCACGGTTTTATAACTTATTGATTTCAATATTAATTACTGCATCCGGGGTTAGATGTGCTAGACATACAAATTTTGTCTAGTTTCTTTTGATCATATCGTACCTGGCGTCTCTTTCTCGGTATAGCACTATGGAAAAGAGTAAAACATCGCTATTTCAGCATAGCCACCGTTACAGTCCTCGCGTAGGCTGACGATGCAGTAGTTAAATCTGTGGTAATTAGTTTTGGGCCAACTACCAATGCCGACAGGAATTTACGTTTCCTTAAAACGTCTAGTTTCATAGGTTAACTAGTAACTACACTTATTGGGTACACAGCCCAATAAGATCTTATGGTAGCTCGCTTTCATCCACAAGAACCCTACCTTCTTCTAAAGCACAATCCTCGCACCTCGTTACAATCCAGCTACCTGGGTAAACCTGCCCGTAATCCCCGCAAACTTCGCACAACTGACCACTTCTATCTTCCGCAGAACAAATCAAATCACTAACCATACTGCATAACATTTTACCAAGCTTCGCATTAGAAACTTTAGTATAATCCGAATACACATAAAAACACAATAGCCCATACTTCTCCTTAACCTGACTAGCTTCAATTACTATACCGAAAGTCTTTTCTAGAAGTTCTATCTTTAAGCAAAGATCATATATGAGCCTTGCCCAACCATCACCACACATGAAGCCCCAGCACATAGCAGTGGTAGTCATATCTTGATATCTCTGGGCAAATATAGACTGGAATCTCTTTACCAAAAATCTATCTAGTTTTCTGTTCATTGTTTTTTATTTTCACCAGTTTTAATATTTAAAAAATCACGCCAATGTTTCCATTTGTAGTTTTGTAGGTGGAATTCAGCTGTTGGAATCGGTTCCCAGAACCCCCATTCTCTTTTTTTCCTAAATAGTACGCTTAAAGTTATTGGGTTATTATCAGTTAAAATAACTCTGTGTATATGTTTAGCTTTCCTAAATAAAAATTGACCCTTTTTTACAGTTCTAAATTTTTTTATCCATCCGTAAACAGAAGTCCAACGTTTTTTTTCTTTACTTAAAATTTCTTCTTTATAAGAGCCTTTTAGAATTAAAGTAACGAAATCCCAAGGGTGATCATGAAGTACTTCTTCATCAGACTTAAAAAACTCGTGTAAATATACACCAAACCACTTACATTTGAAGATAACATATCTAATAAGATATACTTGTTTACTTCCTTGCGCTCGGTCGTAGATAATAAACTTTCTACTGTGCTTTTCACACCAGTTTTTTATAAAATCAGCTATCATATCTCGCAACGATCTCCTATACAAGCGTATGATTTAGCTCCTTCAGTATTATCTTCTTCCTCATACTTATAAAGGTCAGAATAATTTATTTTTGGGAATTTTTCCTTATTTTTGTTATATTCCTCTTCAGTTATCATTTCATAAGGAGCCAATTTATATTTACCACCATCATAAGGTAAAAAACTTACCCCAACTATTTCATCAAAATGTTTATAAACATATGATCCGACTTCTGGCCATTCGTTTTCTTTTACATAAATTGTAACACTATTATTATGCTCAGACCAATTATTTTGAAGTTTCCTATACCAGTTAAGTTGTTCAATAGCCGTCATCTCATCCCTAGTTATAGAATTTTTAGGTGATTTAACAGGAAAAGAGACTACCCAGGTATCCGGATTTTTAGGGTCCTGATCTACTTCTGGTTCAAATTTGACCCCCTGCGCTCTCATCATTTTAAATAAAGGATCTGTATCAGAAATTCGTACCCTTCTTGTATAAAATTTAGAGTATCTTGGATGACACCCTGATGCTGAATCAACTAATTGAGAAACAGTGCCACTTGGTTTGGTTGTTGTTATAGCTGCCGATAAATTTATCTTTAGTGCTTCCGCTGCTTTTTTAGCTGTTTTTATAGAATATTCTTTCAATATCTGTAATTTTTCCTCGCTAAGTAGTTTTGGATTATCTAACTGGCCTGTTAATGAAACCCCAAGTAGCCTTTCTTCGTCACAGTTGCTTTTCCATTCTGATCGTATATATTTAAAATTAGTAAAAGTTGATTGGATAGCGCAGATCCAAGTAGCTGCTCTAACCTTATCTACCAAATCATCAAATGAATCTGATGCCCTTACAACAACGTCTGATAGATTACATTGATAGGTTAACACATTTGAAAATACTCCTTTGTGTTTTTCTGGTTCATTAAAACAATATGTATCATGTAACCCCCTCAATAAAACAACTGATTTTATATTTTGGTATTTTCCTTTATATTTAGTTTTATGCCCCCCCGAAGTATCTAATCTAAAACAAGGAATTTCATTGCACTCTGTAATCTGTAAGTACCATAAATCTTTTTTACGGACTGATAAATTGGTTCTGGTTCCTTTTTTCTGTAAAAGATTAACAGAAGATCTAATACCATTTTTAGTTAATAGAAGTTGAAACTTTCGTACTCTTTTTTCGTCACTTATATAAATGCGTATGCCACCTGTTTTTGTTTCTGATCCATCAGCGTCAGCTAAACCAGCTATAAATTTCAAAACAGAGGGCCTATCCCATGTAAATAAAATATCACTAGCATTAGAATCTGTTTTAAGCGAAGAAATGAGTGTAGCGTCTAAACCTGTTTTAATTCTTATTTTAGACACACTATATCCTTTAGGAAGATATTCTTTATAACGAATCCCCTTAATTGGGCATTTTTTATCTTTTTCTCCATATAAGTTAGCATACACCATATTTTTTTGTATAAAACCGTCCCCAACGGAGAATCCAATATCATATGCGTCTTCTGCTCTAATTCCTCCTATATTATCTATTGAAAAATTTTCACATTGTAAAGAATAATCGCTATTTAATAGTCTACTTGCAGGAACTTCTTTAAAATATTTCATAAATCTTGTTTTAACTGAAAACCTATGATCTGGAGTGCAGTCTAAGTAAGAACCATCAGTTAAGGTTACTCGTACTAGTTTTTGGTCCCTTCTGGTTCTACGTACAGTTACTAAGCTCCATTTTTCTCCATTCCATATTTCTATGGGCTTGTTTACAGCATTCTTAATATTTAAAATACCTGTTTTGTGAATCAAAGGAGTATCCCCGGCTACACAAAATTCGAATGGCTTCAATATAATTTCGAAACAAGGATTGCTTCTCTCCTTACCTGTAAAAATTCTTCTAGGTGCATAATTACTTAAATTAGGTATATTATATATACCCCGTTCCCCTGTCCCAGATGCCGCCAAATTATACCACTCTCTCATGAAAGTAACACTATCTGGTTTTTTAGTGTAGACAGCAGAATTATTACTCATATACCTATGAGAAGGAAAAGGAGGATTTTTAGCTTTCATTAGTAACTCGTCATTTAAATCGCTAAAACTTGCTAGGCTTGAACGTCTCACCCCACCAACTACAACGATTTCGGCAATTTTACAACATATATCATGACATTCAAGACTGGTTAGTTTTCTACCTTGGGCTTCTAGTATAATCTTTTTTGAAAATTCATGAAGTCTCTTTAAAGGTTCTGGGCCTGAAGCTCTGCCCCCGAATGTTATCAGTCTAGCCCCTCTAGGTCTTATTTTATCATAATTAAATTCTATATCTTTACCTGAAAACCACGTTTCTAGACCAGCCATTAAAGAATCCGCCCATCCTTCTTTAGAATCTTCAACCTCGTGTATTCCTGCACCTGCACTAGTTTGTCTCTGTATTTCAGGAAGTTGGGTTATGTTTTCTTCTTCCACACTAAAACCTACACCTGTCCCGCAGCATAGTATATACAACATTTCAGCAAATGAAAATAAATCTTTTATAGGCAAATATGAGCAATTAAACAAGCACACATTCGATATATCTAGAGCTGGACCAGCACACCACAACCCTCTCATAGAGGGCATGGAAGCCATTTTAAAAATATTATCTTTTATTTCTGCCTGTATCTTTCTAGGAACTGTGTCCTTATGCTTATTTATTACATTGTTAAAATATCTTTCTGTAACTTCATCCCAAGTTTCTCTTCGTTTTTCTCTATCTAACCACCTCGCATAGGTCCGATAGAACACGAATTCTGATAGTTCATTTCTAAAAGGATAAGACATTAAATCCCCCGAATATTATTAAAAATCATTCTCAAAATCTTTTTCTATTGATTCAAGTTCTGATTCATAGTCTGGATCTTCATTTTCTCTAGATAATGACTCTCTGAATTTAAGTTCCTTTTGTATACCTATATCTTCTATATCTGCATCTAATCTCTCATTCAAAAGATCAATCACTTCATCAACTGTATCTAATTCCTTAACTTCTGTAATTAGCTCAGCAAGAAATTCAGTAAACTCCACTTTAGTCACGTTCAACTCCTTTAAACTTGTCTATTAATTTTTTAGCCTTCAAAAATCTATTATACGCCTGTTTATAGCTTTCATCAGCTATTCTTGTTTCTTCTATAGAGAAACAATTAGTATAATAACTTGTCAGAGTATTATACACGGAGGTAGATAGAAATCTTCCATATTTTCTTAATAATCTTCTATACTCGGCAAATTCTTGTAACTTTCTTAAAGCTCCTCTTGAGTGTTTATCCCCCGTCCCATGAATTATCTCATAAACAGTAGCTTGAGACCCAAGATTAAATTCTTTGGCTATATCTTCGTAGCTCTTATCTTCTATGAAATGTTTTTGGACTATTTCTTTATCTCTTTTTGAAATAACATCCCAAGGGATGTCTATAAATGAAAACTTTTCTCTTACTATAGTTTTCTCTTGTTTCCTCTGCGCAACTTTAAAAGAATAAAGACTCTCTAATCTTTCATTCTCTATAGAAACAGTTTTTACTGTTTTTGTTTTTCCTCTATTAAGATATCCCCCCATTTGATCACATAAAGAGGTGCATATATCTTTTATTTCACACACTTGACATGGAGAAATCAGATCGCATATAGAATCCGCCGAGGCACAGGGGATTCTCTTAGGGCAATCCAAACACACATTTTTTTTGTATTTACTTTTAAATTTATATTCATTCACTACTTAATTGTTCCTCTACAAGAGCAATACAATTAGAATATTTTTATATGAATTCAGAACGTGAAATTCCCACAATACTAGATAATTTCCCTTGAGATACTATTCCTTTTGACACCAGAAAAATTATTAGTTTTTCTAATTGAATTTTTTCTACCGTGTCTCCCATTTTAACCCTTTCGAAATAAGTGGGAAATTAATAATAAATATCTCTTTTATCTCTTCAGCAATGTCTTTATGTTCAAGCTGCGTCCCATTACTTGTTCTTAGATCTAAGTAATGAATCCAGCTCCTTATACTACCATTCATGTAGAGTTTTGTTTTAGTATTTAGAGGAAGAAGAAATCTTGCACACTCTTTAGCTATGCCTTTATTTAAAGCTTCTGAATATAACTCATTAGACTTAATTATTATATCATTTTGAGCTTTATCAAACCACTCTTTTGTTTCTACAGATAGATTATCCACACTATTTTGTCTATTTTTTAGGTCCTGTCGTCTGGCTTCATAAATTTCAAAATTTTGAACTTCTGAATACCTTTGGCTAGCCTCTTGGAAGGAGAAAGATTTATGCCTCAATATCTGTGCAGATATAGCCCTGCTAGTTATAATTTCTACACACATATTAACCATCTCAAATATAGACCAATGCTTGTTGGATATACAATACTCTAATAACTTCTGCCCCGTTCCTGTATTCTCTTGATTTTTGGGGCTAGATACTCTAGCACAATACACTATTAAGTCTTCTGGTGTAAGATGTTTATCATTAAGAGTTATTTCTGGTTTTGTTATCGAAATTAGTCTTACATTACTCATTTTTACATATCTTTTCAATTTTGTTTAATTTTTCTACTTCATATTTTAAAGGGCGGGAATTGCCTGCTTGTTTTGCCGCGCTAGAACCTATACAAGAAGCTGTAAAATCATACGGGTAAAACCTTACAGAAACATTATTTTTTTCAGGATTTTTATGGAGATCCAAATGATCAATTTCATACAGGTCTCCTAACTCAAAGATATCCCCGCAACAACCATCATCTTGTAAAAAAGAAAGTTCCGTTTCAGGATTTATACCTTCAATATTTTTAAGAAATTCTTTAATCTTCATTTAGTATCCTCTTCTTTAAATTTACTCATCCTTACGCCATCTAGGAAGCATTGGAAACCAGTATTTATGGTGTTCATCATCATAAAGAATATCTGGTTTCTGGAGAACATGATCCACAAATGCCTCTAGTTCAAGTGCTTTTATGACTTCTAGTGCCCAAGGGCGTCCTCCCTTTGACCATACTACCACAGTATTACCTTGTAGCTTAAAAGATTTTAACTCTTCAATGTGTTTTTTGTGTCTTTTTAGGGCAAACTCTGGTTTATCTAGCGTGTAGGGGTCACCAGTGTAATAAGGATTCCTAATCGTAACATCAGGTTTAAAGTTTGTGTCTTTTCTTTTTGGCCACATTACCAATGTGTCATCTACATCAAAAAAAAAACCACTCTTCTCCGCTTGGGGATTTAGTGTGCATATCTTTTCCTTTTATTTTTAGTATTTAATTTATAAAATTTTTTGTATAAATCATTTTCTTTATTATAAATTAATTTTGGCTTTTTGTGCCACTGGTTCCACGTTCCTCTCGGTTTAACTGATTTCCAGTGTTCCAAAATTAATTTAGCCTGTTTCTTTTTTAGTCGTAAAAAAGGAACAATATCTTTGCATAAATCAATCAAAGATTGTCCTTGGACGTAGTATTTAATTATTTTTGATTTAGTTTTATTATATCCTGAATGACTTCTCCCAATATAAAAACTTCCTTTATATTTTTTTTTCAAATCCTTAAACACACTTAAGGAATGGTCACTATACTTCCATGTAAGCTGGAAGGCAGGTCTAAATGTGTATCCATTTGGATTATTACTTCGCTTATGTTTCGGAAATGTAAATGATCCATCTGAATCAGCAACCCCAGCTAAATATTCATTCAGGATATGTGCCATTATTTTTTCTTACTCCTATTTTCCGTATCTTTTATATTTGTAATGAGGAAATACTTACCATCTGTCATCCATTATACCAAATTCGGGGGAATAGAGCAAGTTCTTTACATCTTCCAAAGCTCTAATATAATTAAAGCCTCTCATTTCAGTCAATTTACCACATTGACCTAAAAATCTAGCAGCCTCTATCATACCATTAATCCGTAAATCCAACAATTCTAGTTTAGTCATTCTTTCCTCTATAAGCCTAAAATCTGTTTAGTTCTTATTATAACCATTTGATTAAGGGTCTTAAAATTTATATTTACAATTTTTTCCTTTTTTACGAATCCCCAAAGCTCTTCAGTAAACACATCATTATAAACTCTGCCCAATAATTCTCCAATATATTTAGAATCCCATCTAGTACCTTTCTCAAACATTATTTTTTGCTTTATCTTTTCTATTCTACCCTCAGTTACAAATATCTCAGAAAAAATTTGTTCCTTCTGTTCTTTAAAAGATAAATCTGCTACACCCATTTCAACTGAGTGGGCCTCTTTAAATTCCTGCCTAACAATTTTACCCCAAGTAGTTCTACCATACTTATTAGTATAAGGAATATCATTATTGAAGCTCTTTATTACGATACCTTCTCCAACTTTATCAGTTTCATCAATAAGATATTTATTCGAATTAGCCATTTGTTGTAATCGTTCTATGTGATCATCGCCAGAAATAGGGCCTTTAATTTTTGCAAGGGGTGGGACTAGATTTATATCAAATTCTTTAAGGAACTCTACTCTAGTATCGGGCCTCAGAAATCTATTAGTTTCTAAATCTAAAATATCAAAAGCATAAAATTTGTTAAAGGCCTGGGGACGATAGAAGCCAATTGTATGTTTTATTAAAAATTCGCCGTATACTATAGTATTAGGATGTTTATCAAAAAACTTATTGAAATTGTTGGCATTAGTTTGTATATGAGTTTTGAGACCTCTAAAATCATCACCTTCTCCAATTATTTGGCTTCTTTTTGCAACATTTAAAGAACCGTTCTTTCTTAATACTGACGCGTTAGAATTGTGTACCAAAACATTGTTAGCAAAATAAAGATGTGTATTTTCAATTTCTAAATCATATTTATATTTAGATTTTGGTTTATACCCTGGTAGAATATATGGTTTTATTTCAATAATTTTTCTTTTTATTAACCCGCTTGGATTAATTTTTTCAGTATCTTTAATAGGGGTAAATCGATCTCTAAAGTTTTTAGATAATTTATATTGCATACTTGGAATAATATATTGTCCAATATCGGAAAATAAATTTTGAGTTCCAATAGAGTCTAGCACAATAATTTTATACCCATCTGCATTTTGTATACTAGACCTATACCCATGATCATTAAAATATTGGCATATGATATTTTGTTCATCATCAAGAAAACCAGAGGTATGGAATATCGCTCTGTCCTGTTGAGCAGGACTATGGGCTAACGAACCGTCATCCATGTACCAAATAGCCAATCCAAGAGAATTTAAGTTTAATAATAATTTTTTAGTTATATTTTTTTTATTATTTAAGTATACCTTTTCATAGAGAAATTGAGTAATTTTATTACATTTTGTAGTAGATCTAATAACGATTGACCCATACCTGCTTATATACCCTTTTCCTGTTTTCCAGAGCCCGCCAAGGAGTGTTTTTTTAAATTTTAAATATTCTAATTGTTTTATGCTGTGGCTAAAACAAATTCCATTACAATAAATGTTTTTATTATTAGGATAAGCAAAGCCATCTCCCAATAAAGTTCCCAGTATTACTTGAGATTGAACCATAGAAGGGAACTTTTGGGGAATAAAAACTTCGTCATTATTTTTTAAATCTTTAGCCATAGTTTCTTGGAAGGGGGTCAAACTTGTTATGAATTTATGATTTTTTGTACATCGTAAGTGTTTATCCCTACCGCCACCACTTTGTAAATCACCAACAATTCCTTTAACTTTTATGGTCATCCAATCGTATGGTTCAGCCTTATATTTAAATTTACCAATAATTTTTTGTGGGACAAGCTCTTTTTTAGTTATATCATAACTTAAAACATCTACATTTAAGTTTTTATTTACTATAGTTCCTATGTTTTTATAAGAACCATCTGAAAGAAGAATTTTTGTGTCATATTCAAAACAACCGTCGATTTTAGGCTCTACCCAAATTTCTGGAAGTAATAATAAACCTTCTACTTCTTGACTATCAAGTCGTTCGATATGCGGGTATCTCTTCCATTCTATATCCATAAATCCTCCTCCAAAAAATAGAAACCATTGTTTTTAGTCCTTATAAGGAATATACCAAGTATGCCCGCAATTGTAACACCCAGCAACACCTAATATACCTTCTAGATTATTCATGTAATTTATCTTCTCTATAATATCATAATTATCTCCATCATTGAAGAAATATTCATGATTAGGATCATTTTGGCACTCATTCGGAAGAGTATCTACATTATGTATATTTTTAATTAATCTTCCCCCAACGTTTTATTGGAGTAATCTAAGTAAGGTTCAGCTATATCTTCTCCTTTAAAAAAGGCATCATCATCAGTAACGGTTATTTGAAGGTCACTATGAAAAATATCATAATCTACAAATTCGCCGTTACTTTTATACACTCTAAAATATGGTTTATCCCCAACTTCGTTCATAAGAAACCCTTCGGTTCCTTTTGCTTCACGCTCTTTAATGCTTTTCATATTCTTTTACCTCCGTGATTCTTAGATCTTGTTTTGTTATATTCGTGTTTCTTTATAAGAATCTTTTCCAAATCCCAATTATTAACTACAAAATAAGCCATTATTCTCATTATACAGTCAGTTAATTCAATAGCTTCACCTTCTGGTTTACCATCAATAATTGTCACTGGCTCTAAACCGCCTCTCCAAGCCTCGGTTGCCTCGGCGATCTCAGTAGTGAATAGTGCATATTCTTCTAAAGGTCTTCTATCACCAAGATAGAAACCATTATTTTTCATTCCTTCGTAAACTTCTTCCGCTATTTCATTAATATTCATTTTTTATATCCATGTAATGGCCCTGTTATTGGTACAGTAACTTCATCCCTATCAAAAGGGCTTCCAATTTCTGGAAGATCTATGATCTTGAATCCGTAAGGATCATTAGAGTTAAACTGTTCGTCACCTTCACACACAGGGCAGTATCTTAACACCCCGATTAAAGGTACTGTATTTTGATTACACTTTCTACACACCTCATTCCAGTCATTTATTTTCTTTGGCATAATTCACGATGTAAAATCTATCATCTAATAATCTGTTTAGTATAGGTTTAACTTCTGTTTCCCAATCTCTTTTACCATTATTACATCCAGGTCTTGGGATTACTACTGAAGTATATCCTTTTTTATTTGTTATATCAACAAGTTCTTTTGCACTTTGTTCGATAAGTGTTAGGTCTGCCTGATCCCACCAATATTTTTTTACAGGAAATGAATAAATATCTTGTGCGCCCCATCCTGATGATTCATCAATTAAGTGTGTAGTAATAGTAAGTAAATGATTAACGTGATTTCCTTTAATACTAATAGTTGTACCTAATTTTAAATCTATACCTGGGAATCTCTCCCTAGCTTCTTTAGCACATCCTCTGCCCATAACAGCACAACCATTTTTTTTTATAAATCCATTGGTAGTGATACATATAGCGCTAGCCCATTTTTGTTCAAACAAATCCCCTTCTATTTCTTGCATATTAACTCTTCTTTACTTTTGTATCATAAATAATTTGTTCTACCTTTTCCCTGATTACTCTTCCTGGTATTGTTTTAGCAAATTCCTGTGTTTCCGCTATAAGCTCATCCCCACTCTTACTATGTTTTGTAAAATAAAAGAACACTCTATCCCCAAGTATGGGGTCTCTATCAATACAACTAGTTTTCCAGTGTGTTAATAACCCGAATGCTTCTAACACCTTACGTTCTTCTAATGAAGAGATTTCACAAGTTATGTGGGATTCAAAATACATATTAATACAACTACTCCTTTAAAGGTTATACGCCCAATCTATAGATTTTGGTATTTCACAATCTTCTTTTCTTACTGCTACAAACATCCCTCTATAATAAAATATAAAGTACTCTTTGTCAAGCTTCGTTATTCCGTAAAGTTGAGAATTAAAAGGGTACACTTTTGTATCTTGTGGCACATAATTTGGATTTATAGTTGACACTTTTGTGCCTGACGGAATAAGTATAGTTGCGCTGGAAGGTTTAAGTTTCCCAGGGTCGGGCAGCATTATATCAACTTTTAGAATTATGATCATGTATTAACTCGTAGCACCCACAGCATTTTGGGCCTGTTTAATCATTCCACCCAGCACAAGCTGGGGTATTTTTACAACATGAGCAAGTTTGATAGAGTAAACCTTCATTACAATAACGACAATCATCTATCCTAATATCATAACAACCATATTTTTTCGGGCATTTCATATCAAGGGTGGGTAATGAAATCGTTATATTCTTCTTCCTCAGCAGAATACAGAAAAAAGGCAAATATTCCGCTAATGCAATACTCACAAATACTAAATGTATATACCACTCCATCTGTTAGAACATTGGAGCTTAAATGCCCCTTAATTTTTACCTCTTCTAATCCTGTAAAATCTTCTCTAGATGTGCCTACTCCACATTTATTACAAATAATAGTATCAATGACTTCTATTTCTATTTTCTTTGTAGTTTTCATAATTTACCTAAATATGTATCATCAGAATATACACCTAGAAAGCTCCATGACCTACCTATTCCGTCGATCCGCCCTAATAGTTTAAAGCCTAAAACAAAGATAGTCCAAGCTATAACCGTGGGAATCCATACTATAATTGTGGTTAATCTCTTGATTAAAACCATTTGTAAGTATCCTTTCTTACAAAAATAGCAGGGAACGCTATAAAGTACACATAACTATTTTTAGTATATTCAGCTTCATTAGAACATAGTGTATGAATACGCTCTGAATTATCTTAATTTTGTTTTTTCTTATACATACAAGTGTTGTATTCGTTCGATGTATCTATAATTAATACTACATTAAAAATAGTATAAAACAAAATAATTCCTGAAATAAATCCCAGAATAAACTTATTCATTCACTTAATGCCCAATTGAGCTAAAGACTTCTTTGTATTTTCGCTATATTCTTTAAAATGGTTCCATATCCCTTGAAGTAGCCTCGCGGTGTTCCAGGAATCGGGGAGGGCTCTGTGCTTCTTACCATATGTTTCATCCATACCTACTCGCCATTGATCAAGATTTGACCCAAGACCATCACTCTTATATTTTCTGTCAAACATAGCATTAAGCCAAATGACTATAGATTTACATTCAATACTTTTTCTTCGAAAAGGGAAATCAATAGAATTATCTTTGCAATATTGAATAAGATAAGGAACATCGTTCCCCCAAGCGGCTAGTAAAATGTTCTTAGACTCAGAAGTAGCCCACGTTTTAAATTCTTCCATAGCTTGTCGAAAGGGAACGCCCTCCTCAGCTATCATTTCATCAGTTATTCCGCAAAGAGTAACAATCTCAGGATTAATAGGTTCTGGAACTTTTATAAGTCTCTGAAACATAGAAGGATGAATACCACCATCTCTTAGTAGCTTTACTGCTCCAATTTCTATTATGGATTCGTGCCCCGTGTTAGGATTATTTAATTCTAAATCAAGAATTACAAGGTCGTAGCCCAGCCTCATATTATCCCCTTTTTGCCTTATCCCCAACAGCTAGATAAGTTAGTTTCCCTATATTTTCAGCTTCTAATCTCTTTAATAATTCTTTCAATAGCTCAAAGTTATCAGATTCCACAACGAATGTATACTTTTCTTTTGTCATTTTGTCCTTTAATTATTATAGAGGAGCTATGACCCCATTAACACAGCCTCTCTCGGCAAACGCATCTATCTCAATAAAGGAAGATGCTTTCTGTTAGAACACTACTTTATACAACTTTACACTAGATGGGCCTTCCTCCACAACAAACATAATATTACTTGTCATAAACACTTCATCTGAATTCTCAACCAATGATGCAACTAGGTCATCATTACCACAATCATTATCGTCATAAATCTTGGCATTTGACCCAAACTTCTTAGCATAGAAACCATTTCCTACATTCTGGCAACTATTAGTAAGAGTATAAGAAGTCAACACAGCATTAGCATCAGTACCATCTTCTCCGTCTTGCCCATCCTGTCCGTTCTGACCATCATAGATTGTAGTCTGTGTTCCCCCACAAGTAACAAGTGCTCCTTCTTCTGTATCTTGGAGAGTACAGGATTGCCCGTCTGAACCATTACTCCCATTTGTTCCATTGGTGCCATTAGCTCCATCTTCTCCGTCCGCTCCGGCTGGTCCTGCTACTCCTTGAGGACCTTGTGGTCCAGGAGCTCCGTTACAAAGAAAAGCAACGGACACAGGATTAATTTCCTCTGGGTCAAGAACATTGTCCTTATCAGCATCTAGACCTGACGAAATCATAATCCCTGATCCAGAATAACAGATTTCCTGCTCTGACTCCAAATTAGAAATTGAAAAAATACTGTTTAGGCCATCTTTTCCATTAACCCCATCAACTCCGTCTTGCCCATCGACACCGTTAGCACCATTGGTCCCATTTACCCCGTCTTTACCACTTGTTCCTTGTTGAGTAAAATCAACTTGTTCTGTACTACAGGCAATTAAAGACAATGAAAGTAGACAGATAGTAATCAAATTCTTCATATTAATATTCTCCTTTGAATTAAAAACTATATCCAATTCCAGCAAAAGCTGAAACATTTGAAAAAGCTGCAAGACTAAAACTCCATCGTTCAGTAAATAGCCTAGAATACTCAACACCAGCAACTGGTGAAAAGCTATGGTCAACTTTCCATTGATTAGGACTGAGTTGTGTCTTAACTAATCCTGTTGGCCCAGCTCCGCCAAGAATTGTAAGCCTATTCTTTTTTGGCTCAATTTTAACGGGTACAAAAATATGCTCAGTTCGTGTTTGAACTCTTTCATTTGACTGAATAGTCACAATAACTGCTCTTCGATTCAAAGCTAAATGAGATTTATTAAGATCATTAGGAGCAGCAGAATCTTCCTCTCCGTAACTTACTGATAAAATATCCTTTTTTACCCCATTGCTTGTTAAGTAATCAACAACAGCTTGGGCTCTACGTTTGCCAAGATCAAGATTGTAGGTCCTAGCTCCACGCATATCCGCGTGGCCTGTTACAATAACCTCAAGTTTGTTCTTTAAAATTTTTAATATCAAAACATCTAATTTTAGTGCATCTCCTGATTTAATGGAAGCTTTATCTGTATCAAAATACACAGATAGCTTGTCCGCTACTTCTCCTGCTTTACTATTTGTAGCAATAGAACTTGCAATAACAAGCCCAAGAATTGCTGTTACCTTTTTTAACATCTTCTCTCCCCTTTTGTTGTTAAACAATTATATTAGTTTTACCTAAATTGACACATTCATCGTCAAATGCTAAATCTACTTCCTCTGAGCCTTTAGCAATTACCCTTACTTTTCCTTCAAATCCTAATTTTCTAGACCACATTTCACAATAATCAATTCCTCCTCCACTCCACATTATACAATCATAACCTTTTTCTATAAACCAATTCAACAAATTAATATTATTATATAATGGGCGATCTTGGTGGTCAATTAAGGTTAAATCTGTGTCAAAAGCAATTTTTGTAGCTTTTCTTATATCTGGTTTATAAAATGACATTTTATTTTATTAAACCATTTTTATTGTTACAAATCAATATGGAAATTTTCTCCATCTTACGCGGTAAGAAAACTCACCATAGAATCCAATCTTCCTTTTTAACCTTTCTTTGATTATTACTGTAGGTTCCCAACCAGGAGCTGCATTACGATATAGTGTTTCTAACGCATCACAAACATTATCTCCAAACACTATTCTCCATTCTGAAATGTATTGATCAAACATAAGCTATCCCCTTCGCTAATAACAAATCTGATTCTAGGTCCTTTCTTTTATTTCCTTGCCTCAAGATATAAGAGGGATGAAAAGAAGGTATAACTTTAATGCCCCCTATGTCAAATACTTTTCCTCTTAGTTTAGTTATTTGTTCTTCTGTCCCTAATATAGTTTTTGTTGATGTCGCTCCTAATGTAACTATAACTAGTGGATTTATAAGCCTAATTTCTCTAGCCAGATGCCCCGAACACATGAAAGCCTCTTCTGGAGCGGGGGGTCTATTATTTGGTGGTCGGCATTTGACCACATTGGAAATATATATCTCTTCTCTTCTAATACCAACGGACCTTAATATATCATCCAATAATCTCCCGCACTTACCTACAAATGGAGTTCCTAGATTGTCTTCATCTTCCCCTGGCGCCTCTCCTATTAACACCAAACCAGAATGTATGTTTCCAGCCCCTAAAACAGCCTGAATTCGGCTTAGGTGTAGTGGGCACCTGGTACATGCTTTTATTGAGCTAGAAAGTTCCGTGTACTGCATTTAGATGGCATCCTCAGTATTTCCTGAAGGGTTCTTAGGCTTGTGTAACTGTATAACTTCAGCTTCTTTTTTTTCTATAGGTGTAAGAGTTATCTGAGTACCAGCGGGGAAAGGAAAAACCTTCCATTTTTTGGTATCCTTGTCCTGCCCCCAAACGAAAGGTCTATGTAATGACTGTCCAAAAGCAATAGCTTCATCTTGGGTATCGAAGTTTTTTTTCTTTATAACTTCATCTATGGGGAATTCTAATACCTTACCTTCCACTATCTCACTCCTTCAAGTTTTGTGATTTATCAGTCCCCCACTCATAATGCTCTTCATGAGCTATAGGAGATACTTCATCATGACAGGTTTCACATATAGACAAGCTAGGTGACTGACAATGCCTACTTTTCTCTTTAAACTCTACGTTACAATTTTCACATTTAAAAAACCTATAGCCAGGACCCCAATCTTTTTTATGTTGCATTTTTGGTTTCTTTTTCCAATAATTCAAATGCTTCTGTAGGAAATGAGTGTTTTTTCATTTTGTCTTTTATTTCTTGAATATCGTGAACGGAACCGCAGGCACAGAGGAAATTTATCATATCACAACGATCACTACAAGCGTTGTATAAGCATATTCTTGTAGGTATAACTAACATAGGTTCTTCTTTCATTTTAATTACCTTTGCTAGGGCTCAAAACACCCCCACAAAGCTCATAGATCTCTTCGGGCGATTCATGAACAGTCCAACAATCTCCTCCAGTTAGATGAATATCTGTGCTATCTGACCCCCAACGCATTATTGTTTGGATTTTATCCACATTAATAATAATAACCCCCTCCCCCTAGCTTTGTTAACTTTATAAACTTCATTATTTTACCTTTATGTTAATGTTTCACTTCTAATGTTTCATAGGCGGCATAATTCACCTAAAACGTTAATAAATGGCATTGTAGCACACTCAATCCCGCCAACCAAAAAAATGTTCTTCCATTATTTTTAGAGCTTTTTTCCAGTCTTCTTTAAGCATTTCCTCGGACTTAAATACTGCCTCTAATTCTAGCTCTCTAATCTCTTCTCTATTCTCGTCAGTCTCACCAGGTCTCCTGAAATTCAATCGACTATTACCGCTTGAGTATTCCCGCTCCCATGACCTTATCATTTCTCCATACTTCTTATCAATAGGCTCTTCACATTCAGAAAAGTAATTATCATCCATTACTCTCCTGAAAAGTCTTACTGTTTCCTTTATATTTTTTACATCTTCTTCATAATTACAATGTATTTTATTTTTCTCTATTGTATTAGCTAGTTTCTCTAGTTTATTGGTGAATTCTTCCAAAGCATAGGCAGAATCAAAATCTGCGGTATCCCACCCAACTTTAGCATATTCAAATGATCGTTTAATTTGTATAAATTTATAAATTACAGGCCAAAAAAACTCCTCTACTTTATCAAGTAATATTCGTAACCAAGTTCTATCTTCCTGGAAATACTCATCTCTAATTCCCTTAATATTTAACCCTGGCATTTCCCCTCTTTTAATATTCTTCCTTATTACATTCTGTGTAATCTTCTAATTCTTTGATTGCTTTTATATAAGCTTTACGCAATTTATGGAATTTAGTATCTTTTACTTTATCTTTGGAATCAGTATAACCTCTGAAAGCATAATCGAAACCATCACCCTGTACAACATCAGCTACATATTCTTTTTCTTTTTTTGTCATTTCTCAAATCTTTCTATGCAAAGTTCATTATTTAAATGTCCTATTTCATGGGAAACTATACGAGCTTCATAGCCACAACATATAGATGTTTTATCATCCCCATTTATATCTTTAAATTCAACAACTACATATTGGTGTCGTTTAACTATTCCGTACACCCCAGGAACTGATAAACATCCTTCTTTTTCCTCTATGATATCACCATAACTATCTATAACTCTAGGGTTAATCATTATAATATGAGGTTTCTTAGGTTCAGCTATCAAAATCAATTGTCTGTAAACACCTATCTGATTCGCGGCTAAACCTACCCCTTTCATAGATGTACAGGTGTCTTTCATATCGGATATCAATTTTTTTATCCATATTTTTCCTTCATAAGAGAAATCAGTTATCGGGCTACACTTATTAATTTTAAGAGGACTTTTGTGTGGTTTCTTAGGATTATGTTTTACCACGCTTCGTAACATCGCCCCCCCATATCTCTTTTGAGTGTTCTTCGGTAAAATCTTCGTGCTTATCACCAGGTTTAATTACTATGTACAGACGCCTCTTATCATATCTACCACTACACGGTCCTATTTGTTCTTGTATAAACCATAGTAGTCCTGCAAAAGAATCTATCTGTTCCCCGCCTGGCCTAAAATCATCAATGTCTCTTTCACCATCTTCAAATATAACCTGCTCTAGCTTACCACGCTCGTTTGGTATTTCTAACAGATACCCATTAGATACACGCTTTATCTTGGTATCCCACTTCATTATCTTACAACAAACGCATCGACATATACCAGAGCGTCAATAGCTCCGTTGTCACCTAAAGATAGTTCCTTATAAAAATCAGTACCTCTAATCTTAGAAAGATCTTTAGAAATAAAGTCTCTTTCAAATACTCTTTTAGCTGCCTTAACCGCCTTAACCCGTGTTGTATACATACATGTTGAAGGGGTTGAATTAACTACAAAACTATATACTTTTTTCATTTTACCTCTATTTTATTGTATTTTTCTGCTAATTCATCTTTACCAATATTAATTATAGCACCAACTAAATCACCTGGTCTATTTATAAATCTAGTAAGTGAGCCCTCAAATTTTAATATAATTCCTTCAGCTCTGTTACATTTATAATTATCACAAACATAAACAGCTAACAATGTCTCAGAAGAGTTAACTGGTGTGTAGTGTCCTCTTTTAATCTCAGTGCCCCCGCACAGCGCACAATGCGTATTTTTCCGCAATATCATTATTTTTTTCTTTCTAAAAAAGTTCCCAAAGACTTGAATTGTTGGTCTTCTTGTGTTTTTTTTGCAAACATCGATTCTGGCTTGCCTTCTTTGAAATTGTACATTACTGTTTTGTTTGGAGCAGGCTCCTTATCTGCTACAGACCAGTTAGAATCTGTTAGAAGAACCAAGGATTGTTTACTTTTATTATCATCATTTGGCTTGAATGTTCTCATCATAAATTTTAAATTATCTAATATATGATTTCTAAAAAAAGAGCAAAGATCCTTAAACCATATACCAGGAAGATCAATTTCAACAGGAAATTTATCAGGCACTTCTATACCAATTCTATCATAAATGGACCCATCATCTTTTTTCATGGCTCCTTTAAAATTCTGAATATTTGAGGTTAAAGGAAAGTAAGCTTTAACTATGGCCCAATTATCTTTTCTTTTTTCCTCAATAGGAAACGAAGTATTTAGCGCTGGGTTATCTGTGAATTTAACCATCAAATCAGACTTGTATGCTCGGAATAAACGTAATTGGAAGTATTTAGCACTAGTATTGTCCATAATTTCTTTTTTTATTCTAAATATTAGTGCCACACTATCGGGGGGAATCCAATCACTCTTCTTCATATCGTTTTTCTCTTTCGTTTTCTTAACAATGCTTCTGGATCAAACCCGAATAACTCTAAAAGTTCCTTCGGATTTTCTATTGATTTTATTAATGTTGCTCCTTTATGAGAATGTAAATCTTCTGCATTTGTAATACTATCATAGAGTGTGACTGAAGAAATTTCTGTTGTCCACCACAAAATAACTTTTCCTGAAGGGATACCAATAGCATAAGCGACTTCTCCAATTCCACTATTCCCGTTTATGTCTTTTTTTCTATCTAGTTTATATAAATGAAGTTTCATTTTCGGTGTCCTTCAAGATAATTTTTTATTTTGTCTTTCAAATAATTACTATATTGATAAGACCCAAGAGCGCCCATTAACATGAATACACCATATAAGATGAAAGGGGTCAACTGACCAATAAGTATATGAGTTATCAGTACAAAAATAGCTTGGCCTACAAATGTCCCTGAAATAAAAAACCAATATCTTTCTTTGAGAGCGAGTATGTAAAGCCCCTCTTTTTGAACTTCGTTAATCACGTTATTCGTCCGAGTTTTCAGACGGTATGATTATAGCAGATTTTAATGCCTGTTTAAAACCTTCCACTACAGGGGGTATCAAGCTCGTCCGTAAGTTATATAAAGTGCTATAAATGTTTTCTAACTGCTGGGGTATGCTAACAGGATTAGAAGGGCAAGAACATGGGAATGCTGTGCCACCATTAATAAGCACTCTTAACCCGTCCCTAATTTCTTTGGTATTATCATTAATCTGTTGAAGAATTGTAATTAATAAATTAGCATGTTCTTCAGTCATTTATCTTCTCCTTCTGTGGGTATGATCTCAAATATTGTATCAGTTAATAAATCTAAAGTAACCATCTTAAAATTGGCTTCCTCAGAGTAATTTACTTTTGTATAATCTCTCCCACCATCAATATAAACCTTACCACATACGCAAGGCTCCATTGTATGACGATGCACGCTGTAAATAACTGTATCACAATCTAAACAATGAATTGCTGTTTGGTGCCTAAATGGTCCTATCTCTTCTTCAGTCATCCCCCTAACTAACCCACCTTTTGATTCCATTTGAAGAAGCATATATTTTTTATGTCCTTTTTTCTTATTTGGCTTTTCTGCTCTATAAACAGCTACGGGGACATACTCCCCCTTCACACAAAACTCATTTACAAAAGTAAGCCCCCCTTCAAACTTCTTACTTACGCCCTCATGGTTAAAATTATAATAATTAGGCTTCTTGATTTGCATTAATTATTACCCTCTATAATAACTTTAACTAAATACTCTTCGGCCAATTTTTCTAAAGTCAAACCCCTGAGCCTCGCTTGTTCTGCTGTCATAGAGATATGGCGCAATCCAGAGATAGAAGAAGGATCTTGTACTTCAACGATAATAGAGTCACTAGTAACACTAATGATCTTTCCTGTCTTTATTCTAGGAGCCACAATATCCCCCACCTTAAAATTTTTCATAAGACTCCTTCGGGTTAAATATATCTACTCTCACTATTTCACCGTTACCTACAGGGATCATTTGTTTACCTTCATTCCTACGTACATTAAGCTCATCATAACTATAGTCTATTCTACTGTCAACCCCACTAGTTTTGATAATAATCCTAACTAATTGTTCCTGTCGTAGGATACCGCCCCCAACTACTTCCTCATATCTCGCTCTATGTCTACAAACTTTCCCATCTTTGGTAACAAAGAAATATATCATTGATTATCCTGTTGAGTCTGTTTTCTGCCATAAACCCAATCTAATGTCGGTCTGATCTTCTTTTTCCTTAATAAATAGTCATGGTAAATACAAACAAATCTATGACCTTCTTTTTCATAAAAGACATTATTGTCTTTATCTCTAAGTTTCTTGTAGAACTTAACCCCCCTGACTTCCCCTGATTTTACATCCATTACGTTTCGACAACCATTTATACTACATTTAATTTTATTCATTTTACTTTCTTTTTCCTTATTTTTAATATTGAAGCCACTTGATCAAAAACATTGGAAGAGAATACCCATACCGCTTCTACGTCATTCTCTTGTTTTAGTTCTAACCCCATCTTATCAATCTGACCCCATATAGTTTTTTGTTTTTTCCAAGTTTTAGAAGGTCTTATATATACAGCCCACAAAGATCCATCACCTTTGTGCCTGTATATCTCACCCCTCTTTCTATTTCTAAGGCATAGAAAATAATCTTCATCTTTATTTATTAATTCTTTTATTCTACCTAATGATATGTCCCTTTTAGACAGAGGGTATCTTTCATCACTTATAGAATACTTTTTATGTAAATCAAACCAAGTTAATTTCATCTTTATCTCTCATTGAGACTTTTAATTGCAAAGTTCTGGCAGTATTGTATATTAATTTTGTTGTGCCCCATTGGTTATGAATATTTTCCATAAATTCATAGGCACTTAGATAAAATTTTTCACTCATTAAGCCTGGTATGTGTTGTTTACCACACCAATCACCAATTGTCAACTCTATTGTAGATATACTCTTGGAAGTGTCTATAAAATTTATTACCGGAACGACTTTAGATACATAACAACAACAGCCGCATTCGGCATCAAATGCTGAATACAATAGTCTCTTTACTGTTACTTCATTCTCCTCTGTGTCGTTTATGCTACTTTTCATTTTTTAATACTACCCTTTTAAACATCTCTTTTAGAATATTTATAGTTAAAAGAGTGTCTTGTTTAGTTGTATGCAAGTTAGTTGTGTCTAACTTAAAAAGTTTTGCATAAGATTCAAGGTTACTAGCTTCTGGAAGGAGACCTGATATAACTAAAAACCTACCTACAACAGCAATATCTAAAGTTCGGTAGCTAGTATAAAGTTCCCAATCTTTTTTAGTAATAATACCGTTAGGTCCTGTAATTTGATCTATATCAAATGAAACATTGTGTCCTACTGGAATAAGCTTACCGTGAGGCTTTGTCAGTGCTCCTAGAAAATCTCTAAGCTTAGCCCCCGCTTCTTTCTGTGTAATAGAGATTTTTTCATGTTTGACTAAATCTATCTTATTGATCTCTAATGCACCAGGAGTTACTAAGTAAATTCCACTTACTATATCCCCAACTTTAAATTTAGTATACCCTTTCAATTAAGTACTCCCACCGAATATCTTTTTTCTATCCACACCCTTCATTAATATCCTTGGTCGCACCATAAATCTATGCTCTTCATTACCAAACACATATTCACATGACATATCTCTGCCAGCATAAGTATATTCATCGTAAAATCTATTTGCTCTTTTAGATAGGAACAATTCAGCATTCTTACCCCACCTTCTTTTTGTGTCTTCAATATCCCTTATAACTTTTCTTATATTAGATTGGGTGCACTTTATCCCGCTCTCCGTTTGTTGAAGTGGACTACTACAATAAGGGCAACGTTGGTATATCTTCTCAATTTGGAATACTTTATTTCTTCTGCTTCTCTCGTGTTTTGAAGGTAACAAAAAATTAATTGGTTTAGTAATATGTTTATCTTCACGAAACTGTCTAAGTCTTTTCATTATTTTACGAGCTTGTGACATTGTTTTTTTTCGAAGGTCTATAATCCTAAATATCATCGCAGCCCCTTCTAATTGTAACAGTTAAAAACCTAAATTACCAGAATCGTATAGCTCTTCTAATATTTTTAATCTTTCCTCCAAGCTAGTAAATTTTAATATCTGAACGAATATTACATCTCTTACTTCATTTGTATCTTTAAACCCGTAGTTAAGGGGAGTTGGATTTTTTACGAATACCACAATTTCATCAGGATTTTTTTTCTTTTGTGTCATTTGCACAACAAAAGATTTGAATACTCCTATAGCTTCTGTTCTAGGATCTCTTTGTTTAGGATAGTTGTATTTTTCACCTCCGCTAAATCTATCTGTTTCTGTTCCTTCTTTTTTAAATTTAGGTGGTCCAAAATTAGCCATTTTTTTCCTCTTGTGAAAGTTTTATAACTTTCCCGAATGGGACTCTTGATTTAAAATTCTCCTCTTCAATTCCCCGAGTCGTTAGAGCCCACAACACCAAGCATTTTGGTCGTTTTAGCTTATAATCAAATTCACCGTCAGTTAATATTATAACAGCGTCAGCGTTTTGTTTGTCAGCTTCCTCTAACCATGGTTGAGCATTTGTCCCTCCCCTTCCTGGGAACTTAAAATCTTTTGGAGTAAGTAGTTTGGTCATTTTGGTTACTTTTTGTACAACATAATCACCTACGATTACAGTTATGTTAGCCATCTTTGTTTCGAATAATCTATTTATTTCACCCCCCATAAGAGCTAGATCTTTATCTGAGATAGAACCACTAGAGTCAGCAACCACAGATAAATTTAACCTAAAATCTGAACGTTGACCTGGGTAAATAATCCCATATCTCCTAGAAGGTCTTTTTCTTGTATTAACTCTTAGAACTTCAGTAGCGCGTTGAATCCAAGATCTTAATACTCCTTTCCAATTATTTTTACTTTTTAGAAAGTTTTGTATTGTGCTTACCATATCCCCTGGAAGAGTAGAAAAGCTTTTTGGAGCTAAGTCTTTTGCCTCTCTTATAATCCTTTTTAACTCTTCATCTATCAATTGCTGAGAGTGCGCCTGGCATTGTTGCCATTTATTGTGGTCACCATCACTTTGTACATCCAAAATAGCTCTTCCACTATCTAATTGATCTTTCAGGCTTTGTGGGTTTTCTTTACTCCCACTATTATTTTCTTCATTAGGTTCGTATACTTTTATTAATATCTTCTTAGATTTAAATTTATCTCTTAATTTTGGGTCATTCATTATAGTTTTATAATACCATTCAGCAGTTCTACCATCTGGCATATTAAAATGTCTAGGTAAAAGAGCAGAGGTACATTTACCGTCCATATCCGGTTTTGGTAAATGTTTCTTCATATCTTCTTCTAATAGTCCGTGTCTCTTCATTCCATCTTCTACCGCCGTTTTGTGATCAAATTTTGGCAGATTGGGGATAAAAATATTTATTGCCATATCACAGTTGTGAGTGATTAAATTACTAACTGCAAACTCGTGTGATTCTGTTTCTAAATTATAAACTCTACCATTAAAAGGGGTGCTAGTAATAGAAGTAATTGGTACACCTAAATAATTACCAAAATCTTTCCATCTATGGTTTGTACTTTTTATAGTATAATTTTTAAATAATCTTTTGCTTGAATGAATAGGTATATATTCTATCTCAAAAATAGTGTATGGTTTAAGAATTTTGCCTCTTAATAATCGTTCGCCTCTGTTTGATTGTCTAACAGAAGCAAATTTCCCCATTCTAGCATATGATAGCTGTAATTGTAAAGCCAGCGTTTTACTTACTGTTCCACTTAAAAAACTATCTCGTTTCTTATAACACCCATCACCTTCTATATACCCATCAATAAAAGACTTAACTAGTGAAAGATCATTATGGTTCAAAATGAAATCTGGAATTTTTTTATTGTGAGCGCCTTTACCACACCATTTTTCAAATGCTCTTGAGAGTATTGTAGACTGAGCGGTAACTTTAGCACTATTATTTCTAATATAACATCTAACGCTGTATCCTAAATTTGAAAAATAAGTTTTTATATTATCGTGAAGATTTGTTTCTTTAGAAGATAAAGAAAAATCTAAGCTATTGTTATTTTTTGTTGCTCTACTTCCTTCAGCGGTGTATAAACCTAATATCCAAGCTAAATCATTATCAACCTTAAGCTCTCTAATCATACATCTATTAGATATTTCTGTTCTGTTAATTGAAGAGTGCATAATAAACTCATCTAAATTAATTTTATCTATATTTGTATTGCCTTTAAGTTTTGGAATTAATACGTAGTCAACTTTTTCTCTTAGTTTATTCGCCTCTTTCCAAACTTCTCCTTTAGAAAATATAATAGGGTATTTTTTTATTTGTTTCCTCTCTTTGACTTTTATCGGATGTTCATCTGTTACTCTTATTGGTAAACAACCACTTGCTTTAATTGTAAATAAGTTTCCTGAATAGTTTCTATTCATAGTATTAGAAACTCTAGTATACCCGCTTGAAGATAGTACCATCTCATTATTAGAAACTAGTTCTATACATTTATTAACACCAGTAATTAGTTCTCCAGCGGGTAAACATGCAATACTCCAAATATTAGGGTCACATTCTTTTATTCGTTTTAAATGATCGCAAATAAGGTGATAGCATTCATGACGCAATATTGCTATGGCTTCTTCAATAGTTAATGAAGAATAAAAAAATGGATTGATGAATAGGGTGTATTTATTATTTATAACCCCTACTGCGGCAGTAGGAACAGACATATCTATTTTTCTGTTTAGCATTTGAAGTATGTGACCAATAAATGCATGACTTTGAAGTAAGGAATACACAGCAGCAGTTAAATATTTATTAGCCTTTTCTCTTGCTTCCTCATATTTTTTTTCAAATTCAGTTAAGAGAACTTCAATTTCTGTTTTTGTCTGATTCTTCTTTTGCAATTCTTTTGACATTAAGCCTTCCAAATGCTAACCACGCAGTTGTTACAGCATATTCCACGTCCATCTCATCTCTAAGAGCATCGTAGTTATGGGTTTCGTTAAGAATATTTCTGAACTCTTTTTCAAAGTCTTCTAGAGTCATAATCCATCACCATGTTTATTCATTACAATTCGCGGTGCTACGAAAGTTAGTACAAGATTATACAAATTGTGAATTAAAGTAGCTGGTCCTATGATACCAATCGCTATACCTACTACTAAACCCATTTCTTTTGCCTCACTTGTAAAAGTGAAATATAATATCAAATAACCACATGAAATAAGCAAGAAAGAACCAGTAACCCAAAATATACTACTCACCCTTTCCGCTAATACAATTTCTTTTGCAACTAAAGGAGCTTCCCCTACTATAAAGTTTTTTGATGATTTAAGAATTGAAAGTAGTCCTTTGAAAGTTTCTTTAGTTATATTCTCTAACTCTGTCTTTTTCATTTTTGTTTACCCCTTCCAATATTATGTAGATCTTGTATTACATTAAAAAACTTTAGTGAGTATTCTTCTTTTTTTTGTACTCCATCGAGTATTTTGGTCATGATATGAGGACATCTTTCAGTAATCTTTTGCGCGGCATGATAAGCTACGTCTTGAGCAATATCTGTCACAAACATCATCAAGTTTTTAAACTGTTTGTTATCCTCCACAACTTTTTCATCATTCAATTTGATCTTTTCAAAAAGTATTTCTATTGCTTCTGCTTGTTCCGGCAATCTACCATCTTCAACAAACTTTTTTACTTGATCTCTTATAGATTCGTATGCAGGAAGTATCTTGTCAACATCGATTCTAGCATAACTTGAATTTCTGAATTGTTCAAACTGAACCGCAAAGTTAGAACCTATTAAACCAGAAGCAACATCAATTAAACATTCATCTAAGTACCCTAGTTTTTCAAGAGCATCAACCATTTTTGAGAGCATAGTCCAACCTCTTCTATTTGGGGTAATCAAACTGATATCAAACTCTTTTACTTTGTGGTCTAATGTCTTTGCGTCAGACGAAGAAATAAAAGAACGTATATCGTCCCTGACATTTGTTTTTGCGTAACTAAGCCATTCTTCACGGGGAGAAGTTAAGGAGATATGGCAAAATCTACTAAGAAGGGCTGGGTCAACATCAGTTACTTGATAATCATCATCAGAGGGGTTACCAGCAGCTACAATAGTAGCACCAGCTGGTAACATATAATGATTCATGATTCTACGGTTTAAAACTAATTGGAACACACAATTTAACACATCTGGTCTCGCTCTATTAAGCTCATCAAGGAAGATAAACCCCTTCCAGTTAGGATCTTGGGGGAGAAAGGAAGACATGTAATACTCAGCAATCGCTTTACCTTGTGAGTCTCTAGAAGTAGCTGGTAAACCCAGCCAATCCCCCGCTTCTGTTAATGCAGATCTAATGTCAATTGTATTTATATGCAGTTTATCGCTTGCACCCATAACAGTTTCACTCTTCCCACAACCATGAGCCCCCCAAACCCATATAGCCACACCAGAAAGTCTGCTTGCTTCAAGAATTTTCATAACAGTGGAAATACTAGCCATTATATACCTTTCTTATAGTTTCTTATTGTATCATTTTGCTAATAAAATGTCAATCACTCTTTGCTACTGCCATCACGTTTTTTGCATAATCTTCATTTATTGTGACTTCACCGTTGTTATAAAATAACAAAGCTTTTTCTAAATTACCTTTAAACCTAATCAGTAAGTGTTTTAGGTAAAGAGAACCACAAGCAATGTTTATTTTGGGGTCAAAAGCCTGTTCTTTAGTTAAGCCGCATATTGTTTTATACACAATAGGTCTTAATTGTAGTAATCCTACAGCCCCCGTTATCTCGTTATAAGCTTTAGGGTTATGTCCACTCTCTACAATTATTACAGCATTTAGAAGTTCCAAGTCAATAAAAGAATTATCTTCTGATCTCAAATTCTCTTTTGACGGGGCTGGACAAACGTTTTGGTTTTTAAGTAATAGAATAGAATCCTCAAGACTACTAATCCTTTTGATTATACCACGATAATGGAGCCCAAAAATAATGTTTCCTACAATCAAAAATATTAAACCCCACCTATTTTGGATGGTTATCCTCATATTAACAACTCCCTTGTGGTTTTACATTTTCTAGAAGTTCACTCAACTTGTCTTCTCTTACTCTGATTATCATCTTTTTCATTTCTTCGTCAAACTTTATTTTTTCATCCTTAATTTTTTCCATTAATTGCTTAACTCCGAATTCCAATTTTTCCGCTAATTCTTTTTCAGAAGTAAGTTGTGCTTCAAGTATTATTTGCTGTAGAACATCGATCCTAACCATATTAACTAAACCCATCTCAAATAATGTATAGTTATCAATAGAAAGTTTACCCATATTAAATTTGCTTCCTATGACTTCTGGTTTTTTAGACTTCATTTATTCCTTTCAGTGGACAATTTTTCCACCCTCTAACTCTTTAGGTCTTTCAATCATTTCATCAACATTCATATTACTTACTTTATCTTTTACCAGATCAATTTCCTTCATTAATTCGTTGTAATGTAAATTACACAGATATATTATATTATCTTCAACTAGCATAGTGAAGTCTTCTGCACGTTTACTACAAATGCTTATTTCACATTTTTTATAACTCAACGAATAACCCTACCTATAACAAAACCAATGATAAACATTGCGATTAATATCATTTTGGCACTCCCTTTTTAACATTACAACTTCTCTGATTTTTCTAGCTCATCAACACTCACTATATGATTATATTCATTTAAACATTCAGTGGAACAAAAGTTGCCTTTAACTATTCGATCCTTTATACAATGTTGACCACAAACCAAGCAACCAATATACTCTATAAATTGTAAAATTTCATTCATCTTGTAATCACATTTCCACAGCGGGGGCACCCTAATAAATTACTAGAACATCCAATTTTACCAGGGTTAACCGAGAAGATGCCCAAACATTCATCACATGTAAATATTACGTGACCCTCTTCAAAAACTCTATCTTGTTTTTCTTGTGTACCTTCTTTTTCAAATTCAACTTCTGGTGAGAATTTGGGCTTTTCTAAGTTAGCAAACTTAAGAGACTTAACAAAACTATTAGCTGATGATTCATTATCCAGAACCATTGGTAGTCTTGATACCTCTATTTGAGCCCCTTTCTTATCTATTTCAACTGCGGCTATAGCAAACTTTCCTTCTGGAACAAAAAAACCATATGCTTTATGCTGTGAATATATAGTCTTAGGTCCTTTTACAACAAATAAATTGTTAAATTCTTCAATCTTTTCAACTGGTTTCGTCTTTATAATTTGCCCACATACTCTGCATGATAAACCATTTGTTCTCATACAAAACTTACGTGACCCACAACTTTTGCATCTTTCTGAAGGTTCTGCGTATGTCATATCTCTTTTATCTCACAATTAGAAGTCACTGTCAATAACTTTATATTTTTCCATTGTGGTTATCTCCCTAAATTTTTCATAGAGATCCTCAAAACCGATACGATGAAATGGCCTGAATACATCATAGACTTTTTCATCATCAGGATGTTTAATAGTTTCAGGAAAATATACCCCAAACTTGCTTCTAATGTACATAAATACTTGTCTATCCTCAACCCACATAACTACTCTTGAATTTCTACAATGTCCTACATAATAACATAAATCTATTAAGTCTTTCTTAGCTATCATTTAATATCTTCTTATAATTTACGACAATAATTATTATACCTAATAATATTTCTTTGATTATTTTGAGAATCTAAGTTCCCATTTTGGGAAATACTCCCGAATATTTCGCTATATATATTAATATAGGCGGTAGTTAACTGATAATAATGAGCCTTATATAGTTCAACATATTTTAATTTAGTAGTTAATTTAATATTAGTTAATGTAGAGTATATGTTAATATAGAATATCAGTTAATATAAGTATATATATTAATATATATTGAAGTTAAAGTCAACTTATATTTATCTCTTTTTAGGTTTTATACCAACAGAAATAGCCGCGATTAAAAATAATACACATAGAAATACACCTAAATATATAGTCAAATAGATTATAGAAACCAATATTTGTATTATTGTTGTAAAAAAACATATAATAAACTCTATCATGAGTTAACCTCATTATTTGCATGCTCAATAGCAGCTTTATGTATTCTATTAAATAATCTATCAGACACTTTATTGATCCATGAAAGAGCTTCATTTTCTGGTAAATGAATTCTTTCTACTTCTACATCTTCGGCATAAGATACTCTTATACCTCTATTACCATCTACATCATCCCCATACAATAAATTCTTAATTTCTGTGTAATCAATATCCACTGTAAAATCAATTCCTGACTCTTTATCACAATAAATAAACGACGATTTCATTAGTACCCTTCTCTTATTTGTTTTGATAAGTGATTTATTATCTGCTCTTTATCTTTTTTGTTGTATATCATATCAATATATTTAGGTGTAAAATCTATTATTTTAAATGACATTTTTCTTCTAAAGAAATCTCTTGTAACAATTACATTATTATCTGATAAATCTCTATGCCAAAGATTGGTACGCTCAAGTAACACTAATTGTAGAGAATCACAAATTATCCTCTTTTTAGTATCATCTATTTTAGTATAATCACGTAATTTTATCCCTTTTACATGCTCCATTAGTATGGCGGAATGCCAAGTGTAGTTACATATATTTACCTCCAAAATCTTAAGAGGTTTAGGGGTTAGTTTTGAACACTTAGCAATTTCTAATAATTCCAATTCTCTTCTAGCTTCCTCCCAATTTATAGATTTATGCAGCTTTGAAATATCTATAAAAGCTTCTCTAATTACTTTTATTCCTGCCCCATTCCCAATTTCATAATATTCACCATAAAAACCACCATTTTTAGGGGTTTTTTTGTTTAATAATTCACTACATTTATCACTATCTATGTATTTGGAAAATAAATCTAATTTATTTATCATCATTCTTGTTTATCTATAAAATAAACGTATACCAACCGTCAATCAATAAATCATACAGAACTGACAGAAAATTATTCATTACTTTTTAAGATTCCACAATCCTAATGCTGATAGCCCTATGAGAACCCATTCAAATGGACATAACCCAAAACATAAAATCATTTTTTATCTCCTTTCATGGAAGTATTTTTCTCACTTCTTCCAGTGTTTTAGTTACAGTTTCTTTCCGTCCTCGTTTAATTGAGTGCCACATCCCAGCGTCAATCATAGCTTGCTTAATTCTTATTAGTATATCATCTCCTGGTCTTGTGTACAAATTCCTGACAACAAACAATCTTACTCTTTTAATCTCGTGAACAGCAGCTTTACCATATAAAACTCTTTGTATCTCTTCTTTTGATACTACGATACCTCTCATTGTATAGCCCCCTTCAATTTATCTAATATTTCTTCTAATGTTTTTATATTTGTGGCCAAGATAAAATTTTCATAACCATTGGTAACTTTATACATAGTAACCTCAGAATATTCATTTACTTTAAACAATAAAGTCTGATGAATATTTTTTATCTTGAATGTTGTTTCTTTAGTAATCATCTAGTTTATCATATCCCCTCTCAGATCATGAATATACTTTACCAAAAGTTCAAATTTAATATTTAAGAGAGTCGCTACTTTTTTTAATAACCTTTCCGCTATTATTTCTTTATCTAGTTTTCTAATCTCTTTTAGAGTCTTCTTTGCCTCTCCACTTTTTCTTTCTTTATTTCTTATCATATCCGCCCATTTCTTTTATTTCTTTGTCCAACTTTTCGTACTCTTCCCAAATATTTTGTAATTCTTCGTCAGGACCAGAGCATGTCACCATTTTATTCTCTAGTTTCTTCAATTCATATTTTTTTATCACCATAGGGTAATTTATAGTGGTAACTTCTTTTTCCAGCTCTAAATCAGTCATTTCATGAATCCTTTTATGTTTTTTGTCCGTCCATGATCTTGTGACCATATCATAAGTATCATACATTTCGTTATCCTTTTCATCTTCTTCTTCACTGCCTCTATATATATCATTATCATCGAAATACCCTTTATGGTGACTTGAATATTCTTTCCTCCAAATACCTTCAAATTCAAAATCACCATAACCATAATTTGGCCGCATACCACCACATATCTTTTTTAATCTCTTAGGGGTTACTCTAAATAACCCACCATCTTCAGGCTCTTTTATTTTGATCCTACCGACAAGTAGACAGTATTTAAGTGCATTTTCTAAGATGGTTTTAGTTGATGCAAAAACTAATAATCTTTGACCCCCCTTAAACACTAAAGAAGTGCACACCAAAGGATTACCAGCTTTAGCTATAAACAATTCCCCATTTACAATCGCCGCTATTGCGCTAGGCCCGTCAGTAGATTTGATGAATTCTGGAAGTTTTTGTACCCCATATTGATTAATGAATGAGGTTACTAACTCAGAATCTACCCCGCTAGTCTTTTTTAAATTCCATTCATTCTTTAACCCTTTTATATTGAAAAAGCAACCATTGTGAATTGTTGTTACTTCCCCTTGTCTGAATGGTTGAGCTTGTTTATCTGTTCTATCGCCGCAAGTAGGTTGACGGGTATGACACAAAACCATTATTGGATCATTACCTTCAAAGGCTTTAGAAAAACTATCAGTTTCTACAAATACGGCTGGATCAACAGCTTGTTTTGTTACAACACCATTTACATATATGCCCGCGCTCTGTTCTCCTCTTTCCCTACCATAAAACAAAAGAGCTTTTGAAAGCCTTTTGGCTAGATTTTTATCAATTGGACTATTACTTATAAAGCCTGAAATGCTACACATGTTTTTTAGCTCCCTTTGTTTTCTGTCTTTGATTCATACATTTTTAATTTAGCTTCTGAAACTGTGTGTGATATTAATTCTTGAAGTTTACCATCATACAAGAATACCCCCTTTTCTGCGCTAAGGAAACGAGCTCCTTCACTTATAATTTTATCACAGTTAGCACATTGGCAATTTCTGAGAACTTCCTGTAAAGCACTTACGTTATACTTTTCTAAATAATATTCAGAAAGAGCATTATAGTTTTTTTCATTTAAATTAGTATATGTTACTTTGTTTTCTAAAATTATCTGCCGTATTTTTTCGTCCTCTTTTTCTTCATCTATCACAAAATAAGACCTGGGAAGTAATTGATTTTTAGAATCCTTATTAAAACGTTCAATTCTCTTCATTATATATTTTTTGAGACCGAAAGGCATTTTAATTTGTGAAAATAACATTAGCAATAATTCCCTGTCAGACATTTTTGTAAGTTCTATTATTCGCTCTCTTGTCATTTTTATTTTTGAATATGTATCAAAAAATCTTATTAGAAACATTACCCAATTCTTTATATTTGTTGGTTCTAATGTAGATTGGTGTAGTCTTATTTCAAATGTTTGATGCTTGTCATAGGCGGTGACATTAAGAGTATTATATCTACCCATACCCTTGGCGATTTCGTAAGTTCTAGAATTATCTATCGATCTACAAAAATGATTACCCCTCCTCGAAATAGAAGTAACGGCAAAAAATATCTTTTCGAAAGCTTGCCAAGCATAGAATATGTTCTCTTGCGCGATTTCTGTCTCTCTCCTCATATCTAAATGTACATGGAGCCCGCAAGTTTTGTTAATTTTTGCTCCGCTATTGCTTAGACTTTCACACACTTTATCTATAGTTTCTAGCAATAAATCACCGCTAAAAACATTGCTTGCGAATTCCTCACCGTATCCACCTATCTTTCCTGTTGGACTTATACTACCATCGTCTTGTACTTTCCCATATTTACTGAGTATTTTTATTCGGCTTGGATCTCTTTGTGTTGGTATCAAATACTCTAACTCGAAGCCCACAAATCTTTTAGAATTATTTATTTGAAATGATGAAGACTCTTCAAACTTGAAAGGAGCCCCGCAATCCACGCAAAAAGTACCGTTTTCGGTATACATAATTTCATTATCATCAGCCCAATATACACCATTACAATTTACACAAATAGATACATAATCACTGAAACAGTTATTACACCTATGGTTATTGTCAGGGTCAGTATAACTCTCATTAAGATTAAAATGACCCTGACAATTAAAACACTGGAATAGGTTCCTTGAGTAGCACCCCTGACAATAGTCTCCTTCAGTTACATTTCCAGTGTCCACATGAATAGAATTATTTTTTGAATAAATTAAGTTACAACTGACACAGTTTATATAATATTCATCAAAACATTCTTGACAGAGAAAATCATCATTTACATTGATTGATTCCTCTTTGTTTTTTACCGATTCACATTTTACGCACGCAAAATAATCCTCGGCACATGTAGCACAATATGGTGTATTTTTATTACCTAACATCGTAATATTATTATTATTATTTACCACATTACCGCACTCGAAGCATTCAGTTGTATTTTGGAAATAACAGCGCTTACATACAGATTCCCCGTCAAGTTTATATTCTATTTTATTTAAAGATCTATCACATGAATAACAGGTTGCCATATGCTTACTTATTGCCCTTTATTACTTCGTTAAGTTCTCTGATATTCAATCTAAGATCATTATACTTTACTCCATCAGGGGCTTCAAGTATCCCCAATTCCTTAAGAAATTCGACTAGCTGAGAGTAGTTATCATACTCCTTAGACATGTGGTATAATCCTTCATCATTATTAATCCATAAAGCAACATTCCATGTCTCTCTATTCGCGAAACCATTATATGAATTGTTGTTATGATATTTACACATGTATTTCCTCCTTACTACATTTTTTGCATTTAGAAGCTCTTTCTTCATATTTTTTTATCTTTACACTCATTTTTGCAATCAGATACCAAAGTTCTTCTAGTATAGTATCCATCTTTTTTTCAATATTGTCAAAATATTTGTGAGTATAATTCATTATTTTTCTTTCTTAATTTCTCAATAATTTCTTTTTCCATTTCAACAGCATCAGAAGGAAGAGAAAATATACGATAAGTGCCTTTACTTCGTCTTTTTTGCATGTCTTCATATACTCTGTTTAAAAACAGTTTTCTAATATACTCTTTAATTCTGCTATTTTTATATATGTTTTTCATTTTATTACTACTTTAGCTTATTTCTAGTGAAATATCTAGTCTTTTCTGGGTCAGATATTTTTCTTAGATTTTGCAGTAATTTATTGCATATAATATCCTTTTTGATTGGAGAGAGGGAATCATAATATTCTTCCGCTTGATGAATGGTTCCGCCTTACCAGCCAAAAGCTCCACAAAGTACCTCAAGAGTAGTCATTTATTGCCCCTATTCTAGCACGTCAATAAATTCAATAGGCAAAGTGTCAAACGTGTTTGCATTCATTGCCCTTGCATGGTTTAAACATACCTTTTTAGTTCTAAACTGGCCACTATTTGAGAAACTGCCCCCTTTGTCGTTTTCACGTACTCATTTATATAAAGGGGTTCTCAAATATGCATACTTATAAACTTTTAAAACTTCTTTCATTGTGGTTATTCCTTTCTATTAATCTTTTTAATCTCTATATAACCTTGACCATATGCAAGGGTATATTCATTTTTTAGATATTCAGCGTTTTTCAAGTCTTCCGTTTCGTCTATTTCTTCTTTTCCATATTTACTATGCCATATTAAAGCGTACATTTAAACCCCCTATTTAAAGAAATTTAACTATTTCAATTTGAAACGTAAACCCTAAACCCTTTAAAGCTTCAATATGCTTAGTCAATAGGGTTTTAGTGCTTGTCAATACCTCTAATTCCTTTTGAAAGGTTACAGGGTAAACCCTTTCTTGACCATATACATTTTTAACATTAACTAGAATTGTCTTTTCCATGTTATCCCTTTATTTTGTCAAATTGTCTAAAATGCTTTGTTCAACTTCTTTGACTTCCATGCCTGAAAATTCAGCGTTAACCCATTTATTGATATGCTTTGACGTGGTTACGCTCCATTTCTTGGAAGTCTTAACCAAACCCAAACCACTAATAAAAGCAGCTACTGGTGTTTGATAACTAAACAAAATAGAGTTATCACTTGTTTCTAATATTGTCATGTTGCTTGCGTATGGTCTTACTTTTAACATTGTACTTTGTCCTTTCATTTATTGTTTATGTTGTCTTATTCCTTATACTATCAATTCAGCTATTCAATGTCAAGCTTTAATCTTTTCAATCTATTCTGAACTACATGACCAGGAATGCCATTGATTGACACTATTTGATGTTTGTTAATTTGATCTATTAAATAGTCAAGGTTAGCGTTATACTTTTCAGCATTGAGCTTTTTTGCCTTGCCATTATCGAAGTAGTCTATACCTGATTTAATCCATTGCACCATATATGCCCCCTTTACTTGTCTATCCAATTAATTAACCCAATGAATAACGCGCCAAAATCAACGTATATAATGGCCATAGAAGCGATTACAGCTAGAACTATTGCCGCTATATACTCTTTACCTTGCCTTGTCATATTGCCCCTACAGTGTGAGGTTTTCTTGACATTCAACGTCACATCATTCCAACCTCTCCTCGCTTCTGCCCTACTAGCTAACTCTTTGCGTCTGGAACAGTTTAGATCATAGTTCTTAAAAACTCTTTTACAATCTTGAATATGTTTTGTTTGTGTTGTCATTGTTGATACTCCTTGTTCTTAGCTGGTTAGTTTCAAGATTTCTGAAGTATCACCATTTCTGATTGCTACCAAAAGAGCTTGCTTCTTTCTCAGCATTTCGACTGTAATAGTGCCGGCTGAAACCCTCTTAACCCCCGAAGCTGGTACGTACTTCTTACCATTGATTCTATCTATCTTTCTGATTGCCTTGATATTGTCGTTTGTCATGATTAAAAGATAACACCATTTCGGGAGCATTGCAAATTACCTAAGTGACTGATATTACAGGATACCAAAAAATAAGCCACAACAATATCAATAACCTGAATAAAAAAAAACATGTAGAAAATAAAAAGTGTTGGTTTCCAAGAAACAGTATTGAGCTTGAATGCCAAAAGATGAAATATCGCATAAAACGTGGATACCATTAACTTATTTCTCATGAAGTGCCTTACCCCAAAATAACTTGGTTATAACAAAGATAATTAAAATCTGGGGGACCAGAAGTAAAGTGCCCTTCGTACAAGTAAAGTCTAAAATAACAGAGATTAAGTACATAGAAGCTAAGAATTCCAAGTAGTATATAATATTTATATGGCAGTATAACTCTGAGTTAGGTGGTAGTAACCAGTTCCCACTCACACACTCCTCTTCTTATAATCTAATAAGAATCCATACTTAGATACACCTAAATACCCATTCATAATCAATAGCACCTTTAGTAATACACTACTTATTACCCCCACAATCCCCCGCTTATT
>Ga0247727_10000352_pt1 | contig 111996 bp, 92 predicted proteins | sample WisWelCaveWW1625_FD_202498 | JGI IMG/M metagenome (GOLD analysis project Ga0247727, IMG submission 202498) | Biofilm microbial communities from Wishing Well Cave, Virginia, United States - WW16-25 | ecosystem: Environmental > Aquatic > Deep subsurface > Groundwater > Cave microbial mat... | reverse complement strand
CATCGATCATGGTCTGAATCTTCCCGATGACTTCCGGCGTGAAATTTTGACCAGCGATCCTCACACCGGTAATATACTAAATTTTTCTCTCTGTGTCCAGTGAAATATTTATGGGACATGCTCACGCTTCTAAGGGGGGAGGATGCAGGGATCTGCGTCTCCTAAGTTAGCAGGCAATGATTCCGTCCCGTAGGGACAGCATGAGAATAGCCCAGAAATTCCATTTCTGGGAAACGAGATATGCATCTCAATTCAAAGTCCCAAAGGGACGGCTGAAAAGAACGGCCGAGAAATTGTGAACATACATTTTCATTCGTCCCTTTCGGGACTTGTGAGGTAATCATGGTTATGTTTCCCAACAATGAATTGTTGGGCTATTGTCGTCCGTCCCTTGCGGGACTTTTCAAATAACTTTTCAATGCGGCACGATAGCAGAATTTCACCAAACATCAGCACGACAACTTTGGAGGACAACAGCCATGAAAAATTTTTCGACGATTCCGCGAATGAAGCGCATGTTTGTCGCTGCACTTCTTCTGGCAATGGGATTTACTTTTTCGGAAAGCACATCACAGTGTGTAACTCCGCCTTCCGGCTTGGTAAGCTGGTGGCCGGGAGAGGGGAATGCGAATGATATTATCGCCTCAAACCATGGAACGCTGCAAAATGGGGTATCCTTTGCGCCCGGTAAAGTTGGCAATGCGTTTAGCTTCGATGGCGTCGATGATGGTATAAGTATTCTCAAGTCCAGCGATTTGAACTTGGGTGCGGGAGATTTCACAATCACTGCATGGGTCAAGTTCACTGCAGATTTTCCAGGCAGTGGTGATGTAGAGATTTTTCTCAATTACGCAGGTATCAATTATTATTCCCTAATGATCGAAGCAGATGGCGAGCGAGCAGCAGTGGGCTTCAGGGATGGCAATTCGAATCACATTCGGCTTGTAGGAACTACGAGTCTTAATGACGGGCAATGGCATTTTCTTACCGGCTTGCGCAACGGCACGACAGGTCTGATTTATGTTGACGGCATTCTTGAAGGCAGTACCACAAACCCGGCGATGGGATCAATAAATACAGGGACATGTTTATATGCAAGAATAGGCGCAGCACACTCGGGCCCAGGACATTGCACTTCTCCGAGTTCCAATTTGTCAGAGCCGCACTTCAATGGTCTTATTGACGAACTGGATCTCTACAACCGTCCGCTTTCTGCTGCGGAGGTAGCCGCCATCTACAACGCCGGTAGCACGGGCAAGTGCACGAACCTGCCGCCGGTTTGCGTCAATCCGCCTTCCGGCCTGGTAAGCTGGTGGCGCAGTGAAAATGATGCGAATGATTTTACGAGCGGCAATAACGGCACGTTGATAAATGGTGCAACTTTTTCGCCTGGCAAAGTGGGGCAGGCCTTCAGCTTTGATGGCGTGGACGATTATGTTATCATTGCCAGTTCGGCCAACCTCACTCTGACTTCTGCCGTCTCTGTCGAACTGTGGTTCAATGCGAGTTCGCAGGCGGCAAATCAGGTGCTTGCAAGTCGTGTGGATGGAGTTGGGCAGGGATGGCAGGTCGATTACACGGCAAATGGGGGCATGAATTTCTGGATTGGTACGGGCGGAATATGGGCGCGAGCTAGCACGTCGTCTCCTTCATCGAATACCTGGCATCACGTCGCGGGTACTTGGGATGGTTCGATAATCCGGCTCTACGTCGATGGCGTGGAAGTGAACTCCACTGCCAAGACCGGAGCGATCAGCGCATCTGCCACGGAGATTACCATCGGAACCTATAATGCCGATTTAACTGCAGGTTATTTCAAAGGGCTAATTGACGAGGTTGATATTTACAATCGCGCTCTTTCCGCTTCCGAAATTCAAGCCATCTACAACGCTGGCAGCGCGGGCAAATGTAATAACACACCGCCTCCGGTTTGCGTCAATCCGCCTTCGGGCTTAGTAAGCTGGTGGCCGGGTGATGAGGATGCCAATGATATGGAAGATGGAAATAATGGGTCGCTTATGAATGGAGCAACATTCGCAACTGGTAATGTTGGGCAAGCATTCATGCTTGACGGGACGAATGATTATGTTGAAATTCCCGATAACTCCAATCTAACGCCTTCATCTATAACTCTCGATGCTTGGGTGAAGCCGGATGTAGTTAGTGGAAACCCTCCAATTGTCTCGAAGTACAATTCCAACAATCCGAGCGTCAACGGCGTAAGCTGGGTTCTACTGATGTTCGCCTCGGGGCAAGTACGATTTGTGGTATATCAGGATGCGGCTGGAAATATTGCGCGTGGCATTGATACGGATAATGCAGTCTTGAGTACAGGTATCTGGCAGCATGTTGCTGCGACTTTTGATTTGGCAACTCAAGAAATAAAGATCTATGTTAATGGTATCGAGGTTCCGAGTACGCTAATATCAGGAGCCTCGTCTACAATTACCTCAATTGCCGATAGCAATACCCCGGTACGTATAGGGACCTTTGTTAATTCTCTAGGAAATTTTGACGCCTTCTGGGGTGGTCTTATTGATGAAGTCGATATTTACAACCGCGCGCTTTCCGCCTCAGAAATCCAAGCCATCTATAACGCCGGCAGCGCGGGCAAATGCACGAACACGCCGCCGCCGGTTTGTGTCAATCCGCCTTCCGGCTTGGTAAGCTGGTGGCCGGGAGATGATAACGCCAATGATATTCAAAGCAGCAATTACGGAACGCTCCAAAACGGCGCGACGTTCGCGGCGGGCAAAGTTGGGCAGGCGTTTAGTTTTGATGGAGTCGATGATTTCGTTCGCATCGAAGACAATAGCAACCTGCGTTTGGGTACTGGTGAAATAACATTTGACGCGTGGATTAAGGCTTCACCAAGTAATACATTCCGCGCCATTGCGGCAAAGGTCGGTCTCACCTTTCCATTTCCGGGCTATGCTCTGAGAATCGCGGATGACAATAAGGTGGAGTTTTTTGCTGTCGATTGTGCGACAGGAAGTTGTGGGTTCAGTGGACCTGGAGGTGGCGGTAGCAGACAGCCCGTTAGATCAATCTCAGTTGTCGCTGATAACACTTTCCATCATGTCGCTGGTGTGCGTAGGTCGGACGGCACCCTCGAGATCTACGTTGATGGAGTTTTGGAGAATACCCGCCTTGAGCCATTAAGAAATACGGATAGTGCAGATCCATTCACAATAGGCGAGATAGACGCAGTAGGCCCAGAGCAGCCATTTAACGGCCTAATCGACGAAGTCGATATCTACAACCGCGCCCTATCTGCTTCCGAAATCCAATCCATCTACAACGCCGGCAGCGCGGGCAAGTGCAAAGAATGCACGCCGCCGGAAGTGAGCATCACTGGCGATGATCCGGTGTGCCCGAACTCGACCCATCCTTATACGGCAAACACCAATGCCGCCAATCCAACCTTCGCATGGTCAGTCACCGGCGGAACGATCGACGGCGACAACACCGGCAACTCAGTAAGTGTAATCGCAGGCGACGCCGGTACGATGACAGTAAGTGTGGAAGTGAACGACGGCGCGACGAATTGCAGCAACAGCGTCACGCAGGAGGTAACGGTGGAAGACACCGAAGCGCCGGTAATCACTGCCGCGGCGCCGGCAAGCCTGTGGCCGCCCAATCACAAATACGTCACGATCAACCTCAGCCAATGCGTCGTCGCAGTTTCCGACAATTGCGCTGATCTTGCAACGAGCAATGTGATTATCAGCAAAGTAACCAGCGACGAGCCGGAAGACGCGCCGGGTGGCGGTGACGGCAATACCGCGAATGATATCGTCATCGCAAGTGACTGCAAATCCGCGCAACTGCGCAGTGAACGGCAAGGCAGCGGCAATGGCCGCGTTTACACGATTCATTTATCCGTGAGTGACGGCAACAACGGCAATACCGGCACCGCAACTTGTACAGTCACGGTGCCGAAGAGCCAGAATGGTAATCCAGCGGTGGATGACAGTCCGATTTATACAGTTGGCAGTAGCTGTGGCAGTGGCGCTTCAAAGCTGAGCCAACAAGATTTTATGCAAGAGACATTGCCGGAAGGTTATGCGCTCGAGCAAAATTATCCCAATCCGTTTAATCCCTCGACGAGCATTGCATTCAGCGTCAAAGAAGCTGGCGTGGTGCAGTTGTCGATTTACAATTTGCACGGCCAGGAAGTGCGCACGCTGATTAACGGCCAAATGAATGTGGGCTTCCATTCGGTGAGTTGGGATGGCAAAGACAACAACGGTCAGATTTTGCCGAGCGGCGTTTATTTGTACAAGCTGCGCGTGAATGGGTTTACGCAGACGCGGAAGATGACATCTATGAAGTAGCCCGCGGCCGCAGGCAGAGCGCTTAACGCATGGCGAAATCCATACGCGCCATGCGCAAAGGCGAGTAAGAATATCAAATAAAAAGGCGTGGTAAATATCCGAGGAAATTCAATATCTCGGACATGACCACGTCTTTTGTTTTATTTGAAATCTACAAACAGCTTCCGGCATGCCAAGCCGTTCATTTTTGCTGCAAATTTGATCGCGAGGAAGTCAAATTTACTGATATTTTGCTGGAAGCAAGATTGGTAAAACTCAAACAGAGACGGAAATCTTGAGTTTCTCAATGCGACCGTTCGTGCGCGGCAAAGGCTTGCCTTGCGCGGCAAGATAGGCGAGGTGATGATGGAGATTATCTGCCAGTTGCTTGCGGGCTTGGGCCGGCGTTTTGCCACGGCTATAATAGCCGTAAACTGCCGGGCAATAAGCCAAATAACCGCCATCCGGCGCGGGTGTAATGAGCAGAGCATATTCACGCACGATAGGCTTGCGGCTTTTGGACGGTTTGATTTTTATGCGCTCACGCTTTTGGTGCCGGTTCACCATGGTGGCTTCAGAATTAGCTGATTCTTGGTCAATCTGAATGCCTATTTTTTCTCTCTCTCTCTGCAGCCGTTCCAAAAGCGCATGCAAGCTCGAATCATCTTTTATTATAACGGGCGGAAATTGGGTGTGATTGTTCCGTTTCATGGCTTCTGCCTCAAAGTTATTTGTCCATCGGTTTCGCCAAGATAATAGGCGAGCCCATAGGCAACACATAGATCAATATTCATTTTTCGTACTGCCTCTGCAAACGGAGTTTGCTTATTCGAATATCGCCATACTAATTCATTGGCCAGATCAACAATTTTGTTGCTGTCAACTGAGTGCGAAGATATTTCAGTGCGAATTAATGCGGCAATTTTGTTGCCGGCGTGAACGATCGAAACGTTTTCACGCAAGTTGATCGCAGTGGCAAAATCTTCTCCACTAAATGCAATTCCCAACCAACCTTGTTTGTAAGGATGCGTGTGAAATGTTCCAACGAATTTTTGCCCTCGATGAATTTGTGGCTTTAGTGCAACCGTATTTGACTCTCCCTGCACAATGTTGGTTAAACGCAAACGTCCGCGCTGCCAGACTAAAGTAGCGCCAAGCTCGTTTACCACCCCGTGCCGGAGGTTTCGGATGCTGCGCTGCCAAAGCCGATTCATCCCCGCTGCAATGCTGCTTAAATCGAGTTCCGATGGCAGGTCTTTGCTTTGACATTCGCCGAGACAAACTGATTTGAGAATATTTTGTCGTCGTGTTGCCACTTTATTTATCATTCGGCCCTATAAAATATTCCCCACTTTTATCACTCCACCCAATCCGCAATAAACACATTCATCCATCGCAGCGCTGGCAATTTCAGAATGTTGAGGGAGGCCAACCCTCACGCAAAAAACTCCTTCGCCTCGCCCACGACGCGTGGAACGACTTCCTGCACCGGACCATCCACCAACGCGCCGGAGGCATAGGGATGCCCGCCGCCGCCGAAACGGTTGGCCAGGCCGTTGATGACGATGCGCCCCTTCGAGCGAAAGCTGATTTTCGTCTGGCCTTTTTCGGTTTCTAAAAACATCAAGCACAGCTCGACGCCGTCGATGCCGCGCGGGAAATCGGCAAAGCCCTCGGTGTCGCGCGGCTGCGTTCCGGTGGCGCGCAGCATGGCTTGCGTCACCGTGAACCACACCAGCCGTCCGTCTTTGCTAAAATTCAGGTTGTTGAGAATTTGCCCGAGCAGCCGCATTTTGTTGGCCGGCTGGCGCTCGTAAACTTCCTGATAAATATGATGCGGCTTGACGCCCCGCGCGATCAGCGCCGCGGCGATTTCGTGGGCGCGTGAGTTGGTGTTGGAAAAGCGAAACGAGCCGGTATCGGTGAGCACGGCGGTGTACAACGCCTCGACCATTTTGCCCTGCAAACGCGCGCCCAATTGGGTCAGCAGGTCATATACGATTTCGCCGGTCGATGAAGCCTCCGGCAAAATAATATCGATCTCGCCCATGCGATATTCGGCCGGATGATGATCGAGGCAAACTTTGGCAACAGGAAGCGTGCGCAGCAGCTTGCCGAGATCGCGCAGCCGCTCCCAGTCGCTAATGTCGAGAATGAACACCGCGTCCATCTCGCGCACCGATTCGCCGTGCTTCTGTGCGTCAAAAAGCTGAATGTCGTTGCGGGGGTCGAGAAATTCCAGATTTTCCGGCGTCGGACTGTGGTTGAAAATGTGAACCTCCTTGCCGAGGTCGCGCAGATGGTGCGACAAAGCGATTTCCGAGCCGATGCCGTCGCCATCAGCATTGACGTGGGTAGTCAGAAGAAATCTTTTTCCGTTTTGTATAATTGACTGAATCTGTTGTAAAGCGGTTGGATCGATCATGCCAAAAAATCCTTTTGTTAAATTCTTTTGTTCCTGTTCGTACTCTTACTCGCTATTATTGATGTTTGCAAAAGTAAAAGGAAAATGTCATGCTGGAAGCATCTTTTTGCAATTGAGCACAGTGCTCGAATGAAAAAGGATTCCTCCGGAATGACATCCAAGCATGTGGCTCGCACCGTTTCCAATTATTAATGCAAAGCTCAATAAGATTTTTAAAAACGAATATGAGTAAAAGCAAGAGTACGAGTAACCGGCAACTATTTTAGCTGCACCTTCGCAAACCCGCTGTTGCCGTTCGCATCCACCACTTTCACGGCTAAAATACTCTGTGCTGCAGAAGTGGCGTTTGAAATCGTGAACTGATAAGTCTCGCGGCGCTGATCGGCCACGTTGTCCGTGGGGTAAATCAATTGCCAGTCGCCGGCATCGACCGCATACCACGCTTCTTTGAGGCGCGCGAGCTGATCAATAGCCTCGAAGCTTGCCGTCCATTGCGCGCCGTTTTTTTGCGCCGCGAAATTTTTGATCTCCGGCGGCGTGTTGTCAATGACGAAAATTTCGCTGATTTTCCCGGCCTCGAGCGCGAGATTGGGAGGATTGCTGCGGCGATCCGAAGCCGTGATTCGAGCCTGATACTCGCCGTCCGGCAGCGCTTGGCTATCCCAGGTGTACACGGCGCCGGCATATTCTTTTGTCAACTCGCGCCACGCGGTTTCGCCAACGGCGCGAATTTCCACCCGATAAATGAGCCGATCACCGTTCTCATCGCGCGCCTGCCAGCCGAGGGATTGCGCGCCTTTCTGAAATGATTTGCGTCCGGCCTCCGGCGGTTGAACGCTGCGCGGATTGGGCGAGCCGCCATTCTGAAAGTCACTTACGTGATTGGCCGCCTGCTCTTTCGCCTCCGGAAAGGCGTCGCCGGGATTATAAATATTGATGGAAGCCACTTCCGGCGCGACGTTCTTTTGCAAGTAAGAAATTTGCACGCGCTTGACGATAGCCGAGTTTTTCCCGTTGCCGGTCATCTCGATTTTCCATTGCAAAAAGCGCGCGTTCGGACTGCCAATCGCGCCGCCGGTGGCAGCGCCTTGTGCCGCAACCCATTCGCTCCAGGTTTTGTCGGGCTTCCCGGTGTTGCCGCTGCGCGTCAAGAGCCGCACGTTGCGGGCGTCTGCCTGCCCCTCGCCGGATTGCAGCCAGTTCACCGCGCCCCATTGCGCCGGAACCTTCGCATCAATCACCTCGGAAAGATACTCGCCTTTCTCGCGCATCTGCGAGCTGAGAATTTGCACGGTGCCGGCATTTGCCGTGGTGAGAATGACACTTGCACTTTGCCCGGCGGTGATGGAAGTGATCTGCGCCGATTCCAACTGAAACAACAACGAGCGCGAGCCGTCGTCGTTGAGCCGATAAACCCGCCCGCGGTCGCCGGTGCCAATGAGAAGGCTGCCGTTAGTTTCGAGAAACATCGAATGCACGCGGTCCTGGCGCGAGCTCCATAACGTTTTGGCAATGCCGTCTTGAGTGAGGCGATACACCGCACCCATGCCTTGCGCTGCCGGGGCCAAAGATGGCGCCGCACCCGGTATTTGCGGCTGGTCTTCGGCGCCCGCGCTGATGATGATTGGCGGCCCTTCTTCTTCACCGGCATCCGGGTCGCCGCTCTCCACCGCTGCAATGGGAGTGGGAATGAAGCCGGGGCGCACGGCGCCTTCACCGGCAGCGGCAGCGTAAATCACACCGTCGCGGCCGATGGCAAGCTGGTGCATTTCCGGAAACGGCGCATCATACAGAACACTGACCGCCCCGGTTGCAGTCAAGCGATACAGATAACCGTTCCCGCTCGATCCGGCAAAAAGATTGCCGGTATTTTTATCCAACGCCAAACTGCGGATGTGCTTCTCTTCGCTTTGAAAGAAAGTCTCGCCTTTGCCGGAAGCTTGAACGAGATAAATGCGGCCAGGCTCGCCGGTCGCCACATACAGGGCGCCATCGGGCCGAGGCACCACGCTCCAGATATATTTTGCCTCGGGTTTAAAAAACGGCTGCGCTTTTGCACTTCCACTTTGCCGGTAGATTTGGCCATCCGGCGAGGTGGCAATATAAAGGTTGTTTTGCGAAAACGCCAATGCAAACACGGCGACTTCCGCGCTCGTGAAAACGGTGTCGGGCGCGGCTTTGGCTCCGGCGCGCAACACCAGCGCCGGGTTGCCGCCGCCGATATAAACATTGCCCTGGCCGTCGCTCGCGGCGCACCAAAGATAAGGCACCGAGGCGCGGAAACGTTCCTGCACCGCCGGCGCCAGGCGCATTTGGCCGAGCGCATCTATGGAAATGCCGAGTGCCTTGCCGTTGTCCAAATCGTCCTGCGTGGAAAAGGTTTTGAACTGCGGTGAAGCGGCTAAAAGTCCGAGCGCTAAAACCAAGAAGGTGATAAAAGCGATTTTTTTAAGGTACATGGTGATTCCGTTTTGATCTGTTGAGTTACGTTATAATCGTACAGAGCTCAGAGAAAAAATCCGGATGATGCGATAAAAATCTCCCACCGAAATCCGCCGAAAACACCGAGAGTCGCCGAATTATTTTTTAATCTTTTTCGGCGATTCTCGGTGGCTTCGGCTGCGCCCGTAGGGTGATCTTTGGCGGAATAAATGCTTTGCTGCCAAACGATTCGAGCCGTTGCTGCGGTTCAGTTTGAGCGCAATTTCAACCGCAGCGTTTTCAAGCCGGTCACGGCATAAGGCGCGTCTTTTCCGTTCTTTGGCGTCGCCGCGGCCAGCGAAATTTGCTGGCGGGTTTCCGCCAAAATTTGCTCGCGAATAAATGAAGCATTGCCCTTGAGATTTTGCGATTGCATGATCGAATAAACCGAGGGCGGCAACGAAGAAAGCTGTTCGCCTTCGATGATCAAGCCCTGATCGGGCTGGCGCAATTGGCAGTAGATGAAATCATTGCGCCGGCGCTCTTGCAATAGCGACAAAAGCTGCTGGAAATTGTGCGCGGCAAAGCGGCCCGGCATCGTCCGGCGCTCGAGCAGCGCGAGATCGTCGCCGCCGCCGACGTTGATCGTCAAATAGCGGCCCTCCGCATTCTTCGGAATGGCGAGCCGTTGATGGAACAGTTTCTCCGGGCCTTGAAAGGTTTTGAGTCTGGCAAAAACGGTTACCGTGTCGCCCGGCTCGACCTCGTTGCGGCCAATCCACACTTCCTCGAGCGTCGCGCTGCGGCGGCCCGGCACCGAGGTGAAATTCAATTCGACGCGGCTGAGCTTCGCCGGCTGAAAATTGTTGGCCATGATCGCGCCCAACGTCGAGGCCACTTCGCCGGTGGATTGCAGAATGCCGTTGAGAAAACCAAAGCCGCTGATGGAAGTGAAGCCGGGGTAAAAATCTTCAAGCGCGATCTTGGCGCCGTTCTGCAATTGAATGCTGCCGGTGAGCTGCAAGCTGTTCTCTCCGGTCGCCAGCCGCGCCGACTCCAAGGCATTGACGAGCACGAAACGCATGATCAGCGGCATCAGCGTATTGATCGTGCGCTCTTCGGTGAAGCGAAATTCGAATTGAGAAGCTTGGCCGGCTTCGTCGGTGTAGCGCACCGTCATCGGCGTTAAAGCCGGCGGCTCGCCAATGACACCGAAAAGGCCGGTGGTACGGTCTTGCCGTAGCGTGCCGACGAGGCTTGAGCTGGCCCCCATTTTATAGGAAGAGAAATCGCTGGGGACGATTAAAAGAATTCGCGCCAAAGAGATCGGCATTTCAACCGGGCCGCTATCAAAAAACGGGTGGCCAAAGGCCAGCACGCGATTATCCTGGCGATAAGTCACGGTGCCGATGGCCTCGATGTCCGCATCACCGGTGAGCAACACGGCCCCGATGGCGGCGCCGGGTTGGAACAATGCGGCGGCGTCATCAAAGCTGTAATGGCGCTGGGAAACTCCTGCGCCTCCCATGACTTGAAAGCCGGCCGGCTTCAGTAAATCCGCGGCGAGATCGACAAGCGCCGGTTGCACGCCGCCAAAGTTCAGCGGCAGATCGATCGGACGAATCGTGCCCAGCAGTCCGGTCCGGCGCTGGAAAAGCTCTTTTGGCAAAAAATTTTCCCACGCCAGCTCGGCCAAGCCCAACGACATTTCCAAAAATTTGTTGGGCGCCGGCGGCGCGAAAGCTGCCAGCTCGCGATCGCGCGTCGTCTCGCGATTTATAATTTCCAGCATTTCTTCAATGGGCGTCACGCCGGCGAGCGGCTCGCGCAGAAACGCGCCGACGGAATATGAAAGCGCCCCAATCATTTTCCCATTAATATAAATGGGACTGCCGCTCATACCCGCGGCGACGCCGGTGTGCTCGGCCTTCTCGCCTTTCAAGCGAATGATGATGAGACTGCGCTTGGGGTAGAAGTTGCGCATGACGTCGACAACTTCGATTGGAAATTCTTCCGGGCGTTCGCCGCTAAAAACCGTGCGGCCGACGCCGGTCATGCCGGGCTTGACCTCGGCGAGCCGCATGATGTCCTGCGCCGGCAAGCAGGTTGGCAAAAGGGCGGCGAGAAAAAGAAAAGGAATAAATCGTTGCATCGTATTTGTCCAAAAGAGTTAAGCTTACAAAATACGGCTTTTGCAGCAAAATTGCAAGCGCGGATTTGTGTTTTTTGTGTTTCGTGGGTCGCCACCCGTTAGTCCGATTCCATTTTTAGCTTGACATTGGACGCGAAGCGTTATAGATTTTGGGCGCAAGAAAAACAGCACGGGGCTGGGGCATAATTCGACGACGGATCTCGATTCAGGTTGCTATCGCCAACTTTTCCTCTCCCCCACTTCGGCCCCCGAAAACTTTTAAAAGAAACTGAGATTGACCGGTCGCCCAGGCCAATTGTTCGCCACAAATCGATATAGCCACAGCGACCGGTCAATATGTTTTTTAGCAGTCACACGCCGCTAAATAGTTTTCAAATTTTCAAGTTCATCAATTTTCACAGAGGATCCCGTGAACCAAAAACTCATCTTCTTGCTCCTGCTCGTCCTTTGCCCAGCGCTCCTCGCCCAACAGCCGGGCGACATCAACAACGACGGCAAAGTGGACAGCACCGACATCAGGCGCGGCGTGCAGATTGCGTTGGGCCAACCGCCGCCGGCTTCGCAAAACGAAATTGCCGCCGGCGATATGAACCGCGACGGCAAAGTGACGGTGCAGGATTTGGTGTTCATCTCCAACACCATTGCTAACCGAAATCGTCCGCCGGTGGCTGATGCCAGCGCCTCGCCGGATAGCGGATTAGCCGGAACCAACATTCAGTTGGATGCCACTCGTTCATTCGACCTTGATGGCGATGCCCTCGCCTCTCGCTGGCGGCAGTTGCACATGAATCGCTTCAGCACCGAGTACATCACCGAGAACGAAGCGATCTTGAGCGACTCCACCAGCGCCGCACCAGCGTTCAATCCCGAATGGCCGGGGAATTATCGGTTTGAATTGCAGGTTGCAGAAATAACCGGGTTGGCTGACAAAGACACGGTGGATGTGTTAGTCCGGAAAGAAGGGGTGCGGCAACTCGACTTTAAAGGAATCGGTTTGGGTGATTTATTTGGAGACAAAAAAATTTTCTTGACAAACCATTCTTTTTCGCATATTTTGGGAAGTGTCATTATAACTTCGGCGCAGCAGTTGATAGAGCAAGAGTCTCTGCGGGCGTAGCCCATGGTCGTAGGCTCGTGGCCGAAGTTTGCTGAAAGCAGGGTGGTGATGTAACACCCGCGGGATGTAGCCCATGCAGCCGAAGTTTTATAAAGTTGCCGCTGTTTTTTAAAGCCCAAATCTCATAATTCGGGCAGGCGAACGCTTATATGCGTGTCCGAAAGGCGAGGTCTGGGCTTTTTCGTTTTTCGTCAATCGTAAAAAATCCCCAGCGTCCGGACGGTTGTTGCCAAAGCTCATGGATCGAGTGACCGGTCATTCACTTCTCTTCTTTGAAAGTTGTAGAGAGGAAGGCAGAAAATGATCAGCAAAACTATCGCTCACTACAAAATCCTCAAAAAACTCGGTCAGGGTGGCATGGGAGAGGTCTACCTTGCCGAGGATACACAACTGCGCCGCAAAGTCGCGCTGAAATTCCTGCCGTTGGAATACGCCTCGGACGAGAAGCTCAAAACCCGCTTTATGCGTGAAGCGCAAGCCGCCGCCGGCCTCAATCATCCCAACGTCGTCACGGTGCATGAAATCGACGTATCGCAGGATCCGCCTTTTATCGTCATGGAATACGTCGAGGGCGAATCATTGAAGGAATGGATGGCCCGCGAAGCGCTGCCCATGGAGCGGGTGATCGAGGTCGCCTTTGCGATTTGTGAAGGCCTCAGCGCCGCGCATCGGGCCGGCGTCGTGCATCGCGATATCAAACCGGCAAACATCCTGATCCGCCAAGACGGCCGGGTGAAAATCGTCGACTTTGGCCTGGCCAAGTTTCAAGATCGCGAAAAGCTCACCAAATCCGCAACGCTCATGGGCACGGTAAGCTATATGTCGCCGGAACAGATTCTCCGCCACGAGGCCGATCATCAGTCCGATATTTTTTCGTTCGGCGTCGTGCTGTACGAGATGCTGGCCGGCCAGCTTCCGTTTCGCGGGGAATACGAAGCGACAATTATCTATGCCATTCTCAACGAGCTGCCGCCCCCCATAACACAATGCCGGCCCGGCGTCCCGGAAAGATTGCAAAATATCGTTGGCAAAGCCCTGGCGAAAGACCGCAACAGCCGCTATCAGCATATTGACGATTTGCTGGCGGATTTAATGCGGCAGAAGGAAACTGATACGAAAGCTTCGCCGGCAATCGGTCGAATCGAGCCGGCAACGCCTTCTCCGGAAAAGCGCCGCTCACACCGGCGTCTTGGCGCCATCGCAGCTCTGGCTTTGCTTGCCGTCGTCCTCGTTTGGCGTGTTCTGCACAAAGAGCATGAGCCTATCGCGATGATAAAAACCACGTTGTCCATTTCCACCTTGCCGGACAGCGCCACGGTTCTTTTGGAAGATAAAGCCGTCGGCGTCACCCCGATTCGTGGCTTTGCTGTCACCGCCGGAGAACTTTCCCTGCGTCTTGAAAAAGCGGGGTACTTTGCTCTCGACACTTCGCTGGTTATCGAGCCGGATCAGGCTTCAACATTTTCTTTCGTGCTGAAAAAGATTCCTTCGGCATTCGTTGTCATGCAAGACGAGCAAAAGACGCCGGTCGCGGAACCACTCACGGCGTGGGGAGGGCTTTATGTCACTTCGCAACCTGCGGAGGCTTTCGTTCTGTTGGATAGCTTGAACGTCGGGGCAACCCCATATAAAAACCCCAAGGTCAAGGCCGGGCGTCACCGGATTTTGTTGCACAAAAATGGGTATGAAGATTATTCGACCATGGTCGAAGTGATTTCTCAACGAGAAAGTTCAGTGCACGCGGTGCTCTCCCCTCGCGTGGGGAAATTGCAGGTTCTCGTCAAGCCTTTTGGGTCTATTTTTATTGACGGCAAATTGCATCAAGAAAATACCGAATTCGAATACAAGACCGAACTGTCGGCCGGGCGCCATCGGATCGTGGCCATTCACCCGGCTTACGGCACGTGGGAAAAGGAGATTGTCATCGAACCGGATCGGCTGCACGATATGACCATTGATTTCAACAAACAAGTGACGATCACGGTCGCTTCGACACCGGTGTGGGCGGATATTTACGTGGACGGCAAATTTACCGGCGAGCAAACGACCAAACAGCTTGCGCTGCGGATTGGGCAACACACGATCGAAGTCCGGCGCGAGGGCTATGTTTCCGAAAGCGGCGCGAAAGTGATCAATCTTGAAGACGACGTGAGGGAGTCGCTGGTATTCATCTTGAAAAAAGCGCAATAATCTATTTAAAGCAAAAAAATAGCTCACGGAATGGAACACACACGGAAATAAAATATTTTATGTAAATATTCAGGCTTCTTAAAAATGACAAAATAATTTGATAACAAAATTATTTTGTCTTTATTTTCTTTGGAAAAGCACACCGCCTGAATAGTTACTAAAGTTTTAGGAGTTTGGTATGTTGACGAGCAAAAGAATGTGCCTGCTCATTTGGCTTGTTTTGGCTCTGAGCGGCACGCCGCTTCCCGGCGCTTTGACGATACGCCCGGCCCAAGCGCAACAAAAATGTGCGGCCGAGCTGGCAGAGGCCGAAAAAAAATATCTCGAAGGCCGTCTCGACGAAGCGATTGCATCGGCGGCGCGGTGCTTGGAGAAGGGCAATCTTGCGCTTGCCGAGAGCGAACAGGCGCACAAACTGTTGGGCAAGGCTTATTACGCGAAAGGGCTGCTCGACCAAGCGCGGGAAAACCTGCGCAAGCTGTTGGAGCTGATTCCCAACTGGCGGCCGGACCCCGAGACCGATGCCCCGGCTTTCCGAAGGCTTGCCGAAGAAGTCATCCAAGAAGTCGAGCAGGAACGGCAAATTCAGCAGCAGAAGCAGGAGCAGAGACAGGAGCCCAAACGTGGCCGCAGCAAGAAGTGGCTGTGGATCGGCGGCGGTGGCGCAGTGGCCGTCGGCGCCGCCGTGTTTCTTCTTTCAAATAAAAATGAAGCCGGCAATGGCCGCCTGCCGAATCCGCCCAATCTGCCGCCGCGGCCGTAATTGCAGGAGGGAAACATGAACATCAGCAAATCAAAACCTTTTGACCGTGGCGGCACCAGATTCGTGCTGCCGCTGCTATGCTTATGGATTTTTGCCAACACGAATGTCAAAGCCCAGAATTTCTGGCAACAGACCAACGGGCCTTATGGCGGTCACGTCCGGTCTCTTGCGATCAACGCGAATGGGCATATCTTTGCCGGGACCCTGGTCAGCGGGGTTTTTCGCTCGACGGACAACGGCAACAGTTGGACGCCAATCAATATCGGTTTGGCGGACAAAAATGCTTATGCGCTGGTTATCAATTCAAGTGGAGAGATTTTTGCGGGCACCGCTTTGGGAGGGGTTTTCCGCTCCGCGAATAATGGCGGTAGTTGGACGGAAGCCAACGACGGTTTGACGAATAAAAACGTCGTGGCTCTGGCCATCAATTCGAGTGGGCATATTTTTGCGGGGTCATTTCTTTTCGGCGGAGTTTTTCGTTCCACGAATAACGGCGGCAGTTGGATGGAAGTGAATAGCGGTTTGACAAATAAAAGCGTCCGTGCTCTGGCGATCAATTCGAATGGGCATATTTTTGCAGGAACCACCGATGGCGGAGTTTTTCGCTCGACGGATAACGGCGGCAGTTGGACGCCAGCCAATAACGGGTTGACGAATCGGGACGTTTATGCGCTGACCAGCAATTCAAATGGGGAGGTTTTTGTGGGAGTCACTAATGGCGAGGTTTTTCGCTCGGCGGATAATGGCGACAGGTGGACGCCGGTCAAGATTAGCTCAACGACGTCGACCGTCCGCGCGCTCACCATCAATGCGAGCGGGCAAATTTTCGCAGGAACCTTTGGCAGCGGGGCTTTCAGCTCCACAAACAATGGCGCTAGTTGGAGTCCTACAGCAGCGGGATTGACGGATACGGACATCGAGACGTTTGCCATCAATTCCAATAGCCATGTTTTTGCCGGAACCATTGGCGGCGGCGTTTTTCGTTCCGTAGATAACGGCGGCAGTTGGACGGAAAGCAACACCGGTTTGATGCTCATGTCCGCTCTCTTGCCGCCAAATCAAGCGGCGAAATTTTTGCGGGAACGAATGGCGGGATCTTTCGCTCCACCGATAACGGCGGCAATTGGACGCGCGTCAATATCGGTTTGACGATTAAAGATGTTTACGCTCTCGCCATCAATGTGAGTGGGGAGATTTTTGCCGGGGCCAACGGCGGCGTTTTTCGCTCCACGGATAACGGCGGTAGTTGGATGCAAACCAATGCCGGATTGACGAGTCTTGGTGTCACCGCTCTTGCCATCAAAGCAAGTGGGGAGATTTTTGCCGGCGCCGGTGCCATCCTTTTTTTGGGTGGCGGGATCTTTCGTTCCACAAATAACGGCGACAGTTGGACGGAAATCAGCAGCGGTTTGACGAATCGAGACGTCCGTGCGCTGGCAATCAATTCGAGCGGGCATATTTTTGCCGGAACCTTCGGCGGCGGCGTCTTTCGCTCCACGGATAACGGCAGCAGTTGGATTCCCGTCAATTTAGGATTAACGATTAAAACTGTTTCCGTTCTGGCGATCAATTCAATCGATCAAATTTTGGCGGGAACCTTTACCGGCGGGATCTTTCGCTCCACAGATAACGGGGACGGTTGGACGCAAGTCAATATCGGATTGACGAACCTTGCCGTCCTGTCGCTTGCCATTAATTCGAGTCGATTTGTTTTTGCGGGGACTAATGACGGCGGGGTTTTTCGCTCCATGAATAACGGCAGCAGTTGGATACAAGTGAATACCGGATTGACGGATCGTGCCGTGCACGCTCTGGAGATCAATGCCAATGGAATTGCTTTTGCGGGAACCGAGGCTGGCGGCGTGTTTCGGAGCGCGCAGTCAACGCTTGACCGGACGCCGCCACAAATAGTGCATACGCCCATTCTCGTGCAGCAGCGCGGCCAGCCGATTATCGTGCAAGCCAACATCACCGATGACACCGATGTTGACCGCGCCTTTTTGCATTATCGCAAGGGGGGCGAGGCCGCTTTCGTCGCCGTCCGGATGTCGCGGAGCGGCGATCTTTTTCAAGCCCCCATTTCGGACAGCGTTTTCACCTCGCGTGGCGTGGAGTATTTTATCGCGGCGACGAATATAACCGGCCTGCCGGCGCGGCAGCCGGCTACAGGCATTTTCTCCATTCAGGTGGCGAAGAGCGTAGGGAGAAAGGCGAGAGGAAAAGGGAGACATGCGCGCGCTTCACCTGTCGCCCATCGCCCTTCACTCTTCTCCTTTGACCCATCGATTTCATTTTGGCTCAAGCATTGGCAGCAACTTTTTCCAAACGAGAAAATTTCTCCAAGTGCCACCACCAGTGTGAGATTGGGACGGCAGCGCGTTGTCGCATCTCCCGAATATCGGCAACCTCCGCAACCTGTTCGTAAAATTCGGCAGCGTGCGTCAGGAAAATTTCGTCGGCTTTTTCTAATTGTTCCTTTTCAGCGGCCTTTAACTGCGCTTCGGCAAGCGCCAAGCGGCTACGAACATCAAGCAGTTCGAGAATTTCAAAGCCGCTCACTTGGGGAAAGCTCACGCTTGATGCGTAATAGGCCAGCAATTGGGAAGAGTCATTCAAACGAAGCTTATTTTACCAAGATAAACAAAGTTGCGCCGCTGCAGGTAGTTGATCAGGTCTTTTGGCGGGAATGCAGTTTCCATCATTCCGGTAGCGCTGAGAATAATGATGCAAACAACTCCGCCTGCTCACTGCGTCTGAAATGCGCAGTGGCCAGGGGTGATCGTCTTTGGTTCAGGCCAAGCTTCCGGCAAGTGACTTCAAACATTTTCGCAATCGCTTCGGCACGCTCGCCTTCGCCGCTCATGCGCGAGCCAAAACGGGGATCGTTGAGGCGGCCTCCGCGCACGTCTTGAATGGCGTGCAGCACTTTGTCCGCGCGGCCGGGAAAATGCTGGCGCAGCCAGTTGGGGAACAATTCTTTCACGGCGTGCGGCAAACGCAAAAGAATGAATCCGGCGCTCTTGACTCCACGCGCCGCTGCTTCTGAAAGAATGGCCGGCATTTCGTGGTCGGTCAATCCGGGAATCACCGGCGCCACATTCACGCTGGTGGGAATGCCGGCAGCAACGAGTTGCGCGATAGCCTCCAAGCGTTTTTCCGGTGCCGAAGTGCGCGGCTCCATTTTGCGGCAGAGGTGATTGTCGAGCGTGGTGATGGTGATGCAAACGAAAACCAAATTGTGCTCCGCGAGCCGGCGCAGCAAATCGAGATCGCGCAAGATGAGCGCATTTTTGGTGATCATGCCAACCGGATTGCGGTACTTCAAAAAGACTTCCAAACAGCGCCGGGTGATTTGTAATTTGCGTTCGACGAGCTGATAACAATCCGTATTGCCGGAAAGCGAGATGACTTGCGGCTCCCATTTCGGATCGCGAAACGTTTTCTCCAAAAGCTCGGCTGCCTCCAGCTTGACCATGATTTTCGTTTCAAAATCCAGGCCCGCTGAGAAACCCAAATACTCGTGCGTTGGCCGCGCGTAGCAGTAAATGCAGCCATGCTCGCAGCCGCGATAAGGATTGAGGCCACGTGTAAACGGAATATCCGGGCTGTCGTTCGACGACAGGATCGTGCGCGAATGATCGACGTAATAAGTGGTTTTAACCGGTTGCTCATCTGCATGTTCAAGCCATTCGGGATCGACTTCAATTTCTATCGGCTCAAAACGATTGGGGGGATTCAGCGGCGTGCCTCGGCCTTTGATGGGGAGATGGGGATTGACGATGGTGCTCATAAGCATGCTCCACGAATTGGGGTTTTTGTTCACCTATATTTTACGGAAAGGTTTTGATAAAAGCAAGATTATTGGTGAAAATTTTATCCCCATTTTTGGAGTAAAACAATCTCAGCTTGACTTTTCAGAAAAAGTGCTGTAAGTTAATCTTGGTCTTTTTCTATCTCTCCGAAATACGTTAAACGCCCAAAGTACAGAACAGATATGATCCAAAAAATCAGCATCAAAAACTATAAAAGCATCCAGTCGCTTCCGGATTTCGAGTTGAAGCCCATCAACGTTCTCATCGGCGCGAACAACTCCGGCAAGAGCAATTTTTTGGATGTGTTTGCGTTTTTGCGCGATACGTTGCAGGATGGCAGTTCTCATGGCAGTCATGAAAACAAAGTAACCGGTGGTTGGCGTGGAGCTTTGAAGAAGCGAGGTGGTGGCGAAAGCGTTTGTTTTAGTTATGAACAACACTTCCAAATCAGTTGCTTGAGCTATCCGTTCAAATATTCTTTGGAAATCGCTTTAGATCAATTTGGACAATATTACCAGATTCGAGATGAACGGCTTACTGCTGTGAATGCAGAGAAGAAATTCTTTGAACCGCAGAACGGAATGCTGGCAATTTATGATGAAAGCGGAAATCGTTTGAACGCGAGCGCAAGGGGGGAACGCACCGGTTTGGGCGAATTTTTAAGCCAACGTCGGGGCGATCAGCAAGCGTTGGACTTTGCCAGAAAATTGTCTGAAATCCGAATCTATGACCGCATTCACACTGAGATATGGTCGCCCATTCGGATTCCCAAGGTATCCAAAGGCGAGACGATATTGGATGAAGACGGCGACAATTTGGTCGGTGTGCTTCATCAGCTTTCGCAAACTCAACCAAATTTCTTGCCGGAACTAAATTCGTTGCTGAAGATTTTGTATCGCGATTTTGCCGGAATTTCATTTCCACACAATCAACAGGGCGAGATTTTAATTCGTTGGGAAGAGACCAATGGCAGGGTCGCTAATGTTTCACAGCTTTCGGATGGCACATTGAAATTTTTATGTCTGATCGCGATCTTTAAAAATCCGAATCCGCCAGCTTTGGCCGGCATTGACGAGGTAGATGCAAATCTACACCCGAAAATGCAGGTGATCCTGGCGGATATAATCGACGAAGCTTCACAACGAATGCAAATCATTGCCACCACCCACAATCCGGATTTCGTTTCGATGTTTACTCCCGACGAGATCGTGATTATGCAACAATACATGGGAGCCACGGAGATGCGGCGTTTTTCCAGCAAAGGCGCGTTGGAGCTGTGGCTTGAACACTTCACAACACGCAAGCTTTGGCTGATGGGCGAACTGGAGTCCAGATGGTGAAGCGAAAAATCGTTATATGCTCCGAAAGTCTGAGATTGCCCAAGGCGCCGACAACGCGAAACGAAAAATACAGCATTGACGGCGAGGCGGTTATCGGCTTGCTAAAAACCAACGTGGAAGCGTTGCGAACGGGGCTGGCCGGAATTGAGGCGGCAGGCTTTGGTGGCAAAGATGAATTTATGAGTGACGTGCCTTATTTTGTGCTGAGCAAATTCGCTGAATACCGCCACCGAAGCAATGAATTTGAGCTTTTCATAATCGCCTTGCGAGACTCGGATACAAATGACGGCAAAAAGATATCAGGCATTCGCCGCAAGCTTGCTGATAAAATCAAGAAATTGATCGGGGTGCAGGAGTTTAACCGTGTACACATTATGTTTGCCGTGCAAGCGATTGAAGCGTGGGTTTTGGCGGATGAGCAGAAGCTGAATGAGTATTTGAAAGTAACAAACAAGGCGAAACACATTAACGAACCGGAGAAGGTTGATAATCCCAAGCAAATCGTCCAAAATTTTTTCCAGCAATGTGGACGCAAATACACCCCACGAGAATTGCTGAATTTGTTTCCCCAGCTTCAAATATCGGAACTCCTGCGCTGCAAGCATTTCAAAGAGTTTTATGCCCGCGTGCAAAAGATCGTTGAAGCCTCGGCATAATTCTCCGTCTTCGCAAAGCCTCTCCATGCTTTAATCTTCTGTTGATAAAAAATCAGTTGCACGCTGTCTTTGCTAATTGGGAAGCACAGCTTGATATAAAGCGCCTTCTGGTTGGCGCGAAAATAAACCCGACCGTGCACGCTTTGATCGGGCTCCAACGTCGTGCGGCGCAGCGTGGTGGACTCCCACTTTTCCTTTGTCGTTTTCAATTCTGATAAACGCTTTTCGTGGTTGATCTCCCTTTCGCAGTCCGCGATCTCTTCCTGCCGTTCTTGTCGTTCCTCCTCTTTGATTTCATCCTCTGACTTTTGCTTGCCGATTTCCCCGAGACTGAAAACAAAGTCTAAAAGTTCAAACGTTGCGTCAACGCCAGCAGCCGTCGCATACGAGGCTTTTTCTCGTGAGATTTCCTTGTCGAAGTCGAGAATCTTGGTTTCGGGATCAAGCGCATGGCAAACTCTTTTCCATAAACCCACTTGGTTTCACCGGCAAGCGGATTGAGCCGAAGCACCGGCGCTGGAGCGCACGAGGCGAAGATGAAGGAAACTGCAAGAGTCAACCAACAAAATAGATTTTGGCGCATGGCTTTCTCCTCCATGTCTATGTTGAGCTGTCATTTGCTTCTGCCGTTCATTTCTCATAATACCCGCCTTCCGCATCGTACCAATGAAGCGTGTACTCGGCATGGTCGTACTCATTATGTTTCTCGATTCTGGAGAACGCTACGATGTCGAGGGCAGCTTCGCCGGACTTTAAGTTTCCAAAATAAGCCGAGCTAGCTTCAATAATGGTATTTCCAGTCTTCAATTTAATAGTACACCTCACCTTATAAGCATTGGCTCCTTCGCCCTTATTCTGCACCGTCATGACAATCTTGGCAGATTTGGCGAAAGCGCCATCTTGCTTTTCAAGGCTGATGATGCTGCACTCCGGCGGATGAAAAAGAATGCCCATTGGTGAATCCGCAGCGCAACCGGTCAACTGCAAAGACAGCATGACGAGAGCAGCGGTTTTGATAAAGCCCGAGACCTGCTGGCGTTTCATCGCACTCCTCCAAAGCTCAAAAAGAAATCTTGTCATTTACAACCACACTCTAAATCCTACCCGCACGCCGTCCAATGTCGTCCATTCCGAACGGAACATCTGACCGCCGAGGCGCAGTTCGACGCGCTTGATCATGACGCCGAGCGAGCCGCCGGCGATGGTGAGCGGCTTGCCGTTGATCCACGCGTGTGAGATGTTGGCCTCGATGTTGATCGGCTTGCGCGGCAGCATCAACATTTTAGCGCCGATTTCCGGCCCCCAAAGATCGAGCCCGAGACCGCTCAAGTTGCGCGCGCCGGCATAAGGCCGCGCGAGCAAATAGGGTGTGGCAATCACTTCGTATCCGCCGTTCAAGCCGAAGAGCGTGAGCGATTGATTTTTCCTGCCCAAATCTTCGACGAGCGTGTGCAGATCGAGATTGGCGGCAAAGCGGTAAGCGCGAAAATCACCGGCAAGCTGGAAACCGCTCAAACCATCGTCAAGGTGCAAATAACCGACCTCGGCAAGCAGGCTGTAGCTGCGATAATCCGGCGAGCGCATCGGCAGACCGCGATCGTCGCGATACGGATATGGCGCCGGCTTTGGTGGAGATGACTCGCGCGACTTGTTGGCAGCGTCTCTCTTGTCATCATCCGGCGAAAAAAAGATATTGATCAGAAAACCGAACCAACCACCGTCGTCGGAATTATCGGAACAATTCTTTTCAGCGCTTTTTTCCTTTTCATCTTCATCTTTTTTGCTTTTCTCGTAGTCGCCGGCAAAATCACCGAGCTTGCCTTTTTTATCTTTTTCCTGGGCCGGAGCCAGCGCCACCGCACCAAACAGCAGCGCGAAAACGAGATAGTATGTGCAGCATTTCATAACAACCTCCCAAATTTTGAAAGCTGAAAGTTTTAAAAACAGCGCAAGTTTTGGTTACGCACGGATCAAGAACTCACACGGAAAAAGCCCGTCAAAAAATCCGTGTGCGTTTTTGATCCCTGTGCTATCAGCGTTGTGTTTACCGGTTTGAGACGAGATTTCGCTCGAACTTTACATGTTCTCAAACCAATTTTTGTATGATTAAAAAGCAAACAAGGTGCCAGTCGGTTTGGCAAAAGAAGCCGCCATTCGTGCTTGATTCCGAGCCTGAGATGAACAACTTTAATGCCGGCCTGTGTAGTTTGCTCACACACCTGGCATCAACATGCACAGCGGAACAGTTTTATAGCAAGGTTGCTTCAATCTCGCGAATCACAAATTCCAGATTGGAACGCTCAAACGAGATTCCTGGAGCGGGAATGCGATGGTGCTTGATGTCTGGTGGGATGTGCTTATGGTGTGGGAAAGTGGAGGCTAGGGACGGATCGTTGGGATGCGGCTGGGAGTCGTAGTAATATAGTTTTTCGCTAGCTTGGTAAACTACGTATCCATAGTCAACGAGTTGACCGTTTTTAAAATTAATCTGCTCATCAAACCTAAGTGTGACTTCGTTCGAAAAGATAATCGTACCTGAACATGATCCCCTCGTGGCGGAAGTTCGATAAGCTTTAAATTTTATATTTTGGATGCTGTCAAATCGCTCTTGCAAAGTTGCGAGAAAAACAGCGTACTCGTCGTAACTGTTTAGCATGCCTCCCCCGAAGTTATTAAGATGCACTTGCAAAAAGCGTAAATTTCATTTCTGCTGGATCTTCACCGTCAGCTATAGCGCCTTGTGCTAATCTATAAAAGCCCATCCATCGCAGGAGATCCAAAGTTTCATCGATGTCGTCATTTTCCAATTTACGTGAGCACTCTTCCGAGGTCATTCCATACTTTATCTCGTACTCGTCCAAAATGTCCTGCAAAGTTTTATCCGGCGGAATCTCCAGCGGCGAGGGGGGATCGATGTCTTTGATGGTGATTTCCGCCTCAACTCTGGATTTTGGCACGATACCGAGCGCTCTTACGGCTTCCGCGGCGATACGGCCTTCGCCATTTTCGGTGATGATAATCGTCGTTAACATCGCCAATTCTCCGTTAAAAGTCTTTTGATCGTTTGTTTCCAAGTCTCTCATAATTATTAAGCAAGTCCGAGCAATAAAGCAAGTGAATTTTGGTCGCCGCACAAATTTCTCTTGCATTTCTCCGTCGCATCCAATAAATTAGTTTGCTCTATTGCTTGTGTTTGAAAATTCTTGCGTCTACATCATATTGTAGTTGTTCACAAGTTATCCACAACATTATCCACATGAAGCAATTGGCAAGTAGGCAAGTGGCAAACAGTAATCAAATCAGCAACAAGCAACCAGGAACCAGCAACAAATAACCAGCAACCAGGAACCAGCAACCAGTGTATCTTTCCGATCTCGAGATTTTTGGGTTCAAATCTTTCGCGAAAAAAACCCAGTTCGTTTTTCATAGCGGCATCACCAGCGTCGTCGGCCCGAACGGCTGCGGCAAGAGCAATATCGTGGACGCCATTCGCTGGGTGCTCGGCGAGCAAAAAGCCGGCGCGCTGCGCAGCGAGCGCATGGAGAACGTCATCTTCAACGGCTCGAAAACGCAGAAGCCGCTGGGCATGGCGGAAGTCTCGCTGACCATCCAGAACACGCGCAACGTTTTGCCGATTGAATATTCCGAAGTGCAGATCACGCGCCGGCTGTTCCGCTCCGGCGAAAGCCAGTATCTGCTCAACAACACGCCGTGCCGATTGAAAGACATCGCGGATTTATTGATGGACACCGGCGTCGGCGCGAATGCCTATTCCGTCATCGAGTTGGCGATGGTCGAGCAAATTCTCAACGGCAAGCCGGAAGAGCGGCGCCACATTTTTGAGGAAGCCGCCGGCGTCGGCAAATACAAAGCGCGGCGGCGTGCGGCGTTCCGCAAATTGGAAGCGACCGAGCAGGATCTGCTGCGCCTCAACGACATTCTCAGCGAAGTCGAGAAGACGGTCGATTCGCTAAAACGGCAGGTGCAAAAAGCCGAGCGCTATCAAGTTTACGCCAACGAGCTGCGCGAGACCGACATGGCGTTGGCGGCGTTTCAATTTCACCAAATCAAAAACGAGCTGGAACCGCTCGTCAACAACGCCAAAGATTTCCGCGATCGCCGCGAACAAATTTCGGCGCAGCTCGCTGCCGAGGAAGCGCAAATCGAAGAGATGCGCCTGACGTTGCTGGAAATCGAAAAGCAGCTCGTGGCGCGCCAGCGCGATCTCAACGCCAACACCGAACGCCTCAAGAAAAAAGAAGAGCAGGTTCTCGTCAGCCAGGAACGCAGCCGCGCCGTCAAAGAAAATCGTGAGCGTTTTGCCAAAGAAATCGAAGAGCTCAAAACGCGGCGCACGATGCTGGAAGAAATGAAGCAAACGCTCTCCAATCGCGTGGAAGAGTTGACGCTCGCGGTGGACACGGTCGTTGGCGAGTTGAACACCAAACAGTCGGCATTGAGCGGTTTTCAAGAGCGCTATCAAGCCAAGCGCCAGGAAGTGCGGGAGGCCGAGGCGCAGCGGCAAGGCGAAGCGGAAGCACTGAATCAGTTGCAAAAAGAAAACGAACGGTTGCGTACGCAAATCGAATTTAACGAAAAACGCCAAACCGAATTGCAACAAGAATCTGCCGAATTGCAACAACGCCAAGCCGAGCTGACCAACCGGCGTGATGAAACGCAACGGCAACTGGCCGTCAACCTCGCTCGTCTCGATCATTTGAATCTCGAGATCGAAGCCAACCAGCAAGCGATCGCGGACAAGGAGTCAACCGTCGCCCGCCTCAAAGAGCAGATCATGGCGTTGCACAGCGCCATTCAGCGGCATCAAGATCGCGCCAATTTGCTGCGAAAATTTTTGGAGACCTACGAGGATTATCCCGAGGGCGTCAAGCATCTGCTGCTGGAAGGCGGCATGCCGGAAGGTTGTCTGGGCACGTTGGCGGAGCGCATTCGCGTGCCGGAAAATTATCGCCGCGCCGTCGAAGCCGCGCTCGGCGAAGCCGTAGTCTCGCTGTTGGTCGATTCCACCGATCGCGCCTTTGAGGGCATGGATATGCTGCGCCAGCGCGAAAAAGGTTTGGCGACTTTCCTGCCGTTGCGCGGCTTGCACTCGCAGAATGGCAGGAACATGACCGGCCGCTTCGACGACCCGCGTATTCTCTCGCGTGCGAGCGACGTGGTGGAATGCGACGATTCCGCGCGTTTTTTGGTCGAAAATCTTCTTGATGAATGCTACATCGTTTCATCTCTGGCTGAGGCGCGCGCGTTGTTGGAGCAATCCCATACGGGCGTAGCCAATTCCCACTGGCAAAGCTTTGTCACGCTTTCCGGCGAAGTGCTGACGACTTGGGGGCCGCTAAAAGGCGGTGATACCACGCGTAGCCACGAAAGCGTCATCGGCCGCAAAACGCAGATCGAGCAGCTTGAGGCGGAAGTCGCGCGCTTGCAGGAAGAAGTCGCGCAACAGTCCGATGCAAGGGAAGATGCTGAAGAAGCATTACAAAGGCTGCTGGCGCAAAGCGAAGACTTGCTCGCGCAGCGCAAACAAATTGAGAGCGAAAAGCAAAAGCTGGAGCTGGAATTTGGCCAGGCAGTTTTTGAAAGCACCCGTGCCGAACAAGAAATTCGCCAACGCAGCGACGAGTTGGCGAAACTCGATGCCGGCCGGCAAGAGTTCCGCATCCAGCTTGCCGGGCTTGATCCCAAACTGCAAGAATTTGAATCGCGGCGGCAAGCCGCTGAAGCCACGAATGTGCAGCAGGCTGCCGCGCTGGAGAGCTTGGAACAGGAACTGCGCGTCGCGCAGGAAGCAGCCAATGCCGCCAATGTGATCGCCGTCGAGAGGCGCGCTGAACTGCGTAATGTGCAATCCGAAATCGAGCGCAACGACGGCAGCCAGCGCGATATGGCCGAGAGCATCGAGCGGCGCACCGAGCAGATTGCCGAGGCCGAGCAGCAGGAGAAGGAACTGGCCGGGCAAATCAACAGTTTGCGCGAGCAAATGCACGACGATTTTGCCGAGCGCAAAGAATTGGAAGAAGTGGTTTCGGAAATCGAACGCACGTTCCGCGAGCAAAAGCAAACTGCGGACTCCAAAGAGCGCGCGTTACGTGCGGTGCGCAACGAGCGTGACGAGGTCTCGGAAAAATTGCACCAAGCCGAGCTGCACATTTCCGAGTTGACGATGCAACGCGATAATTTGATCAAGCACATTCGCGAGACTTACGAACTTGATTTGACGCAGCAAAAAGCTCCGGAAGGGGAGTTTGTTCCAACCGCCACCGAAGAGCGCGTCGGATGGCTGCGCAACCGGTTGAAGAGCATGGGGCCGGTGAATATGCTGGCGTTGTCCGAATATGATAAGGAAAAGGAACGCTTTGATTTTCTCACGGCGCAAAAGGAAGATTTGCTCAAGGCCGAGGCGAATTTGAAAGACACCATCAAGGTGATCAACGACACCGCCTACGAGCGCTTCGGCAAAGTCTTCTCGCAAATTCGCGAGAACTTCATTCAGGTGTTCAAAGGCTTTTTTGAGAATGGCGAGTCGGATTTGCGACTGGACGAAGGCGACCCGCTGGAGGCCGACATCGTTATCGAAGCCAATCCGAAAGGCAAAAAGCTGGGTTCGCTGGCGTTGCTCTCCGGCGGCGAGAAGACGCTCACGGCGACCTCGCTGCTCTTTGCGATTTACTTGGTGAAGCCGAGTCCGTTCTGCATTCTCGACGAGGTGGATGCGCCGCTCGACGACATGAACATCGGCCGTTTCGTCGGCGCGATCAAGAAATTTTCCGACAACACGCAGTTCATCGTCGTCACCCACAACAAACTGACGATGAAATCCGCAGATTATCTCTACGGTATTACGATGGAAGAGCAGGGCGTGTCGAAAGTCGTCTCGGTGAAATTTGAAGATGCGGAGGTGGGCAAAATCGCGGCGGCGGCGTAACACAGACTGCCAGTCTGTTTTTTTGAAATGAACCCAGGTGCGCCTGGGTTTTCTTTTTGTGGTAACGCCTTGTATGCGGATTGAACAGATTGAGCGGATAAACATTTCCATCCGCCTCATCTGTTCCATCCGCTTACTTTTTTAGGTGCGCACCCGTTGCCTTACAATTTCATAGCACACAATCGCCGCGGCCGTCGAGACATTCAACGAGTCAACCTTCCCGCGCATCGGAATGTTGTAGAGAAAATCGCATTTTTTGCGGACGAGCTGGTGCAAGCCGAGGCCTTCGCCGCCGAGCACGAGCGCGAGCGGCAGGCTCGCGTCCATCGCGAAAATCGGCTTCTCGGCGCTCATGTCGCAGCCGATGATCCACACGTTCTCGCGTTTTAGCTGGTCGATAACGGCATTGAGATTGGTTTCTTGGGCGATGGGAATATGGAAGGCGGCCCCGGCGGAAGTTTTGACTGCCGCGGCCGTTACTTCGGCGCAGCGGCGTTTGGTGATGACGACGCCGTGCATGCCGGCGCCATCGGCGACGCGCAAAATCGCGCCGAGATTGCGCGGGTCTTCGACGCCGTCCAGCAGCAACAACGCGGGCTTTTCATTCTTTTCACGCGCGCGGTCAAGCAATTTTTCCCACGGCACGTAATTCACGCCGGGCATGACGGCGATAATGCCTTGGTGCTTGTCGGTCTCGGCGAGACGATCCAGCTCCTGGCGCGGCACGGTTTGCATGGGAATGCGCTGCTCTTCGGCGAGATGGATCAGTTCCATCAGCTCCGGGCCGCGGCTGCCTTGGGCGAGATAAATTTTGCGGACCGGCGCCCCGGATTGCAAGGCCTCTTTCACTGGGTGGCGGCCGTAGGTTTTGAGGTCGGGCATATTCAATTCATCAGGTTTTGATTACCCCAAAAGATACTCGATGAAAATTAAAGAATCAAGAGAGAAAAAGTCGGGGTTTGTCCTATCCAAATTCAAGATACTTGTTGCGAACAAAAAAGCCTGCCCCGCCCATGGCCTGCAGCAAGGCAGGCGCAGGCCGGGGATTCCTGCGGAATGACATTTTCTTTATTTTTATAAACGTCAATGACGGCTGCTTTTCGTGTATTTCGCGTGTTTCGTGGGCCAAAGCAAAACCTCATCCTCCGACAAACCCATTCACACACTGCCACAACTCCCGCTTGCCAAGCGTCGTAACCGATGAATAAAACATCACCTCAACGATGGGCAAGTGGACGAGGCTCGCCGTAATCTCGCGTTTCCGTTCGGCCCGCTGTTTATTGGAGAGCTTGTCGGCTTTGGTGGCGACCACGACGACGCGTTGGCGCAACTCGGCGAGCCAGGCGAGCAATTCGAGATCGCTTTCTACCGGACCGTGGCGGCTGTCAATAAGCGAGACGACGCCGCAGAGCTGCTTGCTGGTTTGAAAATAGCTTTCGATAAGCCGGCGCCAGTACTCCCGCTCAGTCTGGGAAACTTTGGCAAAGCCGTAGCCGGGCAAATCGACGAAATAAAACGGGCGCGCGGCGGAATCGGCGGGGACGAGACGGAAGAAATTGAGCAGGCGGGTTTTGCCGGGCGAGTTGCTGGTTTTCGCCAAATGGCGGCGATTGAGCAGCGAGTTGATCAGGCTGGATTTCCCCACGTTGGAGCGACCACAGAAAGCGATTTGCGGCAAGCCGTCTTTGGGCAACTGCGCGGCGTGCGCGACGCTTATCGTAAATTCTGCATCCTTAATAACCATGCTTCCTCAAATCGCTTGGTATCCGGATTTGCCGAATCGCCCGGATAATGGTTGACGTTTGCAAAAGCAAAGAGAAATGTCATCCTGAAAGAATCTTTTTTGCTTTCTAACAATCATCTTGAATTGTAAAAAGGTTCCTGCAGAATGACATAAAAAGCAACAGAGTAAAATATCATAACCCGGACGAGCCGTAACCCCAAAGGCTATTTGCTCACGGAATTGGAACAGCTCACGGAAATGAATTATAACCCCTAAAATTTTTATTTCCGTGAGAGTTCTATTTCGTGAGCTAAAAGCTTTTGCTTTTTCTGCACCGCGTGGCGCGTTGTCTGCGCCAAAGAATTCACTTTAAAGAGACTAATTCACTACTGCCGGCTGCTCGGCGAGGCCATGGCGCAGGCGCGGCATTTTGGGTTTTTTAACCGTCTCGGTTTCCGGCAATTCGGCAACGTTTGGCGTTTCGGCTTCGACTTTCTCGGCGAGCAAGATGGCCAGCACTTCGTCGATGTGCTTGACTTTCGTGATCGTCATGCCCTTGCGCAACGGCGCCGGCAATTCTTTCAAATCCTTCTCGTTCTCCGCCGGAAGAATGACGTGGCGAATGCCGAACCGTTGCGCCGCGAGAATTTTCTCATTGAGTCCGCCGATGCCCAACACCGAGCCGCGCAGCGTGATCTCGCCGGTCATCGCCACATCGCGGCGAACTTCTCTTCCGCTCAACGCCGAGATCAATGCCGTCGCGATGGTAATTCCGGCCGACGGACCGTCCTTCGAGATGGCCCCTTCCGGAATGTGAATGTGAATATCGGTGTCTTTCCAAAATCTGCCGGTGATGCCCAGGCGCGCGGCATTCGTGCGCGCATAAGTCAGCGCCGCCTTGGCGGACTCTTTCATCACCTCGCCGAGCTTGCCGGTCAGCATCAGCGCGCCTTTGCCCGGCATAAGGCTCACCTGAATCTCGAGAACGTCGCCGCCGTAAGGCGTCCACGCCATGCCGGTGGCGCTGCCGATCGTGAGCTTGTCCGCCAGCATTCGTTGGAGATGTTGCGGCACGCCGAGATATTTGCTGAGATTCGCCGTCGTAATCGTGATTTTTTTCTGCGCCGGTGCGGCTTCAACAAGTGGAATGGTCGTCGTCGAGGTTTCTATCGAAGATTCACGGACCTCGCCGGTCGTAGCGATTGCGATGAGCGCTGATGGGCTTTTTTCCGCGCTGCCATTTGTCGAGACCAACGCCTTCGCGACTTTTCGGCAAATCGACGACAGCTCGCGTTCCACATTGCGCACGCCGGCCTCGCGGGTATATTCGCGAATAATTTTCAGCACCGCTTTATCCTCGAATGCCAAATTCTCCAAGCTCAGGCCGTGCTCTTTCAGCAGCTTGGGGATGAGAAAGCCTTTCGCAATCGCGAGCTTCTCGTGCTCCAGATAACCGGGCAGATTGATGATCTCCATGCGGTCTTGCAGCGGCTCGGGAATTTGCGAGCGCACGTTGGCGGTGGTGATGAACAGCACCTGGCTGAGATCGTAATCGACTTCGAGATAATGATCGTTGAAGGCTTTGTTTTGCTCGGGATCGAGCACTTCGAGCAAGGCCGACGACGGATCGCCGCGAAAATCGACGCTCATTTTATCCACTTCGTCGAGCAGGAAAACCGGATTGACGGTTTTCACGCGCTTCATGGATTGCACGATTTTTCCCGGCAGCGCGCCGATATAAGTCCGGCGATGGCCGCGAATTTCCGCTTCGTCGCGCACGCCGCCGAGCGAAACGCGCACGAAGTTGCGGCCCATGGCGCGCGCAATGGATTTGCCGAGCGAAGTTTTGCCGACGCCCGGCGGGCCGACGAGACAGAGAATCGGGCCTTTGATTTGCTTGACGAGCTTGAGAACCGCCAGATGCTCGAGAATGCGCTCCTTCGGCTTTTCGAGGCCGTAATGATCTTCATCCAAAATTTTCTTGGCGCCCGCGATATTGAGGGTGTCTTCGGTGCGATTCTTCCACGGCACCGCAAGCAGCCAATCGAGATAGTTGCGAATCACCGTCGCTTCCGGAGAGATCGGCGGAATATTGCCCAGCTTCTCCAATTCCTCCAAAGCTTTTTCTTCCGCCTCGGGCAGCATGCCGGCTTGTTTGATTTTTTCGCGCAGCTTCGCCAGCTCACCGTCCCCCTCCGGATTTTCACCCAGTTCTTCCTGAATCGCGCGCATCTGTTCCTGCAGCCAATAATGGCGCTGCGTGCGTTGGATGCGGCCGCGCACTTTGTCCTCGATATTGCGCTCGATCTCGAGAATCTCGATCTCGCTTTCGAGAATCTCGGCGACGTACAGAAGCTGCTCTTTGACCTGCGGCGCTTCGAGCAGGTGCTGCTTCGTCTTCATTTCGCGCTGCAAATGGGCGGCAACAAAATCAGCGAGACGCTGGGGATGCTCGATATTCTCCAGCACGAGCAGCACTTCGTCGGGAATGTTGCGGTTGATGTGGACGTAATCTTTGAACAGGGCGGTGGCGCGGCGCATGATCGCCAAAATTTCGGGAAAAAGCTCTTCATCCTCGCGGATGATGTCGATGCGCACTTCGAAGTGGTCGGTGATCGGCAGGAAGCGATTGATGCGGGCGCGAATCAAGCCTTCGACGAGAACCTTCATCAAACCGTTGGGCAGCTTGAGCACTTGCAAAATACGCGCGATGACGCCAACGCGGTGCAAATCATCCTTCCCCGGCTCGTCGATAGTCACATCTTTTTGGGCGGTCAGAAAAATCACCCGATCCAGCGTCATGGCTTCCTGCACGGCACGGAGCGACGACTCGCGTCCCACAAGCAGCGGAAAAGTCATGTACGGAAAAATAACCACTTCCTTCAAGGGCAAAACCGGCAGCCGGGTGTTAATCTCCAACTCGACGCCGTCCCGAACGATTTTGTGCATGGTGATCTTTCGCTAAGATTCGGAGTGAAACGCTTTAGCGTTGCATTTGTGCAAAACTAAAGTTTTGCACTCCGCTTCAGAATTGCCTTCTTAGGCGCTCTTTTTAATTTCAGCGTAGGTGAAAAGCGGGGGTTGATTTTGCGTGATCGTTTCTTTGGTGATCCGGATATTTTTGATTTCCGGCATGTTCGGAATTTGGTACATGAGATCGAGCATAATTTCTTCCATGACGGCGCGCAAGCCGCGCGCACCGGTGTGCCGCTTCATCGCCTTCTGGACGATCGTCTTCAATGCCTCGTCGTCAAAATCGAGGGCGGCGCCGTCCATGGCCAACAAACGTTTAAATTGTTTGGTCAAGGCGTTTTTCGGTTCCATGAGAATTTTCAGCAGCGCCTGCTCATTAAGCTCCGCCAGCGGCGCGATCACGGGCAGGCGGCCGATCAGCTCGGGAATCAAGCCGTATTTCAGCAAATCGTCCGGCTCCACTTGCTGGAGCAAAACCGCGGTGTCTTGCGCCTCCCGTTTGACCGGCTCGGCGCCGAAACCGTATTGTTTTTTGCCGATGCGGCTGGCCACGATCTTGTGCAAATTCTCGAACGCGCCGCCGCAAATGAAAAGAATGTTGCGCGTATTGATGTTGATCAGATTTTGCTCCGGATGCTTGCGGCCGCCTTTGGGCGGCACCGCCGCCACCGTGCCTTCGAGCAGTTTCAAAAGTCCCTGCTGCACGCCCTCGCCGGAGACGTCGCGCGTGATGCTCGGATTGCCGTCCTTGCGCGAAATTTTGTCGATCTCGTCAATGTAGACGATGCCCTTTTCCGTTTTATCGACGTCGTAATCGGCGGCCTGCAAAAGCCGGACGAGAATATTCTCGACGTCTTCGCCGACGTACCCGGCTTCGGTGAGCGTGGTGGCATCCGCGATAGTGAAGGGAACTTGGAGAAAGCGCGCCAGCGTTTGCGCCATCAAGGTTTTGCCCGTGCCGGTGGGGCCGACGAGCAAGATATTGCTCTTGTCCAATTCGACGTCGTCGATCTGGTTGGCGTGTTCGATGCGTTTATAATGATTGTATACGGCTACCGCCAGCGTCTTTTTGGCGTAATCCTGCCCGATCACGTAGTCGTCGAGCTCCTTCCTGATTTCCACCGGCGTCGGAATTCGCCCGTAGAACGGCACGGCCCGGCGCTGCGCATCTTCGCGGATGATCTCGCTGGCGTTGCGCACGCATTCGTTGCAAATAAAAACATCCGGCCCGGTGACGATGCAATCCACCTGGTTCGAATTTTTCCCGCAAAAAGAGCAAATAAACAAGCGATCGCGTTTGCTGAAATCGGCCATGATTGGCTCCTAATCTCCATATAAATAATCTTGCACGGTCTGGCAAAGACAGTTTGGCATTTTCGAAAGCTGTTTTTCAGCAATTGAACATTTGATGTTCGTTAATTGAATGTCAGCTTTTTAAGGATTTCTTCCTTTGTTTGAGCCGTGACAACCAATCGCAGCGCGGCGTCCAGCTTATCGGGTTCCTTGACTTCGCGAATGAGCTGTTTTTCATTCTCTCCCAAGCGAAAACGCGTGTCTAACTGCCTACGTTAACTTCGCATCTTTCACGCGTTGGAATCGGCGGGTGAGAACTTCGTCCACAATGCCGTATTTGACCGCTTCTTCAGCCGACATGAAAAAGTTGCGATCGGTGTCTTTTTCGATCTGTTCGATGGCCTGGCCGGTGTGTTTCGACAAAATATGGTTGAGCCGCTCGCGTAGGGTCAGAATTTCGCGGGCGTGAATCTCGATATCGCTGGCCTGGCCTTGCGCGCCGCCGGCCGGCTGGTGAATCATGATCCGCGAATGGGGCAGCGCAAAACGTTTGCCTTTCGCGCCGGCCGCCAGCAGCAAAGCGCCCATGCTGGCCGCCTGCCCCATGCAAATCGTGCTGATGTCGGGTTGGACATACTGCATGGTGTCATAAATCGCCAACCCGGCCGAGACGTAACCGCCCGGCGAGTTGATGTAAAACTGAATGTCTTTTTCCGGATCTTCCGCTGCCAGCCACAGCAACTGCGCGATCACCAGACTGGCGACGTGCTCGTTGACATCCGTGCCAAGAAAAATGATGCGCTCTTTCAACAAGCGCGAATAAATATCGAACGATCGTTCGCCCCGCCCGGTTTGCTCGACGACAATAGGTACTAAGCCCATGGTTGTTGTTCCTCTCTAAGTTTTAAAGGTCCTGTTTTTGATAGTTCGCCGGTTCGCCCGTTGGCCTGTTCAGTAACCGGCTAACTGGCAAACCTCAAACCTTAATAATCCGCGACTGCCCGCGGTCTTTATAAGGAGCGTGACGCTCACGAATTTTCATTTGGTTTTCGAGAACCTGCAAGACCTTCGTTTCGCGCAGATCGTCGCGCAGCTTCTCGCGTTTCTCGGCATTGTTCATGGTTTGATTGATGAGGCGCTGCGGCTCCTGATTGGAAGACAACGCCGAGGCGATGAGGTATTCCCGCATCTCCTCGTCGCCCACCTCGATGCCCTCGACCTCCACAATGCGGGCGCGTAGAAAATCCCATCTTAGCCGCCGCATCGCCGCCGCTCGTCCTTCGTTGTTCAGCATCTCCTCCGGCAAGCCGGCAAATTGGGCTTTCATGCTTTCCGCGAACTTCTGCACGTAAGATTCCGCCAGGGCTTCCGGCAAATCGAAGGCATTGATTTTGAGCAGCTCGTCGATGAGGTCGTTGCGCAAGTTCTCCCGGCTGCGATGTTCGGCGCGCGCGTTCAGCTCGTCGCGAATCGCCTGTTTAAGCTCTTCGAGCGATTCAATCTTTTTTTCCTGATCCCCGCGCTTTGCGATGAAATCCAGTTTTTTCGCGAAGGCATCGTCCAGCGCCGGCAAAATTTTCTCGGCAATTTCTTTGACGGTCACCTGATAAAACGCCGGTTGCTCGGTGGCGGTGCCGTCCGGACGCTTCTCCGCGATGCTCACGCGGCGAGATTCACCCAACTTGGCGCCGATGAGCGGCTTGGTGAATTCATCTTCGCTCGTAACTTGCAAACGCTGATTTTCGTGTTTATTGCCAATAATAGGAAAGCCCGCCGCATCAACTCGTTGAAGGTCTGTCACCACAATATAGCCCGGCTGCACTTCGCTTTCGACGACGCGCATCACCGCGGCCTGTTCTCGTAGGCCCTCGATGGACTCGGCAACGTCTTGATCTTCCACGTCAAAAGCCGTTTTCTCCAGCTCGAGTCCTTTATAATTCCGCAGCTCGATCTCCGGCGCTACTTCCACAGCAGCGCGAAAACTCAGGCCGTTTTGCTCATCGTACTTCTTGTCTTCCAAATTTGCCGGGCCGACGGTTTTCAACCCGTTTTTGTCGCGCGCGTCTGAAATGATTTCGGGAATCATCTCGTCGATGGTTTCTTGCCGGATGGCGCTCCCATAAATCTGCTTGATGAGCTGCAACGGGGCTTTGCCCTTGCGAAAACCGTGAATCTGCACCTGCTTTTGATACTTGCGCAATTCTGCGGTTACACGAGCCTCAACTTCCTCCGCCGGCATGGTGACTTCGATGAAGCGTTTGCACCTCTCCGCCGGGATAATCTTGACGTCCAATGTCGCTCCTGTGGTTTGCCGTGATTTTGTTTTGATTTTTTCAACAGCCGTTTTGCAGAGAGCAAGGCGCATAGAGCAAAGAGTTGAATTACGTTTTGCGCTATGCTCTTTGCGCTCTGCGAACAGTGCCAGAGAAGGGAGTTGAACCCTTAATGGCCGAAGCCCACCAGCTCCTAAGGCTGGCGCGTATGCCAATTCCGCCACTCTGGCAATTCGATCAGTTCCTGGTGTAGAAACATAACCAAGTAAAAAATATAGGAAATTTTCTAGCTAAAAGCAACAGGGAACTCGTTATTGGTTGGGAAACTCGTTACTGGTTTGCTAAGAAATTTTGATTTAGCCGAAAGTTAAGAATTTGATTCTCCCTCTCAGCTTTTCCCCATCGCACACAACGCCGGCACTACCAGCAGCACCAACAATGTCGAACTTGTCATTCCCCCAATTGTCGCCAGAGCCAGCGCGTACCAAAGTCCGGTCTTGTCCGCCGCTACCACCATTGGCAACAAGCCAACGATCGTCGTCAGCGAAGTCATGAGAATCGGCCGCAGACGATCAGTTGCGCCGGTGATAATCGCTTCGCGTTTCTCCATCCCGCTGCGGCACAATTGGTTGATGTGATCGACCATGATGATGGCGTTGTTCGCGACGATCCCGCCGAGCAGCACCACGCCGATGTATGCCGAGCGGCCTCGTGTGGTCAGAGAGTCAAGGCAATTCTCCGCCAAAAATTTTTCAAAAAATAAAAAAATCTCTTGACTTCGAAGTTTTTTTTTCATTATAGTTCAAATGTCAACTTGGGCTGGCTGCTTTTGGTCACTAAGGAAGTGGTGAACGCAGGGTTGTGAGGGTTGTTCCGGTGCGAGCGCAGGAGAACAATTTTGCCGCTTTTTTGAGGCCCAAATCTCACGGGCTTGGTGTATAAAACGCCGAGGTGTGAGGTTTGGGCTTTTTGTTTTTGGTAGATGTGTTATTAGTATTAAAAGGCAGGGACTGATGCAAATTCATTTCTTTAAACTTGCCAGCTATTTCATTGTTCTCGTCTCGGGTTTTATGCTTTTTGCCCAGAGAAGTGCACAAGATATAAAACGATTGATGACGCATTTTGAGGCATCGCCTTCCACAACCTCGACTGGCGGCAAAAAGTTCGAGAATGTGTTCATAGAAAGGCAAAGAATATCCCTTCACGAGTCACACCAATACGCTATCGGAAGTATTTCAGACGCAGAGGTAAGTAATGCGGGTAAAATTTACTTAGCCGATCCACAGAATCACTGCGTTGCAGTTTATAGCCCGGTGGGGCAATTAATCCAACAAATAGGGCGGCAAGGGATGGGGCCCGGTGAATTTCAATTGCCCCTCTGCCTCGAGCTATATGGTAAAACTATCTTTGTTTCAGATATACGCACAAGCCGGGTGAGTCTATTTGCTGAAACCGGGAAGTTTTTGAACTCTTTCGTGACCTCCGCAGAACACTATGTGCCGGATGAGATTAAGATCAACTCAAAAGGAAATATCTATTTAAATGGCCCGGCCTTTGATGCCCCACAAAACCCCAAAGCTTATCAACTTCACAAATACAATACAAAATTTGATTATGAAAAATCCTTCCACCCATTCAATCGCAAAATAGTGGAGCTTAACCTTTGGAGTGAAAGGGGGATTACGCTGGATGTTGATGATCTGGATAATTTATATATCGCCGAACCTATCGAATACAAAATTTCCAAATATAATGAATCAGGAGAATTGCTTGCCAGTTTTACACGGAATGCCAAATTCTATATACCTCCTTCAAGACTTCCTGACATACGGGAGAAAAATGAGGAAAAGGCGGCAGCCACCTTGCGTGCATGGTTTCCAACTTGGACACATTTGATCAGACTGGTGTGTTATAAAGGGCTGGTATTCGTTCAATTTAGAGTCCATCAGCCCAAGCAGTATTTGATTGAAATATTTGACTACGCTGGGAATTACGTTATGGGTGAAATTTTGACAGATTGCCTTCTGCTTTGTAGTGGGAAAGACGGGTTTTTATATTTTTTGACTTCCGTACCATCTGAGACTGTTGACGATTATTCCATTGGACAGTTTACCACCAAGCTTAATATTGCCCGAGAATAATGAAATCAAAGATCACATTTTACTTGGGTATATTGTGCGGAATTTTAATGCTGCTCAACATATACCTGCTGTTACAAAATCTACAGCTTAAAAATAGTATTACTGAGAGTAAAGAGGCTCAGGCAACGTTACCCAAGCATTTTCCGACTTTCTCCCTGCCCGAACTCAGAGCCTTGCGCGAAACTCCGGGATACGCAAAGCTGAGCTTGTTCGTACTCTTTTCTCCGGCGGATTGCGCGAGTTGCCTTGGAGAAGCCGGATTGTGGAAAAAGTTGTATGAGCAATTTTCAAATCAGGGGTTTTGTGTGATTGGAATTGTTGATCACACTTCACGACAAGAATTGAATCGGTTTGTGAAGGTGCTCAAATTAAATTTTCCCTTTTATTTGGACAAGACAGGAACGATCAAACAACAACTACGCCTAACTTTCTCACCTGCAAAAGTGTTGGTTGACAAAGATGGAAGTATTTTGAAACTGGATGCCACCGGAAGTCTTCCAGCGGAACAACAGGAATGGTATAGACAAACTTCTGAATTTATCTCTGCCTATCTTGGCGATGAAAGGGAGACAAATAACTAAACAAATTCTCTTATTGTTTTTAACCCTCTATTCGGAGATTAAAACTATGTATCTCAAATCCAAAAATTTTGCACGGGGCATAGTCGACCCTTCCCTTGGTCTGTTGGTGATGTTACTGCTTTTGGGTAATGTGCTTCTCGTCGGTCAGGATTTTATTCAACCCCGAGATGCCTTTGCTGACAAAGTTCCCTTTCCTCCTAACCCAGCTCCAAACTTTGGAAGTGTTTATCATCGAGTTTTCTGGTGTGATCTTTGGTGTATTTGCCCTAGTAGTGGTGGGGTCATCTGCTCGTGCAGTGTTAAGAACACATGAGCATACGCGATACACTAATGCACTTTGCATCATCTTTCGCACGTCCCGGCGACAAGTGGGGCGAAGGTTCGCATTTTTGCGGGAGTAGAGGAAATTGGGCTGTCTACCGATCATCTCGATTTCAACGATGCATCTCCGACACAGCCTCTTCTTCCTTTCTCCCGCTCTCCCCTTCGTCATCTCTTTCTTCCCATCGCACACAACGCCGGCACCACCAATAGCACCAGCAGTGTCGAGCTTGCCATTCCGCCAATTGTCGCCAGCGCCAACGCGTACCAAAGTCCGGTTTTGTCCGCTGCGACTACCATCGGCAACAAACCGACAATTGTCGTCAGCGAAGTCATGAGGATAGGCCGCAGGCGATCAGTTGCGCCAGTGATAATCGCCTCGCGTCTCTCCATGCCGCTGCGGAGCAATTGGTTGATGTGATCGACCATGATGATGGCGTTGTTGACCACAATCCCGCCGAGTAGCACTACGCCAATGTAAGCCGAGCGGTCGAAAGGTTGGTCGGTGAGCCAGAAAATGAGAAACACGCCAATCAACGCCATCGGCACGGCGGTCATAATGATGAACGGCTGTTTGAGCGATTCAAACAACGCCGCAGTTACCATAAATATAAGCAAAAGCGAAAGCGCGATCACTTTCCATAATTCTTTTTCTTCCTCAACGCTGCCCCAGCGCCACTCCGGCTGCTCGAGCTTGTAGCCCGGCGGCAGGTGGGTGTTTTTCACAATGCTCTCCACGTAACGATTGCCCAGTTTCCACGGCCCGCGAAACTCAAACGTGATCCAGCGTTGGTATTGCTGGTTCTCACGCGCGATCATGGATTGTGTCGGCCGCTCTTCGATGTGCGCAATGTCACGCAGATGCACCGGTTGGTTGCGTTCGCCCCGCACCGTCATGCGAAACAGGTCTTGCAATTCAAATTTGTCGAAATCCGCGAATTTGATCCGGTAAATCATCGGCTCACCTTCGAGCAAAACTTCCTGACGGGTGAAATCCTCTCGCAAGTAGGCGCCGAGTTGGGCCATCACCGCCTGTACGGTTAAACCGTAAGCTGGCAATTTTTCGCGGTCAATGGCCAGAATCGTCTCGAAGCTTTCGCCCTGTGCATACCAGCCGGCGCTGCTGGTGTTCACCTCACGCACGCGCGGATGGCGCAACAGCGTGCGGCCGATCTCTTCGGCGAATTTTTTCGTTTCATTATAATTATAACCGAGCACCCGCAGCCGGTATTGTGGCGCGCTGCCGCCAAAGCCAATGGCAAAGCCAGGTCCAAAGCCGTAGACGCCGATGCTGATTCCCGCAAAGCGGCTGGCCAGCACCGAGAGTTGTTCTTTCATTATTAAAGGATAAGCAGAAAACTGCGCGGCTTGAGGAAAGGTGATCCGAAGATTGGCATATTCCGCCGAGACGCGCGTAAACACCCGTTCAACCTGTGATTGCCCGACAACGCGCTCTTCAAAAAATTGCGCAATCGCATCGGCCCGCTCCAATTGCGCGCCGGTCGGTAATCTTGCCCAGACAACGATGTAGGTTTCCTCACCCCATTTCCACGGCGAGCCGCGGGTGACTTCTTTGAGAAAAATATAGGTTGCGCCGCCGAAAATGCCAAGCGCGAGCAGGATCACAACCCAGCGCCAGTGGAGGATATGGCGGAGAAGCTCTTTGTATAGAGACTGTAGCAGAGCGGGTGAGTGGGTGAATTGGTGACTTGAAGATGGGGAGAGTGGGAGGTTTGTCGTCTTAATTTGCTTGCGGAATGAAAGACGAGCGGCTAATGTCGGCGTCAACGTAAAGGCAACGAGCAAGCTGGCGGCGAGTGAGGCGCACACGGCCAGCGCGAAGGATTGATAGTACTCGCGCAGCTCGCCGGTTAAATAAAGGAAAGGAATAAATGCCACGACGGTTGTCAACGTCGAAGCGAAAATAGCCACACCAACCTCTGCCGTCCCTTTTGCCGCTATCTCGATTTCCCCCTTTCTCCCGAGCATCCCTTCTCCCGGCCTCCCTCTCTCCACGTCACTCTCTCTCCGCAATCGTCGAATGTTCTCAACGACGACAATTGCATTATCCACCAATATCCCAAACCCGAGCGCAAAGCCGGCCAGGGTCAGAAGATTGATGCCGATTCCGAAGAACCCAAATAAATTCAATGCTAGCAACACGGCGAAGAAAATAGTGGCGATCACCACAAGCGAAGCGGACCACGAGCGAAAAAATAGCAGTAGCACCAGCAGCAGCACCAGCAGGCTGAAACAGGAACGGATGGCCAAATCTTGTAAGTCCTCGCGCATGCGCGTGGTTTCGTCCTGCGCTTTTAAGAGACGCAGATCGCCCGGAAAATCCTGTTGCAATTCTTCCAATTTGGCATAAACCGCATTTGCCACCGTGAGCGAATTGGTTCCCGGCTGCCGCAGAATCCGCAACAGCACCGCCGGCTCACCGTCAATACGGGTGATGGAAAGCGGCGGCACGGTGGTGAATTGCGGACGCGCGACATCGAGTAGGTTTAACGTTGTGCCATTCTTGGAGATCGGTAAGCTTGCCACCTCTTCAAGGTCTTGAGAAAAATTTTCGATCACCAAATCGACATGTTGGGCACCGCTCGACAAGCGCCCGACTTGCTGGCGCATTTGGGCTTGAGCCAGGGTTTGTTGCACATCCGCAAGAGAAAGCTTGTAGGTTTCGAGCTTGGCGCGGTCAACTAAAATGTGCAGCTCGCGCTCTTCGCCGCCGAGTACCTCGACCTCCGCCATGCCATCAACCGAGAGCAGCGGGCCACGCAGTTTTTTCAAGGCAAAGGTGCGCAGCTCGTGCGGCCGCATATTGCTGGCGAGATGAAAGCTGAGAAAGGCTTCGGTCTGAAATTCTTTGGGCACATACTTTTCAATCTGCGGCGTCGAAACCCCGAATGGTAGTTCCTGGGTGAGATAGCTCAACTTCTCGCCGAGTTCGAGGGTGATAAAATCCATCTCCGCCTGCCGGCTGAATTCAATTTCCACTCGCGTGTTGCCTTCGGTGGACTCGGAGCTGACTTTGCGCACATGCGGCAAAGTGTGGGCAATGGCTTCAATCGGCGAGGTGACAAACGCTTCGACGTTCTCCGGCGTGCTCCCCGGCCAACTGGCGGTAACCGAGAGTTTTGGCAAATCCACTTCCGGCGTCAGTTCTAACGGCAAATGAAACGCCTGATACAGCCCGGTTGCTGCTGCGGCGAGCATGAGCATGGCGACGGCGACTGGGCGGCGGATGATGTTGTTGAGAAAATTTTTCACCGTTCAACGGTTGGTGAGAAATTGCAATTCAATAGAAAGGTGCACTGCGTTTCCTGGACATTGAGAGGTTTTCCGGGTTAGTCCTGCCAAATGCAGCTTTTCCACGTTTAGCTGCAACAATAACCAAAAGATAACAGAAAGAAACAACCAAGTCAAGAAGCTTTTAGAAACTGAAAAACTTTCTTGACAAAAAGAAGGCAAGGTATTAACTTATTGCTGCCTAATGCGGAAGGGATGCAGATGCGGACGCGAGCGCTCTGCATATCGGGTTGTATAGACTTGCTAGTCCACGCCTCATAACATTACTTCCCACCCTTCCCGATTTCGGTTGTTTGGTTTTCGCTTTTTATAAGAAAAGGTGCAGGCGAAACCCGTAAGCCATGGCCCGTCACGCGCGGAGGACGTTGGCATTTGCATCACGGCGGGGGTAGGGATGACCTACCTATCTCTCTAACCTGCACATTATTGTTTTAAAGCTTTTGGGATGAGAAGTGAGATATTTTCTCCTTCTCCTTCTCCTTCTCCTTCTCCTTCTCCTTATTATTGGCTGAATTTGCATTTTGTTCATCAGCATGATGGAGCGAACCTATGGAGGATAGGATGATTGTTCAAAGCCCAGCAATGAAGGCACCCGCCAGCCATTTCGGTCATGTAAACCAAGAAGCAATAAGCAGGGAGGTGGCGCTGGTCATGGTCTTGCGAATCAAGAAATTGATGCGTGAATCGTGTGACCGCGCCGACTCGATTGAACATTTATGCGCAAACGTCGCAATCCCCTACCACACCTTGCGCAAGTTGTTTCGCCGCTTTGAGGGAATTAGCCTGGTCGATTACTGGCAGCGATGTCGTCTGCAAAAGGCCGAGGAACTGCTTTCAAACCAAAACAAATACATCTTTGAAGTGGCTTACGAAATGGGATTCTCTTCGGATGGAAATTTTACCAACTGGTTCAAGAAACAGAAGGGCATGACGCCCAAAGCGTATCGTCAACGTCTGCAACGCGGGCGGGAATAATTTACTCGGAGGTTGGTCAAAATTTATAACCAATTTTTATAACCAAAAGTTATAAGTTTTTGTTCTTGATCCTGAATGAGAGATTGTTAAATTTTATTGAGGTTTGATACGGATAAATACCAAGCCCAAAGAATTTAGCATTGATCTGGTCATTGGTTAAATTCTTAGGACCAGGGGTAAACGCTGCAGTGTGAGAGCTAATCCGATGCAAGAGCAATTGGACAAGTTTGCCGCTGTTTTGAAGCCCAAATCTCACAGGCTTGGCGTGTAAAACGCCCGGCGGGTGAGGTTTGGGCTTTTGTTTTGTTCCAATAAACCATGAGCGAAAGAACGCTCAAAAATTTAGCATCACGAAACTAAAGTTAAGGAGGACGTATGAAGTCAGCAATTCTCAAATTAGGTGTTGCCATGCTGGCAATTGTCCTGTTGGTTGGGATGTGGTTTTCTGTTCAGCCAGCGTCCGCTTTGCAAGAGATTAGAGCTACGGGGGCATGGTGCATGGTTGTTCTTCCTGATGGTAAATCACGCGAGGGCTGTGATTATTGCCCAAGTGGCTCCTATTGTATCGATTGTCTTGTTAGTCCCTGTTAATAAGCCACCATAGGGATAAAATTACGGCAGGTTTGTCAGTTTCGCTAGAGGGCGACAAACCTGCCGTATCCATAAACAAAAGACGATAAAATATCACTTCGAACGAGCAGATCATGTCGAGATTTTTAATTTTTCTAATAGCGCTTATTTTCGGCTGCGCAAAAAAGGCCGACACGCCTCAAGAGTTGCCGGCTGAATTTGTGAGTATGCTAAAACGGGCCGTTACCAGTAAGGATATTTTCAGGCTCGCCAATGCCATCCCACTTGCTCCTGATGATACCATTTACATTGGAAATATAACCTATTTGGATGTAGCAAAGGATGGCCGGCTTGTTATTTTAGATGATGCAAATCATACCCCGTTGGTATTCACTAGCACCGGCAAGTTCCTTAATAAAATTGGTAAATATGGTGCAGGGCCTGGCGAATTTGAACGGGTTTCGGCAGTTTGCTCTGATGATTCCAATCAAATTTGGTACGTCGCGGATAACTCTCTTTTGCGAATCTCAATATTTAAAAATACCGGCGAGTACTTAAGGGATTTTAAGATAGCCGCCAAGATTCATGAATTGCACATAAGCAAGGCGGGAGAGCTTTATCTATTTATGCCCAACCGTAGAGATGGTGAAATGATAGAATGTGTCAATTCAACCGGCAAGCGAATTGCCAGTTTTTTTTCATCTGATATTATACAAAAAATTCCGTTTATCATATATGGAGGAGGCTTTTGCTTTACGCGTGCCGGAGTAGTTGCCGCCCACTACGTAAGTTCTGAGGCAAAGTATTTTGATTATCGCGGAAAATTGAAGTTCAAAGTTGATTTAACAAGTCTGAAAAATTATAGCCCGCCTCCCGATACTCGAAATATTCAAAGTCCTGCGGATTTCATGACCTCGTTCACAGGCATCGTGAAGATATTACGAGGCCCTTTTGAAGTAATTTTGGTGCAATACCACCGGATGGCGGCAACGAACAAAAGTGGTCAAGGCGCAACGGGAAAACCAACCACGTCTCTCGCTTTCCTAACTATAGATGGAAAAGTGTTGGCAAGCGGCATTGAAATTTCTGCCGGTTATTTTGCCTCAGATGATCGAGGCGACTTATACTCTGTTGAATATCCTGAGGCACCAACCAATCAACACGGAAATCCTGTCATCAACAAATGGACACTAAAAAGTTTTTAGAAAATTTATCCGACAAGCTCGTTCTTCCCATTTTGATTATCGTTATTGTTGGCCTTTCCTACTTGGCATTTTCAGCCAAATCGAGGCTGAAAAGTGTTCAATCTGAATTATCCCGTCTGCATTTAAAGCTACAAAAAATCAATTTGGATCAAAATTATGTTGGAACCCGACTATCGAACGAGCTTATCACTCTAATAAATTCGAAGCTAAAGGCGCAAAACAACTCAAAAGTGAAGTATTGTGTTCTCCAATTCATTTCATTGGACGCATGCACGCCTTGTGCGAAAGAAAATATCGATCTATTTAGACAAATCGCGACAACACAGGACAACACAATGTTTTTCTGGATCGTCAAAGATAGCGTCAATCGTGAGGTAGCATCTTTGAAACAATATTACCGTCTTGATTTTCCTTCTCATTTTATTGTTTACAATCCACAAGGACTAAATAGCTATTTTGAGCTGCCTACATTATTAACCACCACCGACGGTATAATTTTGCTGCGTTACATATCTGATCCGGACGATGAACAATATAATGATTTACATCGCAAAATTTTGCGACAGTTTGTTACCAACTGAATTACAAACGTTATGGAACACGTTTTACTGGGAGCAAATAATAACCAATCAAGGACAAAATTGGAACGAGTTATTCTCAAGTGGTATTTCATTAGTCTTTTGCTAACAACGCAAGTTTGTCTGGCACAAGTAACAACAAAAGAAGCGTTTGAAGCATTCACGCTCGGCGATTATCGCACCGCGCTAAAGCTTTACACGGAGGCGCTAAGTTCCAACCCAACCGATACTTCGGCACTCTTCTACCAAGGTTTGTGTTACTTAAATCTCGGCGAAAACGGTCAGTGTATCAGTGTGTTGGAGAAGACTACATGGAGCAAACGATTTTGGACACGCTCAAGATATTTCATTGCCAAGGCACAAGAGGCGTCGGGTGCGATACCCCAGGCATTAATCAATATAAAAATGTTGTTAAAAGCCGATTCAACATTTGCACCGGCGAAAAAGTATCTGGTACAGTTGCTTTGCGCCAATCGGCAATTTGAAGCGGCCATAAAAGCGGCGGAAGCCTCGCCCACTGTCGATGTACTGCTGTTCTTGGGGAATAGCCTTGTGGCAAATGGTTACTATGAAAACGGTCTTGCCGTCGCCAAACGTGCGCTTGCCGTTGATTCAACCAGTGTTGCAGTAAAGCTGTTACTGGCTGATGCCCTTTCGTATAGTGACAGTTCCAAGCAGGCTTGTGCGCTTTATAATGAGCTGTTTTATCAGGCCCAAAACTATCCGCGTATTCTCAAAAAGCTTGCGTCGTGCTACATGCAAGCCGGGCAACAAGAGGCCGGATTATCCTATTTGAAAATTTATCTGGCTGCCACCGGCGATTCCAGCAGTTCCGTGCTTTCGGATATTGGCAGGGTCTATTACAGCGCTTCACGTTTCGATTCTGCCGCCGCTTACTTTCGGCTTTCATTGCGCCAGGATTCCACCATTGCGGTCAATCATTACAATTTGGGATTGGCCTACTATCAACTCAAAAAATATCGTGCCGCGGAGCGTAAAGTACTGACGGCCATTTCACTTTTAAAGCCTACCATCGAACTTTATGGCTCTCAACTTTCGACGCTTGGCGCGATTCGCATGAACCAAGATAAATTTAAACTTGCCATTCAAGCTTATCGAGAAGCGCTCGAGGTAAACGACAATTGCATTGATTGCTATTATTTTCTGGGAACGCTCTATCAATCTCTACACGACAACGCCAAAGCCGTGACATGGTTTCGCGGTTTTTTGAAACGCGCACCGAAAAATGATCGTTATGCCGATATGATCTTGCATGCACAAGAGAGTCTTAAGAGAATAACCGGTGCTTCAAAATAGCTCAACGTTGACGATGTGGCTTGAATCCATCAACATCAGCCTCAGCCGGCTGATACGTTTTTCCTTATCAGCTATTTTTGTACTATCGGCTTTGGGAAAACTGATTGATCATACCGTCTCGGCTTTAAGCCTTAGCCAGTTGTTTGGAATGGCGGTTACCACGGCCGCATTCGTCGTGGTTTTATGGTCGGTCTGCGAAACCGGACTAGCAGTATTGGTATGGCGACAGCAAATGTCGCGGATAATTCTTACGGTTCCGGTAGCCCTTATTGTAGTTACTCTCTTTGGCTACTGGCGTGGATTTGACTGCGGCTGTTTTGGCTCTTTGCCCTTCCTCAGCGAGTTTTCGTTTGGTGCACATTTATTGCTTTTAGGTGGAATGTTTCTGGGCTTATATTATCTAACCACATCTACAACAAAAAACATCGCTGCGATGAAAGATAATGCGGGTAAAATGCCCAAAACCCCACGATGGACAGGTTGGGCTGCTTTAGCAATGATGGTTCTCGCTTTTCTTACTCTTCCTTTTACGATTTCCAATAGCCGTGCTGCATATTCTGCCGGTAGTAGCCTTGTTGACCGGACGGCTACGAAAACCGCTATTGCAAATCGCAGTGCTGTATTAATCGATGCCCGTCCCGTATACCAATATGTGATAGGCCATCTCCCCGGAGCGATCAATATCCCATACGACAGCGAGAATTTGGTTGAGCTTGTTGACAAGCATTCTCTGAAAAAGCAGCCTATCATTGTTTATTGTTCCAGTGCGCATTGCAACGCCGCAGAGCTTCTGGCCAAAAAATTGCGCATACTCGGTTGCATTAAGATCAGCATTTACCCCGGCGGGTGGGAAGATTGGGTTCTCAATCCTTGACTTCCCTACCCCAATTAAAAAAACAATTTGGCCTTCTCCCCATCTCCCACTCCTCTTTCCCCCTTTTCTGCTTTTTCCATCACCCACACCACCACCAGCGTCAGCGCCGTTGCAAAGGCCAACCCGAAAAGAGAGAGTGGGAGATGGGAAGAGAGGGCGAGTGGGAAAAAGAGAAAGCTCTCCATCATCTTCCATTCACCCGCTCTCCCAATCTCCCGTTCGTGTCCCAAACAAAATAACTTTGCCTTCGCAAGATGTCAAGCAGAGAAACTTTGCAAAACATGAAAATTTTTCTTGACAAAGTTGTTTTTTTTCGTATAATCCTACCGCAACTTGGGTCAGGCAGCTTATGGTCACAGGAAAGTGGTGAACGCGGAGTTGTGAGGGTTGATCCGGTGCAAGCGCAGTTGGAAAATTGGCCGCTATTTTTGAAGCCCAAATTTCACAGGCTTGGTGCGTAGAAACGCTCAAGCGGGTGAGGTTCGGGCTTTTTGCTTTTGGAGAGATGGGTTGGTTCGATCGTAGCTAAAAACTATTTGAGGAAAACCAATGGCTCAATTCATACAATTTTCAAACCAAATTTAACAAAAGGAGTGTACCATGAGAAAAATTCGTACGGTGTTTTTTATGGTGGTCTCGCTCGCCGTCATCATCCTTAACCTTTCGGCCATTTTTGGTGGTTTGGGCCTTAAGGATTTGTATGCCGATGTTAAACCTCCAGGTTACAGATACAAAATCACATTCTGTATTCCTCAACCGGGCTGTAGTTATGCTGCGCGGTGTGGTTTTCCGGGAGACGAGTGTACTATTTTAAATTGCACCAGCTTTGATTGCCAACGCTATTAATTGCAACCGCTAATTTTGGCATATAGCGACGCAGCCTTAAGCGAAGTATTGAGGAAGCGGGTATATCCCGCTTCCCTCAAACTTATCTTTAACTGCCGAAAAAAAATGACCCGCTTATCACATGTAAAGGCCGTCTCAAGGTTAGGCACTGTTATAACACTATCAATAGCCGACTGTTTATTCTCGCAATCACCGCAAATCCAGATTTCCAAGGATAGATACCAACAGGCTTGGAAAGCTGCTAAGAAGCTGGAGCATATCTTTCGAAAAGTGCATGAGATTGAGCTCACGGCAAAAGAGGAGCTTGTTGTAGCCGAGATTTCTTCATGTGTCGTTGGTGAGAGCAATCAAATTCTCTGTGTCGACGAAAAATTACAGGCCGTCTTTCTCTTTGATTCCAAAGGATCCCTGCAAGGAAAAGTAAACCAGGAGATTATGGAGCAGTCTAAGCCCGGACATAAATTCAATCCATTTCAGGCACTTTTTGACCGTGAAGGCAATGTGTATGTCCAATCCCTTTTTGATCGAGAAGGGCTGCTCCACAAATTTGATAAGAATCTCAACTATATTGCTGAAATTCGATACCATGACTTCAACTCTGCGTTTCACTTCATTTTTGATGGATCGAACAATCTTATATCTTACATCGTTGTGACGCCATTCGACATTTTTTTGAAGAAAACCGTGCTTTCGAAAAAATCCGGCAATAAATTTGGCGTGTTTCCTGAAGAATTTGGAAACGCCATTAATCGTAATCCGATTCGGGGGCTTGCGATTGATCAAAATGACCGTGTATATCAGGTCAATGCCGTAGAACCGAAAATCTATGTTTATGACTCGGGTGGAAGTTTACTGAAAACTTACGAAGATGAGCCGGCCGGCTACCACAAGATATCGAAGGACCTGCCTGGTGAGATAACCATGTCCAATCTTGGCGCACTCAAGAATTTCATGAACTGGACAATGACCATATCCATTCATTATTTAACGTCTGGACTTTTGCTGGTGCAATATTATGATCATCCCACTCAAAAGTTTTTGTTCGATCTTTGGGATATAGAAGGAAAGTGCTATACAAACGGCGTCTTGTCGCCTGATCGAATTTTAGCCGCCAAGGATTCATCAATATTCTTCGAATATCAACCGCCGATGAATAAAAGTGGAGATTTGCCAAATCCCAGGATTGTTCAGTACGATCTTATCAATCGATGAAACAGGCCTTAATATATGCAACAACTACGAAAAACGACCCAGTGGCTTTTACTTTTGCTGCTGCTGAGTACTTCAGCATTGGTGTTTATCAAAAATCGGACGTTAAGAAAGCAGATTGAAGAACTGAACCATGCACAAATCAAGGCATCCCATTTTGAAGCATTCTTGAGCGATTTGCGATACACGGAAAGCTTTGTCGGAAAGCTCTTCCCTCAAGCGAAGGTGACTGATGTCGTTGCTGGTGCTTCAAGATTTACTTCATTCGACGATTATACTCTGGTGATGGTATTTTCAGCCTCTGATTGTGAGCCTTGTTTGGCTGATGCGCTTAAAATACTAAACGAATACTATATTGAGAAAAATACTTCTGTTAAAAACAAATTAATAAACATTGGTTATGCATTTTACATAACGCCCTCGAATCTGTCCCAATTTGAATCTTTTCTAAAGCGATTTGACAGGTTTTTTGACAACAGCTAATATAGTGAGCCACTGTTGAGAGACATTCGTTAAAGAATAAAGTGGTCATTGTCTACAATGACTTATTCACTCAAATCGGAAAGCGAATTGCCTTTTCTCCTTATCTCCCACTCACCCCTTCCCCCTTTGCCGCTTTTCCATCATCCACACCACCACCGGCACCACCACCAGCGTTAGCGCCGTTGCAAAAGCCAACCCGAAAATAACCGCCACCGCCAAAGGCCGGTAGAATTCCGCGCCGGTGCCGGGATAAATCATCATCGGCAGCATGCCGAAAATAGTGGTGACGGTGTTCATCACAATCGGGCGCAGGCGTTTCTGCCCGGCGAGCAATATGGCTTCGCGCAGCGGTGTGCCGCGCTTGCGTTCTTGCAAAATGAAATCCACTTTCACAATCGCATCGTTGTCCACGATGCCCACCAGCACCATGAGGCCGATGAGCGACATGAGATTAATGGTTTGATGCGTAACGAGTAATCCGAAAACGACGCCGATGATGACCAGCGGCGCAGCGAGCATGATGCCAAAAAAATTTTGCAAAAACAAAAAATTTCTCTTGACAATTGGGGGGGGAATTTCGTATATTCCGTTTGCAACTTGGGTCGGCAGCTTATGGTCACAGAAAAGTGGTGAACGCAGAGTTGTGTGGGTTGTCCCAGTACGAACGAAGTTGGACAAATTGGCCGCTATTTTGAAGCCCAAATCTCACGTGCTTGGCGCGTAGAAACGCCTGAGTAGGTGAGATTTGGGCTTTTTGTTTTATCATAAATCATTCATGCAAAAATCATAACACTTCAACCTAATCTAAGGAGGATTTATGAAACGAGCAATTCTTAAATTAAGTGCGGTCGCATTGGCAATCATCACCTTAACTTTAGGTACGTGGTTGTCTGCTCCAAAGCCTGCATCAGCAGTAGAGCAATATGGCAATTGTTGTGGAGTGTGTACCACACCAACTAGTTCGTGGCTTTATCCTTATATTGGGAGTGGCTGTGCGGGCGGTAATTGCACGAAACTGTGTTGAATTCTTAGCGTTAGTAATATCCTTCTTGTTTTTTGTTACTTGATTGAGAGTAACGTAAATTAAAAAGGATTTTACACGTAAAGCGGAGGCAAAACACAGAAACACATGTTTCGCCTCCGCTTTTGTTGTTATGTGTCAAAAAGCAAGCTTCTATTTGATAAGTTGAAGCACAAGAGCTTCCTTGTTGCATGATCCAGAAACTTGGCAATAAATCACTCGGGAGAGCATCCATGCCGTTGCGTTTGGCTTTTGCAAAGCTCCTAATAGTATTAAGTGGTCTCACGATTTTTATTGGTCTTTTATCGTGCAGGCAAAAAAATAAAAAGGGATTAATTGTTGATTCTAATATCATAAAATTGGCCATTATCGACGATGGCCCTCGGCTTACAGAAATAATTCATGTAGAGCCCATCGCAACGGATTCGATGATTATTTTAGACACCACCCATCAACTTTATTTATTCGTGAAGAATAGATTCAACAAAATTTTGGGTACCAAAGGAAAGGGCCCATACGAATATAATTTGGTCAGGTCGTTCACTACGAATGGAGATACTTTATTTGTCTATGATCAATCTCTTTCCAAACTCTTAAGTTACTCCATCAAAACAAACGAAGGTTTACAGGAAATTAGATTAGAAGATTTATTTTCCTCAGTCGTTTGCGTCAAAGGAGCTTTATATCTGGGCTACACGGAGTATACTGCAGCAACAAATCTGAACAAGCCTTTATTGTATGAATTGGACACTAATCACAGGGCCGTTCCTTTGAATTTCGAGTTTTCAAATTTGCAAGCGAATGTTTTTCTGGCACCTCTGAAAATTCAGACCTCTTTAAAGAAAAAAAATGGGGCGATCTATTTTAGTCCGCCATTTTCCAATAAGGTTTTTGTTTATGACACTCACGCCAAAATTTTTTCATCGTTTAACCTCGTTCTTGATTCACCGCATGACAAGGATTTCAAAAGCATTTCAGATGCCATGGTCATCATGAAACTCATCAATGAAAAATTTGAATTGGTTTTTGGGTTATTTTTATTGGAGAACTATATTGCCTTGGTATCCAAAAAGGGCAGGGTGCCGCATGATCGATGGAAGATTAGATTCTATTCTTACTCCGGTGAGTACAAACACGAAATAACGACAAATAAATACGTCTTTGCCGTCGATGAAAATAGCTTCTCCAGAATAACCTTGGATTTGGATAACGCCGGTTTGGACCACCCCTATGTTGTCCTGAAACAGAATTATAAAATAATCGACTAAAAGGTGTGATATGAGAAAACTTAGCATTCGAAGCATAGCTTTTGTGATATTGGGAATTGTTCTTGTGGTGATTATATTGATTCATAGTCTTGCCACAAATAGGACAAATTCAACCACGCCGGATAGGGCAAAATTAGTTAAAATGATACTCGATGAAGTTTCCAACGATGGTGGTAGTCACCGGTTTTTAATTATATCGAAGTATGTTTGCCGTACATGTTTTGAAAGTACGCTTGAAAAGCTGGGAAATGATGATGAAATGAGCAAGAAAATAACCATTATTTTGATTGGCGCAAATGATTATGAAACTAAAATGATGAATGCAATTTACAGAAAATTGAATTTCAAATCTATTGAAGAAGCGTTATACAAAGAAATCGAACAAATCGATGTGAACTTTGCTGAAGGGGCTTTTGTTGGTGTAAGGAGAAACGCTTCCGGCGCCATCTCTAGTTATGACGGCGAATCAGATTACAGTGATATTTCTGCGAGGACGGCGGCGGTTTTTGATTTTATTTTTGCTGATACTCTCGATCAAACTGACAAAAGATTAAAAAAAAGTTGAATAATTTAAGTACTGCAGGGTCACACTACCCATCTATTGCAGCAAGAAATTCGCTTGTACTTCGATATTCGGAAAAGGCTGTTTCGATAAATCTCTCAACCCATCATATCGACACAATCGACGTCGGCTTTTTAAAGGTAGGATTTTTGCGCAATATGGTGGATACAACTTTTGAAATCGCGACACAGAGAGCTTTTTTGCTTTGTGAACGAGGTTTTGAACTTGACCAGGCAACTTATGATTACAGTTTATATGAGATTCGGAATTTTCCCAAAAACAGAAAAAAATTTTTCAGGAGCAATGTATACTTAAATTGTGTTTATAATTTGGAAAATGATGTTTTACTCTTTCATCCCACTCTTCATGACGCCGATAAACGGGTCTCAGTTCGATTCGATAAGGCTGATTTGAAAGAAGTGTTTTTTGATGAGTACTTTGTACTTTTATGTCACCTTAATGGATATCCTCGTTATGAGATTCTAAAAATCGAAAAAAGCCAAAAATCCAATCATCCACTACCTTATGAGCTTGGTTTCGATGGCAAGGAAATATTTGGACATGCTTATGATTCGACAGGATTTCAACTTTATAACTATCGAATTGAAAAAGGTGTTTTAAAAATAACTTCGGAAGCCAAATTCAAATTAAAAACCAGTTTTGGAGCAAAATGGCTGACAATGGAGTTTGCGCAGAGATATTTTATTTTGAGGGTCGACAAATTTCACAACTGGATTATTTTGTATATATTGAATAGCATCGGCCGAGAGTATATTGTCTCGAAATTCAATATAGGTTCAAACTCTTCAGTTCTCAAGGAAATTTATCGTGGCGAGGACATGGGAGGCCGTTTTAATAACACAAATTTATTTTTGTATGAAGACTTGACAGCAAAAAAGCTGAAAATAATCGAAGATGTTGAGCTTAAATAAGATATAAAGAGAATTTACAATTGAAAAACAAGATGCACCTTATCCACTCACCATTTCACACTTTTATCTTTCCATCATCCACACCACCACCGGCACCACCACCAGCGTCAGCGCCGTTGCAAAAGCCAACCCGAAAATAACCGCCACCGCCAAAGGCCGGTAGAATTCCGCGCCGGTGCCGGGATAAATCATCATCGGCAGCATGCCGAAAATCGTGGTGACGGTGTTCATCACAATCGGGCGCAGGCGTTTCTGCCCGGCGAGCAATATGGCTTCGCGCAGCGGTGTGCCGCGCTTGCGCTCCTGCAAGATGAAATCCACTTTCACAATCGCGTCGTTGTCCACGATGCCGACCAGCACCATCAAGCCGATGAGGGACATGAGATTGATGGTTTGATGCGTAACGAGCAAGCCGAAAACGACGCCGATGATCGCCAGCGGCGCCGAGAGCATAATAATGAAAGGATATTTCAAGCTCTCGAACTCCGCGGCGAGAATCATGTACATCAACGCAATCGCCAGGGCAATCGCGGCGGCCATGCTCCAAAATGTTTCGCGCATTTCCGCGCGCTGGCCGGCGAGGCGCACCTCGTAACCGGAGGGCAATTTCAACTTGGCGATCATTCGTTCCACTTCTCGCGCCACCGATTCCAAGTCGCGGCCACTCACGTTGCCGTAAAGGCTGATCGTTCTCGCTTGATTTTCTCGGAAAATAGCGGCAGGCGCAGTCGTCATCGTCGCGCTGACAAAGCGGCGCAATGGCACCGGCTGCCCGTTGGCAGCGGGAACGGGCGCTTGCAGCAACTGCTCGAGGGTTTTGCGGTCGCTTTCCTGCGCGCGCAAAAGAATGCTGATTTTCTGATCGAAATCCTTAAACGTAGTTGGCACCGTGCCGCGCATGTAGTTTTCCACAAATGTCGCAATCGCCATTGGCGCAACACCATATTGCGCCGTCGCTTGTCGATCAATAATGAGCAACATTTCCTGTTGGCCACCAGCAAAATCGTTGCGCAAGTCAGCGAGTCCGGTAATCGTCGCACAACGCCGGCGCACCGTATCGGAAATTGCCAAGGCCGTCGAAATTTCCGGCCCGCGAATTTGGATGGTCACATCCGCTTCCGCCAAGCCGAGCATGTTGGCAAATTGGCTTTGCGGCCGGCGCAGGATGATATTTGAATGGTTCGCCGCCAGCAGTCGCTCGCGCAACTTGGCCATCACCTTCTCCGTTGCCGGCGCATCATTCTTTACTTGCACCAACAGCGCGGCGCGCTCCATTCCTTGCTCTTCGGCAGCGCCGAATTGATAACCGACTCGGCCAACCTGCGCAAATACCGCCATGATGTCATTTTCATTCATCAAGATTTTTTCGACCCCTCCCGCTGCTGCACCGGTTGCCACGAGCGTGCTGCCAGGGGGCAATTCCACTTCGACTAAAAATTGCCGCTGATCAACCTGCGGCATCAGCTCGCGACCGAGGAAGAAGACCGCGACTAACGAAGCGGTTAAAAACGCGCCGAACGCCAGCGCAAGCACGAACCGCGGCCGCTCCAAAGCTTTTTCCAAAATCATTTCATAGCGCGAAGCGAAGGCCAAGTAGACGCGATCAAATCCCCTAAATAGTGGGGCCATGACTTTTGCCAAGATTCGCTTCAACCAGTTCCAAGGTGTCGCAAGCAATTCCTTCCAATAAAGAAGCAGACCACGCAGAAAATTTTTCACAAACCGAAGGTATAGGAGAACAATTTTTCTTTTCCCCCACTCTTCCTCTCTCCCACTCTCCCTTTCCCCCACTCTCCCACTCGCCGAGTCTCCCTCTCCTCGACGAAGTCGCGACGCGAGCATCGGCAGCAGTGTGAACGCAACGAGCAACGACGCCATCAATGCAAACGCGATGGCAAATGACTGGTCGCGAAAGAGCTGTCCGGCGATGCCATGCACATACGCCAGCGGCAGAAATACCGCAATGTTGGTCAGCGTCGAGGCCGTTACCGGTGCGATGACTTCGCCAGTGCCTTCCACAGTGGCCGGCAAAAGTGCATGGCCTTCGTCGCGCAGGCGAAAAATGTTTTCCAGCACCACGATCGAGTTATCCATCAACATGCCGATGCCGAGCGCCAAGCCGCCGAGTGAAATGACGTTGAGGTTGATGCCGAAAAAATAGAAGAGTGCAAAAGCGGCGATGACCGAGACCGGCATGGCGACGGCGATAATGAGCGGCGTGCGCACGTCGCGCAGGAAGAAAACCAACACCAAAAACGCCAGAATGCCGCCAACGATAATTTCTTGCTCAACCTGGCTGATCGCCAGCTCGATGAATCCGGCCTGCGCGTCGACGATGGCCAGAGTCACCTGCGGATATTCACGGCGTAGTTGTTCGATCACTTCCAGAACGCGCCGGGTTACCGCGACGGTGTTGGTGCCGCTCTCTTTGGTGAGCAGCAGGCCAATCGCTTCCTTTCCACTATATCGCGTCAGTCCGGTGCGCTCGCGAAAACCGTCGGAGATGGCCGCAACTTCCCGTAATGATACCGTTCCGCCTTTGGATAATGGAATTGCCACAGCGCCGATTTCTGCCACCGTGGTAAATTCACCCAACGTGCGCAGGCCGTAGCGAAACTGGCCTTTGCGAATGGTGCCGCCGGGGCGATTGTCGCTGGCGGTTTTCAGCGCTTGCTCGACCGCCGCCAAATTCAATCCCAATGCCGCCAGCCGGGTGATATTGACTTCGACTTGTATCTCGCGCTCGAAGCCGCCGGTCACTGTCGTCAAAGCGATGCCGTCAATTTGCTCCAACCGGCGTTTGAAAACTTGCCGCGATAATTCACGCAGACGGTACAAATCTTCTCCCGCTACCGCGAGCGTCATAATCGGCTGCTCGCGCGGGTCTTGCCGCAAGAGCGTAGGGCGATCCGCCTGCGGCGGCAATTGCCAGCGAATCGGATCGAGCTTCTCGCGCACATGCAGCGCGGCGAAATCCATTTTTGTGCCCCAAAGAAATTCCAGCGTCACCACCGAAACACCGTCGCGCGAAATAGAGGAAAGCCGGCGCAATCCGCCCACGGTGCTCACCGCCTGCTCGATTGGCACGGAGACGCGCTCTTCGATTTCCCGCGGCCCGGCCTCGCGATACGTCGTGTACACCACCAGCCGCGGAAATGAAATATCCGGCAACAAATCCACCGGCAAGCGCGCGAGTGTAACCACTCCGAGCATGATAATGGCGAGAAAGAGCATGCTCGTAGCAACGGGGCGGCTGGTAGTGAAGGTAGCGGGATTCATAAGCAAAAACCAATTATTAACAAAATGATTAAGTGACAAAATAATTGTTTGAAAGATATTGAATCATTTTGTCTAATGCTTTTGCTTTACACCCGTGGCGTTGTTTCTAGCCGTTGGGAAAATTGTCTCATTCTCCACACTCACCGGTGTGTCATGAGCCATAGTGAAATGATTCGTAACGACCACTGCTTCACCGGCTTGCAGATTAAAAGCTGACGACAGCACTTCAACGTCTTCCTCGTTTTCTGCGCCTGTTTCCACGTAACACCACTTTGCTAACCATTTCCCATTTTCCCCGTCATTACCTTCATTCCGTACAATAAACACCACTTTCCGTTGATCCCTCAACACAATCGCCTCCTTCGGCACGATCAAGCGGTTGGTGAGAAATTGCGATTCGATTTTGACTTGCGCATAGAGGCCCGGGATGAGCCGATGATCTTTGTTGGGAATGGCGACGGCGGCGCGGCGCACGCGCTTTTCGACATCTACGAGTGGATTGATGGCGACGACGCGGCCTTTGAAAACTTCATTAGGAAATGCGGCAAATGTGGCGGTGGCGTTACGACCCATGGTCACTTGCGGCGCTTCGCTTTCCAAAATTTCGACGTCGATCAGCATGGTATCGAGATTCACGAGCGTTAAACATTCAGTGCCAGTGGTAATCGGTTGACCGAGATTAATTTTGAGATTGGCCACAATACCGGCAAAAGGCGCGGTGAGTCGCGTGCGAGAGAGATTCAACTCCACGCGCTGCAAACCGATCATCGCTTTGTTGAGGCCGCTGCGCGAGGCGATGAGACGCTGTTTGTCTTCTTCGGCAAAAAGCTTGGCGGCCTCATATTCGCTTTTTCGCAGAAATAACGCATCTTCCGGAATTTTGCCGACGGCATAATCGCGCTCGGCTTGGCGATACGCCTCTTCAGCGCGGCGCGGGTTGAGGTAATAACCGATAGAGGTGTCGGCGCGGATGGTCGCATTCAAGCGCTCCGCCCGCTGCTGGCCGTAGGCGACGATGGTTTGATTGAGCTGCTCTTGCGCCTCGGCGACCGCGAGACGATAATCAGCATCGTTGATTTTTAGCAGCAATTCGTTTTTGCGCACGGTTTTGCCTTCATACACCGACAGCGAATCCACCACGCCGGCAACTTGCGCCGTGAGCGGAACTTGCCGAATCGCGCGAGTATATCCGGTGGCGGTTAAGCGCAGCACCAACGTACCTTGTCGCACGTATTGAACTTTGACCGAGATGGGAGCTTCTGCACCGAGATCGGGGACGTCATTGCTGTTTGCGGTGGATGATTGATTGGGAGGGGCGAGGAAATACCATGCCGCCACCAAGCCGGCAATGAACAACAACGAAATGGCGAGATATATTTTCCTGGACATGAAAGGCTCTCCGGGGTTTTTCTCTGCCAAGTGCAACTTACGAGCGATTGATGCAGGCAGCAGCCAAAAGATAACAGAAACAAACCGTGAAGTCAAGAAGCTTTTAAAAAATGTTCTTGACAAATAGATGGCAAAGCATTACATTACTGCTGTCCAAAGCGGAAGGGATGCAGATGCGGACGCGAACGCTCTGTATAACGGGATTTATAGACTTGCCCTGGCTCACCTCATAGCATGATTTCCCACCCTTCCCGATTCCGATGGTCCGGTTTTCATGAGGAAAAGGTGCAGGCGACACCCGTAAGCCATGACCCGTCACGCGCGGAGGACGTTTGCATTTGCATCACGGCGGGGGTAGGAATGCCCTACCTATATCTCCAACCTGCACGACATTCTTGTGTTAAAATTTGGGGAATGAGAAGTGAGATGTTTTCTCCTTCTCCTTCTCCTTAATATAGTTGTTGGCGGTTAGGGTGCTCATCACTATCAATCATGGAGAATCGTTATGGAGAACGTGATCATTTGCAAAAGCCAAGCCATGAAGGCCATGATGGAGATGGTTAATCGGATTGCTCCCGCGCAGATTACTATCCTGCTGGTTGGCGAAACCGGCGTAGGAAAAAACTTGGTCGCTCGCTGTATCCACGATTTAAGCCCACGAAAAGGTGGCCGGTTTGTCATCATGGATGGCGCCACGATGAACGACAACCTCGTGGAAAGCGAGTTCTTTGGCCATGAAAAGGGCGCGTTCACCGGCGCAGCAACAACAAAGATCGGCCGCATTGAAATGACCAATGGCGGCACGTTGTTTTTGAACGAAGTGCAAAACTTGAGTCTGGAAATGCAAGCCAAGCTGCTGGAAGTAGTGGAGAGCGGCACGTTTTATCGCGTCGGCGGATCGCAGGAAATCCATTCCGGCTTTCGTCTGATTGTGGCGACCAACCAGGACCCGGAGCAGCTTGTTGAATCCGGAAGCTTTCGGAAGGACTTTTACTATCGAATCCACCAAGCCATTATCGAGGTCCCACCCTTGCGTGAGCGCAAAGAGGATATTTTTCCTTTGGCGGAGCACTACGTGCAAATGTACAGCAGCGAAGCAGGCAAGATTATTAGCCTCTCGGAAGCAGCAAAAGAGCTACTCTTGGCTTATCCTTGGCGCGGCAATGTCCGGGAACTGAAGAGCGCGATCCACCAAGCCACTGTTCTTTGCAAGACTTCGGAATTGCAACCGGTGGATTTTCAATTGGAGATGCGACGCGAGGAGCTCTTGGAGGAAGGAAGGCGTAATGACATGAGCTTGGAGGAAGTTGAACGACGATATATCGAGATTGTTTTGGAGTCCGCTAACGGCAACATTATGCAAGCCTGTAAGGTTTTAGGGATTGACCGGAGCACGCTTTATCGGAAAATTAAAAACAATGGAACATAAAAGTGATGTTGCAAAATGCGAAAGCGCGTCATTACGAGATTTTTCAGAATCTTATTCAATGCCGAGATTAGGCTATGTTGGATTTTGCAACATTGCAACTTGTCATTGTTTAAATTTGACTTGAGGCGCTGAGGTGGCCACCGGTGTTGCAAAATGCAAAGTCGGATACGAAAAAGTGGCGATTGCTCCGAGAATTGACTCGTGGCATAACTTCCTTGTTGGATTGGTGGTTAGAACTGGACGAAGTCGATTGTAGAATGATGGCATGGAGGTTGAATGGCCTGATGAAGTAAATCATTCTTTTCAGTATTCACCCAAATCTATCAAATCTTAAACAATGCCGGAGGTTATCATGAAACAAAAACTGATGAGGTTGTTCAGCCTAACCATATTCTTGGCAGGCGTGGCTGCATTCTCTTTCGCAAATCAATCGAATGCGGCTGATTCAATGGCATGTACTTGTCCAGTTGGTGGTCCTATGCAGCCATGCTGTAATTGTGGTTGTAACCCATGATATTAGTTTGGCATCATCGGTATTGGAGAGTCGGGAGGGTGTAAGGTCGTCTTACGCCCTCCGGGTTTTGAATGCAAGTGTTTTTTGCCAATATAAAATCTGTTTAGTCACGAAATTTTAATGCCTGCCCTTCAAATTTAGGAGCCTGATTGCATGTGGTGCTTGAAAATTCTAATCGTACTAACTTGTTGTATTGCTGGCGTAGCCAAGGGTTATTCTTTTCAAAAAATAACCTTAAGTAAAATTATCGATTTATGGACTTTGCTGGAAAAACATAAAATTTTTCAACCCACAACGATTCTAAGCGATTCCAAAGGTAATTTTTATATTTTTGACAGTGGCAACAAAACCATTTATAAGTTTTCTGCCTCATTTGAATTGCTTAAAAAAATTGGCCAACAGGGGCAAGGACCGGGTGAATTCTCTCAAAGTATTGGTAAGTTATTGCTGTCGCCTGATGGCAAGTTGGTCGCTCTTGAGAATCGGCGAAAATCCGTTCATTATTTTGACCTAGATGGCAATTTTTTGAAGTCTTTGTTGATCGATGAAGTGGGAACTCCTTATGACTTAGCGCTTGATCGAAATGGAAATCATTACTTTACTGACTTGGGGTTCTACATTAATCGAGAGCATGTTCTCGTTTACGATCACAACGGCGAGTTGATGGCGAGGGGCTTGCCTGATGAATATTTTATAACGTGGGCGGAATCGACCCAAAGAGGAACCCCGCGTGAGCAAACTGAAAGAATTGCTCAGCTTATGGCGCAACACCACCGGAAAATCGTAATTAGTCGTGATACTGAGATTTATATTGGTCGTTTTGATAAGTACATCCTCGAAAAGTATTCCAGAGAATTTAAGTTATTGTGGCGCAAAGAAATGAAGTTTGAACGAAAAATTTTGCCCCACGCCGGATACTATCGCCGAGGCACAATGCCGGAAGCTTTGAATAGCGCTGAAGGAGATGGCGCTATCGCTGATATGAAATTGGACGAAAAGAACAATATTTTTATAAGCGTCGGCCTAGAGAAAAGCTTTAGTGATTCTGGAGATCAACACCTCAAACACTGGGTTGACGTTTTTGACAACGCCGGCAATCATCTAACACGTCTATTAGAAAATGCGCTTCCTCACAATCAACGTGGCTACACGCTTGATATTTATAAGACACGCCTAATGGTTCTAGGAGACGACCGATTGCTGGTATACAATATTCTATATGAGTAAATACCCAAAGTGGCTATGGAAAACAGACGTCCCATTTTTTTTATGCCAAAGTTTTTGAAGCGAGTTTCCCTCAATGCAATTTTAGTGACTTTGGGGATTTTACTTTTTGTTGCCGCGATTTACTGTGCATTGGATCACTCCACATTTAGAGCATTTTTTATTAGTAGAATCGAAGCCTTACGGAACGCAATAACTGATGACAATAATGCTTCAATCAAAGTTTTATCTCTCCAAGTCAGCGGGATGACCTGCGGCGGGTGTGAGACAAAAGTAAAAACTGCCATAATGACGCTTGAAGGAGTACAAAAAGTCGAAGTAAGTCACCAACAGAACTTAGCGAACGTAGTCGTGGATTCGCAAAAGGTAGATGCACAAGCGCTCATCGAGGCTATCACTAAAGCTGGTTACTTCGCAACCCGTAAAAGCTTATGACGTGGTTTTTCTGTTTTTAAATAGTGCTTAACAATGCAAACCTGCTGCCGCGCGGCGGTTGGGTGGTCACAATTGAAAATCTCTATCTCAACAAAAGTTCATTACATGAAGAAATTCAAAGCAATCATCATGATAATTTGGAGTTGCCCAAGCCTTCCTCGCCTCTCGAAATTTCTCACGGTGATGAATCGGATCTTCAATCGCACCGGCAAAACAACTTACAAATAGTGCTCAATTACGGATTAACCAATCGCGTGATGCTCTTGGCAAGTTTCCCATATACGTTTAACAGCTTTTCACAAGATAACGAGCATCTTCGCATCAACGGTTTTGGCGATCCGGAACTGGCGGCCATCTTAAACATAGCGACATTGTTGAACGGCTCGCTCACAATTGCTGCCAATATTGGCGTGCGCTTGCCATTCGGCAAAACCGACCACAGAAATAACAAAGCTGAATTGTTGGACTCTCATGACCAAATCGGTAGCGGCGCTTTTGCGAGTTTGGTCGGTTTTCAAATCAACCGATTCAATCGTGAAATACCATTCTTCTTTAGCGCCACCTATCAATTGAATGGTGCCAATGCGCATGATTTTCGCTATGGCAATATTTTTCGTTTTAACCTAGCGACACAGCGCCCGCTCTCTTACCGTTTGGATATAATCGTTGAAGTCAACGGACGCATGGCCGATTTTGACAAAGAAACCAACTTAAAAAACCCCAACAGTGGCGGGACCATGCTCTATTTTTCTCCCGGCTTGCGATTACATCTTCCCGGTAGTCTCGCTCTCCGTGGGCAAGTACAAATTCCGATGTTGGAAAAATTAAACGGCGTGCAAAACGAAAAAACCAACCTTCGAGTTGGTTTAGTTTGGAGCTTGTAGTTGGCGTTTTATCGGAATAAAATCGAGCGTCCAAGTCACCCACTCACCAAGTTTCCCCATCTCTCTTTCTGCTATTTCACCATCATCACCCGCCGCACGATTGCGACCACGCGCCGGTTCCTGCCGTTCGATAGCGCAAGCGCGGCTTATCGACAAACATGCCCTAAAAAACCAAACCCTCATCGTCTACTGCTCCAGCGCCCACTGCGACGCCGCGGAGCTCCTTGCCGAAAAATTGCGCGGGCTGGGTTGTGAGAAAGTGAGCATCTATCCCGGCGGGTGGGAGGAATGGGTGAGTGGGAGAGAGGGCGATGGGGTGAAATAAACCGCTTCACCTACTCTCCGAGTCTCCCAGTCACCCACTCTCCCCGTCATCCTTTCACCTCATCTTCCCTTCGATTCAAGTCGCTTTTCCCAACTGCATTTAATGCTTTCAAACACCGGCAGCGAATCCATCCCGCTTTGCGGGACAACTTGCGCCGTAAGCGGAACTTGCCGAATCGCGCGAGTATATACAGTGGCGGTCAATCGCAGCACCAACGTGCCTTGGCGCGCATATTTAACTTTGACCGATATAGGTGCCTCCGCGCCGAGGTCGGGGACGTCGTTACTGTTTTCTGTGGAAGATTGTTCCGAAGGGGCGAGAAAATGCCATGCGGCCGCCAAGCCAGCAATTAACAACAACGAAAATGAGCAACGCGCAGCAACCAACGAACACCAGTTCCTTCTTGACTTTCCGGCGTGACTTGGCTATATTAAAAATGAAATGTAACTATTCAGGTGTTCCAAAAAGGCAAAACCATTTGGGGCAAAACTATTAAAAAACGCTTCGCTTGAGCATTGTTTTGAATACCCGGCTTAATCGGCATCTCTGCACCCTGCTTTTTGAGATCAATTGTTTTGCCCTAAATAGTTTTGCCTTTCAATACGTACCTAAATAGTACAATGAAATTAAAAAATGATTATATTCATTTCCTTGATTGATCATGGAAAATCAAAAACCACGGCGGCGGCAGCAGCCTCTCGGCAACCGCCGGATGAATCTTTCCTTTTGGTACGTCGTGCTCGCCGTCTTAATGATGTACGCGTTGCACAGCTTCTTTTTGGGCGAAAACATCCAGCAAATCGAATATAGCACCTTCAAAAAACTCATTCGCGAAAAGAAAATTCTCTCTTGTGAGATTACTGCCCAGGAAATCACCGGCCGTTACGAGGCCGATCATCAAAACGCCGCGGCGGATTCCGGCAGCTTTTTCCCGGATCTAACCGAGGCGAAAGCCGACAGCCAGCACGCCGGCAAAAAATTTCTGACCCTGCGTGTCGACGATCCCGATCTCGTCAAAGAGCTGGAAACTGCCGGCGTGAAATATACCGGCAAAGTCGACACCGGCTGGTGGCAGGGTGTCTTGTTGAGTTGGATTCTGCCGCTGCTGATTTTGATCGCCATCTGGGGTTTTGCGTTTCGGCGCATGAACCCGCAAGGCGGCTTGATGTCGATCGGAAAAAGCAAGGCAAAAATTTATGTCGAGGGCAAGACCAAAGTCACCTTCAAAGACGTGGCGGGAATTGATGAAGCGGTTGAAGAAGTGCGGGAAGTGGTGGAGTATTTAAAAAATCCTGAGAAATTCAAAAGCCTCGGCGGTCACATTCCCAAAGGTGTGCTGCTCGTCGGCCCGCCGGGAACCGGGAAAACCCTGCTTGCCCGCGCTGTTGCCGGCGAGGCCGGTGTGCCCTTTTTCTCATTGAGCGGCTCGGATTTTGTCGAGATGTTCGTTGGCGTCGGCGCGGCGCGGGTGCGCGATCTGTTTCAGCAAGCGCAGCAACAGGCGCCTTGCATCGTTTTCATCGACGAGTTGGATGCTATCGGCAAAGCTCGCGGCATGAGCCCGCTCTCCAGCCACGATGAACGCGAGCAAACGCTGAATCAACTTTTGGTCGAGATGGACGGCTTCGATGCCAACAGCGGCGTCATCATTATGTCCGCCACCAATCGTCCGGAAATTCTCGATATCGCGATCCTGCGCCCTGGTCGCTTCGACCGCCAAATCGTCGTGGATCGGCCGGACATCAACGGCCGCGAAGCCATTCTGAAAGTCCACGCCCGCAAAGTCAAGCTGGCGCCGGAATTGGAATTGCGCGTCATTGCGGCGCGCACGCCCGGCTTTGTCGGCGCCGATCTCGCCAATGTGATCAACGAAGCCGCGTTGTTGGCCGCTCGCGCCGGCAAAAAGCATGTCGAAAAATCCGATCTCGAGGAAGCGATCGATCGTGTCATCGCCGGCCTTGAAAAGAAGAATCGCGTGTTGAATAAAAAAGAGAAGGAGATTGTTGCTTATCACGAAGCCGGCCATGCCGTCGTCGCCGGCAGCCTGCCGGGCGTCGATCCGGTACACCGCGTCTCGATCATTCCGCGCGGCGTGGCGGCGCTCGGCTACACGCTGCAACTGCCGACGGAAGACCGTTATCTGATGACACGCACCGAGCTGCTCAATCGTTTGAAGGTTTTGCTCGGCGGCCGCGTCGCCGAAGAGATCATCTTCAAAGAAATCTCCACTGGCGCGCAAAACGATCTCGAGCGGGGAACGGCGATTGCACGCAGCATGGTCACCGAATACGGCATGAGCAGCAAGCTCGGCCCGCTCTATTACGCCAAAGAAAAACGCGGCGTATTCGTTGGCCTCGATTTCAGCGGCGAGCCGCACAGCGAGCGCGTGGCGAGCGAGATCGACGAGGAAGTGCGGACGATCGTAGAAACCGCCTATAAGGAAGTGACGGGGTTGCTCACCGACAAAAAGCCCAAGCTCGAAACCCTGGCGCAAATGCTGTTGGAAAAAGAGATGGTCGAAGGCGCGGAGCTGGAGGCGCTGCTGAATGGGAAAGTGCCGGAGGTGCCGCCAACCGATGGACCGGCGCAACAACCGACTTAAGCCGAGGGTGGTCATTTCGACCCCATATTTTGAAACATTGGCCGGAACGCCAGAGAGACAAAACTTTTCACTAATCGACATTTTCTAAATGTCCATCAGGACGGTTGGGCTGTAAATTTTTACTTGTTTTTTCTCAATTAGTTGATTATCTTGAAAAGGTGTAATTCCGCAAATTTTTATCTTTGATTATCAACGTAGGCAAAAATACCAAGAAGATAACCATGAAAAAAGAACAAAATGCTGAAAGTTACATCATCGTTACCTTCATTTTCAAAAAAGAAGATGATGTTTGGACTGCTGAGTGCAAAGAATTAGGCACCGCGACCTTTGGCGACACTTTAGACGAAGCTCAGGATGATCTTATAGAAGCAGTCGTGACTCACCTCAACACATTGGAAGACGTGGGCGAATGTGAAAGATTTTTAAAAGAACGGCACGTCACAATACACCCTAAAAAGCCGGAAAAAATGCATGTCGACGATTTGCCGTTTGATCCTTCCATATTCGTATCGCAAAATATCCAACCGGTTCATGTAGGAGCAGCCTGTTAATGAATAAGGACTTGCCAGCTATTACCGGCCCAGAATTGATAAGGCTTTTGCAAGAAAACGGTTGGCAAACAGGAAGAAAAGCTACTCATGGGAGGGCCCTTAAAAAATGGTCTGAAACTGAAAATAGAACACTTGTGACGTTTATACCAGAAAAGCCCCGTTCGTTGCCGCGCGGGACTTTATCAGCCATACTCCGAGAGACAAAACTTGGTAGAGTGGTTTATTAAAATTACTGGAAAAAAAGTAAATAAATCCTGGTACGTGGTTTCCCTTTTCCACATTTTTAAAAGCAATCCATCCTTTTTTAAAACAAATCGCACAGCAACGAAGCCGCTTTGTTGGCCGCCCGCGTCGGCAAAAAGCACGTCGAAAAATCCGATCTCGAGGAAGCGATCGATCGCGTCATCGCCGGTCTCGAAAAGAAAAATCGCGTGTTGAATAAAAAAGAGAAGGAGATTGTTGCTTATCACGAAGCCGGCCATGCCGTCGTCGCCGGCAGCCTGCCGGGCGTCGATCCGGTACACCGCGTCTCGATCATTCCGCGCGGCGTGGCGGCGCTCGGCTACACGCTGCAACTGCCGACGGAAGACCGTTATCTGATGACACGCACCGAGCTGCTCAATCGTTTGAAGGTTTTGCTCGGCGGCCGCGTCGCCGAAGAGATCATCTTCAAAGAAATCTCCACTGGCGCGCAAAACGATCTCGAGCGCACCACGGCCATCGCGCGCAGCATGGTCACCGAATACGGCATGAGCAGCAAGCTCGGCCCGCTCTATTACGCCAAAGAAAAGCGCGGCGTGTTCGTCGGCCTCGATTTCAGCGGCGAGCCGCACAGCGAGCGCGTGGCGAGCGAGATCGACGAGGAAGTGCGGACGATCGTGGAAAACGCCTATAAGGAAGTAACGGGGTTGCTCACCGACAAAAAGCCCAAGCTCGAAACCCTGGCGCAAATGCTGTTGGAAAAAGAAATGGTCGAAGGCGCGGAGCTGGAGGCGCTGCTGAATGGGAAGGTGCCGGAGGTGCCGCCAACCGATGGACCGGCGCAACAACCGGCTTAAGCCGAGGGTGATCATTTCGACCCAATATTTTGAAACATTGGCCGGAACGCCAGAGAGGCAAAACTTTCCACTAATCGACATTTTCTAAATGTCCAATAATAAAAAGTTTGCTCGCAAAAATTTCCACCTATGGCAATAAATGGCTATAGGTGGAAACATCGCTCGACGCGGGCGTTGTCGCTGAATAACTGTTAGCGCTGTGCGAGGTTGGAACAATCAATGGGTTGGGTTTGCATTGGAAATAAGAAGGTGTTAAGAATATGGCCAGAGGACGCGTAAAGTGGTTCAATGAAAATAAGGGGTACGGTTTTATTGAGCAGCCAGAAGGCGACGATGTTTTCGTTCACTTCTCCTCAATTCAAGGGGAGGGTTTCAAAACGCTTCCAGAGGGAGAAGAAGTTGAATTTGAATACGTTAGAGGAGAAAAAGGATTACAAGCCACCAAAGTTGTTAGATTAGGAGCATCTGAATCCGAAAAAGAGCCACCATTGGAGCAAGGAATACCGCAACAAGAATTCGTTGCATTTGCTCTTTTTGGCGATAAGATCAAGTTAGTCTCGTTGACCCCTGATGGAACATATAGATTTATCGATGAAGCACAAAACTTACACAGCATACTATACGTCGCTTCATCAGAAACATTAACATTACAAGCAGCAGTAGACGAGTTGGAGTCACTGATAAATAACCCAAAAACCAAAGAACAAGATCTCCAAGATTTTTTCGAACGGAATCCGGAGTTCATTTTGAATGACGAATATAAGAAAGCGCATCCACACATAGTTTTGTCCAAAAACGATGGCGAATCTTTAATACCAGACTTTGTACTGGAACCAATCGATCAAAATTATCTTTGTGATTTGTTGGATTTGAAGCTTCCATCAGCGCAAATATTTGTTCTGAAAAAGAGTAGAATGCGATTTTCAGCAGCCGTCCATGAAGCTTGCGCTCAACTACGAGAATATAACTTATACTTCGACGAGGAAAAGAATCGAAGGGCTGTTTATGAAAAATATAGCTTATGGGCTTACAAGCCAAGGATGTTCGTGATAATCGGTCGGCGGGGAAATGTAAGTGCTATTGATGTTCGTAAAATGGAAACCGATTTCCCTAATCTTTACTTACGTACATACGACGATATCATTTCAAGGATGAAAGCGAGAATTGATAAAATGAAAATAAGCGGAAAAGCACTTTGATAGCAAAACACAAATTCGTGGCGCTAACAATGCGTGGTGCGGACTGCGGGGCAGAGGTATGATTTTCAAGCTGTGCCAATTGCAACGTCTCGTCTTCGATCAAACTTTATCTCGCCCCCGAACCGCACAACCTGGTGTTATCTCCCCTCAAAATACGGCCCCATTTTTATAGCTGCGTTTCGTCTCACCTCTCCATATACGTATAACCCTCGAACCCGGCGCGATACGTTTCCAAAATATGGCGCGCCTCCTCCAGGGTGCAGTTACCCGCCCGCACGGCCTGCTCGACGCTTTGGCGAAACCGGCTGATCAACTCGTCCTTGCTTTGCTGGACATAGGCGAGCACTTCCGAGACCGAATCGCCATATTCCACGTGTTCGATTTTGTAGGAATGATTCTCGCCATCCAACGCGATTTGTACGACATTATTGTCGCCGAACAGGTTGTGGAGATCGCCTAAAATTTCCTGATAGGCGCCGACCAAAAAGATGCCGATCAAGTAATCTTCGTTTTCCTGCCAGGGGTGCAATCCGATCACGTCCTTAATGTTCCGCAAATCGACAAAACGATCGATGCAGCCGTCGGAATCACAGGTGATGTCGGCTAAAATGCCGGAGCGCGTCGGTTTTTCATTGAGCCGGTGAATCGGCATGATCGGAAAAATTTGATCGATCGCCCAGGTGTCCGGCAGCGATTGAAACAAAGAGAAATTGCAAAAATAAATATCCGCCAGAGATTTTTCCAAACCTTCAAGCTCGTCCGGAACATAACTGCTTTCTTTGGCGAGACGATAAATTTTGTAATTGGCCGCCCAGTAAATCGCTTCGGCATAGGCGCGCCATGGCAAATTGACGTAGCCGAGATTAAACATGTTCAGAAGTTGTTCGCGGGCATGCTGAATGTCGTGATAAACTTCCTGAAAATTCTTGCGGCTCAGGCTTTGATAGGATTCCCATAAATCCTTGACGAGCGGCGGCGTATTGTCTGCGGACGGCGCGGCGGGCTCGCCCGGCTGAAATTCGGTAACCCCGAGCACGTTAAAGAGCAGCACGCTGTGATAAGCCGTGATCGCGCGGCCCGATTCGCTGACGATGATCGGATGCTCGACCTTCGCTTCATCACAGGTCGTCATAATCTGATACACCACGTCATTGGCATATTCCTGCATGGAATAATTTGCCGAGGCCGCGAAATTCGTGCGCGAGCCGTCATAATCGACGGCCAGGCCGCCGCCAACGTCCAAATACTTCAAAGCCGCTCCCATTTGTTTAAGCTCGACGTAGTAGCGCGCCGCCTCGCGCAGAGCGTCCTTCACATTTCGAATGGCCGTGATCTGGCTGCCGAGGTGATAGTGCAGCAATTGCACGCTGCCCAAAAGGTTTTTGCCTTTGAGCCATTCAATCGCTTGCAGCATTTCCACCGGGCCTAAGCCGAATTTGGAGCGATCGCCGCCCGAGGCTTCCCACCGACCGGAGCCTTTCGCCGAGAGCCGCACCCGCAGCCCAATGCTCGGTTCGACGTGCAGCTTTTCCGCCATCTGGGCGATCAATTCCAGCTCATTCAATTTTTCCACGACGAGGATGACGTTTTTACCGACGCGACGCGCCAACAACGCCAGCTCGATATATTCCTCGTCCTTGTAGCCGTTGCAAACGATCAACGCCTCGGGATCTTTCAACGTCGCAACGGTCGTCAACAACTCCGGCTTCGAACCGGCTTCGAGGCCAAAGTGATAAGCCTTGGCGGCGTCAACGATGGTCGCAACCACCTGGCGTTGCTGGTTGACTTTGATCGGATAAACGCCGCGATAAACCGCCTGATAATGGTATTCCTGCATCGCGCTCTGAAAGCTTTCGCACAGATTTTTGATGCGGGTGCGCAAAATATCCGAGAACCGGATCAACAGCGGCAATTGAATGCCGCGCTTTTGGATTTCATCCGCCATAATTTTTAAATCAATGGCGCGGTTCGGATCGCCCGTCGGATAAACTTCAACATGCCCGGCGGCATTGATGGAAAAGAAATTCGCGCCCCATTGATTGACGTTATAAAGCTCGAGAGAATCCTGTATTTTCCAGCCTGACATTTCTGCCTCGCAGTTTTTTTAAAATTCAGCCACAGTTGTTGCCGTTTTAAAACAGTTTAATTTAATTAATTCCGGTCAAAATCACAAGAGCTAAGTTTAGGAGAAAAAACTGTAACTATTCAGCTATCGTTTTTGTAAACGGATTGAGCGGATAAAGCGGATTTATGGATTCTGTTTATCAGAATCGTTATCTGCTCAATCCGCTTTATCCGCTTACCGCTTTTGCTTTTGTGATAGTGTGAGCTAAATAGCTGCCAAAAATGCAACAAAATCGCCTCGACTGCCGGCAGGAAATCTGTGGACATAACAGGCGCTACCAACCGAACGCCGGAATTATCCGGTGTCGAAATTCTTGACTTTCCGTGAAAAATTATTATATTTCATGTCAGTGCGTTTTGGCGCCTGTTTGTCAAATTGTTATAAGGAAAAAATCACCAGCGGCGGCGCTGAGTTATTCTACACTGTTTTTTTCACTTTTTAAATTATGCTTCAACCTCTGCGTCTTGCGCTCGCCCAAATCAATTTGACCGTCGGGGACATTCCCGGCAATGCCGCTCTTTTGATTCACTACCTCGAGCGAGCGCGGGCTGAAAAAGCCAATCTCGTGCTCATGCCCGAGCTGGCTATCACCGGTTATCCGCCCGAAGATCTCGTGCTGCGCCACGATTTCGTCGACGCCAATTTGCGGGCGCTGGAAAAAGTCGCCCAGGCCACCCACGGTTTGATCGCCATTATTGGGTTCGTCGAGCGCGAAGGCACCGATATTTTCAATGCCGCAGCGGTTTGTGTCGATGGCCGCCTGCTCACGACGTACCGCAAAATCTGTTTGCCGAATTACGGCGTCTTCGACGAGAAACGCTATTTTCGCGCCGGCCGCCAGCCGCTGATTTTGCAGCTCGGTGAGCTGCGCCTCGGCCTCAGCATTTGCGAAGACATTTGGGTTGATGGGGTGGTCGAATCCGAGGCGCAAAAGGGCGCCGCCGATTTCGTCGTCAACATCTCTGCTTCGCCGTATGATTGGCAGAAGGGCGATGAGCGCGAGTTGCTGCTGACCAACCGCGCCCGCAACAATCGTGTTTATCTTGCCTACGTCAACACCGTTGGCGGCCAGGATGAGCTGTTGTTTGACGGGCGCAGCTTCATTTTCGACCCCACCGGCCAACCGCTGCTGCGCGGGGAAAAATTCCAAGAGCAATTTCTTATTCACGATATCGAGATCGATACCTCGCTCACCAAAGCTGCGGCGCGCTCCCCTCGCGAAACCGGCGGCACGACGAGCAAAGCTGGTTTGACAACGGCGGAATCTCTGGCTCCACGAGAAGTGTCACTTGAGATGAAAAGGCCGGCCGTTCCCATGCGGAGCAGCGCGCCGAATTTGGCGCCGCACCTCGACGATGCAGAAGAGGTTTTTCGCGCTTTGGTAATCGGCACGCGCGATTACGTGCGCAAGAACGGCTTCGAGAAAGTCGTGATCGGCCTCAGCGGCGGGATCGACTCGGCGCTCGCCGCGGTGATTGCCGTCGAAGCCTTGGGAAGCGAAAACGTCATCGGGGTTTTGATGCCGAGCCGTTTCAATATTTCTGCCAGCACGGAGGATGCGCTGGCGTTGGCTCAAAATCTCGGCATTCAGACTTTTACGATTCCGATCAACGCGCCGGTAACGGCAATGGAAAATTTGCTGGCGCCGAATTTTGCCGGCCGCGAGCCGGACATTACCGAAGAAAATTTGCAGGCTCGTATTAGGGGCATAATTTTGATGGCGCTCTCCAACAAATTCGGCTGGCTGGTGCTCACCACGAGCAACAAGAGCGAATCCGCGGTGGGCTACGCGACGCTTTATGGCGACATGGCGGGCGGCTTTGGCGTGCTCAAGGATGTGCCGAAAACGTTCGTGTATCGCCTGGCGAATTGGATCAACCGCGTTCGTTTTAAAGATCATCCCGCCATTCCCCAGCGCAGCATCGACCGGCCGCCAAGCGCGGAATTGCGGCCAAATCAGACCGACCAGGATTCGCTGCCGCCTTACGAGTTGCTGGATCGGATCATCGAGGCGTATGTGGAAGAAGATCGCAGCGTGGCGGAAATGGTGGAAGCGGGATTGCCGGAAGAAGTGGTTCGGCAAGTCGCCAATATGATCGACCGCGCCGAGTACAAACGCCGGCAAGCCGCGCCGGGTATCAAGATCACCACGCGCAATTTCGGCAATGATCGCCGCATGCCGATTACCAATCGGTTTCAACCGTAACGGATGGAGTATTGGATGGATGGATGGATGAATGAATGGATGGATGGATGAATGAATGGATGGATGGATGAATGAATGGATGGATGGATGAATGAATGGATGGATGGATGAATGAATGGATGGATGGATGAATGAATGGATGGATGGATGAATGAATGGATGGATGAATGAATGGATGGATGGATGAATGAATGGATGGATGGATGAATGAATGGATGGATGGATGAATGAATGGATGGATGGATGAATGGATGGATGAATGAATGGATGAATGGATGGATGAATGGATGGATGGATGGATGGATGAATGGATGGATGGATGAATGGATGGATGAATGGATGGATGAATTATTGGATTAATGCAGCATGGCAGCATAGCAGCCCAACAATCCAATAATCCAATAATCCAACAATCCAATAATCCAATAATCCAACAATCCAACAATCCAATAATCCAATAATCCAACGATCCAATAATCCAACGATCCATCACTCCAACACTCTTATTTTCTGTGTGTGCCATGCCGATCCTGCAGATCACCAAAGATGGCCTTTTGCTCCAAGAGCTTGAAATTCAGGCCGAGTCGGTGACGATTGGCCGTGATCCGGAATGCGAAGTTCGATTGGGCGATTTGACCGTGTCGCGCCGGCATGCGCTGTTGCAGCGGCACGCCGACAATCGTTACTTCATCGAAGATCTGCAAAGCCGGAACGGCATCAGCGTCAATGGCAACGCCGTTACACAACCAACGGCATTGACTGGCGGCGACCAAATACGAGTGGGAATCTATCAATTGACCTTTCTCGATTCCGCCGAAGTAACGCAGCACCGCCAGAGCCATTCTGAGCAAGCCGCGCCGGAGACGCTCCCGGCAACATCGCATCCAACCAAGTTGCAAGCTGTCGAAGAGAGCAATGCCGCAAAACACCGCGGCCACGCGTTGGAAATCGGCGTTTTGGTGAATGAAGATAGCAATGCGATTTTCGCGCTCAAAGACGATCAAATCGTGTTGGGAAATGACGGGCAGGTTGATATTCGCGTGCCGGGCCCGGAGCGCACTCGCGCCACGATCTTGCGCCGCGGCAAATATTTTTATATTTGCAGTGAAACGCCAACGCCGTGCGTTTCCGTCAACGACCGGCCGGTCATGAATTCCCAGCTCGCTTACAACGACCGGATTGAAATTGGCGGGCGAAGGTTTATCTTTCGGGAGATTTAAACGAGCGGTTTGTATCAAGTATTAAACACGCAAGATTAAAAACTCTCAATCACAATTTTTCAAATCAAGGAGGCTCACATGACTCGCCAGAAAGTAAAAGCCAGTCAAGTGCATTCGTTCGTAACTCGATTTCTGAAAGAAAAAAAGCGCCCAGATGGCAAGACTGTGGAAGTTCTGATAACGAAAAATGAATTGACCATTCGCCTGGACCTAAAAAAATCGCAGCAAAAGAAAAACACGGAAACTGCACCGGGCTGGGGTTTGATTCCTTTAGATCGCGAAACAGCTAAATTCATTGCGGAGGATATCGAACTTGAATATGACACTTGAGCAAGTGCCCTCGGAGCGCATGCTATTCATCGATGCTAACATTTTAATATACCACTTTACCCAACAATCGTTATCTTGTTCAAAACTGCTTAAACGCTGTCAAGATTCGGGAGTTAGCGGTTTTACCTCGGTGGTGTGCGTGGCGGAAATGTTGCATCGACTGATGCTCGCAGAAGCCATGCAGAAGGGTTATGTAACGCCCCCCAACGCGCTCAGAAAGTTGAAAGAGAATCCGGGAATTGTTAAAAAGTTGAGTCGATATAAAGTTGAGTCGATATCAGGAGGCGTCTAAACATCTACTCGAAATGAAAATTACCATTCTAGCAGCGACCCCGGAAATTGTACTGCGAAGCAAAACCATTCGCAAGCGCTATGGCCTGTTGACGAATGATTCACTCATCATCACCACGATGAAAATGAATCGGCTAAAATTGCTGGCAAGCAACGATGGGGATTTCGATAATATTCCGGGAGTTCAACGCTTCAAACCATCTGATCTTTAGTTTAGGTCATTGATGAGGCCGCTTACCTGCCACAATATGAGCGTCCGCATGCCAATAATCCGCTCGTGATGATTTTGAGCGAAGTTAGGAACGCGGTCTACAGCAGCAGTTTATCCTTCAACTTCCGCTTCAAAATTTCGCGGGCGCGGAAGATGCGGGCTTTCACCGTGCCGAGAGGGACTTTCGTGATTTCGGCGATTTCTTCGTAGGAAAGCTCGTCGCTGTGGCGCAAGAGAATGACCTTGCGGTATTTCTCCGGCAGCTCTTCAATCGCCCGAGAGATCAAACCGCTCTTCTCGGTGGAGAGCAAGTCGTGATCGGTCGACGAATGCACATCGGGGTACTCGCGCTTCAGCTCGCCTTCTTTGGATTGAATGGGCTTGTCCAAAGAATAGGTGCGCAGCTTTTTCTTGCGCAGATGATCGATGGTATTGTTGATGGCGATTTTGTACAGCCAGGTCGAGAAGGCAAATTCCTCATTGAACGAAGCCAGCGAAGCAAAAGCTTTCATAAACGCTTCTTGCACGAGGTCTTCGGTTTCTTCCTTGCTGCGCACCATCTTGTACAATAAATTAAAAAGCGGCCCATGGTAGCGCTCCATCAGCTCGGCGTAAGCCTTTTGGTCGCCTTGCAGGGCGCGGTCAATCACCGGGGTTTCAGACCTTCTCGCTGGCATATCGTGTCGGCGCAGTAATACGTGTATAGTTTGGAAAAAGATAGGTTAAAATTCGATAACAATCAAGCAAAAATCCTATGATTTGTGGCCTCGGAATCGACCTCATTGAAATCGCCCGCGTCGAAGCGATGCTGGCGCGCTGGCAGCAGCATTTTGTGCAGCGCGTTTTTACGCCGGAAGAGATTGCGCTCTGCGAAAGCCGCGCCAACCGCGCCTCGGCTTTTGCGGCGCGCTTTGCGGCGAAGGAAGCATTTTCCAAAGCGCTCGGCACCGGCGTGGACAAGGATTTTTCCTGGAAAGATTTTGCCGTGGGCCATCAAGACAATGGCAGCCCGCTGCCGGTGCTCAGCTCGCGATTGGCGGCTCGGCTTAAAAACATCAAGGTTCACCTCAGCCTTTCGCATTCCGATCATTATGCCACCGCGGTGGTGATTTTGGAAACAACCGACTAAACATGGAACTGTCCAACGATTTCACCAAACTCCCTCGCGTCGTTACCGCGGAGGAGATGCAAGCCGTCGACAACTACACGATTGAGACGCTCACTATCATTGGCCGCGTGCTGATGGAAAACGCCGGCCGCGCGGTGTTTGCCGCTATTCGCGAGCGGTGGTCGCCTTTGGCGGGGAAACGCGCCGTCGTGCTCTGCGGCAAGGGCAACAACGGCGGCGATGGTTTCGTGGTGGCGCGCTACCTGCACGAGGCCGGCGTTGCTTGTGAAACCTGTTTGGCGGGAGCGACCGGCGATGTGCGCGGCGATGCCGCGGCGAACTACCTCGTTCTGATGCGCCTCGGCCTTACAGTGCGAGAAATTTCGGAAGTGGAGATGCTGCCGGATTTGCGCCAAGCGGATTTCATCGTCGATGCGCTGCTCGGCACCGGCGTGCGCGGGCCGCTGCAAGGACTCATGGCGCAAATTGTGACGCGCATCAACGAGAGCGGCCGGCCAGCGATTGCCATCGATCTGCCCACCGGCATGAATGCCGATACCGGCGAAGTGGCCGGGCCTTGCGTGAAAGCGCAGCTCACCGTCACCATCGGCTGCCGCAAACAAGGCTTGCTCTTCTCTCCCGGCCGCGAGCACGCCGGCGAATTGGTGGTTGCAGATATCGGTTTTCCGAAGGCGGCGTTTCGCCAAGCTGCCGAACAAAATGTCAACTTGGCAACCTTTCTGCTTGCCAGCGAAGTGTTGTCGCGCTGGCTGCCGGTCCGGCCACCCAATGCGTTCAAAAATCGCGTTGGGCAAATTTTAGTGATTGCCGGTTCGACGGGATTTGGCGGCGCGGCGCGCATGACCGCAGTTTCCGCCTTGCGAGCCGGCGCCGGCCTCGTGGTGTTGGCCGCGCCCTCAGCGCTCTTGCCGAGCTTGGAAGCCGCCAGTGCGGAAGTCATCAAATTGCCGCTATTGGAAGAAGACGGCGCTATCAGCGCCGCGGCAGTCGAGCAACTGCAAAGTCGTTTGCAATGGGCGGAAGTGATTGCGCTCGGTCCCGGGCTTGGCACGGCGGAAGGCGCGAAACGAGTGGTCAAACACATTCTCGCAGAATATTCCGGCACCATCGTGCTCGATGCGGATGCGCTGAATGTTATCGCCGGGCAACAGGAGATCATTCGCCGCGCCGCCGGAAAAATTATTCTCACGCCGCATCCGGGCGAGCTGTCGCGCTTGACCGGCGCGAACAAGGCAGCGATTGCCGTTAATCCGGTAGCGATCGCGCGGCAAACCGCAGAAGAATTGGGACAAGTGCTCGTTCTGAAAGGCGCGCCGACGGTCGTCGCTTCACCGACCGGCGAGGTTTTTATCAATTCTACCGGCAACGCCGGTATGGCCACCGGCGGCAGCGGCGATGTGTTGACGGGAATCATCGCGGGATTGGCGGGGCAAAATTTGGATCCGCTCCGCGCCGCTTTGTTGGGCGTGTATGTGCACGGCTTGGCCGGAGACTTGGCGCGCGATCAACTCGGCGAGTGGAGCATGCTCGCCGGGGATATCATGGAACATTTGCATTTGGCGCTGCAACAGTTGGCGAAGCCGCAACAAGAACGGATGTAAGCCTAGTCGGATTATTTTTTATTTGTATAACAGCCATTAAGAGTTTATATTATTCAGGCCTGTCGGAGATAAATGCTTTAATCCAATCGGGAGCTCAATATGCAATACACCGTTTTTATTCAACCGCGCCGCAACGGAGGCTTTATCGCCTCAGTGCCAACGCTGCCAAGCTGCAGGAGTCAAGGGGCAACCGAAGATGAAGCCATCGCCAAGATTGGTGCGGCTATTGCCAGACAACTCAAGCGCACGAAAATCGTTCAAATTGAAGTGGGGCAAAATGGCGTCATATCACACAACCCGTGGGACAAAATCATTGGGATGTTCAAGGATGACCCCATTTTTGACGAAGTTGATCGAGAAATTCAACGGCAAATTGAGCGGCAGCGCAAACCTCCCAGGAAAAGATCGCGCAGACGATGATGGATACAAAACTTCGGATTCTTGACACGGATATTTTGAGTTTGATCCAACGGCAGAATGAAATAGTTGCAAACCGATTGCAATCGCTGCCGCCAACCCAAGCGGCAATTGCCATCGTCACGGTTGAAGAACAAATGCGTGGATGGGTTGCTCGAATTAAGCGTGAGAAAAAGCTTGAAAACTTGATTTCCCTCTACGCCAGATTTCAAGCCGTTGTTCTATCCTACAGCCAAATGCCTGTTTTGCCATTCGACGATAAAGCAGTATATCATTTTCAAAAACTCCGTTATCTTCAAACCCGCCTGGGCTTGCGTGATCTTCGCATTGCGGCGATTGCTTTAGCTTGCGACGGCGTTCTCGTTACGGCCAACGTTCGTCACTTCCGCCAAATTTCCGGATTGACGATTGAGGACTGGACAGTGGCTTGATCTAACTTGCTCGCTCTGACATATTTTGAATCTCCAACGAACTTTCTCCCCGGCGTGAACGGATTGAAGCACTAAACAGCCAATTCAAAAAAATACTTGACTTTTTGCTTTAAAATGTTATAATATTGAAATAAGTGAAAGCCGCCTTTGGTTACGTTTTTTGATTTTCGTTAATTTTATTCTCACCTATGCCTTCGACGATCATGAGAGAAAGGTCTGCCATAAAAGGGTGGTGGAATTTTTTTACCCCGCCATCGCTAACCGTCGAGTGCACCTCACATCTCGCTAATCCAATTTTTAAACCTACCAAAAAAGAGGAGGAACTATGAAAAGAATCACGTCTTGCTTTTCTCTAATTCTCGTTGCCTGCGTGCTATACGCCGCGAGCATCGGCGCCCAAGAGTTGGTGGTGGCCGGCACAATCGCCTCGAAAGAAACCGGCGAAGCGCTGCCGGGCGCCAACATCCTGGTCGTAGGGACGCAATTGGGAACCTCGTCGGATGCCAATGGCAAATTTCGGCTCAATCTTAAAGGCCTGAGCCGGGCTAAGCTGATCGTCAGCTTTATCGGATATAAGACCGATGAAGTCGAAGTGGCGGCGAGCACGCAAGATTTGGGGATCATTTTGGAAGAAGATGTTTTAAGATTGTCGGGCGTGGTGGTGACCGGTTTGGCGACTTCGGTTGCCAAAAGAAACCTTGCTAATGCGGTAGCGACAGTTTCGGCGGATGAATTGGTGCTGGCGCCGGCTCAAACCGTGGAGCGGGCCTTGACGGCCAAATTCGCCGGCATCAACGTCAGCCAAAACTCTGGCGCCCCCGGCGGTGGCATTTTCGTCGATCTTCGCGGTGTTTCAACGATTGAGGGCAATGCCGAACCCCTTTATGTTATTGATGGCGTTATTGTCAATAACGCCGCAACCCAGTCCGGTATCGATATAATAACGTCAGCTCCTGGTGTCGGCAATCCCAGTCCGCAAGGAATCCCGGTCAACCGTATCGCCGACCTCAATCCCAACGACATCGAGTCCGTTGAAGTGCTCAAAGGCGCCAGCGCCGCTGCGGTTTATGGCGCCAAGGCCTCCAATGGCGTGATTATCATTACCACCAAACAAGGCGTTCCGGGAAGAACCAAGATCGACGTCACCCAACAGATCGGGTTCAACACCATTCTCAGAAAGATGGGCACCAACCGCTTTACGGCGGCAGCCGCTCTAGCGGTGAATGGCCAACGTGGACTTGATCTGTTCAATCAAAGCGGCGGCCGCTTCATCGATCAAGAAGAGGTTCTGTACGGCGAGGAGGGATTGATCGCTGAAAGCAGCGTGAATCTTCGCGGCGGAACGGAGCGAACCCAATTCTACGCTTCCGGCCTGTTCCACGATGAAGACGGCATCGTCAAGAATACCGGCTATAAAAAATACGCCGGCCGCGTCAACGTGAACCACAAAATCAGCGAGCGGCTGCGCCTTGACGCTTATGCCAATTTCATTCGCTCCGAGTCTGATCGCGGCGTTACCGGCAATGAAAACTGCGGCGGTTGCACCTACGGTGGGGCGCTTTCCGTTACCCCGAGCTTTCTGGATTTGAGCCCAAGGAACGGCGTTTTTCCTGACCATCCGTTTGCCAGCTCCAACCCACTCCATACCGCGGAGCTGCTGGTGAACAACGAGCTGGTGAACCGCACCGTCACCTCTTTCCGGCTCAATTATGATATCGCGCGAAGCCAAAGGCAGAGCCTGGCGTTTATCGCGCAAGCCGGCGCGGATTTTTACGCGCAAGAAAACAAGGTGATCTCTCCACCGGAGCTGCAATTTGAGCGCGTCAGCGGTCGACTCGGTACCTCAATGGCCGGGGAAACGGAAAGCACGAACTCAAACTTATATCTCAACCTGGTTCATGACTATGCCGCCTCCTCGGGCATTACTTTGAGAACCTCGGGTGGGGCGCAATTTGAGAATCAGAATCTGAACAACGTCTTGAGCGTGGCGCGAGGCCTGATCTCGACCCAACAGAATGTCGATCAGGCGGCCAGCATCAATGCCTTTCAGGAAAGGGCGATTCAAAGAGAGCGCGGTTTCTTCGTCCAGGAAGAGGTCAATCTGAAAGACAAGATCTTTTTAACGGCCGGGGTGCGCGGCGATGCCAGCAGCGCCAATGGCGACGTTGACAAATACTTTTTGTATCCGAAAGCTTCGGCCTCCCTCCGGCTGTCGCAATACGCTTTTTGGCAGGGTCTGTCTTCACTTGCGGAGGAGTTCAAGCTGCGTGTGGCTTATGGGGAAACCGGCAATCTGGCGCCGCCAAATTCGAAGTACATCTCTTTTGTGCTCGCCAACATCGGCGGCAGCGCCGGATCGATACGCGCCACCCGACGCGGAAATCCGAATATCGAGCCGGAGCGAACCAAAGAGCTGGAGTTTGGTTTCGATGCCACCTTGTTCAGCGGCAGGGCGAATCTGGAATTTACTTATTATCGGCAAAACATCAGCGAATTGCTGTTGATTTCCGCTCTGCCTCCTTCCAGCGGGTTCGTAGATGAGTTCATCAATGGCGGCAAAATGCGGACGACTGGCTTTGAAGTGTCCCTGGGATTGAACCCGATACGGCGGAAGAATCTTAGCTGGACCTCCCGCGTCAACTTTTACACCACCAATTCCGAGATCACGGAATTGAAGAACACTTCCACGGGAGAGAAGGTGGCGCCATTTAACAAGCAAGGATATGGCGCTGCTATAGGCCGGTATCGCATTCAGGAAGGTTTGTCGCCAACCACGATTATCGGCGCGGAAACGGATGCCAAGGGCAATCGGATTCCGCTCGGCGACGAGATCCCTGATTTCCAGATGTCCTTTAACAACAACCTGAACCTCGGCAGTTTCGAGCTCAGCTTTCTCTGGGACTGGAAGCGGGGCGGCGAGGTGATCAATCTCGCCAAATTGCTGACCGACTTGGGCGGAACCACGCCGGATTATGCCAGCGGCGGACCGGCAGCGCGCTTAGGCGCCCTCGGAGTCAAGACCGCGCAATATGTCGAAGATGGCACCTATTTGAAATTAAGGGAAGCGAGCCTGTCATACTCGTTCGGCAAATCCGCCGTGAACAAGTTGTCCGCCGGCCAACTATCCTATTTGCGAATCGGCGTTGCCGGCCGCAATCTGCTGATGTCCACAGACTACGACGGCTATGATCCCGAAGTCAGCACGGTTGGAAATGTCGCTATTGGCCGCTCCGTGGATGTTTTGTCATTTCCGTCTGCACGGAGTTTTTACTTTAACCTGGCGTTTGGGCTATAAAGAAAAGGAGGCAGGAAATGCTATTCGTTCATCATTTTGCCAAGAGAACTTTTGCCAAGAGATTGCTACCTCTTTTGCCGCTCTCATTACTCTTCTGGTTGATGAGTTGCGAGACGTTGGACTTCCCGAATCCCAATTCCCCCATCGTCGAAGACATCGCGGTTCAGACGCTGGTCACCGGTGCAGAAGCCGGGATGAGAATTGAGTTGGCTTTCTATTTGCGCGTCGTGGCCATTCTGGGCCGCGATGGTTATTTCTTTGAGCAGGCCGACCCGAGATGGGCGAATGAATTGCTCCCCCCCGACAGGGTAGACGCTGACGGCCCGTTTGTGACTCGGAGTTGGAACGCCAGATACCGGGCTATCGCCAACTGCGCCACTCTGCTCGACAAGGCGAGCGCTTTATCGGGAGCCGAAAAAGCCGGCGTCGAAGGCTTTGCCAAGACGATCATGGCCTATCAGTTGTTGTTGAACTTGAATAATCTTGACGACAACGGCATCAAGTTCGATTTTAGCGGCAATCGCGCGGCGCCATTTGTCGGAAAAGCCGAGTCGTTCACTCGTATCGACGCTCTCCTCGACGAGGCGAATAACCAACTTGCTGCTGCCGGAAATGCGTTTTCTTTTACTTTATCGAGCGGATTTGCGGGCTTCAATACGCCGGCGGGATTTAGAAAATTCAATCGCGCGCTCAGAGCCAGAACCGCGATCTACCAAAAGAAGTATAACGACGCCCTGACGGCTCTAAGCGCTTCCTTCCTGGATGTTGGCGCCCCTCTCGATCTCGGCGTTTATCACGCCTATGGCACCGGTTTGGCGGATGAATTAAACCCGATTTTCGAGGTTCCTACGGCTGAGGTGATAAGGCTTTATGCCCACCCCTCCTTTCAAACCGATGCCGAGCCCGGCGATCGGCGGTTTTCCTCCAAGGTCAGAGTTCGTCTGCAGCCGGCCGCGTATCTTGGGTTAACCAGCAATCTGGGGGTGACGGTCGCGAAAAGCTTAACCGATCCTTTTCCGATCATCAGAAACGAAGAGCTGATCTTGATCCGCGCGGAGGCGAATATTGGCTTGGGAAATCTGGCGGCGGCGCAAGCAGACCTCGACGTTATTCGCGCCGCGGCGGGATTAGGCCCGGTTACTCTCACCGCCGCCAATGCGATTGATCAGGTATTGAAGGAGCGGCGTTATTCACTCTTTATGGAAGGGCATCGCTGGATAGATCTGCGGCGTTACGATCGGCTGAAGCTGCCGTTTGCGCCCATCGATCGCTCAGGCGATGGTTTTAACAGCAAAATACCAAGGCCGACAAACGAAGGGTGAGTGAAAAGTGAAGTCGGACTCATGCTCGGCAATTCTTCCAGCCTTTGCAAAATCCTCCGCACCAGTCCGCATGCTTTGTTCACCCGTGTACGAAAAGAGCGTCTTTCACCAGATTGGCTCATCGTATACGGGTGAATTTTTTTGATAAACTCGACGAGACGGCAACTTGCTATGCAGTCGCGAGCAATTGGAGACTCCATGATGACGCTGCCACAAAGTATTCCCGAACAAAGACAGCGTACAGCAATCTCCCGGCGGGCGTTTCTCAAAGCCGCTGCGGCCTTTCCCATTTTTAATGCCATGGTTGCTGTTCCCACCAAAAAAACCCACGTGATTGTCGTCGGGGCGGGCGCGTTCGGCGGCTGGACGGCGCTGCATTTATTGCGGCGAGGCGCGCGCGTTACGCTTTTAGATGCCTGGGGGCCAGGAAATTCACGAGCGAGTTCCGGCGGCGAGACTCGCGTCATTCGAGCCACCTATGGCCCGAATCGCCTCTATGTCCAAATGGTTGCGCGTTCCATTCAGCTTTGGCGGGAGAATGAAGCACGCTGGAACCGCAAACTTTACCGGCAGACCGGTGTGCTCTGGATGGCAGGAGAAGATGACCAATACGAGAAAGCTTCGATGCCGCTCTTGCGCGAAGCCCGCCTCGCCGTCGAGGAACTAACCTCAGCAGAAGCGGAGAAACGCTACCCGCAGATCAATTTTGAAGGCGTGAAGTGGGTCATCTACGAAAAAGAGGCGGGATACCTGTTGGCTCGTCGCGCCTGTGAAGCTGTGCTCGATGGTTTCCTTAAAGAAGGCGGTGAGTATCGGCAATTGTCGGCAACCCCTGATGTGATCAAGGAAGGCGAAATGCAGGGATTAACGCTCTCAGACCGCTCAAGACTTGCCGCCGACCAGTACGTTTTCGCCTGCGGGCCCTGGCTCGGACAGCTCTTTCCCGAAATTATTGGGGAACGGGTGAAACCATCCCGCCAAGAGGTTTTTTTCTTTGGGACACCAGCCGGTGATCCTCGCTTTCTCGAAGAGCAAATGCCGGTCTGGATCGACAACGGGCAGCGGCTGTTTTACGGCATTCCTGGGAACGAGCAGCGTGGGTTCAAGATTGCGGACGACACGCGTGGCGTGCCGTTTGACCCGACTTCCGGCAATAGGATGCCCACACTCGAGGGGCTCAAAGCGGTGCATGATTATTTGGAGTTCCGGTTTCCAGCGCTCAAGGGAGCTCCGTTGGTCGAGGCAAGGGTATGTCAATATGAGAACACCCCTGATGGCCGCTTCATCATAGACCGACATCCGGACGCCAAAAATATATGGCTGGTAGGTGGAGGGTCCGGGCATGGCTTCAAGCACGGCCCTGCTGTTGGGGAACATGTAGCAGACTTGGTGCTTGGGAAAAGAACCGTGGATCATTTCTTTGCCCTGTCCAGGCTTTCAAGATAGTCTGAAGGGGTTTGGTTCTTTTCGGGCCTTCGAGAAAACCCGACGAAACAGAAAGGCCTTATGGAGATTGAACTCACGTGATTGAAAATCTTTTTAATTATAAAGCCAAGGACAACCATGCCATTCGGCTGCCAATCCGAAGTGGGAAAAATCAAATGCCTCTTATTGAAACATCCCAAGGCAGCCTTCGTCAACTTGGAAAATATTCCTTTTGGAAAAATAATCTGTTTGCATTTTTGCAATACATTTTATAGCTTAATTTTAGGCCATTACAAGTGAAGTCTTTGCAAAAAAAGCAAAAAAAATTCCCGCCGAGAAACGCCGAAGATACCGAGATTCACCGAAAAAAGTTTTTTCGGCGACACTCGGTGGTTTCGGCGAAGTTCGGCGGATAAACTTTATCCTGTTTGGTTGCGGCTCGTCCGCGTTGGGTTTTAGCCCTACAACTGTACGAATTTATGCCGACTCCTCCGCTTCAGGAAGATGGACTTTTGCCGCCGGGTTTGTATTCGGCGGAGATGAGCGAAATCGAAGAACGCTTCGGCAAAAGCACGCCACGACGGAAGATGTTGTTTGAGCGTTTGAGAATGTTTGTCGAATTAGCTCAACATTGCGGCGCGTTACGGATGTTTGTCAACGGCAGTTTTGTGACCGCCAAGCCGGAGCCGGACGATGTTGATGTGGTGATTTGGATGAGTGAAAAATATTACAAGCTTCTCGAATGCGCCGACGAAGAAGCGATTCGTTTGGAAGAAATGTTTAAAACGCGCAAACCCAAGGAACCATTTTTGGTAGATACCGAACGAGAATGGAACGGTTGGATTGAATTCTTTTCACGTCTTCGGGAACATTTGATTAAACGCAAAGGCCTTGTGGAGGTAAATTTAATATGATTGAAACTCAAGAAGGGCTCTTGGTTTCCCAAGAGCAGCTTGCGAAATTGCGCGCCTGGGAAGAAGAGATTGTCAATGACCTTAATCAGCAGCCTCGTATTAAGGAGTCAAAACTGGCTGGCATTCGTAGCATGATTGCGCAAATTGAGCGGGAAATTCGCCTCTACAATCTTGCGCGGTTCCGTGAAACATTGCAAGAACTGCAACTTCGTTCGCGGACAACACCACCGGAAAAACTTCCCGAGCTTTTTGCACAAACGCTCGGCGCCATGGAAGAATTTACTGTGTCGCTGCAGCCGATTGTTTAAGTTGCAAGCAATTGAAGAAAGAGATGATCGAAACTCAAGAACAACTTCTTTTTTTACAAGATCGGTTGGAGAAATTAAAATCTTGGGAAAAAAGAGCAGTCGATGACCTGGCGTTGGACCCTCGCCTTAAGGAATCGAAGCTGGCTGGCATTCGCAGCATGATGGCGCAAATCGAGCAGCAAATACGGGCTTACAATATGTCTCGTCTGCAAAATACACTTGCTGAATTAGAAGAGAAGGCGCAACAGACCAGCATTGAACAGATGCCGGCGCTGCTTTCTCAAACGATCCGTGCCATACGGGAATTATGTAAAACGATGCAGCCAATTGTCTAAAAAATTAGAATAAAAATGCCATTCGGCTGCCAATCCGAAGTGGGGAAAATCAAACACCTCTTATTGAAACATCCCAAGGAAGCCTTCATCAGCGAAGCGCACATTCGGCGCCAGTGGGAAGCTCTCAATTATTTGGCCGCGCCAGATTTTGAGAAAGCGCTGCAAGAGTACGAGCAGTTCGTGAATTTGCTGCGGCAGCACATTCCGGAAATTGCCTTTTTGCCCCTAAACGATCACACCGGACTCGATTCCATTTACGTCCACGATCCCGTGCTCATTACCAACAAAGGCGCTATCTTGTGCAACATGAGCAAAGCGCAGCGCCGCGGCGAGCCAACAGCTATCGGCGATTTCCTGCGCGAGTTAGGCGTTCCGATTCTCGGCGCCATCACCGGTGAGGGAAGATTGGAAGGCGGCGATGTGGTTTGGATCGACGAGCGCACGCTCGCCGTCGGTCGCGGCTATCGCACCAACGACGAAGGCATTCGGCAGTTGAAAGAACTCACCGCGGGTTTAGTGGATGAAATTGTTGTCGTGCCGCTGCCGCATTGGCAAGGCCCCAATGACGTTCTGCACTTGATGTCGCTCATCAGCCCCATCGATCACGACCTGGCTTTGGTTTATTCAAAATTGTTGCCCGTACCGTTCCGCGAGTGGCTGCTGGCGCGTGGCATCAAACTGCTCGAAGCGCCGGAGGCCGAATATGACAGCATGGGTTGCAACGTGCTCGCGGTGGCGCCGCGAAAGTGCATCATGCTCGCCGGCAATCCGCGCACTAAAGCCATGCTCATTCAGGAAGGCGTTGAAGTTTGGGAGTACGTTGGCGAAGAAATCTCCCGCAAAGGCGCCGGCGGGCCGACGTGTTTGACACGGCCGATTTGGCGGGATTTGCTAAGTGATACTGAAGAAGATTTCCCGCGCTCTAATCATGCCATAACAACGAATGAATACGGCGGTCAGATTCATAGTACTCGATATGGTTCTGAGTGACATGAATCACTTTCCCCATCCGTGAGGCTTTCGTTTTGAATTCCGGCAGGCGAAATAGACGGCGCAAAAGCTTGGAAATCTCTTCAACCTGATCTTGGTTTAGCGCTACTGTAATGATACAAAAATCGCTATAACAGCGCTTGGTTGGCAAGACTGATCGCTTCCTTAACTGCTTCAGGCGTAAGCCGGCTAAGAGAATAAGCTTGAACAACTTGCTCAATAGTTTTACCTGATGCAAGGAGAGCAAGAATAAAGCTCACTTCCAAGCGCGTGTATTTAAAGGTCGGGCGCCCGCCGCAAACCCCAGGTGCGGCAACGATGTATCTGCCTAGCGGATAGTATTCATATATTTCACCTCCATACATTTCCCGCTCCAATTTCTTCTGAGAAGATTTGCGTTTGTTGGCGCTCAATTTGACCGTCTTCATTTGATTAACTCCTCGTATTTTTTATTATAATACAGTTTTTTTGCGAAAAAAGCAAGCCCTAATCCGATTCTGTTTATTCACTAAATTCTGCATTTGATGTCGCTCATTAGTCCTATCAAAAACCTTTGCCAGGTTTTAAAAAATTGCTATATTATCCCAACTCAAAGCAATTACAACCTGATAAAAGCTTCCTCTATGAAATCCTTAGACGTCATCTTCAAGCCCCAATCCGTTGCCGTCGTTGGCGCATCGACGCGAGCCGGCTCGCTCGGCCGCAATTTGTTTGATAAAATGCTGGCGGCAGATTTCAACGGGCCAATTTATCCCGTGCATCCCACCGCAAAATACGTCCACTCGGTCAAAGCTTATCCGAGTATTTTGGAAGTGCCGGGGCCGGTCGATCTCGCGGTGATCGTCGTGCCGCGCGAGCAGGTTTTGCAAACCGCGCAGCAATGCGCGCAAAAAGGCGTAAAAGGCCTGATCGTCATCACCGCCGGTTTCAAAGAGACCGGCAGTGAAGGGGCGGCGAGAGAGAAAGCGCTGTTGGAAATCGTCACTGCCCACAACATGCGCATGGTCGGCCCGAATTGCATGGGCGTGATTTGCACCGATCCCGACGTTCGGCTCGACGCGACGTTTGCCGGCGCCTATCCGCCAACCGGAAAAATTGCCTTTGCCTCGCAAAGCGGCGCGCTCGGCGTGACCATTCTCGATTACGCCGGCAGCCTCAATCTCGGCGTCTCCATGTTCGTCTCGTTGGGCAACAAAGCCGACATCTCCGGCAATGATTTGCTGGAATATTGGCGGGACGATCCCTCGGTCAATGTCATTCTTATGTATTTGGAAAGTTTCGGCAATCCGCGCAAGTTCGTGCAGCTCGCGCGCGAGGTGTCACACCGCAAGCCGATCGTGATGGTTAAGTCCGGCCGTACCGCCGGCGGCGCCCGCGCCGTCAGCTCGCACACCGGCGCCATCGCCGGCGCCGACCTGGCTTTCGATGCGCTGTTTGCGCAAAGCGGCGTGTTGCGTGCGAATACGATTGAGGAGATGTTTGATTTCGCGATGGGCTTGGCCAACCAACCTTTGCCCAAAGGCGATCGCGTCGCCATCGTCACCAATGCCGGCGGCCCGGCAATTATGGCGACGGATGCGTGTGAAAGTTTGGGATTGCGCCTCGCGTCGCTGGCGCCAACCACGCAGCAGCGGTTGCGCGAGCGTTTGCTGCCGGAGGCGAGCGTGGCAAATCCGGTCGATCTTTTGCCGGCGGCAAACGAAGATGATTACCAATTCACGCTCGAACAGATTTTGCAAGACGACGGCGTGGATGCGATCATCGTCATCTCCGTGCCGCCGATCAGCGCCGACGCCATCAAAGTGGCGCGCCGGATTTCGGCGGTGGCGGAAAAATCAAATAAAACCGTGCTCGGCTGTTTCATGGGCGTGAAGGGACTGGCCGCTGCTGCCGCCGAATTACAGAAACAAGCGGTGCCGGCGTTCTCGTTTCCAGAATCCGCGGCGCGAGCTTTGGCCGCAATGGTGCGATATGCACAATGGCGCGCGCGCAAAATAAGTGCGCTCTCTGATTTTGCCGTGGATCGCGACGCCGTCACGAAAATTATTGCTGCCGCCAAACAAGCCGGACGGCAACCGCTTACGGATTGGGAAGCTTTCCAAATTTTAAGTGCTTATGGCATTCCGATTGTCGGCAGCAAATTTTGCCGCCATCTCGACGAAGTGCTCGAGGCCTCGCATGTGTTCGGCTATCCGGTGGTGCTAAAGGTCTCCTCTCCGGAAGTGATTCACAAATCGGATATCGGCGGGGTGCAATTGGATTTGCGCAACGACGCGGATTTGGGAATGGCGTTTCACAAGTTGACGCTGCGTTTGCAAGCGGCCGGCATTCCGGCGGAACAGGTGCAGTTTCTCGTGCAGAAAATGGTCGAAGGCGGCCGCGAGGTTTTGCTCGGCATCAATCAGGCGCCGGCCTTTGGCTCGATTGTCGCGTTCGGCCTCGGTGGCATTTATGTCGAAGCGCTGAAAGACATTGCCCTGCGCGTGACGCCATTGACGACCGAAGATGCGCCAGATATGGTGCAATCCATTCGCGGCCTGGCGATTTTGCAAGGCGTGCGCGGCGAAAAACCGGTGGCGTTCGGCAAGCTGTACGAAACGATTTTGCGCCTTTCACAGCTCGCGCAGGATTTTCCCGAGATCGTCGAAATGGACATCAACCCGTTTTTGCTCTTTGAGCAGGCGGAGAAGTGCGCGGCGGCGGATGTGAGGATACGCATTGGCGAGTAGACTTCACCGTACGAGCAACGCAAAAAACAGCAAGCCGAGAAGGAATTGGACGCGTTGACGTTTTTTGAAACTCAACCTCACTCCCGGCTCCACCTCGGCACCCTCCCCGGCGTCCACGGCGCGTTGATTTGTTCCAATTTCGCTTCGAGCTTGGCGAGATCGACTTCGACCAGCACGCGTAGATTTTCCAACACAGCAGAAAATTCATCAGCGGCGATTTGATAGCCGTCTTGAAACGTTTGTGTCGCCACCGAAGTCGAAGTCCAATGCCCGCCGACAATATCTTGCACGCGGTCGATGATCGCGGGCGGCGTCGGCTCGTTGTATCGTTGAATCAAACGATCGCCGGAGAGTTTGGTTTGCAAATCCTTCAATCGCGTTTCAAGCGCGCGGACCTCCGCCATCAACGCCGGATCGGCTTCGGGGGTATTTTGCAGCGCCTTCTCAATGTATTCGAAGCGTTTCTGCGTTTCCGAAGCAGCTTGCCCGGCGCCCAGCACCGCGCGCTGCAATCGCGCCGTCTGGCGTTGAAACGCCAGCAAGCTGGCGCGATTTTCTGCCGGCAAAGAAGCAATTCCCAACGGCACGGCTTCAAACGTCTGCGGCGAGCCAAGTTGAATCTCGACGCCATCAACACGTTTGGATAACGCCACGGTGTAATTTCCCGGCACGACCATCGGGCCCATCGGCGGGTCGACGAACGGATTGTCCGGCGGCGGTTCGAGGTTCGTTGGATTCGACGGCGGAAAACGCAAATCCCACACGACGCGCTGCACGCCCGCGGAGGTGCCGCCATTCAAACGCCGCACGACATTGCCCTCCGCATCTTTGATGGTGAGCACGATCGCCGGTTTCTCCTCGCGCTCTTCGGCGCGCAGATCATCCCATTTCGGATACGGCGGCACGCCGCCCTGCTCTTCGATTTTCTTCTCATTCTCTGTGCGCTTTTGCCGGCGCGATTTCATTTCGTCTTTCAGATAAAATGTAAACACCGCGCCAAACGGCGGATTCGGCGCCGTGAAATACGAATCGCCCTGAAAGGCTTTGCCGCGCAAGCCGAGTGGCGCGCTTTCCATGTACATCCACGTTTTCTTCATCGGAAAGAGATTGGCCTCCGCGTCCAACAACGCCGGCGTAATTTGCCGGAGCGGCGAATAATCATCGAGAATATAAAAGCCGCGGCCAAATGTGGCGATCGCCAAATCATTCTCGCGTTTTTGAATCGCCAAATCGCGCACCGCAATAATCGGCATGCCGCCTTTGAGCTGCACCCATTTCTTGCCGCCGTCGCTGGTAAAAAAAACGCCGAACTCGGTGCCGGCAAATAAAAGCTCGGACTTCACATGATCCTCGACCAACGCATAAACCGAGCCCCGCTCCGGCAAATTGCCGGCAATCGACTCCCACGTTTTGCCGCGATCTTTGCTCCTCAATACATACGGCTTGTAATCGCCGTTCTTGTGATTCTCGAACGCAGCATAAACCGTGTTCGCCTCGTGCGACGAAGCTTCGAGACGGCTCACGTACGTCATCTCCGGCACGCCGGGAAATTTATCATACTTTTGCCAGGTCGCGCCGCCGTCGCTGGTGACTTGAATCAGCCCGTCGTCGGTGCCGGCATAAATCAAGCCCTCTTGCAACGGCGACTCGCTGAGCGAAATGATATTGCCAAAAAACGAGGTTGACGCATTTTTCGCCACGGCATCGATGCGCTGAATTTTCCCCATCACTTTGAGCTGGTTGCGGTCGAGCCGGCGCGTGAGATCGGGACTGATCGCGCGCCACGTGTTGCCGCGATCATCGCTGCGGAAAATTTTGTTCGCCGCAAAATACAAACGCGGGTGCGAGTGCGGGCTGATGATCAACGCCGAGTCCCAGTTCCAGCGCAGCGCTTCTTCGCCCTTGCCGGGCTGCGGCTGAATGAGAATACGCTCGCCGCTCTTCTTGTCGAAGCGCACCAACACGCCGTATTGAAGCTGCGAATAAACGATATTCGGATCCTCGGGATCGACCTGCGTTTTGAAGCCGTCACCGCCGAGAGTGACGAACCAATCGGCGTTGGTAATGCCGTGCATCGTGATCGTGCGCGACGGCCCGCCGAGCGAAAAATTGTCCTGCGTGCCGCCGTAAACATTATAAAATGGAAAAGCATTATCGACACTGACGCGATAAAACTGCGTCACCGGCAGATTCGCCTTGAAGCGCCAGGTGGCGCCGCGATCGAAACTTTCGTAGACGCCGCCGTCACAACCGGCCAAAAGATAGTCGGTGTCATTCGGATCGATCCACAAAGCGTGATTGTCAACGTGTTTGTATCTCTCGCCGACCTGCCGAAACGTTTTGCCGCCGTCTTCGGTGACCATCATCCACGTGTCCAGCGAATAAACGCGGCCAACTTCTTGAGGATCACCAACGATTTCCTGATAATATTGCGGGCTGCCGCTCAAGTAGCGGCTGCGCTTTTCCCAATTTTCGCCAATATCTACAGAGCGAAAGAAACCGCTCGAGTCGTTTGCGGCCTCGATGATGGCGTACACGAAATTGGGATTCGCCGGCGAGATGGCCAAACCGATGCGGCCAAGCTCTTCGCTCGGCAATCCGTTTTTGATCTGCCGCCACGTTGCGCCGGCATCGGTGGATTTGTAAATGCCGGATTCGGGGCCGCCATCGACGAGTGTCCACACATGACGACGACGCTGATACGAAGCAGCGATGAGCACATCGGGATTGCGCGGATCGTAGACGAGATCGGTGACACCGGTTTTGTCGCTGACGTGCAGAATGCGATTCCACGTTTGGCCGCCGTCGGTGGTTTTGTATAGCCCGCGGTCGCCGCCGTCGTTCCACAACGGCCCTTGCGCGGCAACGTACACGACGTTCGAATTACGCGGATCGATGACGATTTTGCCGATGTGCTCGGAATTTTTGAGGCCGACGTTCTTCCACGTCTTGCCGCCATCGAGCGATTTGTAAACGCCGTCGCCGTAAGAAACGCTGCGCTGGCTATTGTTCTCGCCAGTACCCACCCAAACGACGAGTGGATTGTTGGTATCGATCGTCACGCAACCGATGGAATACGAGCCTTGCTGATCGAACACCGGCTGCCACGTCGTGCCGGAGTTTACTGTTTTCCAAACACCTCCCGAAGCCACTGCCACAAAATAGATGCCGCGATTTTGCGGATGCACGGCGATGTCGCCGATGCGGCCCGAAGTGAAAGCCGGCCCAATACCGCGCAGCTTGAGGCCGTTAAAAGTTTTTGACGAGAACGGGCCTTCGTCTTTGGCTTCGGCTGGTGTAGTGGATTTTGTTGTTTTGGGTTGTTGGGCAAAAGTGTGGGATAGCGTGATGATAAAAATGCTGAGAACAAATTTGATTGTTTTCATGATGAGACCTTCCTCCGAGAAATTAAACAACTTTTAAAAAGAATTCCCAACGGATAGATGAACCCAACTGGTAACGCTTTTAAACCGTTGAGCTAATTTATCTGTTGGCAGCATGATTAAATATTCCGTACCTCAGATAGAGCTGTCATTCTGTAGGAATCTTTTTGCAAACTAAAAAATGTGCCATATTGAAAAAAGATTCTTCCAGAATGACATTTTTCTAAGTTTGTTTAAGCCGCCTATCATCAGTTACCTTTCAACAACCCTTCCCGTATTTTCAACTGCATCGGCGTGGGATTTTGCATAAAACTGAGTTTGTAATTGACCTCCTCCCGCGCTTCCAGCGTGACATCAAACCTCAAACTTTCCTCGCCGCGCGCCACTTTCATTCGCAAAGTATCTCCCGGCGTCTTCGCTGCAACGATGGCGTCGAGATCGCGCTGGTTTTTAATCGGCGTGCCATTGACTTCTTTCAGCAAATCGCGGCGCTGCAAACCGGCTTGCGCCGCCGGGCCATCATCGAGCCTGAACACCGAATTTTGCGGCCCGAAAAGACGCACGTTGCCGAGGGTGGCCAAACGCTTTTGCTCTACTCTCGTCTCAATGCCCGCCCAAGCGAGATACTCTTGAGATGGAAGCTCTTCGACACCGGCGACGTATTTCGTGAAGAAATCACGAAGATCTTTGCCGGTAATTTGGCTGGCAATTTTCGGCAATTCATCTTCCTCGAACCCTTTGCCGAGCTTGGCATAATTTTGATTGAGATGGCGAAACATATCGTCGAGACTTTTTTTGTTGCCGGCCTCGTGGCGGAGGCGCAAATCGAGCAGCAAGCCGAGCAGTTGGCCTTTGTTGTAATAATTCACGCCGCTGCTGCCGTAACCCCGATCCCAGATTTCCCAGCTCGCTTGCTCGACACTGGTTTTGAGGCGATCCGGATTGCTTTGCAGCACGCGGATTTGCCGCGCATGCCTATCGAGAAACTGTTCGGGTGTGACGAGTCCGGTGCGGACTTGAGTAAGATCGGCATAATACGACGTAACGCCTTCGCTGAACCACAAAGCTTTCGTGCGAACCGGCTGGCTGTAATCAAACGGACCAAGCACTTTCGGCCGGATGCGCTTCACGTTCCAGAGATGAAAAAACTCGTGCGCCGTCACGCTCGCGCCGGCCATCACGCTTTCTTTCAACATCGGCGCCGAGAGCGAAATCGTGGTGGAATTGAGATGCTCCAATCCGCCACCGCCGAAACCGGGGTTGCGAATGAAGCGGCAAGTTATGTGGGGTCGAATGAAACTCATTCTCTGTTTGGCAATACCGTTGATTTGACCGGTAAATCGCGGCATAAAGTTTTGCAAAACTTCGCGTTTTCTTGGCGTGCGCTTTTGCTTTTTTTTAATTGCTTGCGGCTTGTCAGCGTCGGGCCTTGTCAATATGCCGAATACCGATCTCTAAAGGGATTACTACGAACGCTTCATTTTCAAAACGGCAAGCCGATGCCAAGTCCGGCGTGAAAATAAAATCCGGAAAAATCGAACGAGGTGCTGGTGGTGAAAGCCGCGCCTTGCTGATCGTCGAGCCGGCGAACCGTCCCGTCCAATTGGCCGATCTTGGCATAGCGGTACCCGGCTTCACCCCACAATGAGACGGAACCGATCAAGCGCAATTCCAGGCCGCCGGCAAGAGCGCCCGTTATCGAATTTCCCGAAAATTCGCCGCTCGTGTCCACAGTCGGAAGCGGAGCCCCCTTGTTGGAAGCAATCGACGATAGTGTGACGGAATTGGCTTTTGCAAAGAGCAAGCCCACTCCGAAACCGACGTACTTGTTCAACCGGCTCGTCTCGTCGTAGCCAAAATAATAATTCAAATCCACCGCGAGGTTGTAAGTTTCCACCTCCCGCTCGAAAAGAAAACGCTCCGAGCTTGAAGCGGGCTTGAAGTAATCGGTGGCAATTTTTTCCTGGTAGTGCGACAACTCGAGCGTCACCGCATAATCGTCATTGAAATGGTGCAGGACTTGCCCGCCGAAGACGTGGTGGCCGTTGATTTTTCCGGGGGAAAGAAGCTGTTCTCCCAATAGCTCCCGCCACAGCCCGATTTGGCGGCCGATTTGATCGTTTACCTCGCTCATGCGCGGCAGGAGATAACCATAGTACGGCTTGATGACGAGGCTTTGGGCGGCCAATGGCGCAACAAAAATCAAATAAATTAAAATGGCGACCAGCTTTTTGAAGTGTGGCATAGAAAGGCTCCGTTTAATTTATATGTGAAGTCGAACTTGCGCACAAGCATGTCTGGCAAATTTAAAAAATTTGGGCCGCAAGTCCGACTTCGCTCACTATTCGACGAGCTGTTTGATATTCGTAACATATTCTTCAGCGCGCTTTTCGGCAAATAAATTCATCACCAGATGAACAAAAACTCACTTCCCCGCCGGATACCACCCTCCCGGCTCGACGATCAAATCAAAGTGCTTTTTGAAATCCGCGGTGTGCTCGAGTACGGTATCGAAATCGTTGCCGCCTTTTAGGCCTTTGCGCCAAACTTTCATATCCACCGTTCCGAGCACGAGGTAATCTTTGCCAATCGCCTCGGGATTAATGAATGCCAGGTTATTCGCCAATTCATGCTCCAGCTCATCTTGATGCGCCATGATCAAATCACAATAGGAACAAAAGCGGCAGGTCTTGCCCAGCAAAACTATTCCCAAATCATCGACGTGGATGAACAACGCAAACTTCCGCAATTTCGAAAGCTGGTTGCACTTGGGGCATTTGCTCAATCGTTCATTCTCATACGGATTGAGCATGAACGAATAACGCGGCGGCAATTTTCCCATCCTTTTTTGAGCCATATCGGTATTCCATCCAAAAATAAATGAGCTGCCTGATTACTTATTCCGCCACACCTGCTTTCCCCAAATTCACATTTTCCGCTGCTGCACACCACAAACTATTGAATATCAATTTGAACGTCGTATAAGTTTGTCCACGATGTTGCGGGCGAAATCCGAAGAGCATCACGCGGCCGCGACCGAGCGATACTTCGGCAAGCGCGGCTTTGCCTTGGATTTTTGCCTCGCCTTGCAGCCAGCCGCTGAGGAGCGGATTTTGCAAAGGATACTTCACAATGGTTTTGCCGTCTCGCACCGAAAATGCGGCGGAACTGCCGAAGAAGAGCGTCGTTTCGCGCGGCATGCCAAACGCAAGCGGATGATTCGGATCAACGATGCCGCGCAGCAACGAGCCGGGCGCGGAAAACTCACTCGATTTGACGTTTTCCAATTCATTCACAACGGGCAAAGCCCATTGGCGAATAAAGAGCCGCGTCGCACTGTCGAACGCGAGCAGGGTGCCGCCTTGCTCGACGAAATGCCGCACATTGGCGAGCCCCACTGTGCCAATGCCGCCGGTAAATTCCGCTGGATACTTATTCTCGTCGTCATCAGCACGGCGGCCGAGCAGAATCGTGCTATCTGATTGGTCGGGGAAAATGACAGCGTCAAATTGGCTCACAAACTCGCCGCGGCGCAGATCGCCGTCTTCCAAAGTTTTATAATCAAACTCAAACTCGTCTAGCACGAAGCGCGTCCAGCCCTCGTCGGCAGTAGGCGCGTAGCTGCGATAGATGCCGACGCGCGGACGTTTCAAACGCAGCGCTTTACTATTATCGACGCCACTGATAGTCGCAATGTTCACATTCAAATTCTGTGAAGCTTTCGTCAATTCTTCGGAGCTGGTTTGTGCTGCCGAAATGAGAAAATGGCCCGGAGCAAGATTTTTCTCGGCAGCTTTGTCGCGATTCCAAAGCACGGGCTGATGGTTTTTCAGCAAACGATTCGCCAGCCGATGGGCATCAAGGCTGTTGGGTGAAACGACAAAATATTCGGCTTTCTCGCGTGGAACGTCGGCCAGGGCAAATTGACCGGCAAGGAGTTGCGCGGCGGGCAATTTGAACGCATTTAACGTATCAGCAACCAAATCACGCATCTCTTGCGAACAGGCGAAATACTGCACGCCCATTTGCAGCGGCAGTGTCCAACCGGTCACGTCGTAAGGCTGCTCCAACGGCCCGCCGGGGTAGCGCCGTTTCTCGGGATATTTTTGCTTCTCGAACAGCGCGACGATGTTGTTGCGATACGGCTGCGCGAGATCGATCACGAACGTGCCAGCCGGATAACTCGCGCCGTCGGCAATGAAGCTTTGTTTCGCGCGCAAAATTTCCGTGCCTTGCAGCAGCATGATGTCGAGCAATTTCTGCGCGGCAGCGGAATCGTGCTGTTGCAGCGGAATGACATAAGCGCGCGGCGATTCGCTTCTGCCTTTTGCAATGGCGCGTTGGCCGAGGCGATAAAAATTGTGCAGCCATTGATCGCGGTAGCGCGCGGCTAAAGTCAATATGGAATAACTCGCGGTCAATTCGAGATCGACAATATCGCGCAAATGCCACCAGCCGCCTTTCCACGGCTCGGGAAAGTTGGTCTGAAACTCGCGCGCGTTGACGAGGCCGCGGCCGCCGCCGGCGATTTCGTCGAATTTGATTTCGACTGGCGTCGCCAATTTGCAACTTGCGGCTTCGCTGAGCAGGCCGACGACGTTGTGAAAATACGGCGCGCTGCGCATGCCGCCGTGCCACCACGTATCGAACGTCCATTCCGTCGCAATGCCGGTAAAGCCTTGTGCAGCCAAATCCGTCGTGACGTGGCCGCCGATCAGCATAATCGAACGCAACAGAATCGGATCGATATTTGGATTGGAGACTTCATAAAAAGGGGGGAAAAAGAAACGCGGGCCTTTGTCGCCCATCTGATGCACGTCGTAAAGAATCTGCGGGAACCACTTTTGATACAGCGCGGCGGTGATCAATTTCGTCTCGGCAAGATTGAGCATGAACCAATCGCGGTTGTCATCGTGGCCGGCGTAGGGATGATAAAGCCACGGCGGGCTGGTTCCCTCGTAAGGCGTGGCGAGATATTTTTTGTACCAATCCACCACGAGCTGAATGCCGTCCGGATTGGACGACGGCGAGAGCAGCAAAATCACGTTGTCGAGAATCTCTTGCGTGGCAACATCGGCAGCGTTGGCGAGCTTGTATGCCAATTCCATCGCCATCTGCGAGGCGGCGATTTCGGTGCTGTGAATGCTGCAATTGATCATCACCACGCTGCGGCCGCGGCGCAGGTAACTCGCGAGCGAGTCCGTATGCACCTGCCGTGGATCCGCAAGCCGGCGCTGAATATTGAGAATGTCATCGAGGCGGGCGAAGTTTTGCGGCGAGGTGATGACCGCCAAAACCAGCGGCCGGCCTTCGGTGCTCTTGCCGAGTTCGACGACCTGAAGGCGATTACTGGCTTTATCGAGCCGGGCAAAATAGTTGGTAATCTCTTTCCAATCCGCCAACTTGCGATCGGCGCCAACTTGAAAACCAAGCTGAGATTCGGGAGAAGGAAGCTGGGCAAAAGATAAAACTGATAAGAAAGAAAAAAAACAAAAAAAGAGATGCAGGATCTTTTTCATTGGTATTCGAGGCAAAAAAGAACCATTACTGTCGTCTCCTGACTTGATTCTCCGGTCCGACTCTTCGGAGCAATAAAAATTAAGTGATCGAAAAGATAAAGTCAATGGTTAATTTTGCAGAACGGAAGGTCAGCGCATTTTGCGGCGGGCATTAAAAACGGCGCGAGCTTTGCGGATGAGGGCGTTGAGGAAGGCAGTGAAACCGAGGGGTGTGATTCTTCTGGCTCGAATCCCGGGGGCCAAGCCGCGCCGCCGCGATGCACGCGCAGAATCGCCTCGTAAAGCTGCGGCGCCAAGGCATTCTTCAGCACGTAGCCTCTCGCGCCGGCTCGTCGCGAGCGCGAAATCTTGTCCTCGTCATCAAAATTGGAGTGCATGATGATTTTGGTGGCGGGAAACTTTGTTTTGATCGGCTGCACGCTGTCAATGCCGGAGGTTTCCGGCATGCTCACATCGAGCAGGAGAATGTCGGGCGGCTCAGCGAGACTTGCCTGGAACTCGCGGCAGCTTGCAAATGCTCCCGCGCAGCGCAGCCCGGCGATATTGTTCAACAACCACCACAAGCCGTGGCGCACATTGGCGTCATCATCCACCACCGCGACCGAGACGATCTGATTTTGTGCCGCCGTTTCAGGCATGCAACCCATGTGTCATTATTTTACATCATCTGTTGTTCGCATTCATTTTTAATCTACACTTGAATATACGAATATACAATAGGAAATGAACCTATCAAAAAAGATGGTTTTGTCGGGCAGCGTTTTGATCACGCTTTAGCGCGCGAGTTGAGGCCCTCGTGGGTGGTTTTGCAAAGCTTTTCGAAAATGGGATTTTTGATCATGGAAACCAAACACAGGATCGATCCAATCACGCCGCCACCATGCTCTCATTTTCCGGCAGTAAAGACAGATCGTACACGGGAGTTTCAACCATGCGTTTCGGTTTTTTCTTGCTCCAAACGATCTTCTGAAGTTTCTCGACTGTTTCCGGGGCGAAGTATTGCTCACCGCACTGTTGGCAGACTTCCGCTGGCACATTTTCGACAACGACCGGTTTGTTGTCGTAATAAATAGTGTATGCAATCAATGACGGAACACGCATTCCACCGCAAATATCACATTTCATCTTGGTTTCCTCACTTTGAAATCAATCCACTCATCGGGATTGGGTTGGTAAAGGGTAATGATCTTAACTTTGGGTCTTGATGGATATGACGTTTGTACGTGAATCCAACGTTGAAAAGGGGTTTGTCCTGCAATCAAACAACTTGGTCCATATTTGTCGTTGGGGTAATCTTCAATAATTTCTCCGTTCATAATCGCCTCTTGCATTTCGACCTCGCTGATCTCTCGCAAGATACTTTGATCGACAGCATGCCTGCTGTATTCGTATTGGTGCTGTAGGATTTTCTCTCTTAGTTGCTCAATCACGCCGCTCTCCTGATACTATGAATCAATATAACCAATCGGATAATGCATTGCAAACGATTTTCTGTCTCATTTTTTCTATAAACATTTGGCTTTGGCGTCCGGCAGATTTTGATCGCCGAACCCTTTGCGCCATGCGCTTTGTTTTTGCTATTTGCTTTTTGCTGTTTACTTCTTCTCCCCGCTTTGCTCGAGCGCCCACTCGAACACTTGCTCGAATTTGCTTTGGCCGGGTTTGGGTGGGTTGAGCAGAGGCCGGAATTTTTTGTCGTAACCGAAGTAGTAACCGTCTTGATCGTACAGTGTGGGAACGCGCGGCGCGGGTTGAATCTCCAAATTGACCAGCTTGAGGCCCCAAAGGAATTGAATGGCCTCGGAAAAATTTTGCCAAAGCCGCCAGTGTTTGCCGTACGCATAATAAAGCTGATCAAAGCTCACATCCCACAGCCGAAGCGTTTGATCAGATGACGCCGACGCCAACATTTTCCCGTCCGGACTGAACGCCACACTCCCTATCCGATCTATATGCCCTTTCAATTCGCGATGCGAGCTAAAATTACAATTCACTGATGGGAAAGCATAAAATACTAACCCAAGATAGATTGAGTGGTACCTCGCATGAACAACGCTTGGGTCGCCCATTCATGTTTAAAATGTCCGCGAATCATCAATGCTTGTCTGGCCTCAGAAACGGCGTCATCAACTGAAAAGTGGCGCATAATGACTCTATAAAAGACAGAAGTAAACTCAATAGCCGAATCATCACTAATTCCGAATTGCATTTCTAACACGGCAGGAACTCCAGCGCGTATCAACATGGGAGCAAGGCCTATATATTCGTTATGATCTGATATTGCGGCTTCCCCGCCAGCATTTAACACGACCAAGCGCGCTGATGAACGATTAAACATTGAGCCAAAAATTTCTGCATTAACATATTGGACTCCGCCATTCTCGTTTTCAAGTACCAAGCATCTTTTTGAACTTTGGCGATCTAATAGGCAATGTCCAATGAAATGCAACACATGAACACCCTTTTGTAAATAGCGGTCAATTTCGGCAAGAGTGGCTTTGGGTTTGATAATAAGATCGACAGAACGCGTAAGGCGTGGTCTCAGAAGAGCTTTTTTGATGACGGCTATTTCTCTTTCTAAATCAAGTTGAGGGAATCCAACTGGACTATAAGCTACAACTAGAATCTTTAATGGTAATTGAATTGGTTCTAAATCGCCATATCCAATTGTTGGAATATGACGCACAATCGAGGTTTTCCCTGAAAGCGCTAAGAAATTTTGTTGGTATTTATAGTCATAGAGAAATTCCCAAGGTAAGCCACTTAGTTCAGGTGCCTCAATCCGGAGCTTAAGCCGAAGCTTTTTTTGCTGTGATGCCAATCGACCTAAGGCACTCTCATATAGCCATTGAATTTTCTCCGGAAAGGCCATGTTATAAAATTTAGATCCAAGAGACAACAAGTCATCAGGCTCATGATGGTGGAGTCGTTTTTTCATTTTTCCTAAAGTCTGTTCAATCTTTGGATCCAATAATAATGACTGCGGATCAAATTCTGAATTGGCCTCGCCAACTGGACTGTTGAGCACGGCAACTGGATAAACTCCACGATTTTTGGCCGCGATTAATACTTCAAAATCAAAATAAGTTGAAGGTTTCTTGAAATATTGGCTTCGAATCCAATGAAAAATAAAATAAATCAGGTTGCTAACTAATGCTATGCAGACAATCAATAAACGCGATTCTGTCAGTTTACTTTCAAAAAACGTCAAAAATGCAACAAGAAAGAAGCCACCGTTAATTACCAACAAAATTATAGCGGTAAAAATGCCGACGATCCCGAGATCTTTTCTGCGTTGCCTCTCTTTTTCTGCAATCTCAGCATTACGGCTAATTTCACTTTTTTGCAGAAAAGACATAGCATTGTCAAATTCTGAATTATAGCGCAGTGCCCAAAATTTATTAGGTCGTTTTTCTTTTCTCCAATCTAGCACCACTTCCAAATCTGCTTCGCGGTAAAGTTCTGTTTTGTCTTTCTGGTAAAGTGCAGCGCTCTCGGCGAGGCGACGATAGGTTTTGGCCGACTCCGCTTCTTCGTCCACCCAAGTCCTTAACGTTTCCCACTGACGAATCAAGCTTTCGTGCGAGATATCCACGAGCGGATCGTTCGCAAGATTTTCGGAAGAGAGCACCAAAAACGATCTGCCCTCTTCGCGAAATTTTTGGATAATCTCCAGCAGCGTTTCCGGCGCGGCACTGCTGATCACAGCAATTTCGCTCAAGTGGCAGGGCCGGCGAATGCGGCGGTTGCCGGCGTCGGTTTCGGTAATCGATTGCAAAAGAATTTTGGCGGTGGCTTGCTGCGCCGCGGTCAATTCGGCCAGCGCTTCATTGGCATGTTGGCTGAGCGCCGATTGGATCGTGCCGATCTTTTCATAGTGGAAAATATCAATGGCGCCATTCGGAGCCTTGGCCCATTCTGCCCACGTGCGCATCATGGCATGTTGCAGCACCGGCAAATCGTCGCGCGTGTCGACATTCTCGTTGAGCAGGCGGTCGAGCAGGCGCGGGGCAATCTCCGCGCCGGTCAAGCGAATGGGGTTGGCAATGGCCTCGCGGCGCTGGCTGCGCGTAAGCCGCGGCACCAGATATTGGCTGCGGTTCATCGCCTCCGGCAAGCCGTGAAACACGTCGCAGTCGCCGAGAAAATCCGAGCGCATGGTCAAGCAGACGAACACCGGCAATTCCGTCTGCTCGGCCAAACGCAGCAGCAACGCCACAAAACTCCGGGCTTCTTCATGCCGGCGGCGGTCGTCCGTGTTCATGCTGTAGCGAAAAATTTCTTCAAACTGATCGACGAGCAGCAGGAGATTTGCATCCGCTGCGGTCAATGCCGGCCGCAGAAAATCGAGTGCGGCTTTGGCGCCCTGTGCGTGCAGCAACGGCGCCAGATCGTCCATGCCGGCGTGACCAACAGTAGCGAACAAAACTTGGGCAAGATTATCCAGCGGCGCGTCACCGGGCTTCATTTTGGCAATGCGCCACAGGTCGCGATCTTGCACCAAAAAGCCGGCTTCAAGATTGGGAATAAGTCCGGCGCGAATCAGCGATGATTTACCCGAGCCGGAACTGCCCACCACGGCGAGAAAACGCGTTTCATGCAACTGCCGCAGCAAAGCTTTGATCTGCTCATCGCGGCCAAAGTAATACAAGCTGTCTTCGCTCTCAAAGGGCCGCAAGCCCACAAAGGGATTTTGCAAAGGCGTTTGGCTCACCGGCGCCCTCCTTGCCGGCTGGCGGCCAGCAACCGGTCAATCACTTGCGGCGCGATGGTCTCGGCATGGGTGTTGTCCAGCGTTTCGAGCTTGATCACGCCGGAAATTTTGGGCAGCGCCATTTGGCCTTTGCTCGCCGGCAGCAACAAAAGATAGATGTTTTCCAGCGTCACTGGCGCCTCGGCTTCGGACTGCTCGACCGCAATTTTTGCCGCCTTCATGACGCGGCCGTGGAGCCACTGCTGCCGTACTTTGCCGCAGATGATGATCAAATTGTAGACGCGCCGCAGCGCTTGCTCGAAGTTCTGCAAGCTCTGCACCGGATCGCGCGCTTCCTGATTGAACTCGACCTCGACTGCGTGCTCGGCCAGCATGGTGGCGAGGCGAAAGGCGTGAAGCTGGTCGCTTTGGTAGGTGTCGATGAGAAAAGACGAGGCCGCGCCGTTGCCGGGACGCTGCTGCAACGCCGCAATCTTCTACTGCACCAGCTCAAGCAATCCGGTCACGCCGCCGCGCACGAACTCGTAATGTTTTCCGGCGCGGTCACCGTTTTCCAGCCGTTGCAAAAATTCGCGCTGCGTAGCGTCGGCAATTGCGTCATATTGGATTTCTTCGGAGACCCAAATCAACGACGGCGTGGCGTGCTCGCCGGCAATTTCAACTTGCCGGCGCGGATAGGTCGACTCTTTTTGATCGACGATGCGCCGCCCGGGTTGGACGTCGAGCAGATGAATGGCGAAACTCACTTGATCGAGCGTTTGCTGCACCCGCTGCTGATGGGGCTGCGCTTCCATCGGCGGCGGAATATCCGTGATGATTTTGACGCCGGGTTGCTGGAGTTCGGTCAGCACGCGGTCACGAGTTTCTTGCAGGGTATCGGCAACATCGGCGATAAAAACGCTGATCACCGATTTTTCCGACGGCACCGCTGGCGGAGCTTTGGGAAAAGCGTCGAGCGTTTCCTCCACCGCATCAACGATGGCGCGCAATTGCTTTTCAAAGCGAGGATCGTTGGGCGAGGTGAAGTCGCCAAGCTCGCCTTCCTCGGCGTCGTACATCGGAAAGCCGCTGGTGCGTCCGAGGTCTGCAGGCCACTGCTGGTGCGGAATATTGTTGAGCAAGATGTTGAAAATACGCGATTGCTCGCCCACCAAAAGGCCGCCGGGGCGGTCGCCATGATAGCGACGAAACAACGCCAGTTCTTTGGCGCAATATTCGGATTTGAAAAAGTTGCGGGAAGTGAGGGCGAAAAACAGCGCCGAGGATTTGATCTTATTCTCAATGGCGAGATCGAAGGCGGTATTGCCAGTCTCCTCCCGGTCGCGCCAAATGGCCAACTCGGGCCGACGGCGACGGTATTTCAGCCAGCTCTCTAGCCGTTCATGAAACTGATCAACCCACCCGGGCGCACCGCCGCCGGCGTGGTTATCGTTCCAGGAGTAGCTGATGAAGATGCCGAATTCGAAACCGGGTACGTGAGCCATGGCGGCTTCCCGCGCTGCAAACGCCAAAGTTTGTGTGCCTGTGAATTATTTAAAATGTTACGCACGGAATGGCAAAATTGCAAGGATTTTTTAAGCGCGGGCTTAATGGACAGGCGAGGATGGTTTATTAAAACCCTTCAGCCCCTCGCGGGCATTTCGCTCCAAATTTTGCCGGAACTCTTCGGTATATTGACTATTGCCCGAGAGCAACTCCAACACTTTTTCATAACATTGGATCGCAAGCTGAGTTTCGCCGGCGCCCTTGTAAGCATCGGCGAGGCTGTCATACACATTGGCGGATTGCGGATAGGCTTCGGTATTCAATTTAAAAATGGCGACGGCTTCTTTCGCTTTGCCGTGATTGAGCAGTTGATAGCCCAATTGGTTCAGCTCGCTCTCGGCAAAGTTGTAAGTCTCAGGCTGCGCGCTTTTGAGTTGGTGATACTTTGCAATCGCTTCGTCAATACCCACCAACATGATCGTCGGGCGCAGCACTTCGGAGATGGAGCGCTGCATTTCGCTCAATTGAATGATGCGGCCTTGCTTAAAGCGAAAGCTGATTTTGCTGATATTCGGGAAATCTTCAAGAGGATTGCCATCGAGCGCAAGAAAACTCGCTTCGTAGCCATCCTGCAAATATCCAAACTTGCGCTCGGGAAAAATCGTTTGCGGCGTGTTTTCCACCCACATTTTCAGCAGCGTCAAATTGTCAAAGACTTGCAGGCGATAAAGATTTTCAATCTCATTGAGCGCGGTCAAATCGTTGTTGTCCGTCCCGATGGCGAGCTTGACGCCGGCGTTGTGCAGGAGCTGAAGATTGTAACGATGGATTTCGTCGAGATGATCGACATGGCCTGCCGGGCGATGGCTGAGTGTGGTCGTGACCACAAAGATGCCCTGCCGCGCTGCCAGCTTCGCATCTTCCTCGCTGATTTTAGCCAGCGGCAAATGCGCGATCTCATCGACGCCCGCAATCACGGCATGATGAAAATCCATGGCCGTGTTCACATGCGTGGTCACGCGCAGGTGATCTTCGTGCGCCATCGCGACGATCTTCGGCAAAAGCCGGGGATTCAGCCCCTTCCGGCCAAAATATTTCGGATCGTTTCGGCGCAGCTCGTACTCTTCGGAATACTCCAAATACGTTTTGATGAAATCGGGCTGGCCGGCTTTGATACGCGGCCATTGCGCGGCTAAATCTGGCTCGTTGTCAACGATAAAATAAGCCTGGCTCCGCATCTTCGCTTTTGTCCAGCCTTGAAAATTGCCCGGTGGCGCGATGAAGTCATAAATCTGGATCGGATGGCCGCCACTCGCCGTCAGTCCGCCATTGGCGTAGACGACGTCGGCGCTCGCCGGCGTATTGAGATGCGGACGAATCGGCGCCGTCCATTTTGACATGTTGTTGGGATTCTTCCCATAGAAAATGCCTTGCGTCAAATACAGATTGATTTGCGAACGGTAATCTTGCGTGTCGCTAAAATGGTGATTGTGCGCTTCGGCAAAAGGCGGGGTGACGAATTTGTTCTGCAAATCTATCGTGGTATCCACCTGCCCGGCATATTCGGAGCGCAAGATTCCTTCGACCGAATAAAAAGTTTTTGGCGCAAAGGCCGCGCCGTCGAAACAAAGACCATTGACAAAGCGATAAATCTGCGAAGTTGGTTTGTCGTTGTTTGGCTCATAAAACAAATTGTACATCGGAATGCCCGAGGCCAGAACGAGGCGAAAACACAGAAAGATACCGAGCAAAGCCACCACTCCGGCCCAAGGCCATTTTTTATTGACGGCATTTTCTCGCGCTTGCAAATTTTTAATTCGCCCGGCATTGAGCAACGTCCAGATCAAGGGAAGGCCGCCGATAAATGGCAGGATGGCGCGGTCAAATGGTGGAACGCGGAATGGGATGATCAAGATCGAGCCTAATAGCCAGGGTAAAACCCCGCTTTGAAAAATCAGCTTGCGCTTGTTGCTCGCGGTGGTTAGCTCGTCATTCGTGATGGCCGCCTCGAGCAAGGGCTTCGTGGCGAACACTCCCAACAGCACGAGGCCGATAAGTCCCAAAATCGCGCCAACAATTCTGACCGGCTGGCTGAGCTGAAGAAACGCAATGCCCCTGGCAAAATCACCGTGTGCGGCAAAAGCGATCTCCGGCACCTGGCCGAGAAAAAGCCAGAGGCCATGATAGCTCAACCAAAATACGAAAAGCTTGAGCGCGCCGGTTGATCGGCGCAGGCCAAGATAAACGCCGCCACAGATCAGCCCAACGATGAACGCCGCCACCGGCCCGGCCGCGAAAGCCAAATTTTGCGACGGCTGCGACAGGTTTATGAAGTTCATGCTGTTGTGAAAGAGAATCGGATCATTGCCGAGCCACGCGCCTGCCACGACCAGCGCCAGCTCGTGCACGAAATAAATGATGTTGAAAGCCAGGGCAAATAGGATCGTTCCATTTAAAATGCGGAAAGCCTTTGCGTTCATGATGACCTCAAAGATTATTGTGCGCCACGTTTGGTTGAAAAGACATGCCGTATACGCAAAGGGTTGGCTAAAATGTTCTAAAATCTTCTTAAAAGATATTGTTTCGCCCACCGAAAAAGGAATCCTGCAGAAACAAAAAACGCAGTTCTGATTTTATTTCTGTGGAAGTTCGATTCTGTGGGCGAAATTATACTCGTTTCGGGTTAATTTGTAATGTCATTGCGAGCGTTTCTCAGCGAAGCAAGCTTTTTAAAATTAAAAGATTGCTTCGGCAAAAAGCGCCTCGCAATGACTGAAATTTTAATCCTTAACGAGTATATTAAGCCAATACGATCAATGAATATGCTTCTTCGTCAAGAGCACGAGCAAAAACAAAATGACAATGATCGCGACGATCAAGAAACGCAGGCCGATCCGGGCTTCCAAGAACTCCAGTATTCCGATGAAATTCGATTTGCTCTTAGGGGTGGGATCACCTGCCGAGGCAGGGAGAGCGGTGGGCGACATCAACAGGCGGTAGCCGTAGCGCGGTATCGTTTTGAGGTATTGGGGAGAACGGGAATCATCGCCGAGCGATTTGCGCAGGCTGCTGACGGCGACGGTGAGCACTTCTTCGGAAAAAACGCCCTCTCCCCAAACCGCTTTTAAAATTTCTTCTTTCGCCAAATCTTTATCCGGATTTTGGGCGAAATAAACGAGAAGCTGCATGACTTTGTGGTCGAGCTTGAGGGTTTGTTTTTGCCTGACCAGCTCGTTGGCGGGCGGCTTTACCAGCCATTCATGCAGTTGAAAGCTTGCTTGCGACATAAGCTCCGGCAGGTTGATTCGACCTTTCTCATCATCAAGTTTATCCCGGCGGCACCCGCACCTTTAATGAGGTTCGGTGGAAAAGCTTTTCCCGCCGAGGTCTTATCCTTTTAGCGGTGCGTATTGTTTATACGCATGATTAAAGTGATTCAATATGCGTAAAATAGAATTGCATTGCAAACACTTTTTTCATCTCAGAGAACCAACAACATTTCAAGTTGCTTTTTTATACAAGAAAGTGATGAATGAAGGGGATAACAAGCCAGAAAACGGTCAGCACAATGCGAGTAAACTCGTGCCGAGCGGGATTTAATTTGCGGGTTAATGAATATGAAGAGACGCGAAAAATAAACGTAGCGCGATGGAAGCCAGCGCAGATCGTGCTTCCATCGCGCCACGTTCATAGATTGCCGGTCAATACTTACAGAAGCGGCCTTGCAAAGTCACCTCTACATCCGATTGAGCAAAGCCTCGGCTTTGTTCACATATTCACTGTTGGGATATTCCTGGATCAATCGTGTAAACGCCTTGCGCGCCTCTTCCGGGCGCTTGATCTGCGCATAAGATTTTCCGAGCATGAGCAGGGCATCATCCTTCTTGGGGGACTGCGAAAATTGGAGCACCCGATTCAACGCTTCGACGGCCTCCTGATAGTTGCCGAGCTGGAATTGCGATTCGCCGATCCAATAATGGCAATTGCTGACGAGCGGATGATTGGGAAACTGGCCGGTCAAATCGGTGAACAGTTGCGCGGCTTCGAGGTAGCGCTTCGCGTAAAATTGGTTGAGCGCCTGCTCGTACATGCCGCGAACGTCACCGTTGTTGGAAGCCGGAGGCGGCGGGGTTTCCATCGTGTTTTGCATCTGCTCGACTCGTTCTTTGCTCTCCGCTAAAGTCGAAGACAGCGTGGAGATTTCGCTCTCCTTGCTGTTGAGGGTTTGCCTAAGCTCGTCAACCTTGGCTTTGAGACGAGCGTACTCCTCTTGTTTGGCCGCGGCGCTATCAGGCTGCTCCACTTCCACCACCGCGCTTTCCATCCCGGCGTTTTCCATCTCCTGTTCCGAAAAAAGCTCTTCCTTCGGAGGAGTAGTTTTGGATGAGCCTGGGAAGAAGCTGAATCCAAGACGTCCGCTGGCGTAACGGTCATTGCCGCTGCCAAGAATTGCATCCAACCGATCGCTGCTGGCGTAATGATACGTGCTGTTGACATCCAGAGCGAAATTGTGCCCCAGCAGCCAACGCACGCCCAAACCGCCGATGCCGCTGGGTTCGATCTTGCGAGAGCCGGTCGGTTGCCGATAGTTGTAAGTGCCGGCGCCGAGCATCAAATAAGGATGAAACTTGCCTTTGTTCAACAGCTCGAAATCCAACAAAAGATGGCCGTAAAAAATGTTCGTCTTGGTGGATATTCCCGCGCCTGCTCCGCCGGGGCCGGGGATGGTGAAAGGCAAATTTGCATAACCGCCCACCAGCGTGGCGCCCAAACGGCCGGTCAAACGATAGCCCAAATGGCCCTCACCGCCGGCGCCAAATTTACCCATCGGACCGTTGCTGTACAACTTTTGCGCTCCCGCTGACATGCCAAACATAAACCGTTTCGCCAGGCTTTGCGCGGCGACCTCGATGCTTCCCGACACCATCACAGCCGCGAGCAGAATAGCGAGACTGGTTTTTCGCATACAATTTTCTCCGTTATAAAGCTTCCTTGATGAATTTTTACAGCGCCGGCTCATGCATGCCTCCGAGCGCAAACTGAGCTTTGTTTTGCATCTATCTTCAAACTGCATGCCAGGAGTTTTGCTAATTTTGGTTTCAAGCTCAATCCGATTTCCCTACATTATTTAAAGCAGAATCGTGCTTCAAGAAAAACCCAACAATTAGCAATTCATCGCTAAGGCACGATAACAAAACTGTCACGTCGCACTTGCGCCACGAATTTTGCTTACAAAATGGTTACTCGAATAACGCTAGTGTTTCAACGGCAGCGGCAAAAACGCGGGAACTGGCCTGGCGTGAGTTCGTGCAGGGGGTGAATTTGGGCTTGCTTCGTTAAGATTTTTTTGGTATGATATATGGGATATCCGTAAACATGGCTGTGCTCTTCCAACGTCGAATATTCACATCGCTCGAACGCCTTGTGCCGATGGTCAGGCAGTACATTAAAAGAATGCGCCAGCGCGACCCCGAGTTGAATTCCAACTGGGGTACAATTTGTACCCCCTTGAGATGACCGCCGCTGATGGCGGAAGGATCGCCGGCAATGCAAGCAAGGCGCTGGAAAAGAAGTCCGGCAGAAAAGTGGTCTCCAAACAGAACTTCAAAGAATTGCCGGAAAGAGAAGTAAGAAGATTGCGCGCAGGTGAAAAGGAATCATGACGATGATCGGCGAAACAATTTCTCATTATCAAAAACAAATTTCGGACCGCAATAACATGTCACTCCTACGGAGTTTTGGCCGTCGGGTTGGTTCCGCACTATAAACATTTCACCCCTAACGGGATTGGAGAAATCTCCTTTCGAATTGATGTCAAATGCTGAAGCCGGAGATGAGGATAATGATTGACAGAATGATATCGATTGTCCCGCTTTATGCCGCTGTACGGCATTCCGTAGAGCGGAACGGGATCCCGCACAACGGGACAAAATTTTAGAAAAGCTCGGCGCAGGCGGCATCTCTTCCTTCAGTAAATAATACAATATAAAAGGAGGAATTATGCATGACGACGACGTTTTCCGCATCATTCTGATCGCGGGCTTTCTGATCTTTATGCCGATTGGCGTTTATCATCGTGTCAAATCGCGCACGGGCGAGAAACTCGATCGCCGGCAGGAGGGCCTCTTCATA
>Ga0247727_10000351_pt1 | contig 112216 bp, 95 predicted proteins | sample WisWelCaveWW1625_FD_202498 | JGI IMG/M metagenome (GOLD analysis project Ga0247727, IMG submission 202498) | Biofilm microbial communities from Wishing Well Cave, Virginia, United States - WW16-25 | ecosystem: Environmental > Aquatic > Deep subsurface > Groundwater > Cave microbial mat... | reverse complement strand
TAGGTATTCTTGCTTGGAGCCGTTGTTCATGATTCGTTGCCTCAAATTTTGGGTTACATAAATTATGAGGCAACGACACCATCAGTCCAAAGCGATGGTTACATTTTTTATGAGTCAATGCGCCCCAAAAGCCGGCGCAAGTTCGTGCTTGACTTCTCGCTACAATATTCGTATTTTTGAAAATGAAAGGCTTAGTTTCACAAACTTTTTGAGGCGAATACCATGATGTCAGAATCCATCACGCAAGAAGCCGTGCTCGAAAAAGTTCGCACGCGACTTGGTACGCTGGACGCCAAAGCCGAACAAGCCGTGGCGCAGGCGATTGCCGTGCTCAATGAATCCCGCCAGCACGAGATGGCTGCACAACCCATGGCAGATAAGTTTGTGAGCGCCAATGTCAGTTTGGCCCAATATGACGCTTGGTCGCCGGAAGAGCGCTTTCAATATCTCAACAACGCCAAGAAGATTAATGCAAATTGGATCAGGAAACACCTCCAAGATTTGAGCGCCGCCTGGCTGATGGTCATCGACGGTCAAGTGATTGTGCATGGCTCCAGCATCCAACATTTGCCGCAAGAGCAAGAGTTTGACACGCTGTGCGAAAAGCATGGAAAATATCCTTTTGTTTTTTTCAATCCACGCTTGTTCATGATTGAAGAATCTTCTGCCTGGCATCACACCGTCGAACCGGATGATGCGTATCCTACCGTCGCCGTTAAACTGCAAAGCACGCAAGGCGCTCTTGATTTGGTTGCCGATTTTGACACGGGCGCGATAGATTCTTATTTCGATTTTGACCTTCTCGTTCACCATGGTTTGGTAAAACAAAGCCATCGCGATTACGAAGATGAATCAGCTCATCTCGGGCAGAATTTTCGCTTTATTGCAAAACCGTTGCGGTTGTCGGTGGAAGACGCCGACGGGAATTCAAGAGAAACCGGATTCTTCGCGTTTTGTATCAAAAACTGGCGCGGCAGCCCTTTCGTTGCCATTAACCCGACCCGCACAGCTTTAGTTGGCCGCAGTCTATTCTTCAAGCTTGCACCCGTCGTTCATCTTGATTTTGCCGCGCGTCAAACCGAGATTGAATTCCAAACGTCATGACGCTTCGGGTTTGGGATACACTCATTTAAATACATTTTTCGTATTTTTTGTGAAACAGCCTCATGGAATTTAAGAAACCAATTGGGAGCGCAGAAATATGCTTGCCATTATTTTAAACGAAATTGAAGAGAAGGTCAGCCAGTTGACACACGAAGAGCAATTATGGCTGATCGAAAGGCTTGTGCGGCGACTGCGAGAAGATTCAAAGAACCAAAATTCATTTGATCGAGAGTTTTTTGACAATCAACTCATTGCCATGGCAAACGATCCCGAGATTCAAGCCGCGTTGAAACAAATCGATCAATTTCCGATTAATGCCCTCTCACTTTTTCAAACATGATGTCGATCTTTCCAATTACTGCTTTGAGTTAGTGAGATTTTCTCTTGCCTTCTTCGTCTTTTCTGCGTAATTTATTTGTGAATAAAACAAGCTGTAAAATGGCATTTGAATTTTTAAAACCAGGCGTTGCACCATGATTACGGCCTACAGCATTCCCGAACAGCTCATTTCCAAAATTTCAGAAGCCGCCAGGAAAAAGGGATTTGCAAAACCTGAAGACTTTCTGACTCGTATCATTGAAGAGAAGTTGCTTGAATTGGAGGAAAAGGAAAAAATTATGGCAATCTCGGAAAAGGTACGCACCGCGCTGGAAGCCAAAGGCATCAGCGAAGAAGAAACCTTAGCCGACTTTGAAAAATTCAGACAACGTCTCTATAATGAACGCATTCAGGCAAACCATCGCGGTTGATGCCAATCCTTTGCTGTCAGCGCTTCGTGGCGGCAGGGCTGAGAGCGCGCTCCTTTCGGACAAATTTATTTTTGTCACGACGGAACATACAACTTGGGAAGTCAAGAAATATATACCGGAAATTTCGGCTAAATCCGGCGTGCTCGAAAGCGAGTTATTTTATATGTTGGATCGCTATCCAATCATATCTATTCCGCCATTTATATATGATGAAAAACGCCAACAGGCCGAAGCCCTTATTGCCAGCCGCGACCCTAAAGATGTCGATATTTTAGCGCTGACTCTAAAATGGAATATTCCACTGTGGACAAATGACCACGACTTCGATAATATCCCAGAAATAACGACTTTCACAACTGCCGAGATACTTGCCAAAATAGCGGCGCTTCTGAATTAACTTTTACCCCTCCCGCAAATACTCCCCCAACCGATCCTGATAAAACGCCACGGTTATTTCGACGCCGCTGCGCAGTGAAACTGTTGGCTGCCAGCCGAGTTTTTGGCGAATCTTTTCAGTTGAAACCACAAAACGTTTGATGTCGATTTTCTCGCGCGAGGCGGGGAACGGCACGTGGGTGATTTCGCCTTTGCCGACGGCGCGGACGATTTCATGCACCATGTCGATGAACACGGTTTCGACGCCGGAGCCGACATAAAAATATTCGCCGTTGGCGGCATCGGAGAGCGCGGCGCGCACGAAGGCATCGACCACGTCGTCGATGTAAACGTAATCGCGCGTTTGCGAGCCTTCGCCGTAAACGGTGATCGGCTTGCCGGTCATGGCGTTGGCGATGAACCAATTGAGAATTCCGTAGAAGCCGTTGAACATCTGGCAGCGCGGGCCGTACACATTGTTCAAGCGCAGCGACACCGCCGGAATGTTGTAGACTTTGCCATAGAGCAAAATATATTTTTCCGCCGCCAGCTTGTTGATGCCATAAATATCCGTCGGTTCGCAGGGATGCGCTTCATCGACAGGCAGATACTGCGGCTCGCCGACCTGGCCGCGTGAGCCGGCAAAGATGATCTTCGTGCCGTTGGCCTGCTGCCGGAGAATTTCGAGCAGATTCAGCGTGCCGGTGCAATTCGTTTCGGTGTCGAGCCACGGGTCTTCCATCGAAATCTCGCGACCCACTTGTGCCGCCAAATGAAAGATGTAGTCTTTGCGCCGGCCGACTCGTTCTAAGGCGGCGCGATCGCGCACATCGCCTTTCACAAATCGCACGTCTTCTTCGATCTCTTTGACGTTGGCGAAATTCCAGCCGTAGGGATCGAGACAGGCATCAAACAGCGTCACTTCGGCGCCGTGCTTCATAAGCTGGTGCGCGAGGTTGCTGCCGATAAAGCCCAGCCCGCCGGTGATCAAAACTTTCTTATTTTGAAATTGCGTATAGTCAATTGCGACTTCCATATCGAACCATCTCCTCGATTATTGTTTTCAATCTTTTGGCAAACACTTGTTGCGTGCAATGTTTTTGAAATACTTGATAACCGTTCTCAGCAATGCGGCGGCGCAACGCCGAATCGTTTTTCAATTTGCGAATGGCGATAGCGAGCGCGTCGGGATTGGCGCGTTCGATGAGCACCGCGCTTTCGCCATCTTTGAGCAACTCCTGCACGGGCGCATTTTTTGCCGAGATCAATGGGCGCTTGACGGCAATCGTCTCGATGACTTTATTCGTGAGCACGCGCAACGTGCGGGGGTTGTCGCCGAAGATACCGAGACACGCGTCGGCGCGGCACATGTAATCCGCCAACTCGTGGTACGGCACCCAATCGATGAACGTGATGTTCTTCAGGTGCAAGTCATCCGCCAACTTACGGTCACGCTCGTAGGTGATGCCCTTGCCGATGATTTGAAAGTGCACGTTTTCGTTTTCGAGCAATTTGGCGGCGCGGATGATGTACTGCACGCCATGAAACGGCGCATACTCACCGTGAAAATGCACCAGAAATTTGCCGTTGTTATTTGGCGCCGGTCGCGGAAAAATCAAGCGCTCGTCCGTCGGCAAAAACATCTGTTCGAAATTGGCGCGCGAGACGCGGTAATCACGCTCGTAACCGAGAATATGATCGTTGGTTTCGAGAATGATACGGTCGGCCATGCGCATCGACAGATGATCGAAGAGCCAATACAATTTTGCTTTCCAACTCGTTGCGGTTGCGGCCTCGCGATCATTCACCATCGTGCCGAACGTCGAGATATACACATCGAAGAGGATCGGCTTGCGCGTCAACAGCCGGACGAACGGCAGCAACAACTGTCCGTAGAAGCCGACAACGACCAAATCACAGCCACGCTTTTTGCGTAAGAATTGCGCGATCAAATCGGGGTAATGGCGAAATGACTTGTCGGGCGGCAAGCAGGTTTCGACTTCAAAGCCGCCGTTGCGGAGCGCGGTCAAAATATTATGCGTGCGCGAATAGCTCGCTTCGCGGCCGGCGATGTAACAAACCTTCATCGTAACTTCAGACACTAAGGCAAAACAATTGGGGGCAAAACCATTTAAAAAAAGCTTCGTTTGAGTATGGCTTTGAGATCAATTGTTTTGCCCTAAATTGTTTTGCCATTAAACCATGCCATTAAACTATTTTGCCTCGATTTTTTCCTGAGCGTTCATTTCTCGAGCAGCATGAGGCGGCTGATTTTTATCTGCCACACCATTTTTATGGCTGTTGTTGCGAATCGAAAGCGTGTCCATTTCGATTTTCTTGACGCGATACAAGCAATCTTCGATCAACCGGCGATTGCCCGAGATGAGATCCGCGACCAGACCGATAAGCCCGACTTGAAAGCCGATCACCATCAGCACCGCGCTGAGAATCAATGATTGAATGTGGCCGCGTCCGCCGTCAATAAAAAAGTAATACCACAGAAACCGCAACGAGACCACAAAGCCGACTGAAAAAATGACGCCGCCAATCGTGGCAAAAGTCTTCAGTGGCTCGTACATCGTATAGATGCGGAGCATCGTGGCAATACTGCGCTTGATATAGGCCGGAATGCTTTTGAATAGCCGCGACTCGCGAAGCTTGCCATTCGTCGCCACTTTAACGTGGCTCAACGCGATATTTTTCTTGCCGGCTTGAATGATCGTCTCGAGCGTGTAGGTAAAGCGCGAAATGATGTTCAAGCGCAGCGCGGCTTCGCGACTGTAGGCGCGGAACCCACTGGTGGCATCCGGCACCGAAGTGTTGGAAACGTGACGCACCACCCAACTGCCCAGCTTCTGCAATTTTTTCTTGATCGGCGAAAAATACACGACGCGGTCGACTTGACGGTCACCAACCACCATATCGGCCTTGCCGGCGAGGATCGGCTTAATGAGCCGGGCGACGTCGCTGCCGCGATATTGATTGTCGCCGTCGGTGTTGACGATAATATCGGCGCCGAGCTTAAGACAGGCGTCGAGACCGGTCATGAAGGCCTCGGCCAGTCCCTTGCGATTGGTGAGCCGCACGACGTGCGTGACGCCATGCTTCCGCGCCACTTCAACCGTGCGGTCGGTGCTGCCGTCGTCGATAACCAGCGTTTCGATTTCATCAACACCGTCGATGTGCTTCGGCAGATCCTTCAGCGTCACCGGCAGGGTTTGCTCCTCGTTCAGACAAGGAATTTGAATGATGAGCTTCAATCTCCCACCACCGTTTCAATGTTATATTCTTTGATCTCCCTGGCGTGGGTGTAAATAATCATTTCTCCGATCAAGCCAATCGAAATCATTTGCAAGCCGATCACCAGCAGCAGCGCGCCCAACAACAGCAGCGGCCGGCCGGCAATCGCGCCAAATCCGAAAATCCGATACACGAACAAATACAGGTTCATCGCCAAACCGGCGAAGGTGAAAATGATGCCGAAGAAACCGAGAAAGTGCAGCGGCTTCTTGGAATATTTTGTTAAAAAAACCACCGTGATGATGTCGAGCATGCGCTGGATGTACTCCGCAACGTATACAGACTTGCGAAATATGCCGGGCTGCTGCTCGATTTGTTCTTCGGTCACTTTGTAGCCCTGGCGCGCCGCCAGCACCGGAATGAAAATGTTGAGATTGCCGTAAAACGTGATGCTCTCCAAAACGCTGCGATACGTGGCAATCACGCTCGAGTTGATGTCGTGCAATTGCAGCTTGCCGAGCTTCTGCATCATGCGGTTGAACAGGCGCGAGGCGAGGCGATTGACCTCGGCATCCTGCCGCGGTGTGCGCCAGCCGACGACGAGATCAAAGCCTTCGTCGAGCTTTTTCAAAAGCCGCGGCAGCGATTGCATGTTGACGCGAACGCGAGCGGTCGCGAAAACTAGGCGATCTCCATTGGCGTGATGCAATCCGGCGTCGAGCGCCGAAGTTTCACCGAACGAAGTACGCATGCGAATCAATTTGACGCGGCGATCACGTTTGGCGATTTCCAGCAGTTGCTTGTAGGTATTGTCCGTGCTGGCGTCGTCGACAAAAATGATCTCGAAGCCCTGGCCGTGCTCTTCCAATCCCTGGCACAGCGCGCGATACATTGCTGCCACGTCGCTGCCATTATTGAGCGTGGGGACAATGACGGAGATGGCGGGCATCGTGACGACACGGCCGTTGCCTGAAATTTCGTTTTCGTTAAAGTGTGTCGACAGTTCTGTTATTGCTATCGTCTCTGTCGAGACGATTTGAGGTTCGTTTGGCATTTTAAATCAGTCTTTTTAGAAACAGATACTTAATGAAAGACAATGATTAGCAAAAACAATTCCAACGGACGAAATTTTATCAGTTGAGTTGTTTATATTTCTACCTAATCAGGTTCAGTATACGGCCCGCTAAACACGCTAAATACACTAAAAAAGCTTTTCGCGTTTTTCGTGTGTTTCGCGGGCAGTAATTCAAATGTGGCTATGTCGAACCATTTACCTATAGTTTTTCGTCGTCGTTCTAATTTCATTGCCAGTTTCAAGAAATAAAAGCCACCACTTCGTGCAAACGCTCGTCACGTTTCTGGCCGGTTTTGACCACCATGTTGGCGATTAGCCCGAACAGCAGAAAGTTGATGCCGGCGGCGATCAGCAAAAAGCCGAGCGACATTAGCACGTTCAATTCTTCTGTGGCCAAGTGACTTTGCGCCATCTGTGCACCACCGTATAAAAGCGTTGCCAAGCCGAGGCCATTGAACAAAAGGGTCAACACGCCAAAAAAGTGCATCGGCTTGGTGAGATATTTCAAGAGCAGATTGAGCGTGGTCAAATCCATGATCACTTTGAAGGTGCGCGTCAAGTTGTATTTCGATTTGCCGAATTTGCGCTCGCGATGATTGACCACGACTTCGCCGATGCGCGCGCCTTCCACTCGCGCCAGCGCCGGGATGAAGCGATGCAGCTCGCCATACAAGCTGATTTTATCAACGACCTCACGGCGATACGCTTTTAACGAACAGCCGGTGTCGTGGAGACTCACTTGCGTGGTTTTGCGGATCAGCCGGTTGGCGATCTTGCTGGGCACTTTGCGAATGATCAGCTTGTCCTTGCGATTTTTGCGCCAGCCGCTGACCACTTCAAAGCCTTTTTGCAATTCCGCCACGACCATCGGAATGTCTTTCGGGTCGTTCTGCAAATCGCCGTCCATGGTCACCACGACTTCGCCGCGCGCGTGCTCGAAGCCGGCAGCCATGGCTGCCGATTGGCCGAAGTTGCGGCGGAATTTCACCACGCGCAAATGCGGATCGCGTCCGGCAATTTCTTCAAGCAGTGGAAAAGTGCGATCCGTGCTACCGTCGTCGACGATGACGATTTCATAAGTACGGCCCCACGCTTGCATCACTTCGCTGATAGCTTGATGCAGTAGCGGGACGTTGTCTTCCTCGTTCATGACGGGAATGACGACGCTGCAAAAAATTTTGTCATTTGTTGATTTCATCTTGCTCTTCAGCTTCGGCCAACCCAGTCAGCGAACGGCGGTTTGCCAACTCAGCCGGCAGTGGCGAGACTTCCAACAAACCGAGTTTGGCAACTTGGGTATTTTTGATATCGACCGGGCGTTGCCGTCCGGACAAGCCGGGCAACCGGCGAATGATTTTTATCAACCCAACAATTGGCGCCATAATCAAAAATTCTCTTAATGCCAGCTTAATATTATACCACTGTAACACCGACGTTAAAAATGTTGCCGACTCATTGGACTTGTGCGTCGAGGGAAAAAGGCTCCAAGACACATCGTAAAAGCTCAATTCAAAGGGCCAAAGCAACAACATACCGTAAGGCAGCGAGGTGTCTTCCGTGAGCAAATCGAGAACGCAATGCGAAAACACGGCAGCGCTGATTGCCAAACAACCGGGCCAGAATTGCCATGCCTGGCCATCAGTTATTTCTTGAAGAACGCCCTTGCGTCGTCGTTGCCACAAAATCAAGCTGCCCAAAAGTCCAATCAACAAAGCGAAGCCCAGACTATGCACCCAAAGATGATGGAAGCGATTGGGTTGGCCCAGCAAAAATCCTGGCAGATAATCGAAGTCCGGCAAATTGGCCAGCGCCGCGAAAATGGAAATGTTGATCCACTTTTTCTCCGACAACCGGACGTTTGTCGCTTCTGCAATCGCGTATCCCATCAACGAATGGGCAACCGGAAGCGGCATGGGTTGAGGTGTTCTCCTTTCCTTACTCTTACTCTTACTCTTACTCCTACTCATTTGGGCAATGCACAAAAAGCGAGTAAGAGTATGAGTACGAGTAGGAGCAACAGAGTTATTTGCCAAATCGGATCCGCCGATAAGCTGCCAGCAAACGATTCAAAAATTTACTCGCCGCCGCGCGCTCGTAAATGCCCTCGGCCAGCGCCGCCAGCGCCATGCTCCAGCGGTCGCGAAAAATTTTGAGATGATAATTGCGCTTGGCCTGGCCGTTCCAACGAAATTTGTAGGCCTCTTCACCGCGCGTCAAATCCAATTCAGTCCACTGGTTTTTGATGCAATCTTCAATTGCCATGCCGAGCAGGACGTTGCCGATGCTGTATTTGTGATAAGCCGGGGAATGCGCATAAGCATCCGCGTAATATTTGTTGTTGCGCACGTAGCCGGAGAGGCCAGCCACCGGCTCGTCGTTCGCATACAGCAAATAAAGCCGATACCAACTGGCATGTGAAAACACGTCGCAAATTTCACGCTCGAATTTCGCCACGCCGTCTTCCTCGAAGCGCGTTGCGCCTTTTTCATCCTGCCAACGGCTGCGGTAGACGGTGATCAAGTCGTTCAAGCCGTCGAATACCGCCGAAGTGTTGGTAAAAATTTTGAAATCGCTTTTGAAATTTTTCTCGAAAAAGCGGCGGTCGTAGCCGACATCTTTGCGCGTGCGCTTGCCGAGGGTATTGATATAACTTTCCCAATCGGCTTTAAGCGGCACGCTCACGCAAATCCGCTGCGCTTCCCAGCCGAGCACCGGAAAAAACTTGCCGACTTCCTGAAAAAAGTGCGGCAAATTGGCCGAAGTGTCGGGAACGTCTTTCAACTCGACAAACAGCCATTCTTGTTTATTCTCTTGCAGATGTTTGAAAAGCTGCTGAAAGAAATTGGCCTCGGCGTCGGCGCACACGACGAAATCAAGATAGTCTGTGCGTTTCTGGCCGATAAATCCGAGATGTGGTACCGGCCAGCCGTAAAATCTTTTGCGCAGAAAAAACGGCGCAATGCCGATGAGTTGATTCTCTTCTTCCACGAGAATCAACCGCAAACGTCCTGCCGCGCCAAAATGCTTCCACCACGTGAAATTCCACTCCCACGATTGGTACGGCGTGTGGTTGGGATTCGCTTGGAAAAGCTCTTCCCAAGCCGGCTTCAGATCGTTAAATTCTTGCTCGGATTTTATAATTCGAATGGACATATCAACTTTCAATCAACTGGGCTGCGCTACACTTGACTTTTACGACAGCTTTAATGAGCGTTTCACTTATCTTGCCTGCGCCAATGAGGCTAATTTTGAGAGGTTTTGCATATGGTCCCTATCATCCCTTTTCCTGAACAAAATCTATTTTAAATTAAGTATAAAATTTACCAAAATGCTTTGTCTCTAAAGCTTCCAGTTTTTTTATCAAACATTCGGCTCTACAAGAAATATCCCACCCAAGAGCACGATCGCAAAATTTGCACCATTCTGCCCAAATCGCAAACTCTATTCTGATTATATGTGCAATATCCTGATGCACTATGCTTGAATTATAGTGTTTTATGCTATAGCTTAGTTGTCTATTTAGCGACCATGCTGAACTATGTATATATGAGCTAAGAAATTTGTATGCAACTTCATATAGTCTAAAAATATGCTCACCACAATCTTTTGCTTGATCGGAAATAGGTTTGTTACACCAATTTTGATATAGTCTCTGTTTATTATTCTTATCAAAATATGAAAATCTTGGTTTGGACATTGTATATTTTTCTTCCAAACTCTTTACCTGTGCTTCGATACGTTCTAAGTATTTAGGATTTGCCGTATCTTTTTCCCACTTTAATAAATTCTTGGTAAAGTTGTATACTTCTATATCAGAATATGCAAAAAATAACTCTGAACGGCTTTCAGGTTCCTGAGCAATATATGAAAGAGTAATAAGACTTTCACAAAATAGTCTGACCTGCGAAGCTGCTTGATGATACCACTCAGCTCGTAAGAGTACATATGTTGCCGAGATTGTAGTTAAATCTTTGTTAATTGTTCTCAATAAAATATGTTTGAAAAGTGTATCGGCTACGAAAGACTCATCACGAATAAGCGCTTCTTGTTGGGATAACCCTACTGCTTCTCCCAATAAATCAAGCCATTCCCAAATCTCCTCAGGAAAATCTATGTTGTTAATAGTTTGTGCAATATCAACGCGTCGCATCAGAGTAACCTTTCGACGATTCCAACATCGATTAAATGGATTATTAAGGTTTAGTTTTAAAAATTACTCTGTTGGCGAAAGAATTTTCTGTTTAATATTTACGCCAACAGTTTGTATTTTCGTCTTATCAAACAAATACCAAATCCCACCTATCGCCGCCATCAACAAAGACTGCGAAAAGAGCAACAACGACAGCGACAACGCCTGCGCCTTCAACACACCCGCCTGCGTAAAAAAGAACACGAAAGCGCCTTCACGAATGCCGACGCCGAGAACTGAGATCGGCAAAACCGCGATCGCCGTGATGAGCGGGATGTAAATGAAATAGCGGCCTAAATCAAGATCGATAGCGACGGCGCGGCCAACCACGAATACGATCACGACGCCGAGAATTTGAAAGAACACAGAGAGCGCCACGAGTTTGAGCATCGCATGTTTCGTGCTGGCAACTTCTAAAATCGCGGCGCGCAAATCAGTTAATTTATCCGTCACTTTTGCGAGCTTCAGGCGCTGCAACAATCCGCTTACAAGTTGCAGCGATCGGCGGTGCAATGTCACCCAAATCGCAGCGAAGAAAGCCAGCGTGAGTGCGGCAACCGTCCACAAGAGATGGGGGTCGTCATGGGCGCGGCTGACGGGAATGGCCACGATCAACGCCATCACGAAATTCACGCCGAAACCGACAATGCGGGTGACAAACATGGAACTGGCCGCATCGACGCCGCGGCGCAAATGCCGCGAGAGATGATACGCGCGCACGACGTCCATGGCGATGCTCGACGGCAGAAACGTGCCAAAAAAGCTGCCGACGAAATGCACTTCCAAAGTTTTCCAAAAGGGCACGGGATTTTTCTGCGCCACCAGCAACAGTTGCCAGCAGTAGGCGACTACCACTTGCTGAAAGAGAAAGAACGCAAAAGCCGCAGCATAAAACCGCACGTCGGCGCCGGACATGACGTTGATGATTTCGTCGAGGTTCGATATCCAAACCAACACCGCGAGCAACGCAATGCTGACGACGGCTTTTAGCCAAAATTTCATATACACTTTTATAAATATCGCAACGAAAAGAGAACTGCAACGAAAAAAGCGTTTAAATTGTCAAGCGACTATAATTTGGCTTCAATCATTTTTTCGCAAGAAACCAATTGTCATCGCGAGGCGCTTTTTGCCGAAGCGATCTTCTCATAGGTAAGAGATTGCTTCGCTAAGAAACGCTCGCAATGACTGTTTTTCACTTTCAGCATCCCGTTAAGCATTCAAATGCGCGCGGCACCACAATTCCAGAACCAGCAGCGACCACAGGCGGTGCGAGTGGTTGTGGGCTTTGCGCTGGTGTTCGTCCATCATGCGCGAGATGACGGCGGGATCGAAAAAGCCGCGGCGGCGCACGATCTCGCTCGACAGGTATTCCTTCAACAAAGTTTGTATTGCCGGCGCTTCCCGCATCCAATTTTTCATCGGCACGCTGTGGCCGAGTTTGTCTTTGCGGAAGACGATTTCGTCCGGCAACTCGCCTTGCATGACTTTGTGCAAAATCATTTTGGTCTCGCCGTTCTTGCCGATTTTCAAGGCGCTGGGAATGCGCGCGGCGTATTCGACGAGCCGGTAATCAAGCAGCGGCATCCGCCCTTCCACGCCGAAATTTCGGATAAGCTCCATGCGGCGCAAATAAAAACCGACGACGCTGTAATAATCGCCGTACAACGTCACGCTGAGGTGATCCTGGCCGTCGGCTTCCTGATAAATTTCCACCAGCTCGCGATAAGGATCGAATCCGTTCACGTGCTGGCGCAAATCCGGCAGACACAGCTTTTGCAGCTCGGCGGGCGTGTAGTAAATGCGCCAGCGATTGCTGTAAAGCGACGACGGGAATTTACAACTGTACGAGAAGCGTTTGGCTTTGACAACCAAACTTTTCTTGGCGTCGGTATCCGGCAAATGTTGCAAGCTTTGAGTCAGCGGCTGGCGAATGAACGCCGGAATTTTGCTGAACATATCGGCAGCGCGGTCGGCGAGATAAACCGGATGCCCGCCGAAAAGCTCGTCGCCGCCGTCGCCGGTCATCACGTAGTCCGCCTGCTCGCGCACGCGCGAACCGAGCAGATACGAAGCCACTTCGATGCCGATATCCGAAAACGGCTCTTGCGACGCTTGCGCGATGTTGCTGATGAGCTTCGTTTCATCGGCGGGAAACGGAATCTCGTGATGCCGCGTTTTGTAGCGCTCGGACATGACGCGGGCGTAATGCGACTCGTCGTAGGTTTTGCCAAAGCAGCGAAAAGAAAATGTGGCTATCGGCGCTTGCAGCACGGCGTGCATGAAATGAACGACGGAGCTTGAGTCCATGCCGCCGCTGAGAAAAGCGCCGGGCCGAAATTTATCTCCGGCAATGCGCAGCCGCACGGCGTCGAGCATCAATTCGATCAGCTCTTGCTTGTAAGCGGTTTCGTCCTTTTCAAACGGCGCGGCGAACGAGAGCCGCCAGTACGGCTCGACGGTGAATTTGCCGTTTTCGATTTTGATATAACTACCGGGCCGCAAGCTGTGGACATTTTCAAAGAACGTGTCATAGCCGGGGTTGTAGTTGAACAACAAATAGCGTTGCAACACGCCAAAGTTAAGTTGGCGGCCAACCTGCGGCACGCGCGTCAATCGCTGCAACTGGCTGGCAAAATAAAGTACGCCGTCTTTGCGGCAGTAGAACACCGGCTCGATGCCCAAGTGGTCGCGCACGAGATAAAAACACTGCTTGGGCGCATCCCAAACGGCCAAGACGAAATTGCCGTTCAGCTCGCGGAACGTTTTGACGCCGAGTTGGCTATAAACCTGCCAAGCGATTTGGGCATCATTATCAGCTTCGGCCTTTTTCCCGCCGGCGGCGTATTGCGATCGCAACTCGGCGCGGTTGAAGATGCTGCCCAACAACACCGCAAAGCCGCCGCTGGCTTTATGCTCGTACACACTCGAATTAGCATCGAGCGTTGGCACGCCAAGCGGACGCAGGCCAACGGTGATTTCTTTGGCAGTCAAAACGCTCAGGCGCTGATCGATTTCTTTTTCGTCAAGAAAAAATTTGCTGATCGCATAGCGCTGCGCTTGGGCGTCGCTGGTTGCATCATCGAAAAGAGATTTTCCAATAGTTCCGAAGATCATGAGATAAAGAATTTGAGAACCGACTCATGCCTTTACATCAAAACATCAGATAAAAGTTCAGTGAGACCCGTGTTAGAACTGTCATTCTGGAAGAATCCTGTTTGAAACCAAGCCAAGTGCCCGAATTGAAAAAGATTCCTCCGGAATGACAACGTGGTTTATTGAACATTTACAACATCAGTATTATAACGTTAATTACTGTTTACTACACTTACTGCATGACAAGCAAAAAATATTTTATTTTGTCTATATTTTCCTTGTATCCACTCAGGATGTTTTTCCAACACACTTGCTACTTCAGGGTATCTTTTGAGCAAATCAGTATCACGAAACAAACCCGAAACTCTGGACATGGCAGTTCTAGCAGGGAGGCGAAACGAAGTATGTTTCCAAGAACCAGAAACTGCCTGTTTGGTTCTCGTAATTACCTGTTGTGCAATGCTACCTGCGGTAATGACATGATCGAGCTTGATACAAGGGATCAACTCAATCCATAATTTGATCGAGCGCTCAATCAACTCATTTGAAGGATTCGTATTATTTTCGGTTGTAGTGACTTGAGACCACAATACGGCGTTTGAAACAGCAGTATTCTCGGATTTAGCAGCAAAGGCTGACTCGACAGCCAGTTTCAACGAAGCGTCATCCCATGGAGCTACCCCAATATCCCCTACTCCATTCGACCTATTTAAACGTTTTATCCTTTCATCAGAAGAAAGATTTTTCAATTTATTCACATAAGCTGAATTGCTTTTAGATAAATTTTGCGCTTCAGCTAAAACGAGTATTCCATTCCAATCATTCGGGAAATAAGGGATATAAGGCTCGCTTATAACTACGCCAATATCAGACGAAATGATATGGTGTTTGCAAATTTCAATCAATTTATCAATTGTTTCATACATACTTTTCTAACTCCGTGCTACCCGACTCACAAAACGCGGCAAATTCGCCTGGATTTTTATTTGCAAAATTTCTTTTAGACTTTTTCGCTCTTCGCCGGGGAGCCGAAAAATATAATGATCTTCGAGGCGCGGGGCATGGAACAAATCATCGCCGGCGCGATTGCTCGTGCGCTGCGGGACGATGCCCCAATAGTTCACGCGATAACCGGCGCGGCGCGATTGCTCGACGGCGAAAGCGCTGCCTAAAAACCACGGATAACAAAGCTGATCGACCGTCTTTTCCGGCAGGCGCGCTTCGATCATTTGCCTGGCTTGCTGCAAATCCTGCCAAACAGTTTGAGTCTGCTCGTCGTGTTTCTCAAACTCGCCGTTTTGTCGGGCACGTTGATAGACGTTTGTCAGTTGTTGCCGCCAGTCGCGGCGCGCAAAAAAAATTTCATTGCCGTGTTTGGCCACGTGCTCGATACAAGCTTGACGCGCCGCTTCGTCATCAAAATATTGCGGCTTGCCGGCCATACGCGGCTCGGCGCGATAGACCGGTGTGCCCCACGGCATTTTCCGGTCAAAATTCAATTTGCCATCAACGCGATAGACCGGTACGTTGATGTTGGCAAAAAAATAAAAATCGTAGGCCGGGTGAATGAAATCCACAAGCTGCGAAGAGACGCACACGAGATGATGGTGCAAGGTATGCGATTGAAAATCGATCACACCGCTTTGGTGCATCTCTTGAATTTCCTGCCAGGAACACAACGGGAAATCACCTCGTTTACGAGCAAGCAGCGCATGAATCGTGGCGCGTTTTTTCTTATAATCCCAAAAAGTCGGCGTTTCCGGCGCCTGTTCCGGAATGCATCCGGGAATGATAAAGCTGACGGCGCGAAAGCCATATTTGCGCAAGAGCGGAAAGGCGACCGTCCACAGCGTTGCCGTGCCGTCGTCGAATGTCAACAAGACGCTCCGCTTGGGAATGTCGCACTCGCCGGCAATGGCGGCGCGGAATTCTTCTCCGCTTAATGTACGATAGCCGTTCCGGGCGAGGAACGCCAGTTTCGCTTCAAAAGAATTCGGCTCGACAGAATGAAAAGTGAAAACCGGAATCTCATTCTGCAACGGCTTGGGGTTGCGGCTGAACATGAACGCCGGATAGTTGCGGCGAAGAAGCGCCAGCAAGTCGGGCACGTTTTTGCGATAGCTCCAGCGGAGCTTGTTGAACAGAGTCGAGAGCATATTTACATTTTTAAATCCCAGTCGAGCCGACGGGGTTACGCGTGGCCGTTACGATTCGCCAGCATCTCCGCATAAATTTTCTCCAACGCCTGCACGTTGCGCTCGACGCTGAAGGCCTGGCTGCGTTCGCACGCGGCTTGGCCCAAATGCTGGGTAAGCGTCGGATTTTTGAGCAAACGCACGAATGCGATGGCCATGGCAGAGCTGTTGGCCGGTGGCACGAGCAGGCCATTCTCTTCGTGCTGCACCATTTCTTTCATGCCGCCGACGTTGGTGACGGCGACGGTTTTGCCGGCGGCCATGGCTTCCGCGAGCGCGAAGGGAAAGCCTTCGGTGAGCGAGGCCATGGCGTAAATATCCATGGTAGCCAGCGCGACGGCAACTTCGGAAACGAATCCGGCAAAGTGCAATTTGCCTTCGAGATTCAGCTTTTTTGCCAACGCTTCAAGCTCTTCGCGCAATTGTCCATCACCGACGATGACGAAGCGCGCTTCTGGAAACTCACGGAGCACTTGCGGCGCGGCTTCGATGAAGTAACGATTGCCTTTTTCTTCGCGCAGCCGTGTGACGGTGCCGACAACTTTCTGTCCGGGGGTGATGCCGAATTTCTCGCGAAAGGCCTGCACTTTGGCCGGTTCCGCGGTTTTAAAATTGTTGAGATTGACGCCGTTCCAAACCACGCGGGTTTTGTTGAGCGGCACGGAACGGCCGCGAATCAAAAACTCTCGCACGCTCTCACTGACGCCGACGGCGATATCGGTTTTGTCGCACAGCAGCCGGTCCATCACAAATTGATGCGGCAGTGTTTTGAGCACGGCCCATTCGTGCATCACGTTCGGTATGGCGGTTTGGCGGGCGGCGAGGCGGCCAAAATTGGCGGCGCTATAACCGTGCAAATGGAGCAAATCAATTTTTTCCTGGCGAATCAAATCCGCCAACGCGCCGACATTGGCGAAAGAGTATTTGCCTTTGTCGATATAAAACATCTGCACGCCGCCCGCTTCGAGATGCTGGGAGGCCGCGTCGCGAGACCGCAACGAGGCGACCATCACCTCGTACCGTTGCGCGTCGCGGTGGTTGATCCATTCGATAAAACACAACGCCACGCTGCTCGGATTGATGCCGTCCATGCTGAGTTTGTCGATGACGTGAAGAATTTTAAATTTGCTGCTCATAATGCCGAAACCAGACCGGCGGTCTGGGCTACGTTATACATTCACCACTTTCGGGCCTTGCACGTCGCGGCGATCCTGGAAAATTTTTGCGGGCACGCCGACGGCGATTTTCCAATCCGGAACGTCTTTGTTGACAACGGCGCCGGCGCCGATGATGCAATCTTTGCCGACACGCACACCGTCGAAGATCACCGCGTGAGCGCCAACCCAGGTGTTGTCGTTGACTTCGATGCCCAGGCTCGAACGCTCCTGGAAAAGAATAGGAATATCGGTGCGATCAAAACGATGCGTGCCGCCCACGAGATAAGCGTAAGCCGCCAGGAGAACATTTTTGCCGACGCGCACGCGGCTGGCGGAAAACACATCGCAGTTGAAGCCGATATTGGCGTTATCGTCGATGATGATGTCGCCGTTTTTGCAGCTCAAGATGGTGTTGCGTCCGACAAAAACGCCGCTGCCGATGGTGAGGCCGTCGTTCTCTTCGCCCTTTGCATCGAGCACAACGTTGTCGTCGATCACGACGTTGTCGCCGATCCGTATCTTGCGCGGGTGGCGCAGCACGACGTTGGCGCCGAAAGTGACGTTGCGCCCGACTCGGCCCAATAAAAGCGGATACAATTTGCTGCGCAACAGCAAACCCAGCGCGCCGGGCAACCAGCTCACGAATGTGGTGATCAATTCATATTTGATCAAAAACCAGGTGCTGCTTTCGCCGAGGATGAGTTCTTTATATTTGGCCAGTTTCGATTTTTTGGCGTCGAAAAGCTCTTTCTGAATTTCGATGCTGTCGCGTCCGGACTGGCCGTTGGTGTTACTTGCAATGCTGTCATGAGACGGCGAAGGTCCAGACGAGCCGTCTGGGTTACGATTGTCGCGAGGTGGTGTATTTTTTAGCACGGTGTTCAATATTTATTCAGAAAAATAAAATGCCGCAAAGAAAAGTTTGTAGTTTCGCCTTCAGGCGTTGACAGTTTGAATTAATAAAATTTTTGTTGCATAGTTAACGTTTTTTTGATGATAAAATTCTTGCGCCTAAAGGCGCCACTACGAACTACAACAAATTGTTGGTGCGATACCAATCGGCGGTTATGCGCAGGCCGGTGTCGAGATCGACTTGTGGTTGATAACCGAGCAAGCGCTTGGCTTTCGAAATATCAAAGGCGCGGTCTTTGATAAAAAAGTCGACGCGCCGGCGGTAAATCGGTGGCTCGATGCCGAATGGCCGGCAAACAATTTCACACAATAATCCGGCGAACCATACGGGCCAAACCGGAAAACTTTTGCGCGGTACGGAAACATTCAAGGCATTGGCGACGCGTTCGACCAGCTCGGCCAGCGTCAAATATCCTTCGCCGCCTATCGTGAAAACTTCTCCGATAGCTTCCTTTTTTTCGCCCGCAAGCAAAATTCCACGCACCAGATCTTCGACGAAGGTCAGGTGATAGAGCACGCGGCCCGAGCCTAACATGCGAAACTTGCCGTTATGTACGAATTTAAACAGTTTGAGAAAACGCCTATCACCTGGGCCGTAGATGCCAACGGGGCGCACGACGGCACCGGGAAGCCGATGCTCTTGAAAAAACTTTCGCGCCAGCTTTTCTCCCTCCATTTTGGTTTCTTGATAAATGTCACCCGGGTTGAATGGCGCGTCTTCGGCGGCCGGCGGATTCTTGATCTCGCCTTGCACGCCGACGGTGCTGCAATGCACGAAGCGCGTGATATTGGCGCGCAACGCGGCTTCCAAGACATGGCGCGTGCCTTCGACATTGACTTCCCAAAAATATTTCGACGGCACACCTTCGGTACGATAGGCGGCGGCGATATGATAAACAACTTCCACGCTTTTGAGTGCTGTTGCTAATGCATCAACTGCCGAACCGTTGGCCAAATCGCCATAAACCGGCTCGACGCCGATATTTTTGAGCAGGTCCAAATTGCTGCTTTTGCGCACGAGCACGCGCACGCGATCACCGCGATTGGCGAGGTGTTTACAAACATAGCTACCGGTAAAGCCGTTGGCTCCGGTTACCAAGACAGTTCGGGGCATGTCCTTATCTTATTCTCTTTCTCTATTCGTTTGCGAATCAACAAATCGCAATCGAATTTATTGTAAATTTTAAATTGAAAATTTACAATTTAAAATTTTAAACCTGATTTCACTTACGACAAAACGCCATCAAATGCCAACCGAGGGGTCTGACCAAAGGACGAGGGATGAGATTGAAGGCCGGCACAAAAATCCGGTTGTAGGCCACAGCTTTCCATCCCTGGTGCAAACGGCTGGCGACCGGAAATCGCTCCGGAACGATTCGGCTGGTGGAGAAGGGTGAGAGCAATTCTTTAAATTCGCCTATGGAATATTTTTTCAACACCGGCGCATCTTCGTGCTCCAACTCGACTTTCATCACCAGCGAAAGCGCATGCAGCCATGAAATACGGTTGTAAACCATCGCGATCGCCTGTCCGCCCGGTTTGAGCACGCGGTGCATTTCTTTCGCCATCTTTTCCGCGTGCGCGGTGTATTGCAACACGCCGTGCGCGTAGACGGCGTCGAAACTGCCGTCGTCAAACTCGAGCGCTTCGCCATTCATGACGTGCAGCTCGGCGCGCAAGCCGCGCAACGCGAAATTTTTTTTCGCCAATTGAATGGACTGCGGCGCCAAATCCACGCCGGTTACGCGCGCGCCGCCTTTGGCGAAGCGGACCAAATCGATGCCAACGCCGCAGCCGATCTCGAGCAGGCGCTGGCCGCGGAAACCGTTGAAATCGACCACCTGCGGCAGATAGCGCAATTTGTCGAAACGATATTCGTCGAGATCATCGAAGAAGCCTTTCGTGCCCACCGGATGCTTGGCGACGGCGAGATCGTGAATGTGCGCGTTCCAATATTCGCGAATCGCGGCGAGCAAAGGATCGGTCGAGGCAACGCGAGACGCTTCGGGAGCGCGAGGGCGTTTGGGTTTGATATTTTGGGCGGCGGCGATTTCAGACATGCGTTGAGTTTTTTAAATTTTTTTGAATACCGTTTGTAGCAACCCATTCAGGGGCCGAGGCTGAATATAAAAAGAGTTTTGTAAATTACCAACTTCGGTGCCTACCCCGCTCCGCCTTTCCTTGTTTATTTAAAGGGTGCGGGGCGGAGAAGGCACTACTACGAGCTTACGTTAAAAATGCTGGGCGCCATTGAAAATCGGTTTCATAATCCGATGAAAATTAAAAGCCGTCGCCGCGGCGCGTTCGACGGCGAAATTCATCGAGATAAAACTATCGAACAAGCTGACCGGATGCTCCTGGCTGGCAATGCGGCGGCGCACGGCGCTGGCGCGCTCGCCAAACCAAATCGCCTTGAACGTTTGCTGGCGAATGTTGCCCATGCCGTCGGTTTCGAGCGGATCCGGATAAACGTCACCCCACGGATTGATCACCGCGGTGGCGAAGCCGCCGGTATTGAGGTGCTCGTAGAGCGTGTCCGGCTGCTCGACGTAATCCGCAAAGTGCCGATAGTAATCACGATTCATCGGCAGAAAATGGCCGTAATTTTCCATCACGCGATCGATGGCGGCCTGAAGCGCGGCGCCATCGCCGGGTAGAAAGGCGAGATCCGGCTCGACGCGGTACATAATTTTCGGGGCGTGCAGCGCCAATTGCAGCGACAGCCCGTCGAGGCCGCTCACTTTGACCAGGCGGGCCATGTTCTCGAGATCATGCACATTCTGCCTGGTGATCGTGACGGCGACAAAAATCTTGGGATGACCGTTGTTGCGCAGCGATTTCAAACTTTCGATGCCTTTCATCGCCAAATCAAAATAGCCGTTGATGCCGCGCAAGTGATCGTTCAGCGCCGGTGTGCTGCCGTCCAGCGAAATGGAGATGAGGTCGAGGCCGCAGTCGATCAAGTCTCTGGCGCGCCGGGCATTGATCAACAAGCCGTTCGAGTACAGCGAGGTCGAGAGCCGCTGTTGCTTGGCGCACGCTACCAGCTCGTAAATGTCTTTGCGCAGCAACGGCTCGCCGCCCGTGAACGTCAGATTCAGCACGCCGGCATCGGCGAGCTGTTGAATCAAATTTTTTCCCTCGCCGGTCGAAAGAATCGTCGGATCGGGTTTTTCTTTCCAACGGTCGCAGGTTCGGCACCTGGCATTGCAAATATTCAACACTTCCCACACCGCTTTGATCGGCCCGATGATCGGTTCCTTTTTGCCTTTGGCCACGCGGAGCAAATTGCGCAGATGTTTGACTTGTTTCAACATGCTACCCTCTATGTTAGCCGGTTAGCCAGTTAATCCATTAGCCCAAAACCGGCAACAGGCTAACTGGAAAACAGGCAAACTTATTTTCAAAAATTCACGCCGCCAAATATTGATCCCGCCAAATATTAAAAACCATCAACGCCCAAAGCCGGTGGCTGTGGTTTTCCGCGCCTTGCAAATGTTCGTTAACCAGCTTTTGTACGTAATCCGCATTGAACAATCCGTCGCGCCTGATTCGCGCCGGCGCCAAAATGTCCAGCATCATCGGCCGCAGCTCCTGGCGCAGCCAATTCTTGATCGGAATGCTGAAGCCTTCTTTGCCGCGATTGATGATTTCCGGCGGCAGCAAAGGCGCCATGGCTTTTTTGAGAATGTATTTCGTTTGCGTGCCGCGGATTTTCAGCGCGCTGGGAATAGTGGCAGCATATTCCACGACGCGATAATCCAAAAACGGCGCGCGCGCCTCCAATGAGGCCGCCATGCTCATGCGATCCACCTTCACCATGATGTTGTCGCAGAGATACGTCTTGATGTCGACGTAAAGCTGGCGGTTGACATAATCTGACGAATCGGCATTGGCGAAATGCTGCCGGATGAACTGCTGCGGGAGGTGTTGCGGCTGCACGCCGGCCATGGCTTCCCCGTAAAGCCGCGCTTTCTCTTCTTCGGCGAGAAACATCATCCAGCGCACGTGCTGCAAATCTTCGGGAAAGCGCGTGCCTTCCACGAAGCGTTTCAGGCGGTTGCGCAAACCTTTTTTCTTCTCGCTTGGTGGTAAACACATAGTTACCGGCATGAGCACCCGATTGCGTACCAGTGCCGGAATCTTGCGATACTGGCGGTAAGTCCAGTCCGCGAGATAAGCGTCGTAACCGCCAAAAAGCTCGTCACCGCCGTCTCCCGAAAGCACGACGGTGACGTGCTCGCGCGCCATCTTCGAAACGAGATAAGTCGGAAAAATGGAAAAATCTCCCAGCGGCTCGTCGAGGTGTTTCACCAATTTCTCGGTCAGCTCCAAAGCGCTGGGCCGCAGAATAAATTCCTTGTGGTCGGTTTTGAAATGAGTGGCGATGGCGCGCGCATAGTGCAGCTCGTTGTAACTGCCTTCTTCAAAACCGATGGAAAAAGTTTTCACCGGCTCCTTCATCACTTGCGCCATGAGCGCGACGACGCAGCTCGAGTCGATGCCGCCGGAGAGAAACGCGCCGAGCGGCACGTCGCTCATCAGGCGAATCTTGACGGCGTCTTGCAAAATTTCGACGAGGCCTTTTTCCAGCTCTTGCGGATGATAGCCGTTTTCGTGAAAATGGAGATCCCAATACTGGCGAATCTCCGGCTTGCCGCGGCCGTCGATGACGAGCGAGTGGCCGGCGGGCAATTTGAAAATATCGGCAAAAATGCTGTGCGGCGCCGGAATGTATTCAAACGTCAAATACAGATCGAGCGCGCTTTGGGAAACCCGGCGCGGGATATTTTTCGCCTGCAACAAGCTTTTCAGCTCGGAGCCGAAAACGAGCCGTTCGCGGTCGTAATAATAATAAAGCGGTTTTTTGCCGAGGCGATCGCGGCCGAGAAACAAGCGCTCGTTACGCGCATCCCAAATGGCGAACGCGAACATGCCGTTCAGCTTGGCCGGGCAATCGACGCCATACTCTTCGTAGGCGTGCACGATGGTTTCGGTATCGGAGCGCGTTTTGAAACGATGGCCGCGCTTCTCCAAATCCTGCCGCAGCGCGGGATAGTTGTAAATCTCGCCGTTGAAAACGATCCAGATCGTTTCGTCTTCGTTGGCGATCGGCTGCTGGCCGCCGGAAAGATCGATGATGCTGAGCCGGCGCATGGCCAGGCCGATGCGGCCGTTGAGATAAAAGCCGTCTTCGTCGGGGCCGCGGTGAATGATCTGCTCGTTCATGCGGCGCACTTCGGCGGCATCGACCTCGGCAGCGCGTGAAAAATTAAACGTTCCGCAAATTCCGCACATGTTACCATCCTGACAATAACCCCGATTTTCCTGGAGTTACCATTTCATAAAATGCTTTTCCATAAAGCAAAGCGCACGCAAAGACGCAGAGACGCAAAGTTTACGCAAAGATTTGTTCTCTGCGTTGCCTTTGCGGCTTCGCGGCTTTGCGTGAAGGCCTTTGCTTTTTCTGTAAATATACAATTTTAAAGAGCATACTCTAATAGCTTAAACAGCCTTTTGACGAAAGAAGGCTTTCCAAATACGAATAAATCTCCTTCGTCTTTTGCAAATAGGCTGCGTAGCTGTATTCACGGGCAGCCAGCGCTTGGGCGCGCTGGGCCAGATTTTCGCCATAGGCGCGATCTTCGAGCACGCGCAAAATTCCACTGGCGAACGCCGGGGGCGTGCAATCCGTAAGCACGGAAACCTCGGCGTTCAAAACTTGCGTGTGCGTGAGGTGATCGGTGGCGACGATCGGGACGCCGGAACGCAGATACGAATAAATTTTCAACGGCGTGTTGTTGCCGGCCACGCGTGGTGAAACCAGCAAATCCGCCAGATGCATGAACAATGGAATTTCTTCCGGCGGGCGCTGGCCGGTAAAAATAAATTTCCCGCTGACGCCCAGGCGCTCGGTTTTCTCTTGGTATTGCGCCACCTGTTCGGGCTTGCCGCCAACGACGAGAAAGCGCACGTTGCTATAACGGGCGAGAACCGGCTGGCTCGCTGCGATCAACAAATCCAAGCCTTGATAAGGCTCGAACGTGCCCGTGTACAAAACGGTGGCCGCGCCATTTTTTCCCCCGCCTTGCGGGGTGCCGTTGGTTTTAACCGGCAGGCCGTAGCCGCGCGCCAATTCCGCTGCCGCAATTTTGCCGTGGCCGTTTGGCGAAGTCTCGCCAAAGACAACGGCGTTGTCCGCCACATTTTCAATGAGCTTGTTGTATTTTTCCGGAAAGCGCGATTTGACGTAATTGAACAGCTCCGGGCAAATCGTGATGACGGCCTGCGCGCTGTTGATCGTCGCCGCTTCGAGGCGATCGAAAACTCGCACCAACGCTTTCGCCTGGCTGTATTTGAAATTCGACAACTGTTGCGGCAAGCTCGAGTGCATGTCGTACAAGTGCAGCGTGCCGAATTTTCGGCTCAACCGGATGCCGAAAAATCCCGCCTCTTCGTGTGTGTGAATCAGATCGTAGGGTTGCCGGCGCAACAGCTCAATAGCGCGGCGATAAACGAACGCGTCGAGGAGCACTTTGGTTTTGGAGGGGCCGATCGCAATCTCCTTAACCCAAGACACCCCTTGCGCGCGATGGATGTTCACATTTTCAATTTCGACATCTTGGCCAAGGTGATATGTCACCAGATCGATGCGATACCCCAGCGTGGACAACGCTTTGAGGCGGTGCAATACACTAAACGGTGTGCCGCGAGGCTGAAAAAAAGGCTGCGGCGCGATCATCAAAACTTTCATCAAGGCTTTTCCTGGTTGCCCCGATAAGTCGGGGTCTTCGCCGTGCTTCGACTGGTAGCTCGTTGCTGGTTTCTGTTCGCCGGTTGCTGACTACGATATTTTTATCAAGCAATAAGCTACCCTACGGGCGCAGCCAGCTACAAGTTACAAGCAACAAGCAATCAGTAACAAACAACCTGCAACCAAAGTGCCATTCTTGACGGTCTTTTTATCTGATCGGCAAGCCGCCTTTTTTCAAGCCTTTAGATTTCGCCAAGTAGAGCGAAAATCGAGGTTTAGTCCACATCGCTATGTGCCAGCCTGAAACGATGTACTGGTGTGACACATGCAAAAACGGGCAAGCTCTTGTGGGGTGAAATATTACCGGGCGGTAACAGTGGGGCGGATGGAAAAATTAGAGTGAATTTGCAAGCAAACAAACGGGCGGTAAAAGTTCGGTTAACCCCGTATCAGAATTGTCATTCTGGAAAGAATCTTTTTTGCATCCAAGACAAGTGCTCGAATCAAAAAAGATTTATCCAGAATGACAACGTGGTTTAATGAACATTTACAGTGGGCGCAGAGGCGTTTATTCAACTCGTCATCATCGGCGGCCGACCGCAATGTAGGTGAAACCGCTTTCACGCATTCTGGGAGGATCGTAAATGTTGCGCAGATCGATGATGAGCGGCGTTTTCAACAAGCGTTTGATTTTGTCCAAATCGAGACTGCGGAACTGATTCCATTCGGTAAGGAAAACCAGGGCGTCGGCGCCGCTGATCGCGCTATAAGTATCGTCGGTAAATTCGACGTCTTTGAGAACTTTGCGGGCTTCGTGCATCGCGATCGGGTCGTAAGCTTTGATGCGCGCGCCTTCTTTCTGAAGCCCGGCAATGATGTCGATTGACGGCGCTTCGCGCATGTCGTCGGTGTTGGGTTTGAAAGCCAGGCCGAGTATGGCGATGGTTTTGCCGCGCAAGTTGCCGACGTTTTTTTTGATTTTTTCCAGCATGCGCACGCGCTGCTGGTCATTCACTTCGACCGCGGCCTCGACAATTTTAAAATGATAATCATTTTTCTTGGCAATGTTGAGCAGGGCGCGGGTGTCTTTGGGAAAACAGGAGCCGCCATAGCCGGGGCCGGGGTGGAGAAACTTCGAGCCGATGCGGTGATCCAGCCCCATGCCTCTCGCCACGTCGTGCACATCGGCGCCGACGCGTTCGCAAATGTTGGCGATTTCGTTGATGAAACCAATCTTCGTCGCCAAAAAGGCGTTGGCCGCATACTTGGTCAGCTCGGCGCTGGCGAGGTCGGTCATCACAATCGGCGTTTCGATGAGATAAAGCGGCTTATAAAGATCGCGCATGACCTCCGCCGCCCGTTCGTCATCGGTGCCGATCACCACGCGATTGGGGCGTATGAAGTCTTCGATGGCCGAGCCTTCGCGCAAAAATTCCGGATTGGAGGCCACGGAGAAAACGATCGGCTGGGGCTGGCTGTCCTGAATCAGTTTTTTGATCCATTTGCCGGCGCCAACCGGGACCGTGCTCTTATTGACGATGACTTTATAGTCATTCATATAACGGGCAACGTCTTTGGTCACCGCCTCGACGTAGCGCATATCGGCCGATCCATCTTCCGCCTGCGGGGTGCCGACCGCTATAAAAATCACCAGCGATTGCTCGACCGCTTGTTTGAGATCGGTGGTGAATTTGAGCCGGCCAGCGGCGACGTTTTGGGCCACCATGTCATCCAAACCCGGCTCATAAATCGGCAATTCACCGCGATTGAGCTTGTCGATTTTTTCCTTGACGATGTCCACACAGATGACGTCGTTGCCAAATTCGGCAAAGCAAGTGCCGGTGACCAGGCCGACATAGCCGGTGCCGATCATGCAAATTCTCATGTTATACTCCGCAAAAATTTTTAATTGTTTTCATCCAAAACGCTTCCTGACTCATGCTCTTTCTCTTACTCAAGCGCGCTTTTAAAAATCTTCAAAGGCGAGTATGAGTACGAGTAGGTGCAAGAGAACAACGATTTAGCTTATCTCAACTGGCGCCATAACCAAACATGACGACGAACACGGTTTTAACCATAATTTTAAAATCGAGCCAAAGCGACCACTTGTCGATGTACTCCAAATCCATCTCCATCCATTTCTCGAAGCCGACTTTGTTGCGGCCGCTGACCTGCCAGATGCACGTCAGGCCGGGCTTGAGCGAGAGACGGCGGCGCTGCCACATTTTGTACAACTCGACTTCGATGGCCAGCGGCGGGCGCGGCCCGACAAAGCTCATGTCGCCTTTCAGCACGTTGAAAAACTGCGGCAGCTCGTCCACCGAGAGCTTGCGCATAATGCGGCCGAGCGGCGTGATGCGCGGGTCGTGCTTGATTTTGAAGACCGGACCATCCATCTCGTTGCTCTTTTCGAGCTCCCGGCGTTTCAATTCCGCGCCCACGAACATCGAGCGGAATTTATACAATGTAAACGTTCGCCCGTTCAAGCCGCAACGCTGCTGCTTGAACAAAATCGGCCCGCGCGAGGTGAGCTTGATCGCTATCGCCAACATCAACATCAGCGGCGAGAGCAAAAACAGCATGAGCAGCGCCAGTGAAATATCGATGCCGCGCTTGGCGAACAACTGCCATTCTTTGGCGGCAAACGTCTCAAACTCCAGCAAGGGAAAGCCGCTGAAATCGGTTTGCCGCACTTTGGCAATGCGCAAATCGTAGAGATCCATCGAGATGCTGGTCGGAATTCCCTCGCGTTCGCAAGCCCGCACCGCCTCGTCGATGCGGTTGAGCCACAGCCGCGGCACGACAAAAATCACCCGGTCGATCACTTTGCGATGAATGACGAACGGAATGTCCTGAAGCCGTCCGAGCACGCGATAGCCTTCGATCTCTTTGCCGAACATGCCGTGCTCGTCGTCAATCAGCCCGACGATGCGCAGACCCCAATTCGCGTGGCTCTTCACCACTTGAATGAAGTCGCGGGCGCGGCGCCCGGTGCCGACGATCAGGAGATTTACTTGATTATAACCAAGTGCGTGGATATAGTCAAGCAATAAATTCAAAAGCTGGCGCTCGGCCACCAAAAAAACAACCGTGAGCACCCACATAACGCCGATGAATAAACGGCTGGTGAGCACCATCTTAAAAAGAAAAATCGGGGTGCCCAGGGCTAAAGCCGTCAGCCCGCCGGCGATGATGATATTCACCAGCGTGTTGAAAAAAGTCTTGGTGCGAAAATCCTTGTACGCGCCTTGTGACGCCAGCGTGATGATCCACAGCGGCAGATAGAAAACGATCAGCGCGATGTTTTTGCGGATGAAATAAACGAGGCCCTCAAAATTTGGCGCAATGGCAAAAGCCATTTCGCCGAGGCCATAAGCCTGGCGCAAATGGTAGCTGATAAAATAAGCGAGCGCGAAGGCAATGGCGATGACAGCGGCATCGACCATAACCGCCAAATTGCGCAGAAATGCCTGCTTTTCACGGACCATTTCATACCTCGCCTGGCGTCGTGTCCTGAGGGAGCTTTTGAGCCAATCCTGCCCGAAACGACTTGTGCTTTCGCAACGTTTTCAACGCCATTTTACTTGAGGTGATGCACTTCTTTGAACCATTGAACAAAAAGCCGGACACCCTGCTCGACCTCCGTGCGCGGTTGGTAGCCAAGCTCACGCTGCGCCCGCGTGACATCCGCGCAAGTAATCGGCACATCGCCGGGTTGCAGAGGCAAACGCTCGATGCGAGCTTCCATGCCGAGGTTCTGCGCGATCAAATCGATCAAACGGCGCAGCTCGATCGTGCGCGATTCGCCGAGGTTGTAGAGGTGATAACTTGAGCACTGTTCGAGCGCGCGGCAAACGCCGTCAACGATATCGGTGATAAATGTGTAATCACGCTTGGTGGTGCCGTCGCCAAACATCGGCACTTTTTGGCCCGCCGCAATCAGTTGCGTAAACTTGTGAATCGCCATGTCCGGACGCTGGCGCGGGCCATAAACGGTGAAAAAACGCAAGCAACTGACTTTCAAGCCGTACAGGTGGTGATAGGTGTAACAAACCAGCTCGCCGGCTTTTTTGGTGGCGGCATACGGGCTGATCGGATTGTCCACCGCATCATCTTCCGAGAACGGCACTTTGCGATTTTCGCCATAAACGGAAGAGGTCGAGCCGAAAATAAATTTGGGGACTTCGTGCTGCCGCGCCATTTCCAAAAGATGCATGGTGCCGAGCACATTCACCTGCTCGTAGAGTAGCGGTTGGGCGATCGAGGGCCGCACGCCGGCACGCGCCGCCAGGTGAATGACGGCGTCAAAAGCATTTTTGCTGAAAAGTTGCTTGAGCCGGTCGAGATCGAGAATATCGGCTTCGACCAAAGTGAATTCCCGGCTTTGCAAGAGCGATTCGACGTTTCGCCGCTTGAGGCGCGGATCGTAATAATCGTTGAAATTATCGAGCGCCACCACCGCATGACCCTGCGCCAAAAGTTGTTCGCAAAGATGCGAGCCGATGAAACCGGCCCCGCCCGTGACCAAACAATTCATAAACGCCCTTTTACTTAATAATGGTAATAGCTATAGCCTTCGTGCGCCAAATCGACCGTGGTGCCGTTCAAAATTACGCCGATAATTTTGGCCTCGAGATTTTGAAACAACTCCAATTTTTGCCGCGCCACTTCGCGGTGGGTTTTTCCGGCCCGCACGACGATCGCCACACCGTCCACCTGCGTGCCGAGCACCACGGCATCGGTCGCTGCGTTCAACGGCGGCGTGTCAAAAATAATAATATCAAATTTTCGTCGCATTTCGTCGAGAAAACGGCGCATTTGCAGCGAGCCGAGCAGCTCGGAAGGATTGGGCACCAACGAGCCGCAACTGATCATCCACAAATTGGGGATATGGGTTTCATTGATGATGTCGGAGCCGAGAGCCTGGCCGCAAAGAAAGTTGCTGAACCCCGGCTCTTTGGGCACGCCGAAGGTGTTGTGCTGCACGCCGCGCCGTAAATCGGTGTCGACCAACAGCGTGCTCGTCTTCTGCTGCGCCAACGTAATGCTGAAATTGGCCGTGGTGAAAGACTTCCCGTCGCCGGGCGACGTCGAGGTCACCACGAGGGTTTGCACGCGGCCGACCTTCTTGTTGTAAATAATGCTCGTGCGCAGCGAGCGATAGGCTTCGCTGATCGGCGTCGGCGAAAAATCGTGCGTCACCAACTGCTGGTCGATCATCTTCGCCTTTTCCTGGTCTTGAAAATCGAAAACGTTGTCGAAGCCGATCTGCGGGATGGCGCCGAGCACGTTGAGCTTCAAATGGCTCTTAATGTCAGAGACGGTTTTGATTGAGCGATCCAGCAACTCCAAGACGAAAACGATAAGAACGCCGAGCACCACGCCGAAGACACCGCCGCCGGCGGCCTTGGCTTTTTTGTTGCTGTTGATTGGCAGCTCCGGCTCGATGGCAGGATCCAAAATATCGATCGTTTCGGTTTCAACCGCTTCGTCGAGCTGGGCTTTTTGCAATTGGGCGAACAACTCTTTGTACAACTGGGCTTTTTGATCGTTTTCGCGCTCCAAATTCGCCAGCTCCGTCCGTTCGACGGGCAGCCGGTCGAAGGTGGCATTGAGCTGCACCAGCTCGCTGTTCTTCTGGGAAATCTCCCGGTCGAGCGTGCCCATGCGCTTCTGGGTGATCTCTTCGATCTTGCCGTGCAGCTTTTCGATCTCGATTTTCAGCTCGCGGGCGCGCGCGACGGATTGCGAGGTGCGGCTGACCACCTCGTTCCATTCTTTTTCCAAATCGTTCAGGCGCGTGCGATTGAGCGCCATAACGGTGTTGGTGTCAAAAACTTTGTGGTTCGCGATCGTTTTGAGGATCAACCAGCGTTGGGAGTTGGCGCCGTCATCATCCGTGGGCGGAAAAGCGCTCAACTGGCCCAGCAAATCCTTCAACGAGTCGCGATAGCTTTTTAGCTCGCCCAGCTCGCGATCCAAAAAGCTGCGCCGATTCAGTTTTTCCTGAAAGGCGATATCCGTGCCGCTGGTCAAACGCTGCCGCGCCGAAGCCAAGCGCGAATTGGATTCGTCCAATTCGGCCTTGGCCTGTTTCAACTGCGCTTCGAGAATTTTGAGCGCCTCGACTTTGGTGCCTTGCGACGTCGATTTGCTCTCCGTGACGACGATGCCGGCCAGGTTGTTAACGGTTTGGGTGACGACAAACGGATCGTTGTCATGCATCGTCACCTGCATCATCGTGCCGTCTCGCGCCATGTCCACGACAATACGATCTTGCAACGATTTAACCGTGGAGCGGAAGCCTTTGATATAGAAATATAGCTCGGGTGGAAAGCCGCTGACATTTTTGGCGAACTGAAAACTGAAACCGTTCACGTTCACCGTGTCCAAAATCGCGCTAGCGATATCGCCCCGGCGCAATTCCATCTCGCGATTAGCCTCATCCATAACCCGGCTGAGCACGAAACTGGCGTCTCCCGGAAAGCGCAACACATAACGGGCGGAAATCGGATTATCGGTGCTGGTGAATTTGGAAAAAATTTGCTTGCGGAAAATTTGATTTTCCTGGTCTTCCGGCTGCTCGATGGCCAGAACCAAACCCAGCTCGGAGACGACGCGTTCGTTGAAGCTGCGGCTGTTGATTTTTTGGTAGCGCGCGCTCATCAACGCCTCCGAACTGCCGGCGTAATTCGTGAAGCGAATCGTCGCGGTGGCCTCGTAAATCGGCTGTTCCTGTTTGACGTAGAATACCCAGGGGACGGTGACGACGATCGTCGTCATCAGCACCACCCACCAGTGTTTTTTGAGCGCCTTCCAATAGCGCGAAATATCGACTCTCTGTGCCTCCGGCGAGCCGTTGTCTTCAAGCAAGTAGGGGTCAATACCCATAGCCTTCACACCACTTGGTTATCGAGTGCGGTCCTTGAGTTGAAAATACAGCACCACGAACGAGGCGGTCAGCGTGGCATAATCCACGACCGTCCGAAAGTTAAAGCCGGAGCGGCCCGGCACGTAAATCTGATCGCCGGAGCGAACGCCGATTTGCTCGAGCGCGTGCGCCTGCTCGAAACCCTGCAACAGGTTTTTGACGATCACTTTGCCGCTGCGCTCGACGTAAATTTTTCTGACGTCGGCATTGTTCGACGGGCCGCCCGCATCGTTGATGATGCCCCAAAGCGATTCTTTCGGCTCGATCAAATAAGAGCCGGGCTTGTTGACCGCTCCCAACAAAGTCACGCGAATCAGCGGCGAGCACATCACGCGCACGGCGCGAATGCTCAAGCTGTCTTCAATCGCGCGCGCCAGGCTGCGGCGCGTATGCCCGACCGCGCGCACCTCGCCGATGATCGGCAGCGAGATATAACCGCGTGAATCGATGACAAAATCATCATTGAGTCCCAAACTTTGCACGCCGCCTTGATCAGCGACGCTGATGTCGCGCCAAACTTTGACGCGCACGCCGTCGCCCGGCGCAAACTCGTTCGTCCCCGCAGACAAATCCGTTGCCTTGCGGCTCGAGGTGAAAACTTCCAAATTTTTGCTGTTGGATTTTGTCTGAGCTAATAGCGCAAGAGCAGCGAAGTGTGAGAGGCTGCAGGTGAGCAAAAACAACCAAAAACAACGCCAACGTTGAGGTTCCATACGATGAATTTCCTATTTTGGTCAATAATCTCGGCCCTGAGAAAATCTTTTAGAAATAAAACTTTAATTCCCAACATCATTCAATACCACAAAGGGAACAATTTTGCGCAAAGCCGCGCCAGCTTTTTTAGTGATGAGAAGAAAAATTTTTACCGCGAGCGGTAGAACCGGTAACGCTGCTCCTTGGTGGCGAGGTTCAAAACTCTGAGCGTTTGATAAACCTTCCACCAGCTTACCTTGGTAAAGCCAAACCTCTCCGTGTTCAGCTCCTGGCGAATTTTCCGAGCGCCGAGGGTAGGATTTCCGATAACGATCGTTTTGATTTTTTCGGCAAAAGGGAGGGCGTGTTCGTCGAGTTTGGGTCGAGAAAAAGCTGGCCGGGATTTGGGCCGCGCACCTTCGCCATCGCGCCAACCCGAGGCTCTGTTCACGGGAGGAGTCACTGCCACTTCGCGAGCACTATTTTCTGCCACCGGAAACGTCTGGATAAAACTTTTGGTGATATCCAACCCGATGGATAAATCGAAATCGTCGATAGCTTCTTCGATATTGTCGTAACATTCCAGAATGCGATTGAACTCGAGCATCTCGAACACGTCGTACACTTCCGGCATCATTTGCACGAGCTTCAAATCGCCGCCGTTTTCGCGTATGCCTTTGATCTCGCCGACGAAAACACCCCAACCTGCGGAGCTGACGTAATTGACCTGCCCCATATCCACGATGAGATGGAATATGCCCTGCTTGAGCACGATCGTCATTTCCCGCAACATCTCAGAGCAGGTTTGGGTGTCGATATAGCCTTTAACCCGGAGCAACGCCACGTCGCGACGAGCGCCAACCTTGCTTAAAAAAATTTGAAGTCCTTCCATAATCTCGAATTCCGACCTTCTTTAAACGCAGGCGACGAACGAGAACGTTGCAAGCTCGACCTTTGCGTTCTTATCCCTGTCCGTCCATTGAGTCTGCGTTTCTATGCACGTTCCTTGTTGCAGCAGCTTTCAGCCGTAGGCTTACAGCCATAAGCTTACAGCCGTAGGCCGATGGCCGCAGGCGTCGCAATAATGTAGCGACCAAATCTTATGCCACGCGCCGGTTTGCCGGTGCAGTGATTTGGGTTCGGAAAAACAGAAGCTTACTGCGACTATTTATAGGCGTCTGGATGAACGGTTGTTTTATTCTGTCCACCCCAAAACAACTTGTTTACAATTGATACAACCGAAAATGAACACGCTTGGCTTACCTGACGTCCTAACAGAACGGACGAGCAAGATTTACTGTTACCTAAACCGAGCGGTTCGAGCTTTGTGATTAACCCAAAAGGTTTTATTTCAAGTGAAAATCGCTCAGATTGGGTGTTTATTTAAATGAGTCGTGAGAAGACGAAACCGGACAGGCGAGGCGGAATCGGCAAAGTAAACACCGAAGGTCAATTGCGCAATGACAATTAAAGTGGCAAAAACTGCACACGGTTGATCAGATCTTCAGGTTCTCCGACCTTCGCAATAATTTCCAAGCGATCCAACAGTTCGGGATCTTCCAATTCGCCGGCATTGTCTTCTTGGGCGGTGATTACATCCACTCCCCGCAGGCGTAATCCAACCGTTATTGCTTTTGGTACATGCACATCCATGTAAAGAGTGATGACCATTAGATCAGTCCTTTAGCTTTTAGGCGAGCCGCAAGAGGTGAAGGTTCCATCGAACGCTGGACACTATCGACAAACACAAGCCGTCGCTCAATATCGTTATCAAGCTCGTCACGATGATCCCAATAGTAAGCCAAGGCAGAATATATTTGCCCCAGCGTCAAATAGGGATGTTGAAAGTACAGCTCTTCCGAGCTCCAACCATAAGCATTTTTTTCCAAGACCAACTCAATGACCTTCAAATTAGTTTCTGCTATGATCGGAACGCCGGCACCGTTAAGGGTGATATGCTCGTACCTTGTTTGCACAAGAGACATAGACACCTCATTTGTTAAAATTTTCTGATGATTGAAGCACAACCAAATTTCGTTGTCGCTCAGTTGCAACTGCTTTGATAACGTTATGATACACCTGCTTTAAAATATAGCAAAAAATCTGAAGAAAACAACCGCCGGTTTTTTAAGACGCGCCAATGCCAATTCGATAAATTCACTTCTTGCTGCGCGCCACCAAGCGCGCATATAGCTTCGTATATTTCTCCGCGGCGGCTTCCCAGGAATAATCCTGCTTCATGGCATTTTTTATCAGCTTGGCCCAGGGCTTTTTGTCTTGAAACACTTTAATAGCGCGCTCGATCGTTTTCAGCATATCGTCGGCGTCATATTTTTTGAAGACAAAACCGGTGCCGGCTTCGGCGCGCGGATCGTAATTTTGCACCGTCTCAGCCAAACCGCCGGCGGCGTACACGATGGGGATCGTGCCATAGCGCATGGCGTGAATCTGGCCGAGGCCGTTCGGCTCGTAGCGCGATGGCTTCAACAGCATATCGGCGCCGGCCTGGATAAGGTGCGCCAGCGCATTGTCAAAACGCAACGTCACGCTAAGCTGGCGCGGATACTTTTTGGCAAGCCGCGCGAGCATCTTGTGATATTTCTCGTCGCCGGTTCCAAGCACGACCATCTGCACTCCCAACGCCACGAGGCGCTCAAACCCCTCATCCACGAGCTCGAGTCCCTTGGTGCCATCGAGGCGGGAGATCATGGCGAGGAGCGGCGTCTCTTCGCCAAACGCGAGGCCGAGACGGTTGAGCAGCGCCTGTTTGTTGAGAACTTTTGGGGCCAAGTCGGCAGCCGAATAGGGGTGGGAGATGAATTTGTCGTTAGCGGAATCCCATTCGGCGTAGTCGGCGCCATTCACAATGCCGTGCAAATCGTTGCGGCGGGTATGCAGCACCCCCTCGAGGCCCATGCCGTGTTCCGCGCTTTGCTGAATGTCTTTGGCATAGGCCTGGCTGACCGTGCTGATCATATCGGCGGTGAGCAAACCGGCTTTGAGGAAATTAAACTTGCCGGAAAACTCCAGCGTGCTGCCCGGATAAAACATGTCTTGCGGCAGGCCGGCCTTTTGTACGACGGAAGCGTCAAAAAATCCTTGATCCGCCAGGTTGTGTATCGACAACAAAGCCGGAATGTCCTTGAAAAACGGGTCGTCTTTATAGAGGGTTTTCAGATAAACCGGAATCAACGCCGTTTGCCAATCGTTGCAATGAATCAAATCCGGCTGCCATTGCAACAGCTTCAAGGTTTCCAAACAGGCGCGGCAAAAAAAGATGAACCGCTCGGCATTATCGGCGTAATCCTGGCCGGCGGTGTTTTGATAAAGCCCGTCGCGGTCAAAAAACTGTTTGTAATAGAGCAAATAGATTTGCACCTTTGAGTCCGGCAAAAATGACGACTTGCCGCTCGCCTTCACATTCTGCCCGCCGACCGGAACGGCCATGTCTTTCAACCGAATCACGTCACGCAAGGTGAACTTACGCTCGTTGACGGTGCGATAATTCGGCATCATCATGCGCACGTCGTGTCCCCGCTCTTTCAACACTTTTGGCAAAGCGCCGGACACTTCGGCTAGGCCGCCGGTTTTGGCAAAAGGTGAAACTTCCGAAGAAACAAAAAAAATCTTGAACTTGTTTTTCATAATTGCCACGGGTTCCCACTGATCGCTCGATCTTGATGACTCACTGCAGTAGCAGCCGGCAGTGGCAGGAGCAGTAACAGTTTAACATTTAGTGCTACTGCCACTGCCAACTGCGGCTAAACTTGTGCTTCCCGCAGGTGTTGCGCGGCCATTTCCGGCGGCGTCGGATTGATGTAAAATCCCGATCCCCACTCGAACCCGGCCACCTTGGTGAGCTTGGGGATGATTTCGATGTGCCAATGATATTCCAGCAAGGGCACTTCCTGGACCGGGGAGGTGTGCAAAATAAAATTATAATGCGGGCTTTCGAGCGTGCGGTTGATGCGCAGCAGCGTCTCTTTCAGCACCGCGGCGAGGCCGTAATACTCGCGCAGTTCCATCGCCTCAAAATGCGAATAATGCTTGACCGGCAGCAGCCAGGTTTCAAAAGGGAAGCGCGGCGCAAACGGCTCGACGGACACGTACTCGTCGGTGCGAACGACCAGGCGCTTGCTCATTTGCACTTCCTGGTGCAGAATGTCGCAATAAATGCAGCGCTCCTTGAAATCGAAATGCTTCTTCGCGCCCAGAAGCTCTTCCTGCACGCGCTTGGGAATGATCGGCGTGGCGATGAGCTGGGAATGCGAATGTTCGAGCGAAGCACCGGCGGAGATGCCGTGATTCTTGAAAATCAAAATGTATTTGAAGCGCGTGTCGTTTTTCAAATCGAGAATGCGCTCGCGAAAAATCAGCAGCGTGTCGTAAATATGGTCGGTGTCCAGATCCGCCAGCTCGGCAAGATGATTGGGCGTTTCGATGATGACCTCGTGGGCGCCGAGGCCGTTCATCACATCATACAAGCCCTCGCCGCGGCGGTTGAGGTCGCCTTCGATCTGCAAGGCAGGAAATTTGTTGGGCACCACGCGAATCTTCCAGCCGGGAACGTTTTTCTGCTCGGTGCCGGGACGGAGCGCGCGCACCTCCGGCGGGGTTTTATCCTCGTTGCCCGGGCAAAACGGACAAAAGCCGCCGCCCCGCACTTTCGGCTCCACCGTCCAATCGGACGGGCGTTTTCCACGCTCGCTTGAAATGATAACCCACCGCTCGGTAATCGGATCCTTGCGTAATTCCGGCATCGTCTATAGCTTGGTAAGATATTTTCGCGCATTGGCGACGTAAGGGCTGTTGGGATATCTGGCGAGCAATTGCTCGAACCAACTACGGGCTTGTTGGCGATCGTTGAGGCGCACGTAGCAAAGCCCGAGCTTCAAGGTCGCCGCGTCGATTTTATTGGAACGCGTAAATTTGAAAACTTTTTCAAACTCGGCAATCGCCTGCTCGAACTTGCCCATTCCATAATAACATTCACCGACCCAATATTGGCAGTTGTCGGCGTAACTGCTCTTATCGTTTTCACTGAGTATTTCCTGAAACAAGGCGGCGGCATCACTGTAGCGGCGCTGCTCATAGAGATTACGCGCTTCAGCGTAGCGTTGCAAGTATCCGTCCGCGCCGGCGGCGGGAGCGGCTGTCGGCCTGGTCCGCACCTGCGATTGGCTGGCTTGTTGCTCGAGCTGCTGCAAACGCGAATCCCTTTCCATCAATGTGTTGCGCAGATCGCTGACTTGCTGATCCTTTGCGCTCAATTCACGCTGCAGACGCTCGATCTCTTTCTGCATTTCAGCAGAAACCGGGGGCGTCTCCGCTTTGATCGGTGTCGTCGCCGGCTCGGTCTTCGGAGCCTCGGTCTTGGCCGGTTCGATTCCGAGCAGCCGCAACACTTCGGCGTCTTCGTCATTCTGTTTACCCTGATCCGCCGGCGAATTGAGCAAATTGTCAATGTCAACCTCGCCTTGCGGAGTTTGGGACACGTCGGTGTTTTTGCTGCCGCCGCAAGCGGTCAAGAGCAAACCGGCAACGATAACCATCATCCACAACCATGCCGATATTTCGCGCCGCTTCGGCGCAAAAACTCGGGACCACGCTTTGGGCCTTTTGGTGAAATCTGTTTCACACATATCGACCTCCCTGTTGCTTCCATCCTAATGGGATAAAGTCTCTTACAGAGAATTGATAATTTACCTTCTAATAACTTCCCTCTTTTGAACCGGCAGCCCGACGTTTTTCGGGAAAAAGTGCAATCAACGTGCGTAACGCATGATTGACGGCTCTTGAATTTGGAAAATATTTCCGTACGTCGGGCTCAAGAGCAATACCCCCTTCACGCTTGATTTGCTTTATCAATGTCGTGCCATCCTTTTTGTGAATCTTAATCGTATACCCGTTCAAACGGGCTTTGTAATGCTTTCCGCGTACTCCATCAGAAAAATCATACTCCGGGCGCATACCGTTTTCGAGAGTGGTGGATGGCTTTAGCAAAGTTTTTCGTTCCATTCAGAAGTTGGCTTCATTAACAATATAAGAGTTTATCGCTTCACTTGCAAGCGCATATTGTTCCGGCCTAGTCTTCAAATCCTTTGGTTACTTGGTCAACAAAAGCTTGCCTGACTTCCTGAATGGTTGCTTGCCGCTTGTAGGTATGGCAACGAATTGATAGAAATACACCCCACTTGCTACCTTTTTGTTCTCATCATCAATTCCTGCCCATTGAACATCGTGATATCCCGCCGATATTTCGCTCTCCACCAAAGTCATCACGCGTCTGCCGTGAACGTCATAAATCGCAAGCTTAACGATGGCATTTTCTCCGAGTTGATAATGCAAGCTAGTGGCTGGATTGAAAGGATTGGGGAAGGCCGTCACCTCGTAGGCGGTGGGCAAATGTGGTCTGTCGTCATTTTGCGACGTCTTTTGAATATCATTTTGCCCAAAAACGCTAATATAGTCCGGATTAGCGTAGGTACCTTCACAGGAATAATAAGCTCGCACATCGTACCAAAGTAGATAATGATTGTACCCCGAATCAACAACGTACTGGTAGTCAACCCAGGACGTGGTGCCGCGATTGACGGTAGTTACAAGTGTAGGTGGCCCTTGGCTGCCACCTAAAGGTTTCACCATACGCCAAATTTGGTACTGCGTGACGCTGGAGTTGGGATGTTCATCCCAATAAAGCGTTACATATTGTCCTGGGGTGTTATTAGAGTGCAGGTTATAGTAAGTCATGGGACGCGGCTTACCGATAAATGTGGCCGTATAAGTCTGGTTGCCTGTAGGGGTAATATTTCTGCTTGCTGAACTGTGGCCGTCAGACCACTGAGAAAAGCTATATTCGATGTGATTATAAACTTGCGAGGATGCCGTCCCAGTTACAGAATTGTCCTGTACAACCTTTTCTGTGTGCGGCGAATTTTTCGTATTGCCATTGACAACAATAGTGCCGGGGTATCCGGAGACGCAAGCGAATTGATTGCGAAAGGTAACGTTATATTCATTTTTCAGAACAGCCTCGAACGTTGGGATACCACTATTCCAATTGATCAAGATTTGACCTGCTTTAGGAATAGGAATCGCTAAGCCATTTTTCTTCCACTCGATAAATTTTTGCACGTAACTTCCATGAGTTCTGTTGTGCATTACGGCGTCAATAGTATGATTAGTTTCCCAATGGAAATTTGGGGTTGTATATGGCGAGTTATACTCCGAGCCATCCAGGCCCACTTGCCCCGCGTTGGAGTTATCCCCTAATTTATTTTGTAAAGTGAACTTGAACGTCTTTTTTTTATGCCAGTAAGAAACTGGTTGACCGCGTGAATACAATTGCCCTGGCACTCCGTCTATCGTTTGTTGCAGTGTGTAACCTGTTTTGAGTGCCCCACCCTCATTTTCAACCTGATCAAGAACGATCTGTGTGGTTGAGTTTCCCGACTTTGAATAGACATAAGCTACGTGCTGTTGTCCCGGTTTCGTAAAATCAATGATATCACCGGGCAAAACAACAGTAATATCAAAATCATCTTGGTCAAAATACTGATCGGGTATGTTCCCAAAATAAAGAGGGTATGCCGGACACGTAGCATGATTATCTCTCCCAAAGGCACGCGCTATCGCATAACCCCAACAAATCGGACTATTATGGTTATGGCCACTAACGGGAATGTGAGGATAGTCCTGTGCCAGCAAAGGCATTTGAGGTAAAAAGAAAAAAACAAAAATAGCAAAAGAATGTACGCGTTTCCTCATTTGAAGCCTCCTTTCAAGAATATTATTTTCCATGCAACACAACGGATTGATTTCCTCTATGACCTAAGACAAAAACATCACGACCATCCGTCCAAACGTCGAAGTAAACGAAATCAACAATGTTAAGATTTTGGAAGTTAAACCAGTCACTGCCATTGTAGTGATAAATCGCGCCAGGATAAGGTTCAACATTGGAACGGCCAACGACAAAAATATTGTTGTCATCTGAGCCATGAATGCCAATGGAGTACAATGTATTGAAGCCATCCAAGATTTTATTCCATCCACCATTCTGTCGTCTGTAGACAGATTGTCCGCTGACATATAAAGTTCCCGAAGGGCTCATCCAAAGACCAGAACTGTGAAAGAAAAAATTGTTCTCTTTCACCACCCACCTATCGTTCTCTCTTTGCAAAAAAAAGAACTGGCGACCACCCAAGGTATTATCCGCCACCAACACGTACATTTCTCCCGAAGCATTGCCGACGATACTTATGGGGACATAGAAAGTGTCGATATCGCTAGTTGCAGTAAGAGGAAAAGCCTGATCTTTCACCATAGTCCCATCATAGTGAAACATGGTACCTTGCAATCCAGCGATCCAAAGATCATTGGACGAACGCCCCCAAACGGCCGTCAAGGTTCTTCCTTCCGGCGTTGGAATTTCCCGCCATCGCCCGCCATCAAAATGAATCAACAGGCTGCTATCCAAAAAGTTCGGCGGCGGATTGGGGTTGTTGCGAATGTGATCACCCACAGCCCAGATATCATTGGGACCGAAACCATAAATGTCTTCCAAATCAATCGCGCCAACTATGGTCCCGCCTTGGGTCACCCCAAGCTTGATATCGGTCCAGCTTTTGCCATCGAAATGCCACATCAGGCCACGGTTATTCGAATTGCTTCCGACCGCATAAACATCTTTCGCTGAACTGCCCCAAATGTCATATAGCAACGTTTGAAAACTTCCAGGATAGGCCAAAGTATCTACTCGCCAAGTCAACTCTCTCGGGTTCTTTTGGGGCGGTGATGTGGGGTTTTTTTTGCAGCCAAAATGTAAACCCAAAACCACGAGCAGAATGGGTACGACTGCTTGCATGAAAGTGCGCATAACTGCAATCCCTAATCCCTAATCATTTTCCATGCAATACTACGGATTGATTTCCTCTATGACCTAAGACAAAGACTTCTCGGCCGTCTGTCCAAACTTCGAAATAAACGAAATCAATAATATTGAGATTTTGAAAATTAAACCAATCGCTGCCATTGTAATGATAAACCGCACCAGGATAAGGTTCAAGGTTGGAACGGCCAACGACAAAAATATTGTTGTCATCGGTACCATGAATGCCAATCGAGTACAATGTGTTGAAACCGTCCAAAATTTTATTCCATGCGCCTCCTTCTCGTTTGTAGACTGATTGTCCGGTGACATATAATGTTCCCGAAGGACTCATCGACAAACTCGAACTGTCATAGAAAAATCTGTTATCCCGCACTACCCATTGTTCGTTTTGGCGGTCAAGAAAAAAGAATTGCCTTCCCTCAATAAAGGCTCTCTGGCTATTGTCCGCCACCAACATGTTCGTTTCTCCAGAAGCCCTTCCAACCATGCTCAATGGAACATAAAAAGTATCGGGATCACTGGTTGCCGACAACGGAAATATCTCACTTTTTACCATAAATCCATCATAATGAAACATGGTACCCTGCAGTCCTGCAATCCACAGATCATTAGACGAACGTCCCCAGATTGCAGTCAAGGACCGACCTTCTGGCGTTGGAATTTCCCGCCACTGCCCGCCATCAAAATGAATCAACAGGCTGCTATCCAAAAAATTTGGCGGCGGATTGGGGTTGTTGCGAATGTGATCACCTACGGCCCAGATATCATTGGGACCGAAACCATAAATGTCTTCCAAATCAATAGCTCCGACTATGGTTCCGCCTTGGGTTACACCAAGCTTGACATCCGTCCAGCTTTTGCCATCGAAATGCCACATCAGACCGCGATTATTGGAATTTGATCCGACGACATAAACATCCTTCGCGGAACTGCCCCAGATGTCGCTGAGCAGTGTTTGAAAACTTCCAGGATAGGCCAGCGTATCTACCCGCCAAGTCAATTCTCTAAGGTTCTTTTGAGATGGCGAGGCGGGATCCTTTTTGCAGCCGCAGTGAAAACTCAAAGCCACAAGCAGAATGGGTACGGCTCCTTGCATGAAAGTGCGCACAACTGCAATCCCTAATCATTTGCCATGCAACACAATAGATTGATTCCCTCTGTGGCCCACAACAAAGACTTCACGACCATCCGCCCATACATCAAAATACACGAAATCAGTAATATTGAGATTTTGGAAATTAAACCAGTCAGTACCATTGTAGTGATAAATTGCGCCAGGATAGGGTTCAAGATTGGAGCGGCCAACGACAAAAATATTGTTGTCATCTATGCCATGAATGCCAATGGAATACAATGTCTTGAAACCGTCCAAAATTTTATTCCATGCGCCTCCTTCTCGTTTGTAGACTGATTGTCCGGTGACATATAATGTTCCCGAAGGACTCATCGACAAACTCGAACTGTCATAGAAAAATCTGTTATCCCGCACTACCCATTGTTCGTTTTGGCGGTCAAGAAAAAAGAATTGCCTTCCCTCAATAAAGGCTCTCTGGCTATTGTCCGCCACCAACATGTTCGTTTCTCCAGAAGCCCTTCCAACCATGCTCAATGGAACATAAAAAGTATCGGGATCACTGGTTGCCGACAACGGAAATATCTCACTTTTTACCATAAATCCATCATAATGAAACATGGTACCCTGCAGTCCTGCAATCCACAGATCATTAGACGAACGTCCCCAGATTGCAGTCAAAGACCGGCCTTCCGGCGTTGGAATTTCCCGCCATCGCCCGCCATCAAAATGAATCAACAGGCTGCTATCCAAAAAGTTCGGCGGCGGATTGGGGTTGTTGCGAATGTGATCACCCACAGCCCAGATATCATTGGGACCGAAACCATAGATGAGCCTCTCGTAAAAAGTCCAGGGTTTTGAAAAACTTTGTGTTTTGATACAATAGATTGTGTGTCAATGTGCTTCTGGCTTCAATATATTGTATGTCGTTTCAATTTTTGGACTTTTTACGAAAACCTCATAGATATCACGCAAATCAATCGCACCGACTATGGTTCCGCCTTGTGTTACACCAAGCTTGACATCCGTCCAGCTTTTGCCGTCGAAATGCCACATCGAACCAAGGCTTGCAGATGTAATTCCGACCACATAAACATCTTTCGCGGAACTACCCCAAATGTCACCGAGCAACGTTTGAAAACTTCCAGGATAGGCCAAAGTATCTACCCGCCAAGTCAATTCTCTAAGGTTCTTTTGAGATGGCGAGGCCGGATCCTTTTTGCAGCCGCAGTGAAGCCCCAATATGCCAAGCCCAATAAAAACGGCAATTTGTACGATTGAACGCATCGTTTTAAATCTAAAAGTCAACCAAAAGACATGGTCAAAGGCGTGGGATAGGTTAAGGATTTTCCTTACTTCTGCTCGCGATAGACGAGATAACCCGCGGCGCCCCAACTGCCGGCGGCAACGAGTCCGGTCACGATGCGCCACCAAGTTTCCTTGCCGTGAACGCGCACGTAATTCGGCCGATTCGGCAAGCCGGAATAGCCCACGCCGCTGATCGCCTCATCCACGGCGACGATGCAATATTCCACGCCGGCTTTGGAAACGGCCATGCCGGGAATCGTGCCGACGAATAAATTGCCGTCCGCCGTATTGAGCGGCTCCACCAGCCAGCGCCGAATATTGGCCGGGCGGTAAAGGACAGCCGCTTTGAGCAAACGCTGATTTTCAAAAATCTCGGCGCGCAGATAAATGTCACGTCCCACTGCCGATTGCACGACCGGCGCATGAATGACGATCGGCGGTGTGATGTCTGCGCCGTCCGCGCTGGGCGCACTAACAAAGGCCGCGAGGTTGCCGCCGACCGGCGAATCCGGCACGCCGTCGTGATCAAGATAGCCGTCGCGATCTTCCCGCGACTTCGAGTCCAAATCGTAGCGGTCGATGACGCCGTCGTGATCCGAATCGCCCACGACTTTGCCGAGATTTACCGTAAAGCCGGTGAAGGCGCTAATCACGCCATCATCCTGATCGCCGAATGAAACAAAGTCGAATTTGTCGGTGAGAGCATAACGATAAGCGGCGCCCGTTGTCCAGGTAATTCGCGGTGACAGGAAAATATCAAGTCCACCGGCAGCCCTGCCAAAGTAATCAAACTGTTTTTTAGTTTGCCCGGCCAGCGGAATGATCTTGTTCGTGCGCTTGTCGAAATGCTGCCAAAAAGCGCCGCCGCCGCCCAGCGTCACGAAAGGTGAAACTTTGCCAAAAGGCGCAAACCGGAAAGTGAGGTTCAACGAGAGTGGCACCATTCGCAGCACGGCGGTGTCGGCGCTGGCGCCAATTTGCAAATCCGTAAAACCGGCTTCAACACCCAGGGTCAAATGCGGCCAAAGCGAAAAAGAAAAAACCCCGTTCACCTCAGGGCTTAACTTGGCCTTGCCCACGTCTCCATCTAATCTTGCCACTCCTCCACGGAATCCCAAACCAAATCTGGGGACTTGCGCGTGCACGAAAGAAACGGCGGCGAGCATCAACGCAAAGCCTACAGCCGTAGGCAATCCCCATTCACAACAGCCACGCACCCGACTCACGATCACACCCTTTATTTAAGTTCTAAAGCATATAATTGATTAATAAAATGTATGAAAGTTCACCCCAAAAGTCAAGTTTTTAATTCCGCGGTCACAAATATTGAAAGCGCCGCAAGCCCGCATTGAGAATCAGCGCCACGAGAACCGTGTTGGTCCAAAACGCGGAACCGCCATAGCTCAAAAACGGCAGCGGCAATCCGGTAACGGGCATAATGCCGACACACATTCCTATATTAATAATAACATGAACAGAAATCGCCGTCACGCAACCGATGACCACCAAAGTGGAAAACTTGCTTTTGACGGCGCCCGCAATGATGAGCGATCGCAGGAGAACGGTTAAAAAAGCCAGCATAATCAGCACGACGCCGACGAAGCCAAATTCTTCGCCGACGACGGTGAAAATAAAATCCGTGTGTTGCTCCGGCAGGAAGCGCAGTTTGGTTTGGGTGCCGTGCAGCCAGCCCTTGCCCCAAAAGCCGCCCGAGCCGATGGCCACTTTGGCCTGATTGACCTGATAGCCCGCACCCTTGGGATCCTCCTGCAGCCCGACGAACGTCCGGATGCGGTCGCGCTGATAATCGTGCATGCCCTCCCAAATTTTCGGCGTCAAAGCGCCGACGGTGATATTGATCAGCAAAATCGCCAGAAAAACCCATAACCGGCAACGCACCCACAGCAAAACGCCGGTGATGACCAAAATGGCGATGGCGAACGAGACGAGATTAAAAGCGGAAACCAAAGTAACAAACGGGGCGATAAGAACGAAAATGATAAAGGGCGAAAGCCCGGCCCAGAACAGCATGGGAACGGCGAGGGAGCTAAACACGATTGCGGTGCCGAGATCCGGCTGCCGAATGATGAGCAAAGCCGGCAAAAAGACGATGCCGAAAACGATGGCAATATCCTTGTAACGCCGCAAGTCGGTGCCGTCGTTTGCGATAAATCGCGCCAGCGCCAAAATCGTGGCGATTTTGGCAATTTCAGACGGCTGCAGCCGCAACGGGCCAACCACAAACCAGCGGTGCGCGCCTTTTACCGGGCTGGTGAAGAGCACCACCACCAAAAGCACCAAACCGGCAGCGTAAAACCAATACGCATATTTGTAAAAAAGTTTCATCGGCGTCGTGACGACCGCCGAGGCGATCATGATGCCGATGGTAAACCAGATGACTTGCTTGGCAAAGTTGCCTTTTAAAATTGCCGGTGTGTTGATCGCCGTGGCGACGCTATAAAGAGCCATCAGGCCGGCGATGACCAGAATAAAAACGCAAATGATGATGATCTTGTCCAGATCACGCAATGCTTCTTCCGAGCGCTCGAACATAAAACTCTTTCGTTGCGGTTCCCTTTTCGTTGCAAGTGATCAAGTATTCGTGCTGCGTTGCAAACCGTTTTCCGGCTTGGGTTGCAATTCGTTGCAGTTCCCTTTTTGTTGCAAGTTATTTAACCACATGCCTCAAGGCCGCGATGTTGCGGCAAAGCGTTGCGACGAGGGAATCAGCTTGCGCTCGTTCAACAATGTCGAGATGATGCCGCGCGCAATCGGTGCTGCCACGGCGCCGCCGCCGCCGCCATTTTCGACGAAAACGCACCAGGCAATTTGCGGATCTTCAAACGGTGCATAGCCGATGAACCAAGCATGTGACTCCCCGTGCGGATTTTGCGCCGTGCCGGTTTTTCCAGCCGCGGTGATGCCCGGCACCGCGGCGGCGCGGCCGGTCGCGTGGCTGCCGTGAACCACCATATACATGCCGCGTTTGACAAGCGCATACGTTTCCGGCCTGATACCGGGGATGAATACCGAATCCGGTTGATCGAACTCCTCAATCCCGGTCAACGGATCTTGCACGCCGCGTTTGAAGCGCGGCTTGAACGTATGGCCGTCGTTGGCAATCGTCATCGCAAAATAGGCCATTTGCAGCGGCGTCGTCAACAAATCGCCCTGGCCGATGGACACGTTCAACACCAGGCCTTTGCTCCACTTGTTTTTGCCGTAACGCCGGTCGAAATACTCTTCGTCCGGCACCAGTCCCGGGCTTTCGCCGATAAGGTCGATGCCGGTAATTTTTCCAAAACCGAAATGGCGGGAGTATTTCGCCCAATTCTTCAAACCGACCTTAAGCCCGATGCGATAGAAATAAACGTCGCAGGATTGTTCCAGGCCTTGCAGCATATTCACGGCGCCGTGTCCGCCTTTTTTCCAACAGCCGAAGGCGCGCGTGCCGAGGCGATAATAACCCGGACAAAAAACGCGCTCCTCCGGATCGATCAAGCCGGTCTCGAGACCGGCAAAAATCAGAATCATTTTATAAGTCGAGCCGGGCGGATAAAGGCTCTGCACCATGCGGTCGTAAAACGGTTTGGCGGGGTCATTTCCCAGTTGCTGCCAAATCGCCCCGCTGACCGGGCGGGAAAAAAGCTCGATGTCATAATCCGGCTTGCTCACCATCGCGATCACTTCGCCGTTCTTGCAATTGAGCACCACCGCACCGCCGCGCTTGCCCGTCAGCTCGTGTTCGAGATAATATTGCAGCGAAGCATCGATGGAAACCAGCAAATTTTTTCCGGGCACCGGCGGCGCGTTCTCCAATTGCGAATTGTCGGTTTCGGAAAGATCACCGGCGATGCGGCCGAGCGCGTCAACCTGCACGTAGCGCTTGCCCTTGGTTCCGCGCAGAATCGCTTCGTATCGCGCTTCCAGGCCTTTCTTTCCGATCAAATCGCCGGGTTCGTAGCCTTGATCGCGTTTGTTATTCAGCTCGCTTTCGGTGATTTCGCCGAGGTAACCGAACAGATGAGGCGCTTTGACGCCGCGCGGATAAGATCGGCGTGACTCGGCGCGAAAATCGACTCCCGGCAGATCGAGCCGCCGCTCTTGCAACAAGCTCAACGTGGTAAAATCGATCTGGCGCTCCAGTTTCATCGGCAAAAAGTTGCCCCGACTGTTGCGGCGGATGCGTTCCTGAATTTCCTGCGGCTTGAGATTGAGCGCCGTGGAAAGAATTGTGTATGCGCTGTCGCTGTTTTTAAGCTCGGCCGGCACAGTGTAAAGCGCGTAAGCCGGATAGTTATCCACGAGTATGGTTCCATAACGGTCGACGATCAAACCGCGCGGCGGCTCGATGTCGATCGTGCGAACGCGATTATCCTCCGACGCCTGCTGAAACTCCTCACCCATGTACAATTGAATGTAAACGAAGCGTATCAACAACACCAAAAAGATCAGGCTAAGAGCGGCGGAAAAAATCAGGCGTTTGTTGGTGGTATCGAGTTCCATGTTTATTCGCGCTACATTTTAAATTGCAAATTTTCAATTTTAAATTTACACTGGCTTGAGTGGCGGCTCATCCATGCGAAACGGTGACGTCCGCGTCCGTCCATACTATCCGCGGTTCATGATTTACCCCAGAGCCCGCCGGGCCAGGCGGCGTGGACGATCGTACCGGCGGCCACGGTGTAGAGACAATGCGGCAAAACATAACGCAAAATCACCCATCCCATGCCGGCGCCGGAATCAAAATAATAAATGGACTGATAAATCACGCTGTTGGCCAGAGCCGTCGCCGCCAGAACGCCGACGGTCACCTGAAAATTATATTTCACCTTTTCACGCGAAAAATAACCGGCGACAAAACCGGCGGCTGATTTTGCCAATGCCGATAACCCATAAAGCTGGGTCACGGCCGCATCCTGCACGAAACCGGCCAAGCACCCGGCCAGGATCGCCGGCGTCGCGCCGTGCCGAATGCCGGTGATGATAACGCCGATCAACAACAGATCCGGATACACGTCTTTGATCGACAGCAAAGGAATCAACGTTGTTTGCAGCAAAAGCAAAAATCCAAACATCAACAAATATTTGACAAAGCGCATGTTCTGGTTACTGGTTGCTTGACGTTCATTGCTGGTTGCTGGTTGCTTGATGCTGGTATCATGCCAAAGAATGAACATATAACCACGAGCGACAAGCAACCAGCAAGTCATTGAGGACGCTTTTCAGGAGAGGTGATCACAAAAACTTCTTCGAGCCGGGAAAAATCAACGGCCGGCTCCAGGTCGATCGTTTTAAAGAGCGACCTTTTGTCTTCAAGCGTGTGCTTCACCAGACCGATGCGCAGCCCCGGCGGAAAAAGCGCGCTCGAATCCGAAGTGACGACGACGTCGCCTTCGCCAACATCCGAATTTTGCGGCACGGCGGTCAGCCTCAGGCCGAACCCCTCATTCCAGCTTACTATACCCAAAATGCGGCTGCGTTGCACCCGCGCGCTCGCGTTGAAATTCCTGTCGAGCAAGAGCTGCACGATGCTGGTGTGCGGAAAGACTTTATAAATCTTGCCGGCAAGGCCTTCCGGCGTGACCACGGGCATGTTGGGCCGCAAGCCGTCGGCTTCGCCGATGTCGATGGTCACGGAAACCGGCGTCTCGTCCCGTTCTTTGGTGATCACGCGGCCGGCGCGAAAATGCCACGGCGTGCGTTCGCGATAATTCAACATCTGCCGCAGGCGGTGGTTTTCCAGCAACGCCTCGCGCAGTTGGCTGTTCTCCAGCATCATGTGCGTCGCGCGCCGGCGCAACGCCACATTCTCTTCCTGCAGCGCCACGAGCTTGCGCGCCCAACTGAACTTCGCTTGCAGTGTCGCATAGCGCTCGAGAAAAAACGCGCGAACGGCATCGATCTGCGGCTTGTCATTATTGAACAAACAATAAAGCGAGACCACCACGGCCGCGATGAGCGTAAAATATTCCCGTTTGGAAACGATAAACAAATTCGGGCGCTCTAACAACGACTCCTTCATGCTCAATATCTTTTTACTTTGGACAAGACTTTTTGATAGTGATTCAAATCTTCGAGCACTTTGCCGTTGCCGCGCACCACACAGGTGAGCGGATCTTCGGCAACGATGATGGGCAGGCTCGTTTCACGGCGCAGCCGCTCGTCCAGGCCTTTCAACAACGCGCCGCCGCCGGAGAGCACGATGCCGCGATCGAGAATATCCGCCGAAAGCTCCGGCGGCGTGCGCTCGAGGCAAAGCTTGGTCGCTTCGACGATGGCATTGACCGGCTCAGCCAGCGCTTCCTGAACTTCAATGGCGTTGATTTCGACGGTCTTCGGAATGCCGGCCACGATGTCACGACCGCGCACGCTCATCGACGTCTTGTCATTATATGGCGCCGCCGAACCGATGGTACACTTGATGTGCTCGGCCGAATTTTCGCCGACCAACAAATTGTAATTGCGCTTGAAATGCTGGACGATCGCTTCGTTCATTTCATCGCCGGCAATGCGAATCGAAATGTGATTGACGATGCCGGAAAGCGAGATCACCGCGATTTCCGTGGTGCCGCCGCCGATGTCGATGACCATGCTGCCCACCGGCTGTTCGATCGGCAAGCCGACCCCGATCGCTGCGGCCATCGGCTCGTCAATAAGATAAACTTCGCGCGCGCCGGCGTGTTCCGCGGAATCGCGCACCGCGCGTTTCTCCACCTCCGTAATGCCGCTGGGAACGCTGATGGCCATACGCGGCCGCAGCAAGCGCGTGGTTTGCACCCGCCGGATAAAATGCCGGATCATCGCTTCCGCCAGCTCGAAATCGGAAATCACGCCGTCCTTCATCGGGCGAACGGTGATGATCTCGTTGGGCGTGCGTCCCTGCATTTCTTTGGCCTCGCCGCCATACGCCACGATCTCCTGATCCACTTTGCGCACCGCAACGATGCTCGGCTCGTTGACCAAAATGCCTTTGCCCCGCACATACACGAGCGTGTTGGCGGTGCCCAGATCCATTGCAATGTCGTTGCTTAAAAATTTCTGCAAATTAAAAGCCATGCGTGAGTAACCTTTCCTAACAACCGATGACGCGGCTTCACATTTCTTTTCATCCGCGTGATCTGCGTAACCTTTTGTCACTAATGTTTAAAATGCCGGATGCCGGTAAAAATCATTGCCAAATTGTAACGATCCGCGGCAGCGATGACGTCGGCGTCTCGCACCGAGCCGCCCGGCTGAATCACCGCGGTTGCCCCCGCCTTTGCCGCGGCTTCGACGCCGTCGGGGAACGGGAAAAACGCGTCGCTAGCCATCGCTGTGCCCAGTACCGAAAACTCCGCGCGCCGCGCCTTCTCAATCGCCAATAACGACGCATCCACCCGGCTCATTTGGCCGGCGCCGATGCCGACCGTGCGGTCAGCGGTGCAATAAACGATGGCGTTGGATTTCACGTGCCGCACCACTTTCCAACCGAAACGCAGCGCCTGCCATTCTGCCGCCGTTGGCTGCCGTTTGGTAACAACTTTGAAAATTTGTTCATTATCTTCGCGATCATCTTGCTCTTGCACGAGCACGCCGCCCGCGACTCGTTTAAACTCGAGAGCCGGCGCCGTCTCTTGAAAATAATCAGCGCGCGCCAGCAGCCGCAAATTTTTCTTGCCGCTAAAAATCCGCTGCGCTTCGGCGCTGTATGACGGCGCCAAAACGACCTCCGCAAAAAGTTCGGCCACCGCCATGGCCGTTTCGCCATCCACTTCGCGATTGAAAGCAATAATGCCGCCGAATGCCGAAACCGGATCCGTGGCTTTGGCTTTTTGATAAGCTTCGACCAGTGTCGAACCGATGGAGACACCACACGGATTAGCATGTTTTACAATCACCGCACATGGTTCGCTGAAAGTGCGCACGAGAGCGATGGCGGCGTCCGCGTCGGCGATATTATTGTAAGAAAGCTCTTTGCCCTGTAACTGGCCGGCGCCGGCTATGCCCCGACCCTTCCTTAATTCGTTCACTAAAGGAAAGTCGGGGCTCAAGCTATCGCGATAAAACGCCGCGCGCTGATGCGGATTTTCCCCGTAACGCAAATCTTGGATTTTTTCCAGGCCGATACAGAGTGAAGACGGCAGCGTTTCCACCTCGCTTTGCAAGAACCCGTGAATGGCGGCATCATATTGAGCCGTGTGCGCGAAGGCCGCAAGCGCTAAATTCCGGTGCGTGACCTCGGACAGCTCGCCACCATTCTTTTCCAGCTCGGCCATCACCTCGCCGTACTGCGCGGGATTGGTCACCACCGCCACGTGCGCAAAATTTTTGGCCGCGGCGCGGATCAACGCCACGCCGCCGACATCGATGTTCTCAATCGCCTCTTCAAGCGTCACGCCGGATTTTGCCACGACCTCGCGGAACGGGTAGAGATTGACGACGACGAGATCGATCATGCGAATGTCGTGCTGCTCGCTTTGCTCGCGATGCAGCGGCAGCTCGCGCCGCGCCAACAGCCCGCCGAAAATTTTGGGGTGCAACGTTTTCACCCGGCCGTCGAGAATCTCCGGAAAGCCGGTGATCTGCTCTATTGACGTCACCGCGATGCCGCATTCTTTCAGAAAACGCGCCGTGCCGCCGGTCGAAATGATTTCAATCTGTCGCGCCGCTAAAAACGTTCCCAGCTCGCGCAAGCCGGTTTTGTCGTGGACGCTGATGAGGGCGCGTTGGATTTTGGGCATATCAAACTTCTCTTCAAAAAAATCTTTAAGAAATATGGAAAATCTCGTCGGGCAACAAATCAAGCTGTTTCTTCAATTCTTCACGTGTTTTGCCCGGTGGCTTAATCGCTTTCTTCACAATCAGCCGCAAATGTTCATAGATTTCTGACATGGGAAAATTATGGCGGATTTGTACAACCTTGACGCCAAGCCGCTGTGCTGTATTAAGCACGGCAGATTGCCGCCCGAGCCTGTCGACGATCACGATGCCATTTCTTCCGACTCGGTTCAATTTATCTTCCGGCACTTCCTGATTGCCCTCGCCAATCAACCCGATGTCAATCCGTGCCCGTCCCCGCTTGGTTTCAACTTCGCCATCAGCTTCACGATCGACTTCTTCATCACGCCCGATATTCAGCCAATAATTTTCGTTCATTTTTAAGCCGAGCAACTCAAGGCCGGCACGTAAAAATGCACGTTCAAGTCGTTTGCCATAAACGGCTTTATTAGAACCTCGAACGGTTAATGATGTTGCACCAATCATTTGAAGAAACCACAAAGATTCAACCAAATCTAATTTCTCAACCGCATTTGCCGAACTATTTCTCAAGTCGATTGTTATCGTTCCGTCCGACCAACGCCGGCTCTTGGAAACCTCGTCGCAAAGCGAAAGCATGTTGTTGATAAAAGTCTCGACTTCATGAGCATCCTTCTTAGACAATGCCAAATTTTGCGTCGTTTTGTAGGTAAGACCCAGCAGCCAAACCCACATAAGGGTAAATGCCAGTCTGTTCGCGAATAAGCGCCGGAGAACCTGTTTCAGGCTTGGCATACACGACATGCTTGCCTTTTTTCTTCGGCGTTTTTTTATTGGAACGCGTCATGGTTTTGGCAAAATTTTAACCCTCCGCCCTTCCACGCGAATCCGCTCCTCCGCAAAAAGCTGCAAGGCTTCGGGATAAATCCGATGCTCCACCTCCAACACGCGCGTTGCCAGCGTTTCCGGCGTGTCGTCATCGAGCACCGGCACGCAGCGTTGCAAGATGGGAACGCCGCTGTCGTATTCTTCGTCTACGAGATGCACAGTAGCGCCGCTCACTTTGCAGCCGTGCGCTAAAACCGCTTCGTGGACGCGATGGCCATACATGCCTTTGCCGCCAAAACTCGGCAGCAGCGCGGGATGAATATTGACGATCCGGTGGCGAAATTGCCGCACGACGCCGGACGGAATTTTTCGCATGAAGCCGGCCAACGCGATGAAATTGGCCTCGTGCTTCGCCAGTCGCTCCAACAGCGCAGCCTCGTATTCCGACGCATTCGCGAAATGTTTTTCTTCAATCACCGCCGCCGGAATTTGCGCAGCGCGGGCAATTTGCAACGCCCCGGCCTCGGGCCAATTTGAAATGCACAACACCACCTGCGCTTTTAAACGCTGCGCCGCCATCGCGGCGAGTATGGCCTGAAAATTCGAGCCGCGGCCGCTGGCAAAAATTGCAATTCGCAGATTCATAATTGCCGGATTCTTGATGCTGTATGCTTGATGCTGGATTCTTGATCCTTGATACTATACTCGTTGCGGGTTGGAATGCGAGTCATTGCGAGGCGCTTTTTGCCGAAGCAATCTCTTGATTTTCAAAGGATTGCTTCGCTGAGAAACGCTCGCAATGACAATTACAAACTAACCCTTAACGAGTATAACTCTCGGCATCCAGGATCGAGCATCCAGCCTTCAACTCACCGCTGATTCCACAATTCGCAAATGCTGCTTTTCACGCCCGACGCGCAATTCCGCGCGGATACCAAACGGCAGCGTGTATTTGACGTCGACGTGGCCATAATCCAAACCCGCGAGCGCCGGAATTTTCAGCGGCTTGATAAAATCGCGCATCAAATCATCGATCGTTTGCGACGGCTCGTCATCCGTTGGCACGCAATCCGTCATTTGTCCCAAAACAAATCCGCCGATCCGCTTGAAGATGCCGGCTTCCCGCAGTTGCGTCAAAAAGCGGTCGATGCGGTAGGGCGCTTCGCCGATCTCTTCGACAAAAAAGATGCTGCCTTTCACGTCGGGAAAATGCGGGGAGCCGATCAAGCTGGCAACGAGGGAAAGACACCCGCCGAGAAGCGGACCGGAAGCGCGGCCGCGCGCAATGGCTTGATAACGATCTTCGGCGGGGCGAGCCAAATCTCCGAACGGCTCGGAGTGAGTTAGAATTCGCCAAAAATTTTCTTCGGTAAATGGGCTGATGCCCTTGGCCATTTCCGCCGCCACCATCGGCCCGGAAAAGGTAATCAACCCGGCGTGCCGGAGCATGGCCAATTGAATCGCCGTAATGTCACTGTACCCGACAAAAATTTTAGGATGGGCCTTGATGGCGCGATAATCAAGCAAGGAGAGCAGGCGTGGTGTGCCATAGCCGCCGCGCACGCAAAAAATCGCCTTCACCTTCGGATCGCGGAACATCTTGTTGATATCATCGGCGCGCGCGGCATCGCGTCCGGCTAAATATCCCGTCTCATGATAAACGTGCTTCCCGAGTTTGACCCGATAGCCGAGATTTTCGAGGTAACGAATGCCATTATCCAACCTGTCGTGCTTCATGGGGCTGGCCGGCGCGACGACACCGATCAGATCGCCGGAACGCAGGCGGGGCGGCTTCAACAACTTTGGCATATTTTTCCTTATGTCACATACCAGCGCTAACGAATGTATTGCTCGATCGACAGCGGGTAAGCCAAATGATACTCGGCATATCCCGTTTCGTCGACAAAAATAAACTGGCGATTGATATTATAATAATTCCAAATTTCGTAGGCTTTAACGGTGCGGCCGCTAAAGATGGCGCCGGTCGAACGGTTAAAAGGATTGCGCTCGATGTCGCTCGGCGGGCCGAAAATGATGTAGACCATGCCCATGTCCGTGCGCCAGCCTTCGCGCATGCCGCGGAAATGCGCGTTCGCATAATTTACGCGGGTATAATACTCATCCATCAGCTCATTGGTGTCCGTGCCCGGCGTGGGATCGTTTTCCTGCCAAAATTTCAGAAACGCCTCGCGCCGTTTTTCCGGCGGCGCCGACGTGATTTTTTTCATGCCTTCTTTCTTGGCGATATACCGCATTTGCTCGATAGCTTGATCGAGATCGACGATGTTTGCCGGAATGCCGACCCAGTGCAGAGTGATTTCCCGTTCGGTCATCGTTGTTTCTTTGCTGCCTTTCACCTCGACCTGAATCAGATACACGCCGTGCGCCAACGTCGCATTCGGCAATTCCAAAACCACCGGCGTGATCTGCCCGGTATGGCGAACCACCGCATCCTTTTTGAAAACTTTATCGCCTTTGGGATTTTTTAGCACATAGGACACTTTATATTCTTTATCGCTGCCGTGGTCATAAATTTCAAAAAACGCGAAGAGCTGGGATTTCTCCTGTCGCGGCGCGGCCACTTGCGGATGCGGCATGAGAATGCCGCTGCTGTCCACGCTGACCGCGTCGGCAATCAGAACATCACTCATCACCAGCTTCGCGTCGTCGAAATCGCGCATGATAACGGTGGTCTTGCGCGAGCCGGTGCGGCGCGTATCGTCATCCATCACGCCGATGCTGACGCGATACTTGCCGGGAGCCAGGCCAAAACTGACTTGATCGGCGTGAAACAACTGCCGGGAGTTGGTGGTCTCAAAGTCTTTCACAAAAATCGAATCGCGCCAGATTTTGCCATTCACTTGAAAATCATCCTCGTCCAAAACCACGACGGACACCTCGTAAACGGCGCGATAAGAATCGGGCGCCATCCTGACGAACTGCAGCTCGTCGTACATGATTTTGAGATAGATTTCCAGCCGGCTTGGGTTCTGCCCCTCGCCGCGAAAATTTGCCAGATCGAGATAGAAAAATGGCGCGATTTTGTCGTTCGCGTTCACCTCCGACAACTCCGCCTGCGCCTGCGCCAAGCCGGTAGTTAACAGCAGCATTGACACGACAATCCAATGTTTTTTTGCCTGCGGCCTTATGACTGAGTTTTTCATGATTCAACCTCGCATCCATGAAGGTTCGTTGAAAAGGAATTGGGGCGGCGTCTCGGCATGCCAATCAAATCGTAATCGTGTGCTTCCACGATCTCAACTTCGCAGAATTCCCCGGCCTTCAGCATCTCGGAATTTTTTCGCAGCGATTGCAAGGCAACGTGAGAAGAGCGAACCAACACGGTATGATCGATCTCCGGGCAATCCCAAGCGGTGCGGCCGCGGCCGGCGTTGGTCGAGGAATCGAAATCGTCGATCAAAACCCGCAAGCGGCGGCCGATCTGCCGGCTGCTCCAGTCTGCCGCCACTTGCAGTTGCGCTTGCATCAGCAAGTCGCAGCGCTCCCGTTTGATTTCCTCGGGTATCTGCTCTGGAAAACCAAAGGCCGGCGTATTTTCTTCCTGCGAGTAAGTAAAAATTCCGAGTCGCTCGAAATTGCCCTCGGCGACAAAATCGAGCAACTCTTGAAAATCATCTTCGGTTTCACCCGGGAAACCGACGATCACCGAGGTACGAAGAGCGAGCGCCGGAATCATCGCGCGCATCCGCGCCAGCAGCTTTTCCGTGAAATCACGATCGACGCGGCGGGCCATGCGCTTCAGCATGCGGCTGGAGATATGCTGAATCGGCATATCGATGTATTTGACGATCTTCGGCTCACCGGCAACGGCTTCGAGCATGGCCTCGGTCACGTGATGAGGATAGGCGTACATCAGCCGAATCCATTCGATGCCATCGACCCGGCAAAGCGCGCGCAGCAATTCAGGTAGTTGCTGTTTTCCGTTGAGATCGAGGCCGTATTGCGTTGTATCTTGCGCGACGAGAATCAACTCTTTGACACCCTGCTCAGCCAGTCGAGCCGACTGGGCTATGAGATCGGGAATCGGTGTGCTGCAAAAATTGCCGCGAATGGCTGGAATGGCGCAGAAGGTACACGGATGCTCGCAGCCTTCGGAGATTTTCAAATACGCGTAATGCCTCGGCGTCAATCCCGCTCTGGCGGGACGCTCGCCGATTAACTCGTATTTCAACCGCAATTGCCGCGCGATGCCGGCCACGACTTGTTGCATGTCGCGGTTGCCATAAAAGCCGTCCACTTCGGGAATTTCTTGGCGCAAATCTTTTCCATAGCGCTCTGAAAGGCAACCCGTAACATAAACGTTCCGAATGTGACCGCGCTTTTTGAGCTGCACCGCCTGCAAGATGGTGTCGATGGATTCTTCTTTGGCCGATTCGATAAAACCGCAAGTGTTGATGATGACGGCTTCGGCGCCATTGGCTTCGTCAACAAATTCGACGCCGCAGGTCTTTAGCCCGCCTTTGATAAATTCGGAATCAACGATATTTTTCGGACAGCCGAGGGTGATGAGGTTGATTTTCAAGTTTGGTCTGCTATCTTTCTTTATGGATTTTTAAATGAGGTCAATTCAACGCAACAGCCCAGTCGAGCCGACTGGGTTACGTTTTGCCACGCAGTTTTTCCAATTCTGCTTTCAGGCGAGTGACTTCTGCTTCTGCGGCTTGCCGAGTGCGAACCTCGCGCAACAGTTCATCATTTTCGTATATCGGATTCTCAAATTGATCAAATTCCGCCCGCGCTTGCGTTGGATCAAAGAGCCATCGTCTTTCTGCCGCGTCATAAAAACGCAAAACAAATGGCCAATTGGGCTCGCCAGTCGGCAGCGCCCATAGTTGTAGCTTCAGCCGTCCGCTGATGAGCCGCCAGCAAATCGTCGAGCTACTGAGCGACCACATTCCTTCTTTAGCATCCGACATCGGCATAGCCATTCGACCATACAGCGGCGGAAAAAATATTTCAACCGGTCTCTGCGTGTATTTTTGATCGACAAGCTGATAGCCGCATAGCGGCGGGTCAAGATAATCTCCATCAAGATCGAAGAGATAATATTCTGCAACGCCAATCCGTTCGTAGAGCGCGCGCTTTTTGCCCATATCTTCTTTTTGCGTTTCCTTCGAGGTAATCTCAATGACCACTTGCGGCGCTTGCTTCTCTTCCCAAAGCTTATAATTGCGTCGCATTTCTTTGGAAGCACCCCAAACCACGAAAACGTCCGGAGCGACCCGCCGCCGGGGATTGCCTTCCTCGTAGTAAAACAGCAAATTTCCAGAGACGTAAACATTTTCTGCGTTTCGGAACCAAAACTCCAGAACAACCAACGCGTGCAAAAGTTGCGAAACGTGAAAACCGGTCTCGGCAATAGGTTTGCCGTCACCGTCAGGATAATAAACGAATCGTCTGCGGCGAACATGATTGCCAGATGAATGGTTACAGTGCTCTATTGACATAGTTTTTCTACAATCCAAAAAGCGAACGCAAAAGCGCTTTCACTTTATCAAGCGTAGCCTTATTGAGCCGACCAATGCTTTTAATGATGATAGATTTCTCAACGGCAGAAATCGCATCAACTTTAATTTTGCTCGGCGCTTTCAAAAGACCACTAGACAGATTACTTTGATCAATCTGTATCGCAAAACGCGCCGGCTTGAGATTACTGGTTACACCACATACAACAACGTCTCCGGCATATCGGTTATATGACTCAATCGATACGATAACGACAGGGCGTACCTTTGTTTGTGATTTATCGGAAAATGGAAAAGCCACGAGAACAAGCTCGCCAGGCTTATAAGTAGCTATTCCAGAGGTCGTCATCTTCATCTTTCCAGAGTTTGGCGAATACTTTTTCCGAATGTTTTTTCAGATCTGCAAAATCGTCCACCTCTTCAAGGAAAGTAATCAGAACGCGATGTCTCTTTCGCGTCGTTATCTTGCCAAGTGGATGTATCGCTTTACCGTCGTAGATACCTTCGACTGTCAATAAGTGATTTGCCATAAGCAAACTCCTATTTACCCTTGTCACGAAAAGGTTTCCCATTCTCCAGCGTGCAGACGTCTTCTGTCGAATCTTTCAAAGAATCAAAAGCCGGGTTTGAGGCCGCAGCCTTTCGCCATTCCGCTTCATCCCAATCTTCCCATACTTGTTCGTCAATCCATTCTTTTACTTCACGCTCAAACGCTTCGCGAGCACGAGGATCGCTGTATGCCAGGTCGGTTTGTTTGTCAATTTCATATTCATTTTTCAATTTTAGAAAAAATTTTGCTGCGCGACGAAAAAAATCGGAGACATCCATTACCTGGAATTCTTTATCCTTGGCAATAGCTTCCAGCAATTCGTCGTCTACTTCAATTTGAATGGATTTCATGTTTACCGAGAAAGCTGACGCCTGAAGGCGTAACTACAAACTAATCACTCAAACAACGCCTCAACAAACTCCTTCGGATCGAACGGCTGCAAGTCGTCGATGCCTTCACCGATGCCGATGAAGCGCACCGGTATTTTCAGCTTCTCCTGAATCGAGAAGATGATGCCGCCTTTGGCAGTGCCATCAAGCTTGGTGACGACGAGGCCGGTGACGCTAACCACTTGCGAAAAAACTTCCGCTTGCCGCAAGCCGTTCTGGCCGGTGGTCGCATCGATCACGAGCAAAACTTCGTGCGGCGCCTCTGCAATCACGCGGCCCATCACGCGGGAGATTTTTTTCATCTCTTCCATCAAGTTGCTCTTCGTGTGCAGCCGGCCGGCGGTATCGACGATCACCACCTCGGTGCCGCGCGATTTGGCAGATTGCACGGCATCAAATGCGACCGCAGCCGGATCAGCGCCTTGCTGCGTTCGGATAATCGCCACGCCGGCGCGTTGCGCCCAAATGTCAAGCTGCTCGGAAGCGGCAGCGCGAAAAGTATCAGCCGCAGCCACGAGCACGGAGCGCCCACGCTCGCGAAAACGATTGGCGAGTTTGGCGATCGTCGTGGTTTTGCCGACGCCGTTGACGCCGACCACCATAATCACATACGGCCGCTGCAGCGAGGCAAAAAAATCGCTCCGGCCGTTGGCTGACTGCAACGTTAAACGCTCTTGGAGAAATTCTTTCATGCAAGCAATGACGGTCTGCGGCGAGCTCGCCTCGCGCAACCCCACGCGCTCGCGCAGTCGCGTGATCAGGTCAGTCGTCAGATCATAACCCAAATCCGCGGCGATGAGCGTCGTCTCCAGCTCTTCCAGCGTCGTTTCATCGAGCCGTGCCTTGCCGGTGACGGCGTACACGACGCTATCGACCAAGCTCTGCTTGGTTTTGCGCAACCCGGATTTTAATTTATCAAAAAATGAAGCCATTGTGGTTTGATTTCATTGCAAAAAAAGTTTGCAGTAGCGCCTTTAGGCGAAAAAGCGCGGAACTCACGCAAATATTGCGTTTTAGACACGTCTATTATTTTCCAACGTTCGACGCCTGAAGGCGTTACTACGAACATTAGCCCAAATCATTTTGGTTTAGCAGCACGAAGTATGCGCGGCACATAAGACGCAACTGAAACAAAAAACAACCCGACCATGATCCCAAAAAACGGCCACTTCACCGGCTCGAGGTCGAGCGTAAAAACAATCAGCACGATCGCCATCGCGGTGACGGCGACCTTGCCGGGCCAGTTCGATTCCGGCACGCCGCGTCGAACCGTCATAAACAGGCCAATAATTAAGATAGTAAAATCACGCGCCAGAATCAATATTAAAAACCACTTAGGGAAATCGCGGAAAAACGCCAGGTAAGCCGCAATCGCACCAACGCAGATTTTGTCGGCCACCGGGTCGATGATGCGCCCCAAATCGGACTTCTGATGAAAGCGCCGGGCGAAATAGCCGTCGAACCAGTCTGTGACCGCAGCCAACAACATCACGCCAAACGCTTTGAGATTGCCTGCCGGGGTGTCTTCGCGGAGGAACAGCAAAATCGGAATGAGCAGAATGACCCGGGCGAAACTGAGAAAATTCGAGATCGTCCACCAATGCGCGGCATCGGCGGTTTGGCGATTCCGGGATTCGGCAATTGGGCGCGGAATGGACATGCTACAAACTCGGTCAGCTCATGAAAACTTTCAAGACGTCGAAAATGAGGCTCGGGTGCCGCATGAGCGCGGCCTTGAAAACGTTGATCAGCGTGCGATCTTGCGGTTTCATCGCGAGCACCGCCTCCGCGGTCCGGTTCAGCTCCTCGTCGGTGAATTTATAAACGGCCTGTTTGATTTTGTATAATCTCTCGTGATTTTTTCCTTCGGCGTCGTGCCATTCTTTCGGATATTGCTCGAGGCGCCGGCGCGATATATCATTTGCGGCGATAGCCTCGGCGGCAACACGTCCGGCGATTTTTCCCGCGATCATAGCGGTGACGATGCCGCCGCCGGTCATCGGATTGATTTGGTGCGCGGCATCGCCAACCAGCATCAAACCATCAGCGACGACCTGCTTCAACGTCGGCGCGCAGGTGACGCCGCCGACAACGGTATAAACCGCCGCAGCGTTCGGAAAGCGGCGGTCGATAAATTCCTGCAAATAACGCTGCGCAGATTTATGGCGCGCGAAGTCGCCGGAAACACCGAGGCCGACATTGGCGACCGTATCGCTTTTCGGAAAAATCCACAAGTAACCGCCGGGCGACACCTCGTGCCCGAAGAAAAGATAAATGTAACGGCGATCGATGCCGTTGATATTCGCCAGCGTCACCTGCATGCAGCTTTCCATGTCTTTCAGCTTGGTGAAGGTGCGCAAGCCGCCGAAGCGCCCGACGCGCGACTCGATGCCATCGGCGCCGATGACGACTTTGGCGCGCACGTCATAATTTTTGCCGAGATGTTGCACGCGCACACCCGTAACCGTGCCGTTGCCGTTCGAGCCATGGCGAATGATATCGTAAACGTAGGCTTTCGTGCGCACTTCAACGCCTTTCCCCGCTGCGATCAGAGAAAGCTCGTAATCAAAAATTTTGCGGTCGAGAACATAGCCAACGTCTTTCATACCATCGATGACGACTTCGCGGCCGTTGGGCGCCACCAACACGGCGCCGGAAATTTCGTTGGCAATGCCGCGCGGGAGAGGGTCAGGCTCACACACCACGCGCAGCCCGCCGGCGCCAACGCCTTCCGCACATCGCACCGGCACGCCGACTTCGCGGTCCTTTTCGAGCAATAAAACTTTCGCGCCTTTTTCCGCCGCCGCTTTCGCCGCCCACGAACCGCCCGGGCCGGCGCCGACGACGACGACGTCGTATTCAGAGTGCATGGTTCGGTTTAGTTGGCGTGAAGAGGTTGGCGATGTACTTTCGAGGAAGCGCCGATTCGTTTCTTAAACCGAGAGATATAATCCTCCAATTCAGCATATTTGATGTAAGGCAAATTCTTGAGAAGGGGTGGCAAGTCGTCAATAGCAACTCCGATTAGGATTGGCGTCACCTTTTTTTGCAACGAATAAGCAGCACCAAGCTCGGCCATCATTCTCGCGTTTGCAATAGCATGATCGGTTAAAAGCACGATGACCTCGTCACTCATGCGCAGATGTCGCTCTATCGGCGTCACCCAATCTTCTCCAGGCCGTTTCGCATCTTCTTCGGTGAAGATCAGCACGCCTTTTTGCTGAAGTCGGCGAGCGAGATCTTTCGCGAGATCCAAATCTTTTCGCGTCGAACTGATAAAGATTTTCATTTCAAAAGAAACCCACTGTGACGTGATACTATCCGGAGATACAATCACAATTGCTTCATTGCAGGTGTCGATGGCGTTGATGATTTCTTGTATTGTACTATCGCCGCCTTTCAGGTGTTTCGTATCAATCCAGATCTTTGCTCCCAAGGCTTCTATCTTCTCAGCCATCGCCTCGGCAATAAATTGATCCTTCGATGAGTGGCTGATGAAAACACCATATGTTTTACGACCTCGCGAGCTAACGCGTTCTCTGGTCTTTCGGTGTTTCGTAAGTTTCCTTGGCATTATTAATTTCGTTCATTTTCGAGCAATAAAACCTTCACATCTTTTGCGCCGCTGCTTTGACCGCCCGGGCCGGCGCCGTATTCAGGTTGCACGTTCTTGTTCAGTTTCTGTTACTGACTCAAGCATGCACTTTTGCAGTTGCTCCAATCTGCTTTTTTTTGAGCTTGGATAAATAATCCGTCATCTGAGCATACCTGATGTACGGTAGATGCTTGATCATCAGCGGCAATTCGTCTGCCTCAACACCCACGACGATCGGAGTTACTTTCTTGTGCAGCGATAGTGCTGCGCCAATCTCAAAGATGATTTTTCCACTTCTAACCGCATTCTGAGTTAACAGGAAGATGACCTCATCACTAGCGCGGAGGCGGTGCAGGTGACGGTCTATCGTCGGCAACGACTCTTTTTTCTTTTTGCCATCTTTGGCAGTGAAGACTTGCAAACCGATTCCCTGAAGCCGACGCGCAAGATCCTGCGCTAGATCCAAATCATTTTGGGTTGAACTGATAAACACTTTCATCATGCACCTATTTCGGTTTTGTTATCGCTGTTTAACTCGATTTTTTAACTCGATCAAAAACTGTTCGAATTTAGTCAATTCGATAGCTGCTACACCTTTCAATAAGACGATGTCATCAGGATTGGTGTGATTCAATATCGGCGTCAAACGTTTACGGTGACCAAGAATCGCCCCGATTTCACCTAAAACCCATTGGGAATCAATACTATCGGACGATACAAGTACTATTGCCTCATTGCAGGCTTCGATTCCGCTAAAGATACTATCCATGATGATGTCGCCACCTTCCAAGTTCTTCTCATATATCCAAACCTTGGCTCCGAGAGCCTCTATTTTCTCAGCCATCATCATGGCAATCCACTGATCTTTCGATGAGTGGCTGATAAATACCACGTATGGCGCACGTTTACGCGATCCACCGTGTTCACCAATCTTCTTACGTTTCGCAGGTCTTTTGGGCATGATCAAATTTGGCGGCTTTATGAGAATCAAGAAAAACGGATTAATTTAAAGAAAAAACAAAAACGCAAAACGTAAATGTGTTTAATGCCAATAAGGTTAAATGACCTTCGCTTACCAGACCAGCGACCCGGATTACGCCGCCAACTTCACCTCTTCCCGCGGCATAATCCTCCCCTGTTCATCAATCGGCGCGAGCGTTTCCACCGGGCAAATCCACACGCAGAGCATGCAGTCCGTGCAGCGCTGGTTGATCTCGATCCGCGCTTCGTAGAGATCGATCGCATCAAAGGGACACACCGCGACACAGGTTCCGCAGAAATCGCATTTATCGTTGATGACGCCGATCATGCTGGCTCCTTTGATTTCGGATTGGGAATTTGGGATTGCGGATTTTGAAAGTCCAAAATCGTTTTTTAAAAACGTACTGTTCAGACCGGCGGCTACGCCCGTAGGGTCTGAGTTACGACGCCAAGCTTGGATAATTCAAGCCAAAGCGCTTGCGGTAATACCACCGCGAGAGGTAAAACACAAATGCGAGCAGGAAAAAATATTGCCAAACTTTGAAACAGATGGCCAACGCCAAAAACAGAATGGGCAGTTTAATGGCGCGGGACACTTTTGCCAGGCACGGTTTGATCGCCGCCCAGAGAAAAAATGGCGCGGCGATCAACGCCGGATAAAAGATCACGAAATCTTTGAGCCACCATGCAGAGACCAAAGCTCCCAACTCCAGCCCGCATCCGGCAATCGTCGTGGCGCGGAGGCCATAACGCACGCCAAAAGTCATCTTCTGCGCATCCGCGTCGCCGTCCAAATCCAAAAGTGTGGTGTAAAGATAAACCGCGGCCACGGCCAACATATAAGGAATTGCATGTTGAACGGGCAAACGCCAGTCAACTTGCAGCGACCACCAGCCGGCGGTGAAAATCAGCAGCGCGCCGAGAGCATTCGCCACCAGCCCGAGCAACGGCCGGCCTTTCCATGCAAACGGCGCGACGTTGTAGAAAATTCCGGTAAGCAGAAAGATCGCCGCGAGCAGCGCGCCGATTTCCACCCCATAAAAAAAACCGGCGCCGAGAGTGAAAACGCCCAACAAAATCATCTCCATCCACGCTGCGCGTGAAGAAACATAGCCGTTGGCGATGAGAAAGAGCTTGTTGTTGCGGCGGTCGGTTTCGACGTCACACAATTGATTCAAAATATAGCCGCTGCCCATCAGCAAGGTCAACAAACCCAGCAGGCTCAACGCGGCGCCATCGAGCGTCGTGGCGGCGCCGTTTTGCCCGGCGCCGGAAAATTTATGAAAGGCGAAATAACCCGCGGCATAAACCGTCCACACCGGAAAAAAAAGCGTCGGCCGCAAAATAAAAATGTAGTCAAACAGCTTAACGATCCTGTTCATGCTTCTTTCACAGTCCCACTTCCTGATGGGATAAATAAGTTTGTAGTGGCCCCCTACGGGCGTAGCCTTCAGGGGCATTGGATGCAGTTAGTGCGATTGTGTGCCTGAAGGCACTACTACGAACTTTCACTTGCTCGAATCGTGCGCATGTTTGAGCATGATTTCTTCCGGCGGAATCGGATACTTGCCGGTGAAGCATGCGGTGCAATAGCCGCCTTTTTCGTGCGGCACGGATTTGAGCAGGCCGTCAATCGAGAGATATTCCAGGCTGTCGGCTTCGATAAAATTTTTGATTTCTTCAACGCTCATGTTCGCCGCAATCAACTCGCGTTTCGTCGGGAAATCCATGCCGTAGTAGCACGGCGAGATGATCGGCGGCGAGCTGACGCGCACGTGAATTTCTTTGGCGCCGGCTTTCCGCAACATGCGCACGAGTTGCTTCAGTGTCGTGCCGCGCACGATAGAATCTTCCACCAAAACGACGCGCCGGCCAGTGAGCACGCCTTTCACCGGGTTGAATTTGATGCGAACGTTTGAATCGCGTCCTGATTGGTCCGGATGAATGAAGGTGCGGCCGATATAGTGGTTGCGAATCAAGCCGATCTCAAACTTGATGCCGGAATTTCGCGCATAGCCCAAGGCCGCCGTGTTCGAAGAGTCCGGCACCGAAATCACCATATCCGCCTCGACCGGGTGCTCGTTCGCCAAATTTTTGCCGAGCCGCCGCCGGGCGCGGTCAACGTTCTCGTCGAAAATTTTGCTGTCCGGCCGGGAGAAATAAACGAACTCAAAGATGCACGCGGCGCGGTCGGCTTTCTCCTCGAGAAATTCCGAGCGCAAGCCGTTTTTATCAATGACGATGACTTCGCCCGGTTCGACTTCGCGTTCGTATTGCGCGTCGAGCAAATCGAACGCGCAGGTTTCCGAAGCGATGAGCCAAGTGTCATCTTTCCGGCCGAGATTCAGCGGCCGCCAGCCGCGCGGGTCGCGGACCGCAATCAGCTTGCTGCGCGTCAACATCACCAGCGAGTAGGCGCCTTGAAGCTGGCGAAACGCATCTTTGATGCGGCCGACGATGTCGGTGGCCGGCGATTTCGCCAGCAAGTGCAAAATCACCTCGGTGTCGCTGGTGGTTTGAAAAATCGAGCCTTCGTCTTCCAATTTCTTCCGCAACGTGCGGGAGTTGACAAAGTTGCCGTTGTGCGAGACCGCGATGAGGCCGTGCTTGGCGCTCACCACGAACGGCTGCGCGTTGTTCAGCACGGTCGAGCCGGTGGTGGAGTAGCGGTTGTGGCCGATGGCCAGCATGCCCGGCAATTTATCAAAAACCGTTGCATCCGGAAAAACGTTGGTCACCAACCCCATGCCGACGTGCCGGTACAGATTCTGGCCGTCGCTCGAAACGATTCCCGAGCTTTCCTGGCCGCGATGCTGCAACGCATAGAGTGAAGAATAAACCAGCTTCGCGGCTTGCGGATGCGCGTAAACGCCGACGATGGCGCAGTTGCTGCGCGGCTTGTCGAGAATCTCTTGAGAAGCGAGGGCGGCTGAATCCGCTGAATGAGAAAAAGAGTTGGATATGGTAGCGTGATCTTCCGAGCGAAGCGATTCATCAGAAGAAAAAGGCGTGTTGCTCATATTTAAAAATCTTGTTGAAAACCAAGTTGCTTGCAGTTTATTGCGTCATGATTCCAATTGCCAAAGCGACGCCGGCGAGATCGGCCAATAAATCCTTCCAGCTCGACATGCCGCGGCGGCTGATTTTGTCATAAATCTCTTTGGCGACACCGATGGCCAGCGTGCTGCCCGCGGCAATTTGCCGGCTGCGGCGGTCGCTCAGCTCGAACTCTTGGTAAAGAACATAGAACTGCGCCGCCGCCAGTCCGGCGCTGGCAAGTGCGTGATCGAATTTATCTTTTCCAAGCCAAAGATCGCGGGAGAGTTTTTGACGCACACCTACCGTCGAATCGGGAATGGCTCGTGTTGAATCCTGCCCCCGTGCCAAATCAGCCCACCAACCAATGAGTCCGGCAAAAATTAAAAAATTGACAAACGTTTTCAAAAAACGGCGCCCCCTCAACGGCGTCGCGTTCGGCAATCGGCAATCTAACATAAATTAAAATATAAAATCTTCGCCAAAATTCAAAGCTTAATCTTGAACTGAAACATCATTCCGCCAGCGCTGCTGCCATGCGGAACGAGCGAGAGTTCAGGGCTTTCGTCGAAATCGGCCAGGCTTGCGTCAACGTAGGCGTCCAGCATACTGAACACAATCGTTGCCAACAAAAACCAATTTGCCGTGTTGCGATTATTGCGATAAGAGGCCTGCAGGTCGCCGTGCGTGGAAACCACCTGCTGATTTAAATGAATGGCCGTCGCTATCAAACCGGCTTCGCCCCCAAAAAATAAAAATGCTTTCGAGTATTTGCGATTATAAAATTGCCCCCAGCCGGGAAAAATCAAAGAGCGCAGCAAGGCACTGGTGGGATTTTTCTTTTCTTTTAGACTAATCCGATCCGACAGACGCGCGTCCACATACGCCTCGGCCGCGCTCAACACAACCGTTCCCGCCAGCCACCCAATCGTGATGTTGCGATAGTCCCGATTGAAGAACTGCTCATCGCCTGTCGTCGCTTTAGCCTGCCGATCCCAGGAAACTGCGGCTGCAAACAAGCCGGCCTCAGCGCCGAAAACCAGAGCCGCGTGCAAATGCCGGCCGTTGTAAAGCTGCCCCCACCCCGGCACAAAAAGCGAGCGCAGCATGGCCCCGGTAGGATTTCTCTTTTTTAAAACGACGCGAACGGAATCCGAATCAGCGGCGACGCGAACCGGCGTGATTGCAGGAGCAACTTGTGCAGAACTGAGGTGATGGCAACAGCACACGCCCAGCAGAATAAGTGCGACGGCGGTATGGCTCGGCGAACGCATAAATTTATTGCACAACGGCGATCGCCTCGATTTCCACTTTGGCGCCGCGCGGCAAGGCTTTCACTTCCACGGTGCTGCGCGCCGGCGGATTGGCCGGAAAGTATTCGGCATACACTTCGTTCATGGCGGCAAACTCGCCGAGGTCAGCCATGAACACGGTGGTCTTTACGACGTTTTCGAGCGACGCTCCGGCGGTGGTGAGAATTGCCTTGACGTTGTCGAGCGCCCGGCGCGTTTGTACGGCAATGTCGCCTTCGATCAACCGGCCGGCGGCGGGATCGAGCGCAATCTGGCCGGCAGTGAAAATCATTGTGCCGGCAGAAGTTTTGATGCCCTGGCTATACGGCCCGATGGTCGCCGGGGCGTTGGGGGTTTTGATGGTTTCACGCATGATTATCAATCATAAAAATTTTTCAACTGCTTGCATGTAATTTTCAAGCCATGACAGTTCGTTTTGGATCACATCGTAGGTTATGGCATGATCAATTCAATCATACCAAAAATTTGCCGCAAAATCAAGGGAAAACTCAGAACGGCACGTTCAACGCCGTACACAAAAACTGCACGAGCGGGGCTGAAGCCCGAAAAGATTCGAGCGTGCGCTTGACGATGCGCGGATCGTCGATCCATTTTTTCACCGGCTCTTCTTCTTCGAGCAGATATTGCTTGAGTTTGAGCAATTCGAGAATGAACGCCGCCATCTTCGGCTTGACGACGTTCTCATAAATCTTGCGCTTCGCGTCGAAATAGGACTTGCTGTTATTCTTTTTCAGGCCGGTGAAAAAAACGACGAATGGTTTTGAGAAGCCGGCGAAAGAGGCCATGATTTCTTTCTTCTCTTTTGGAATTTGTGACAATATCCGTTTCTTGTTGCTGCGACAAAAAATACTCGAGAGAACTCTGGGCGATCATTTTGAGCATCCATTCGTCGGCTTCCTCGAACGTTTTGAAACGATAAACGCCTCGCGGGCAAATTCCCCTGCCGCCACGAAGTTGTCGCATTGTATTCAATAAAATCTCGGCATTTTCGAGCGTGGGCGCAATTCTTCCGGAACGCCTGCCGACGATTTTAATTTCGGCCTCATCTTCCCCAATTCCAGTCTTGCGCAAATTATTTTGTAGTTTCATCGGTTTGAGCGTTTGACAGCATAAATTACTTTTCCATATTTCCGGATATATGCAGCTAAATCTTTACGCCCATGGTCAATGGCTACCAAATCAACCTTCCATTCAATAAAGAATAATCTCCTTCGCGCCGAGCGGCTTTAAATACGCGGTGGCATCCCAAAGCTTCTTTTCAAAATTTATCGTGCTTTTCACGTTCGTCATCATTTAGCTCTCTCCTGATTTGACCGCGCGCTTTCTTTTTTATATTTTCAATCTCTTCAAAAATATCTTTTTGTATGCCGGAACTTTCCAGCTTCGTGCGATAATATAATTGTTGTCCGCCGGTGAGCAAAACCGCCAGCAACAAGCCGGAAATGATGACCGCACCAAATTTCAGGCAATCGAACAGGGTCAATTGCAAAAATGTGAAAGCGCTGATCAAAGACAACGCATTAATCAAGAATATGGTCAGCGCAAGGAGATGCGAGATCGTGCCCGGCTGGTAGGCCAGCGGCAGTTTGTTGGCACGCAATCGAATCGCTGAAGGCAGACTGGCATTTGAGAACCTGTCAATGTAATACTCTTTGATCTTGTCCATCGCCAGCGAATATTCCAGCCACGCCAGCCGCAAGCCGATGAGCTGTCGAACGGTAAAAACTCCGAATACAGTCAAGATGAGAAAAATCAGCGTCAAAACGCCATACGCCCACTGCAAGTACGCCGGTGGAATTTCCCGCAGACCAACCACACTTCCAGCGAGCGCCCCCAATACCATGAAATAATACTGCACGACCTTGGCACGATCTTCATTCGCCTGCTGCGTGGCATCAGCGAGATACTCAAATTCTGCCATCAGAATCTCGTGTGGCACTTCGCTCGAATTTTGATCGTTCGAGCGATCCGATTTCTTGTCATCTTGTGAAAGCACTGTGGCGACGATCCAGATAAAAGATGATCATGGAGGCGCGTGAGCGATTTTCGATGCGCTGTCGAGCGTCGAAATCCAATCCACTTCTGTTGCGCCTATTCCCGCGTTTAACTACACAATCTCAACCAGCTCGATCTCGAACGTTAGATCCTTGCCGGCCAAGGGGTGATTAGCGTCCAACGTTATCGTTGTGGGGGAGACTTCAGTCACCATGACCAATGTCACTAACTTTTCAAGAAAAGTAAAGAAACTTACGCAAAGACACGAAGGCTCGCAAAGATATTTTTTGCAAGATGCCTGCCCTGCCGCAGGCCAGGGATTGTGGCAAAATAATTAAAAAGCTTTTAAATCATCTTGCCATAATTATCTTGCGATAAAGGCATTGAAATTCGATTTATCTTTGCGTTTTCTTTACATCTCAGCGTGTGCTTTTCTTTTTTGATTTTGCCGGTTCCCAAAAGTTAGCAGCATTGGTCACCATGACTGCCATACTTTCGTTAACAGCTTTATTGATGTATCCCGAGCCGGCTTTTGAGCTGTCGAGGTGGCGATCGCCGCATACGATGACGACGAAACTCATTCTGAATGGTAACTGTAGGATTTGGGTTCAATTGGGGAATTGGCAATTTATTTTCTTTCAATAGAGCAACGTGCTCATCCATCCCCCACTTTGCCTTATACAGGCAATCTTCGACAGAATGTCCGATTCCAGTGAAGCCTTCCAAATCTGGAGAATAAAACCCAAAAAAGGTAGGATCATCGGTTGCTTCAACGATCAATGAATATCTCAACTCAAGCATGGTTATGCTCCATCTATTTCAATCCAGCAGCTTTCAGAAGATATGAAAGTATCCTGTCAAGGGCAAGCAATTACTGAATGTCCCCAAGAAATTTGCCGACAAAAAACTATCCAGCCTTCGCTAATGCGATGCCAATCACTTTGCCTGCTCCCGCCGATTTCAAAGCCGCGGCACAGGCATTCATCGTCGCGCCGGTGGTCAAAACATCGTCAACGAGAAATACAGTGGGCATTTCGAGATGGAGGCCTCGTGCCGGCGCAAAAGCGCCTTCGACATTGTGCCAACGTTCCGTGGCGTGAAGCTTGGCTTGTGACTGGGTGAAGCGCGTGCGTCGCAGCGCACGGGGAGTAACTTCAAGATGCCAAGCATTGGCCAAGGCGCGCGCTAACACCAAGCTCTGATTGAATCCGCGTTTCCTCTCGCGCCGGCGGTGCAGCGGAACCGGCACCACCACAGCTTGAGCACGCTCCTCACGCAGAGGCACGGACAATCGCTGCGCCAAGAGATCGCCCAAGGTTTCTCCCAATGCGGGCCGGCGGCGATATTTCGTGGCGTGAATGACGTGCTGCATGGCAGCATCATAATGCCACCCGGCAAACGCCAAATCGAGGCCGCCGTTATTTGCCGCGCGGTTTTGTCCGTCAAAAGTCTCCGGCAAAGGCCGGGACGAAATTTCTCCCAAACAATTTTCACACAGCAACGGCGTGCGGGACGAAGCTTGGCACCCGTCACAAATCAAACATTTCACCGGATAAATCAACCCGGCCAAATCGCTAATCAAGCGGGTCAAATGGATGAGCATGGCTTACCTCCAATACTCTTCCCATCGTCGATTCACCTTTTCGCGAATTTCCTCGCTCATGACCAGCGGCGCGGGATAGCCAGACTTCCACGTGGCGTCAATGCCCATCACGCCGCGATAAATCGGGCTGATGCCGATGAGCGACTGTTCGGTGAAAGTCACATCGCGCTCGCAATCGAAGCGGGTGAAGACGCCCCAGATGTAACTCTCCTGATTGTCCAAATCCACATCTTCGCTCACGGCGGCGATGATTTTCAAGCCACTCAACTCCGGAACACGCACCAGGCTTTCAACAATCTTGCGGCCCTCACCAGCAACCTGCACCAGCATCAGCGCCTCATCATGAACGCGCGCTTCCCGAATCGCCGGATATTCCCTCAACAGTTGCGCAAAAACTCGATTAATTCTCTCCCCCTCGCCCCTCGCTCTTCGCCCTTCGCCCGTCAGCTTCACCGTTGCATCGACGATCATCTTGCTGCCGAGATTCATTTTGAATGAAGTGAAATCCAGCGTGTCCAGCGGCACTTTCGGGATCATCACAAAATCATAATGCGGGTCGAAATTCTCTTTGATCTGTCGTAATACAGCAGGCCAGTCGCGAACATTGACGTGATCTGAAACGAGAACGATACACTTGGTGAGTGAAAGCTGATCCGTGCCCATCAAGCCGAGCGCAGATTTCATCGCTTCTTTTTGATAGCGCTGCTCGACCGAAACCACAAGCAAATTGTGAAAGCCCGCTTCGTAATAGGCCCACACGCTTTTAATTTCTTTGTGAATCAAACGCGCGAGCGGTCCGAGAATTTGCTGCGTCGCGTCGCCGATGAATTTGTCCTCCATCGGCGGCTTGCCGACCACGGTGGCTGGATAAATCGCGTCGCGACGGTGCGTGATTTTCTTGATGTAAAAAACGGGAAAATCTGCGGCGTGCGAGTAATGGCCGAAATGATCGCCGAATGGCCCTTCCCATCGCGTCTCGTTGAGCGGGACGGTTCCCTCGAGAATAAATTCAGCGTGCGCCGGCACCGCAATCTGAATCGATTTCCCTCGCGCCATCGGCACCGGCTTGCCGCGCAAAAACCCGGCGAACATCACCTCGTCGATGCCCTCCGGTAGCGCAGCGACGGTCGCAAGCAGCAGCGCCGGATCAGTGCCAAGTGCAACTACTACTGCAAACTCACGACTGAGTTTTTGCGCTTGATAATAATGAAAGCCGCCGCCTTTTTGAATTTGCCAGTGCATGCCGGTGGAGCGCTCGTCGTAAACCTGCATGCGATAAATGCCGACGTTGCGCTTGCCATCGCGAGGATCGTAGGTAAAAACCTGTCCGAGCGTGATGAAACGCCCGCCGTCTTCCGGCCAGCATTTTTGAATCGGCAACTGCGCGAGATTCGGCTCTGCAACAACTTCCTGCGAAATTGCATGGCCGCTTTTTTTCGGGCGTGCCGCGATAAAACGCTTTACCATCGGCCAGTGATCAAATATCAACCTCGGTTTCGGCGGCATGGCAGCTTCGACGAAATGAATCAACTCTTCGCCCAGTTGGTCGGGATGCTTGCCGAGCGCCAGCTCAATGCGTCGCTCACTCGCCAAAAGATTGATGGCGAGCGGAAATTTTGCACCTTTCACATTTTCAAAGAGCAACGCCGGCCGTTGCTCCAACAACGCCCGCACCGCAATAGCGGTCACTTCCAGTTCGGGATCGACTTCAACTTTGACGCGATGGAGCTCACCAATGGATTCGAGGTAACGGGCAAAATCGCCGAGGGTTCGAGATTTCATAAGAAAATATTCGACCTCTGTGGGATGGCCTTTGTATGGCAATTTAAACGTTGAGCATAAGTTTATTCTAAGAAAGCAGGGCTACATTTGCAAGAGAAAAGTGGAATGAGGGGGTAAAAAGTGCCCCCCTCAGCCATTTTCAACGAATTTAAAAAGCTTGCTCGTTCACAACACGCCCCAGCGCCTCGAAGCTCGCCTCCACTCGCTGCAAATACTGCCGGCGCAGAAACGCGAGGTTTTTGATTTTGGCCAAGCTGTTGCGCGGCTTGTATTCGCACTGCACGGTAACTTGTGTTTGGCTATCGGTGAGTGCTTTTAAATTGAAAACGATCTGGTAAAGCTCGACGTCGTCGTCGGCAGAAGCTGGACTCAGCGGGCGCAAGCCGAACCGTTCGCCCTGTATCCATTCGGTGATTTCGATATCGATAATCTGATAAGAGCCGCCCCAGCGCAAGTAGACGCGCCACACGCCGCCGAGGTTGGCCGCTTCGCCGGAGACATGCTCCACTTTTTCCACGCCGTCAACCCAGCGCACGGCTTGATCAAAATGCGCAACAATCTCCCACAGCTTGTCGCGGGGTTGCGGCAAAATTTTTTCGGTAGATAGAACTGTCATGCTTTTGTCCCCTACTGAGTGGCGCAACAAGCCCTATGGGCGCATCTCCAACTCATAGTCAGGTCGTCGCTTCCTCTGTTTTTGTAGCCGTGCAGTTCTTCCATTTCTCTTAACTGTGCTTGTATAAGTTTGATAAACCACATTAAGCACCGCATCAGGATATTTTGCAGCGACACGCAACAATACACGCGCTGCTCCTTCCGGCTTTCGTCTCCCTTGCTCCCAATTCCGTAAAGTGGAGACGCTGATACCGAGCATATTGGCAAATTTTGCTTGAGAAAGCCCATATTGATCTCGTATCGACCGCACATTTGGCCGGCCATACTCAAACACACGGCTCGGCTTCATTTCACCACGCAAAATCGCACCACCCTGTTTTATGCTCTCCAAAAGCTCTTCAAACAATTCTTCTCGCATTCTTAAGCTCCTGTTCGACAAATGTACGCCATTGAAGTATATAAGTCAATAGCAATAAAATTGTCTATTGCGCACGCATCGCGTACGCCCGCTGCGAAGCCTCACCACGTCCGCGCTCACCTTTCGCTGGGCGGCTAGTACTCGGAATCGCAACGTCGACGCGCACCGCGGTCGGGCCCAAAAGCTCTTTCACGCGCTGGATGAAAGCGGCAGTGGGGCGAATCTTCAACCCTTTGGAGCGAAAATCATAATTCGAGGCGCCGTTGTGGCGTAGCCGGAAAAACAGGCTGCACGAGCCTTGATTGGCGCGCAACAACTGGAGCAACTGCTGCAGCGCCGCGTCGTTGATTTGTTGCACCGGAACGTCGAGAAACAATTTTTTCGGAATCTCGTTCCAGGCTTCGTCGATGCTCATCACTTTTTCGACTAATACTTTTGTCGGTTCATCTTCGCGGGTCGAAGCGCGGCCAAGAATGACAACGACCGCATCCGGTTGCAGCAATTCGCGATGCGCGGCATAAGTGTCGCTGAACACAATCGCTTCGGTGCCGGCGGCAAAATCTTCCAGCGTCAGAAACGCCATGTTGCTGCCTTTGCGATCGACGATGGTTTTGATATTGGTGATGAGGCCGCACAACATCACCTGCGCGCCGTCGCGCAAGCCTTCCAAATCCTGCAAAGGCTTGCTGGAAAAAAGCTTGACTTCTTCGCGGAAGCGCTGCAGCGGATGGCTGGAAAGATAGAGGCCGAGAAATTCTTTCTCGCGATTGAGCCGCTCGGCATCCGGCCAATCTTGAAACTCCGGCAACGCCGGCTCGGCAATTATTTCTTCGCCGCCGCCTTGATCGAAAATCGAAACTTGGGCGCTGGAACGCTGCGCGTTGAAGTGTTGGGCATACGCGGTGGCAAGATCGATGGCTTGCAAGAGCTGGTTGCGATTGCCGGTCGGCGACAGCGAGTCCATGGCGCCGGATTGAATCAAGCTTTCCAAAACTTTTTTGTTGGTGAGACGGAGATCGACGCGGCTGCAAAAATCAAAAATCGAAGTAAATTTTCCCTTTTGCTGGCGCGCTTTGACCATGCTTTCAATGGCGCCGAGACCGACGTTTTTAATCGCGCCGAGGCCGTAGCGAATCGCCTTTTGCGCCACGGTCACGCCGGCGCCGTTCGCTTTGCTCGATTTGGTTTCCACCATGATATTCGCATTATCAACGACGACGAACTCGGCAAAGCTCTCGTTCACATCCGGCGGCAGCACCGGCACGCCAATGCGCCGGCAGTCGTCAATCAGCGTGACGATGCGCGCCGTGCTCGTCATTTCGCTGGTGAGGTTGGCCGCCATAAATTCCGCCGGGTAATGCGCTTTCAAATAACCGGTTTGAAACGCCACCACCGAGTAGCCGGCGGCGTGCGATTTGTTGAAACCATACGCGGCGAACTTGTCCATCAAATCAAAAATTTGATTGGCGATGTTTTCGGGAATGCCGCGTTCTTTGGCGCCGTCGACGAATTTCTTGCGCTGCTCGGCCATCAGCTCGGCGATTTTTTTCCCCATCGCGCGCCGCAATAAATCGGCGCCGCCGAGCGTGAAGCCGGCCAGCTCGCTGGCGATGCGCATGACTTGTTCCTGATAGACGATGACGCCGTAAGTCTCGCGCAAGATCGGCTCGAGCCGCGGGTGCAGATATTCCATTTTCTTGGTGCCGTGCTTGCGGGCGATAAAATCGTCGATCATGTCCATCGGGCCGGGACGATACAGCGCGTTCATGGCGGTGAGGTCTTCAACCGACTGCGGCTTGAGCTTTTTGAGATACTCGCGCATGCCGGAGCTTTCAAATTGGAACAGGCCGATGGTTTCGCCGTTGCCGAAGATTTCATAAGTTTTGGGATCGTCGAGCGGAATGTTATCGAGATCGATTTCAATGCCCTTTTGCCGCAGCATCTTGACCGTTTTGTCCATCACCGTCAGCGTGCGCAGGCCGAGAAAATCCATTTTGAGCACGCCGATCAGCTCGAGGGATTTCATGTCGTACTGCGTCGTCACGTCGCCGGTGTTCGATTTGTACAGCGGCGTATAGTTGGTCAATTCATCCGGCGTAATAACGACGCCGGCGGCGTGCGTCGAAGCGTGCCGCGCCAAGCCTTCGAGCACTTGCGAATAATCCATGAGCTGGCGGTTGATGGCGTCGCTATTGACCAGCGTGCGGAGATCGGTTGCCGTTTCCAACGCTTTTTCGAGCGTGATGCCGAGCATGGCGGGAATCATTTTGGCGATTTTGTCGACGTCGGTGTAGCGCAGCTTGAGCACGCGGCCCACGTCACGAATCACCGCGCGCGCGGCCATGGTTCCAAACGTGATGATTTGCGTGACGTTGTTGTCGCCGTATTTCTGCCGCACGTATTCGATGATCTCTTCGCGGCGCTCGTAGCAAAAGTCGATGTCGATATCGGGCATGGTGACGCGCTCGGGATTGAGGAAGCGCTCGAAGATGAGATTGTATTTGATCGGGTCGATGTTGGTGATGCCGATGCAATAGCTCACCAAACTGCCGGCGGCGGAACCGCGGCCGGGGCCGACCGGAATGCCGCGATCCTGCGCGGCGCGAATGAAATCTTGCACGATGAGAAAATATCCGGCATAACCGGTCTGTTTGATCACTGCTAATTCGTGCCGCAAACGATTTTCGATCTCCGGCGTGACGTTGGGGTAACGCTTTTTGACGCCTTCCCAAGCGAGCTTTTCAAGATAGTCATCGATGGTGAGATTGTTATTTGGCTCGGGAATTTGATATGTTGGCAGATAAACTTTTTTGAAGTCGAGCTTGAGATCGCATTTGGCGGCGATTTCCGTGCTGAGGCTGAGTGCATCCCGATTTTCGGGAAAAGTCGTTTGCATTTCCTCGACGCTTTTGAAATAAATCTCGTCCGTGGTGTAGCGTAACCGCGTCGGATCGTCGCGGTCTTTGCCGGTCTGCAAGCAGATGAGCACGTCGTGCGGCATCGAGTGCTCGCGCTTGAGATAATGCGTGTCGTTGGTCGCCACGACAGGAATGCTCAATTCTTTGCTGAGCTTGAGCACGCCGTCGCGAACCTGGTCTTCTTCCGGAATGTTGTGCTTGTGAATTTCGAGATAATAATCGTCGCCAAAAATCTCACGATATTCCAGCGCCACTTTGCGGCTGGCTTCGTAGCCTTCGTGCAGCATCTTGTAAGCGACTTCACCCTTCAAACAGGCGGAGAGCACGATGATGCCGTCGTGATATTTTTGCAGCACTTCGCGGTCGATGCGCGGCCGGTAATAAAAGCCTTCGAGAAAGCCGATGGAAACGAGGCGCATCAAATTTTGATAGCCGGCAAAATTCTTGGCGAGCAAAACCAAATGATAGGAAGCGTCGGAAACGTTGCCCTTTTGCAGGGATTTCTCCTTGCGGCTGCGCGGCGCCATGTAGGCTTCGACGCCGATGATGGGCTTGATGCCGGCTTTGGTGCAGGTTTTGTAAAACTCGATGGCGCCGAACATGTTGCCGTGATCGGTGAGCGCCAGCGCCGGCATGTTGCAGCGTTTGGCCGCGTCAACGAGATCGTCGATGCGACAGGCGCCGTCGAGCAGGCTGTAGTGAGAGTGATTGTGAAGGTGGACGAAACTTAGCATGACCCTGGAGGAGTTGATGGCCCGGGAATTCTTTTCGTGTTTTTTGCAGCCCACCCAATTTGTCATTCTGGAAGAATCCTTTTCGACGTGGGAAAATTTCTCAGATTGCAAAAAGAATCCCACCGGGCGTAGCCTACGGAATGACAACGATAAGAATGCGCTGCTTGATCAGTCTTGTCATTATTATTGAACCTCATAAAAAATAAAAAAGATTTTGCGCAATTGCAACAAAAATAAATCATCCTGGGTGTTTTCAAAGTTTATCAAACGTTTTGTGTGCAAAGCCGATTTCGCTCTTTGTTTTTCTTGCCTGTTACAAAAATTTAATTTGACATTTAGTTAATTTCGAGGTAATTTTAAAAACTTTTAAGCGATTAATGGATTGACGGTCATTCAATCCCCAAGCGCTTTAACAAGAGGTGTGAGACGGAAGATGAAGTTGGGCAAATTCCTACCGATCCGCAGCCTTTGGTAATCTCCTCAAGGTCATGCCCTTCTTTTAAACTATCCTTCTAATATTCACCGCACTACCCGCAAGGAGGAGCCAATGAAACGCTTCAGCAAGACCAAAACCTTTTTGGCCATCATGCTTTCATTTTGGGCGACAGGCCAGGTTGTTTTCGGACAAACCAATACATTTCCAGACACTGGAAAAGCCGGCATTGGCACCACAAGCCCTTTTCTGCCGTTGCATATTCAAGGAACTCAGAGCGGCGCTTTGTTGCCTTTGTTATTGCTGCGAAATTCGAGCATAACGGCCAACTCAGCCGTTTCGCTGGATTTCACCAATTTTAGCGGCACGCAATCTTCCACGAAAATTGGCGCGCGAATTCAAGCGCTCAGAATAAGCGGGGACGCTCGTCATGCGCTGGTGTTCAGCACGGCTGACGCGAATTGGGCATTAAGCGAAAAGATGCGCCTTACAGATACTGGGAACCTGGGCATCGGCACTTCCAGCCCGCTGGGAAAATTGGACGTCAGCGGCCAATTTTATACAAGCACAGGAAATAGCATCGTGCTACGAGCGCAAGACGGCACAAATGAAGGCGGCCAACTCCGTTTTGAGGGCGCCGGTACGAATCGCTATTTTTACCTCGACAACTTTGTCGGGAATCTTCGCTTCTTTTCACAAGACTCATCGGGTGAAAGCGAAAAATTCAGAATTTTAAACAACGGCTCGGTGGGCATCGGCACCACCACTCCCGGAGCTTATAAGCTGTATGTCAATGGCACTATGTATGTTAACGATGCGATTACTTGCCCCAATGTGGGAACTCATCTTGGCAACACCGATGCTAGGGGTGGCATACTTTTGGATTATACTTCATTCGGCTTTGTTTCGTCTTCTAACTGGAAGTACGGTGTTTTGCTCGATCCTGATCATGAGCAGGGCGGTGAATATTTTGCCGTTTATAACAATTTGGCAAAGTCACAAATCACTGACGCGAACGCCTTTGTGAAATTCAATCCGGCCGGAAATTCCTGGATCAATGCTGGCAATCTCGGAATTGGCACCTCGAATCCGCCCTCCGGCTTTAAGCTTGCGGTTAATGGCAAAATCAAGGCGAAAGAAATCGTGGTCGATACAACCGGTTGGGCCGATTCCGTTTTTGCCGAAGATTACCCGCTCAAACCGCTTGCGGAAGTGGAGCAATACATTAAAACGAACAAACCTCTGCCCGGCATCCCCTCGGAAAAGGAAGTGGCCGCAAACGGCGTCAGCCTCGGCGAAATGCAGTCCAAACTGTTGCAGAAGATTGAAGAGCTCACGTTGTATGTGATCGAGCTGAAGAAAGAAAATGATAGACTGCACGAGCGTGTGGGCATCTTGGAAAAGACGCAGAGATGAGCATGAAAAAATTTGCATGCTTGTATGTTCACCATTGATATTTAACCGTAGTTCATCGAGATCAACCCGTAAGCAGGGAGCTTTTTCATGTGCCAGCACACTTTTGTCCGGCTAATCCATATTCTGTTGATGGCAGCCAGCTTCACCGCCTCTACCTTTGTGATTGCCCAGGACGTTGAATCCATCTATACGCCCAAGATCAATACCTTTGCATTAAATCCCGACAACCTGGGCGCCATTGGCAATAGCGTTAATCTATTTACCGGGGATGTCGCCTTGCCGCTGAATTTGGTCTCCCTGCCGGGGCGAAACGGACTCGACGTGAGCGTCACAATTTCTTGCAATGGCAACATTCAGAGTGTCGCCGACATTCGAAACCTCGAAGCGCCAACCGGAATTCTGGGGCTGGGTTGGTCGATGGATTACGAAAAGATCGTGGTGGATCATAAAGGCACCGGTTCACGGAATGACGACGACTTTTATCTCGTTGCCGGCGGCGTTAGTAATCTCCTGGTGAGAACGGGATCGGCCTCTGCCTATGAAACCAAAAATTATCAATTCTGGAAGATCAGTTACGATGACCTCATCGAGCGCTGGGTCATTACCCGAGAGAATGGAATAACCTACGTCTATGGCGACAACAACAGCAATCGCAATACCGTGCAATGGGGAGTTAAATGGGGAAACTGGATCGGCAGCAGCTCCGACACGACCGGGCAACAGCAATTCGCACTGGCATGGAACCTTTCGGAAATCTATGACGCCTGGGGAAATCGAATTACTTTTGAATATGAGAATGTCAACCGGTACGTCAGGTCGAGCACGGGAGGAAAGCAATATACCGAAGCCTCCTATCTCAAAAAAATTACCGATGTTTTAGGACGAACGGTTGTGTTCAACCATGGCGCCAAATACGGCGCTTTGAATCCCGATGCCGGCGGCAAGGTTGAATATCAAGATCCATACGCCCAAACCGCTGAGCCGGATGCTTATCAAGAGAGGCTCGAAACCAAATATTTGGATTATATCGAGGTGTTCAGCCCCAACAACGTCAAATTGCATACGGTTTCTTTTGGTTACGCCTTTTTAGGCGCGGGAGATTTGGCCAAAAGATTGTTGAGCTCGATTACGACGAAAGACGCGAACGGCAAAGCCCTGCCCAATTTAAAGCTTGAATACAATACGATTTCTCCCTACCTGGGCATGCTCAAGAAGGTCACCTTTCCGGAAGGCGGCAGCGCCACATTTAATTATACAACAAAAATTATCCAAAAATCCAATAGAGCTTTGGTTAATATTTTAGCCCCCACCGGATTTGGATATCCCCATGTTTTTACGGCAAACGATTACTGCATCGTTACGTGGTTGAATGAGAATACGAATACCTTGAGAGTTTATGCATACCTATGGGATGGGGAATGGATTGGCACGCAGCTTACTGACATCGGTAACGTTACGATTATCAATCAAGCCACAAATGCACAAAGTTTTGGCATTGTTTTAGAAAACGACTTCTTCGCGATTGTCAATAGTTTGGACCTTAACGACGTCACCAAGCCCATTTACCTTTTTCATAAGAAAGCCGAGCAACGGGGAGCTTGGCATGTTTACTCATATCCTATGACGATTGCGGCAGCGAATGGTGAAGCGCATGCCTGGCTCGCTTCGGGCAATGATTTTGCTGTTGTCGTCGGAAAAGAAAAAGGTAAAATCTACCGCTTCCGCTGGGATGGAGCTATTTGGCAGGTTGATAGTATTGACCAATATCCACAAGAAGGCGATGACGCTGATTTCTATCTGGCGGCAACCAATAACTATTTTATTTGGCATTATCATGATACGAATCCGGATCTGATCAAGTTTTACTATCTTGATGAAACCGGCGCCTGGTCATCGACTCAGCTTCCCTCGGGTTTGAGCTTTAACACCAGCCAATATCAATCGCTTTGGTATGCCAATAATTCGCTTGCCGTGGTTCTTGCTCCAGGCACGGATGAGTTTAGTTTTCGCTGGGACCCGGATTTTGCAGGTTTTTATCGCGACGACGTCATTGGCGCCATTGATGATGCTTCACAAGTCGGGCTGTTTGAAGCCGCCATTTCCACCTCTTCTCTTGACGAGGGCAATACCAACGCAAAGGGCTTACGGTGGAATGGAAATGCCTGGAATGCCATGGACTTTACTCCCATCGAGGCCACTTCGCATGCTTTGGGAAATGATTTCATCATTCGCCGCAATTATGTGGCAAGTGGCTGGATTCATCGCTGGGTTTATAACCCCAATACGCAATCGTGGTTCCAAGGGGATCAGGTTACTTCATTGTATACGCCTCGATTCGCCGTGTTCAATGATATTTATGCCTGGTATATGAATACCTCGGGACAATCGCCGCAAGCAAAGATTTATAAAAGAGCCCCGACCGGTTTTGACGCGGGAACGCTGATATCACCGTGGAGCGCCTATGATAATAAGCTGCTTCTTGGAAATGATTTTTATGTTTATGAGGATAATACAGCTCAGGGAACTTTTGTTGGATCCAGCATAGGATATGCTAAAAATGCGCAATGGTTCAATAACGTTGCGTTGGATGGCAATTTACTCGATCAAGTTTACATCAATACAATTGTAACAAGGAATGCCTCACTACAAAAAGACGCCACTGAGTTCAGGCTTTATCGCTTCGTGGACAAGGCTGCAACGGGTTTCCAAAAGGATTATCCGGTGAAGCGATTGGACCTTGACGACGGCTACCAGGCCACTTACACGTATTATAAATATGACACCACGACGGCCACCTACGACCCCACCGGCATGGTCGCGCAATATAACGAGGTGGAAGTGATTCCGGGAAGCAGCGATGGCATCGCCAAGCCCTTTGGCTCGACGAAAAATTATTTCTTTAACGGGCTTCCCTATAACCAGTCACGTCTGGCTTATCCGCCCAACGATGCCTACACCAATGCGCGGGATTACTATAATCTTCTGGAAGGACTCACTTATGCCACGAAGGTTTATGATCAAAATGGCACGACAGTAGATTCCACGGCCAATTACTGGAAGGTTGTTACCAAAGCCTTGGGCGCCAAGGATCAAGGAGCTTATGCGCGCCTGATGAAAACAACCAGCGTCGTCGACGGCGTCGAGAAGATCGTCGAAAATACCTACAACAATCTCGGCTTGACGCTGGAGACCAAAACCTACAACTACAATTGGGACGGCAACCTCGACACGCTTACCCAAAATTTTAAATATTGGTATGAGGCGTATGATACCAGCCGGACGTTAAATCTTCTCACGCCGGTGATTCAAACCACCACCAAAACCAACACCACCGTCACTTCGGTTTCCGCCACCACGTGGAAAGAATGGTTCACCGGCAAGTGGGCACCGCATAAAACCTACCAGTGGAAAGGCACTGGAAGTAGCAATTTTAATTTTGACAGTTGGTCAGGCAGCGGTGAGCCCACGGTCGATTGGCTCAAAACTTCCGAGATCCTCACCATGCTCACGGAAGGCGCGGTTTTGAAAACCAAAGATATTGACGGCATTTATCAATCCACGCTGTACGATTATCCCAAGCTGCGGCCGATTGCCGCTTTTTCCAATGCCAGAATCTCGCAGTGGTATGTGGGAGACGAAGCGAGCTTCATCAATTTTGAATTTGGCAGCGCCACGAGCAACGTGCGCGACAATGATTATTGGGAGTTTCCCGCTTTCAATTCAATTTCCTCCATTGCGCATACCGGCCGGAAAAGCTGCTCACTCAACGCCGATAACAATTCCGCCATCCCGGTAGATGGCCCAAGACGTGATTTCCGGCCGCCAGATACAACTGGACAAAAGCGTAAATATGTTTTGTCGTGCTGGGTGCGAACGCAAGCCGGTTTCGGCGCCAACAAAGGGCAGTTAATCATTCATTCCAAGCAGGACTTCGATAACTACCATACCCCGTATCCGAATGTGCCTGGCGCATATATCGCCGTGAATTTCAGTGATACGCAGGGGAAATGGCAATATGTGGAAGCCTTTCTTGATTTGAAACAAGTCAGAGCCGATGGCAATATAGCCAATAACGAGCTCTTGCGCCTGCGCTGTTATCCCGTCAATTACGACGATACGCATTACCTTTTAGTCGACGATCTGCGCCTGTCGCCGCTGGATGCGCCTTTTGCCGGAACCGTTTACGATCCGGATTATGACGTGGTCACCGCGACCATCGGCACGAACGGCGAGACCGTGCGTTCGGTTTATGATAATTTCCAACGTCCCATCGCTACGGTTGGACCGAATGAAAATGTCACTTCGGTCTCAGCGCCATATTATTCCCGTAACGGCGATAACGACGCGTTTGCGCCAAACGATCCCAACAGTAGTTTGAGCGCTACTGCCCGCTACGGCGGCGTCTTCGATGATTTCAATGACGGCGACGCCAATGGCTGGGACCTCACCGATGGCAACTGGCAAATCACTTCCGACGGCAAGCTGAAAAACACCGGCGTTGACGCCGGCGACCACGCGGTTTTGCTGAATTTTTCTTACGCCAATTACGGTGTGCGCGCCCAGATAAAACATCTTTCCGGCTCAACCGGTTTCGGCATAAAAATCGGCAACATTTTGGTGCAATGGATCGGCAAGTGGGAATTAAGAGACGGCGGCACGTTTGTTAAAGACGAGACCGTGACCCCTCTCACTGATCACTGGTTACTGATCACTTCCGACAAAGCTGTTTTCTTCTTCGCCGACGGTAAGCTCATTTTCAAAGAAATACGTCCAGCCACCATCTCCGGCCAGCTCAAGCTTTACACCGGCGCAGTAGGCACGCAAGTGACGTTCGATGACATTCTGGTGTTTCGCGACCCGCAGTTGAGCATGGTTTATCTTGACGGCGCCGGCAAGCAACGACAAGCGCAAACGCTGCTTGGCGTGAAATGCCAGGTCTCCGAAACCGTTTATGATGATATCGGCCGCCCGGCCGTGCAAACCAAAACTGCAGATTTCAACAACACGCTTTTCGGCTTCCGAGCCGGCTTTGTCACCGGCATGAATTGGACTCTCGGCGACATGAGTGGAGAGGTTGATGATTACTACTCGTTTTCAGGCGCCGGCTATTCGGATGATGAAAACTTCCCCTACACGCGGGAGCTCTATGAAAACTCTCCGCTTGGTCGAGTGGTTGAGACTGGATTGCCCGGACTGACGTTTGCCGTTGGCCGAAGCCATACGGCTTTGGCGTCGTACACCAAAAACAATAATGACAACTTTTACGGCGCCTTCCCTGCCGGTTCATTTCCTCTTGGCCAATACTTCGAAACCATCAATATCAGCCCGGATGGCGTTTGGACCCACACGCTAACCGATAAAGCCGGCAACACCATCGCCACACGAACCGGACCCAACGATAGCGGCATTCATCCCACCACCAGCTATCAATACGACGATTTCGGTAATGTGATCCAGATCTATCCGCCCAATTATCACAACCCGCCAGCCGGCTCGGTGGCCGGCGATTGGCCGCTCGTGATGAGTTACGACTTCTTCGGCCGCCTCAAGCAGAAAACCATGCCGGATGCGCAGGCGACATACTTTTACATTTACGACAAAGCCGGCCGTTTGCGCTTTATGATGGATGCCAACGGCGCAGCGCAAAATCCGGATCACATCCAATATTGGAAATACGACGCGTTGGGCCGCGCGATTGAATGCGGCTACATCGTGCAGGATTGGAATGCCACCACGTTGCAAAACTATGCCGATACCAACCCAACTTGGCCGAGCACACCCGCTACTTGGCGCAAGAAATACACTTACGATTACAATGGCACGACACCCTATCTCAAAGGCCGCTTGTACAAAGTTGAAACCAACAACGATGGCGATACGACCGCCGAAGTGGAAGAAACGTTCGCCTACGATATTTATGGCAATGTGGTCAACAAGACCGCGAGGGTGCTCGACTACAACGCTTCGAGTTATGGCATCACTTATGAATATGATCATGGCGGCAATGTTACACGGATGATGTACATTCCCGCGAGCTTGGTCTTGCAAAACGAAACCGTCATTGGTGTCTTCAGTTACAGCGCTGCAGATTCTATTACCGCCGGCCCGGCTTATACCGTTGCACCTGGCGCCAATGTGGTTTTGCAGGCGGGTAAGAAAATTAGGCTCGTGTCCGGCTTTACAGCGCAGCAAGGGAGTTTCTTCAATGCCAAGATTGATCCATTTTTAACTCAAGACGCAACTGTTGTAACCTACAGTTATGACGCTTTGGGGAGGCTCATTTCTGTCGGCACGCCCAGCGATACGGATTTCTATTCAAGCTACACTTACCACGCAGACGAAAGGCTCAATGCAGAAATACTGGCAAATGGCGCAGAAACCCGCAACCATTTTTATAACCCTCCCGGCTGGCTGTTGCGAATTGACGGCGACCGTTTCACCGAAGACATAACCCTTACCACCGGCTGGAGCGGCGCTGCCGGTTACTACGACGGTCGCATTAAAACGACGAGCTTCACCTACAACTGGGCCGGCAAACCGGCAGATTACGCTGTCCAATATACCTACGACAATCTTGGCCAGCTCACTATTGCCGACAACAACCTCAACAACGCTTGGGATATTGGCGTGGGCAATTCCATCAGCTACGATGCGAATGGAAACATTTTGGATTTGACGCGTGGTAGCACAACCAAGAACTACGCCTATTACACGGGCACGAACAAAGTGCAAAATTTTGATGGCTCGGGGAACGATTATGGCTACGATGCCAATGCGAACGTGACGCGGTCCGATCCCAAAACTATTCCCACAATTACTTACGACAGCTTTACGCAACGGCCTATATCTGTGAGCATGAGTTCGGGGACTTCGCTCTCTTTGGAATACGGCGGCGACACCCAACGCGTTTTGAAAAATTACAATAACGGTACGAGCACGAATTCACGACTCTATCTTCACGGCGACAATGATTATCCTTTGATGGAAAAAAACAAGACTTCGGCTACGGCGGAGACGTTAGCAGTTTACATTTACGGTGCAAACGGAGTAATCGCCAAACGTGTGGGAAGTACGGTACTCTTCCTATTAAAGGATCACCTCGGGTCGACTCGTGTGGTGATGGACGCGACGGGACTTGTTCGCACGTATTATGATTATGATGCGTTGGGCAATCTTATTCGTACCGGCACGGTCAACGAAGTCAAATATCAATTTACTGGCCAAGAGTATGACGAGAGCGGCGTGCATAATTATCGCGCGCGGTTGTATGATAGTGATCTTGGAAAATTTTATGCTGTTGATCCCGCTGGGCAAGGATGGAGTCCGTATGCGTATGCGGGGAATAATTACGTCATCGTTGTTGATCGAGATGGAAGGGCATTCTTTCTTGCGCCAATTCTAATTGGAGCAGCGGTTGGTGCGATATGGGGTGGAGCGACGTATGCGATTACCCCAGGTGCTGAAGGATTTACTTGGGGCGGATTTTTTTCTGCGGCTGGGATTGGTGCTTTGGGCGGAGCACTTGGCGGTGCAGCTTCACTGCTCGCGCCTGCTGGAATCATACCTGGTGCACTTTATGGCGCAGGAACGGGCGGCGTGATAGGCGGTTTAACTTCAGAGCTGGCTGGAGGAGATTTTTGGTCGGGGTTCATACCTGGCGCCATTGGCGGTGGTATTGGTGGAGGAATTGGCGGATATCAACAGGCGAAAGGACTCGGACGTAATATTTGGACCGGAGCAGCGCCGGATGCCGTGCCTGCTCCTGTACCATTGAGCGCTCCAGTGGGGGATATTCCGATTCGAGGAGGAGGTCAAACAACGACGCAAGGGCTCGTTGATGCACCTGATGTAGTGCCGTCGGGTGGAGCGGTTGGCTCTGCTAAATCGTCGCCGTGGCGACCTTCTACAAAGTTGTCAGATGTTGAGCAGGTCCAAAGCATGTTGTCAGGAACGTTTGATCCACAGGAAGCGGCAATGCTTCGCAATCATTTTCAAGCACACAATGAACTCTATAGTGGAGGAATGCGTGCCAGTTCACTACGGAAACCATTGGACGCAGGAGGGACATTGAGGGCCGGGGTTGGGGCAAACCGTACACATTACCGTGTGACTTCTTTTATTAACAGAGGTGATAATGTCCAGATTGTGGTTTTACAAAGATCGCAAGGAACAACCCAATTTAAAGTAATTCAAAATGTTCTTGTTCCCAGGTCAATGTCACCAATTGTTCCAAATACAATTTACCGACATGGTTATGGAGTGATCCGATGATAAGATTAACTGTTGAAGGATACGAGGATTTTGTCATTTTGGTGATTGACAATGCAAATACGATAGAGGATGAGATAAAATTCATTGATGACTATTTCGAGCGTATCGACCAATTTGCAAAATCTTCGAGTCGTGTTCTTTTCAAAATCGATGATTTAGATAGTGATGGAGTATGGCATGACTTTGCAAGATTCTGGCTTGCACGAAAAGAAACCATCCATTTTGTCTATCGAAATGAAGAGATATTGTCCACAATTATATTACTTTTTGGTCCGGAAGCAACATTTCATAAAACGGTGGAAGAGGCTATTCGCACCCTCAAATAAATCTCTATAGCCGGTATACCATCTCCGGCCAGCTCAAGCTCTTCACCGGCGCGACTGGCACGCAAGTGACGTTTGATGACATTCTGGTGTTTCGCGATCGACAGCTTGGCATCACTTATCTCGATGGCGCCGGCAAAACCCGGCAAACGCAAACGTTATGTAGCGCAACCTTCCAGGTTGCGGAAACAGTTTATGACGATATCGGTCGTCCCGCCGTGCAAACCAAAACTCAGGAATTCGCCAACACGCTCTTCGGCTTTCGGCCCAATTTTGTCACCAGCCTCAATTGGACTCTCGGTGACATGGCTGGCGAGGTTGACGATTATTACTCCTTAACCGGCAACGGCTACTCCAATGATGAAAATTTCCCCTACACGCGGGGACGATATGAAAATTCTCCACTCGGACGCGTGGTAGAGACTGGATTGCCCGGTTTGACATTCGCTGTCGGCCGGAGCCACACGGCTCAGGTGACTTACACCAAAAACAATAATGACAATTTTTATGGCGCCTTCCCTGCCGGCACGTTCCCCTTTGGTCAATACTTTGAGACCATCAATATCAGCCCGGATGGAGTTTGGACCCACACGCTGGCCGACAAGGCCGGCAACACCATCGCCATGCGCAGTGGACCGAATGGCAGCGGCATTTATCCTACCAGCAGTCGTGAATACGACGATTTCGGTCGTGTCGTCAAGATCAATCCGCCCAATTATCACAATCCGCCAGCCGGTTCCGTGGCCGGCGATTGGCCGATCGTGATGAGTTATGATTTCTTCGGCCGCCTCAAACAGAAAACCACGCCGGACGCGCAGGCGACGTATTTTTATATTTACGACAAAGCCGGCCGCATGCGCTTTATGATGGATGCCAGCGGCGGCGTGCAGAATCCGGATCACATTCAATATTGGAAATATGACGCGTTGGGCCGTGCGATTGAATGCGGCTACATCGTGCAGGATTGGAACGCCACCACTCTGCAGAATTACGCCGACACCAACCCAACCTGGCCGAACACGCCCACGACCTGGCGCAAGAAATATACGTATGATTACAACGGCACAACGCCTTATCTCAAGGAGCGATTGTACAAAGTTGAAACCAACAATGACAGTGACACCGCCGCAGAAGTGGAAGAAACTTTTGCTTACGATATTTACGGCAATGTCGTCAACAAAACCGCGAAGGTGCTCGACTACAACGCTTCGAGTTATGACATTGCGTATGAGTATGATCATGGCGGCAATGTCACGCGGATGACGTACATTCCCGCGAGTTTGGTGCTGCAGAACGAAATCGTCACCGGTGTCATCAGCTACAGCGCCGTAGATTCGATCACTGCCGGACCGGCTTACGCCGTTGCGGCTGGCGCCAATGTCGTTTTGCAAGCCGGCAAGAAAGTTATTCTCAAGCCCGGCTTCACTGCCCTACAAGGCAGTTACTTCAACGCCAAAATCGATCCTTTTCTTACCGCTGATGCAACTGTCGTAACTTACAGCTATGATGCTTTGGGAAGACTCATCTCTGTTGGCACACCGAGCGATGCGGATTTCTACGCTGTTTATACTTACCTTGCCGATAGCAGGCTTTACTCTGAAACCCTGGCCTACGGCGCAGAAACGCGCAATCATTTTTATAATTCTCCCGGCTGGCTACTGCGAATTGACGGCGACCGTTTTACCGAAGATATAACTCATACGACCGGCTGGAGCGGCCCCGGTTATTACGACGGCAGAATTAAAACCACCAGCTTTACCTACAACTGGGTTGGTGAGCCGACAGATTATTCAGTGCAGTACACCTACGATAATCTTGGCCAGTTGACTTCCGCAGATAACAATTCAAACAATGCTTGGGACATCGGAATCGGCAACACGATTACATACGATGCCAATGCGAATATTCTTGATCTGACTCGCGGTAGCACTACAAAGACCTATGCCTATTACACTGGCACAAATAAAGTGCAAAATACCGATGGCTCCGGTAACGATTACGGCTATGATGCCAATGCCAATGTGACGCGCTCTGATCCTAAAACTATCCCCACGATAACTTACGACAATTTCACGCAACGGCCCGTATCGGTAAGTATGAGTTCAGGTGCTTCGTTTAGTTTAGAATATGGCGGTGACACCCAGCGCGTACTCAAAAATTACAATTCTGGCATGGCAACAAATTCTAAGCTTTATCTTCACGGTGACGGTGATTATCCTTTGATAGAGAAACATAAAGGGACAGCCGCAGTCGAAACGACGGCGACTTACATTATAAAAAAGCCAGGCAATGCTGACCTGGCTCTTAAGAGAGGCGTTTAAGAATCGTTTGCCGGTTAGCCGGTTGGCCCATTGGCCAGTTCAATCAGCTTTTAACTTGCCAACGGGCTAACAGGCCAACGGTTGTTACGCGTTGTCAATCATGCGCAAATAGCGCTGGGCTTTTTGGGCGGAGGCGCTGCGCGGGTCGAAGCTCAATACGATGTTAAGCTCGGCGCGCGCCATGTCTTTCTCGCCGTTTTTCAAAAACGCCAGGCCGATCATGAGCTGTGCGTCCGGGGTTTTGTTGCTCTTCGCGAAGGCGTAAACCTTTTGAAACTCGGCGATGGCTTCGTAATATCTGCCCATCGCAAAATAGCATTCGCCGATCCAATACTGGCAGTTGTCCGCCAGCTCGTTTTTGTCATTGCTCTGGAGCAACACTTGAAATTTGCGGACCGCGCTGTCAAAACGGCGGACGTAAAAATCGTCCAAAGCATCTTGATAAGCCAGGCCATACTCGGAATTATACATCGCCGCATTGTCGGCGCTGAAAAGCGGTTTGCCGGCTATTTTTCTCGTGCCGGCGGCGGTTTGCATCGCGGCGTACTGATAATTCTTTTCTTCAAGCTCGGCGCGCAAGCTATCTATGGCCCGCTCTTTATTGGCCGACAATATCTCCAGTTGGCTGACTTCCGCGTTCATGCCCTGGAAAAGCTGCGGCGTCAAAAAGCTCTCGGCGTCATTCGTTCCTTGCGGCTGATTCACCGCTCCGGCGAACGCCGCGTCGGTTCCCTCGGCACCAGCCGTCTCCTGAGCGCCGGTCTCGCCTTCGAGAACTTCCAGGCGTTTCAGCAAATCATCTTTATAGGCTTCATCAGTAGCATCTTGCGTGAACAAATCGTCTTCAAGCTCCACCTGTTGCACGCGGCCGCTGCAGACCATGAACAGTCCGACGACGGCGAGCAGCAACGAAAAAATCGAGGTGCCGATAATTTTTTTCAACGGGGTCATGATGCAAGCTCCAAGTATGAAAGGCAGACCCTGAACTTGTGCCCGCGAAACACACGAAAAACGCGAAAAGCTTTTTAGTGTATTTCGCGTGTTTAGCGGGCCACACAAGGCAATCTGACTAAGTAGAATTAAAAACAGACTAAAGCGCGTGCCCGCTTTCCGTAAGCAACTCGCGGGCGCTGCGTAGATGCGTTTCCGAAATAGTTTCGCCGACCAAAAGCCGGGCAACCGCTTCCGGCCGCTCCCGATTTTTCAACTGCCGCACGGCTGTCACTGATTTGCCAGCGGAAACATTTTTTTCAACTAAAAAATGCTGCGCACCGGCGCTGGCAATCTGCGGCAGGTGGGTGATGCAAATAATCTGGTGCGACTTGGCCAGATTTTGCAGCTTCCTGCCGGCGGCTTGGGCGACGCGGCCGGAAATGCCCGCATCGATTTCGTCAAAGATCAAAACCGGAATATCGTCGCGCTCGGCGAGAATGGATTTCAACGCCAGCATGATGCGAGAAATCTCGCCGCCGGAGGCGACTTTGGATAAAGGCGCCGGAGCATGCCCGGGATTTGCGGAAATAAAAAACTCGACGTGATCGATCCCCGTGGCGCTGACGCGCACCGGCTGCCCATCGATTTTCACAAACGTCTTGTCGTCCGGTTGGGTCGTCACGGCCGCCTCGAACAGCGCGCCGGCCATTCCCAGTTCGGCGAGCACGTCCGGAACCTCGTCTTGCAAATTGGCGGCGGCGCGCCGGCGCTGCGAAGACAACTCGATGCTCAACTCGGCGTACTGCTTGCGGGCGGCATCAAGCTGCTTTTTCAACGCGCCGACTTTTTCATCATAACTTTCCAAGTCGGCCAGCGCTGCTTCAAGAGCAGCGCGGCGCTCGAGCACTTCATCCATCGTGCTGCCATATTTGCGCTTGAGCTTGTTGAAATGCACCAGACGCTGCCGCACCTGTTCGAGCCGCGCCGGATTGAACTCGATGTGGCTTTGATAACGCTGAAACTCCTGCGCCACTTCCTGTAGCGTCGTCGCCGCGGCTTTACAATCCAGAAGCAAAGCTTGCAGCGAGGAGTCGATAGCGCTCAATTCTTCCAGCGAAGACAGGGCGGATTTGAGCCGGCTCTGCACCGACCCTTCGGCTTCGTACAACAATTGATGGATGTTGGCGCTGAGCTCAATTCTGCGCTCGGCGCTGCCCAGGAGCCGTTCTTCCTGAACCAGACTTTCCTCTTCCCCCGGCTGTGGATCGACGCTTTGAATTTCTTGCAACTGGAAGAGGTTGAACTCGCGTTTTTCCTGCAACTCTTTCTGCCGGGACAGCCATTCGGTGTAGCTGTCCTGCGTGGCGCGGACTTTGGCAAAAGCTTCGGCTACCTGTGCGGCAAGCACTTCCAATCCGCCGAACGCATCGAGATAACGCAAATGTGTGCGGGCTTGCAACAAGGATTGATGCTCGTGCTGGCCGTGCAAATCTGCCAGCATCTCGCTGAGCGCATCAAGGACCGCCGACGAGATTGGTGAATCATTGATGAAGGCGCGGCTGCGTCCGTTCGGCATAAACTCGCGGCGCAGCAAAAAGTCGCCAGCGTCATCAATCTCCAGCGCGTTTTCACGCAAAAATTGCTTCAGCCGGGGTGAGGAACATTTGACAAAGAGCCCTTCGATGACCGCTTTTTTCTCGGGATCACGGGGATAATGAAAAGCCGCTTTCTCTCCTAGTAAAGCCGCCATGGCGCCGATCAGGATCGACTTGCCGGCGCCAGTTTCCCCCGTGAAAACATTCAATCCTGGCCCGAGGGTTAACTCAACGCGATCAACGAGCGCGTAATTGTACAACGAGAAAGTTTGTAGCATTTTCCCGGACTGATAGTTTCTTTGCAAAGCTCATGCCTGTTTTCCGCCGCAACGCCAAGCGACCGGTTGCCGCAAACTCGAGTGTTGGTGGCTTCATCATGGCCAAAATAGGAGCAACGCCCGCAAATGCGGAAAGCTGGTATTATTGAAGATAACCCGAACGCGAAGGGGGAACACGGCCGGCAATTGAGCAGCGATTGCTTTTTAAAAAATTTCTGCCGCTGGTCGCATCGACGATTCACTTTCCGGTGACCGTTTTACAATGAGACAATCGGATTACATAAAATACAAAAATGTAAGTATGTGGTTTATGGGCAGCGGTTGCGCAACAAACTGTTTAAGCGAGTGATTACAGAATTGGAATTGATATCACCGCCGCACCACTGCCACCTTCCCGACCGAACTTGCGCCGGTCGATTCGACAAAAGCCACAAAAAGATAGACGCCGCTCGGCACCAATTGGCCCGAGTCGTCGCGGCCATCCCAACAAACTTGCCCGCCTGGCACTTGCTCGGCAGGGTAATCTCGGATAAGCTCGCCGGCGACGTTGTAGATTCTCACCCCACTCTCTTCCGCCAAGTTGGTGATACGAAAACCGGTCAAGCTGCTGCAGGTGCCGGTTTGCTCGTCGAGCAGAAATGGATTGGGATACCCCGCGAGCTGGCTTAAATCCGGCTTCGGCTCGGTAAACGGCGTGCGAAAACGTGAGAGCCCGGTCGTCGTGCCGATCCACACGTCGCCCGTGTTGGTATTGAACGCGATGCTGGTGACAAAATTGCCGACCAGCGGGCTGTTTTCAACCGTGTAGTGCGTCGTCGAGCAATTATCCTCGCCGGACAGCACCGTAATGCCGGCGCTGGTGCCGACCCACTTGTTGTTGCGCGGATCGATCCGAATGGTTTGAACGTTGTCGTTGATCAAGCTGTAGCAGAAGCGATCATTGACGGTGCCGGCGAACCAATAATTAAGCCCCTTGTCCGTGCCGATCCACATATAGCCCTCGCGGTCTTGCGCAAGAGCAACGATCCGGTTGCTCAACAAGTTGTCGTCCAAATCCAGCTCGCCCTCGAGATCGTCGTCGTTTTTGTTGAGCACGGTACCGTTGTGATCCAACACGCTGATGCCGCTATTGAACGTTCCGACCCAAATGCGATCGGTGGTGAGCGTCTTTTCAATTTCCAAAACGTTGACTTCCCGGCTGCGCAAGCCCTCGCCGGTGGAAAAGCGGACATACCTGTTATCAGGGGTGCGGGCCAGCAACGCGTTCGTATTGGCGGCATCAAAATTCAAAATCCAAATATTGCCCTCGCCGTCCTGCTTGAAAAAGGGAACGACCGGGTAGTTCGTGCAGCATGCTGCCGATGAAAGCTCGCCGCTCTCGACATCAATATGGGCTTTGATCGTGAGTGCATCCAGGGGGCCGCTCACAACGTAAATGCCGGTGCCCCAAGTCGCCAGCCAATGGTCGCCATTGGCCAGGTGAATGCTGGCGCGAAAATCATTGTTATTGATGGACGGGAAATTTTTGCTACTGTAGTTGTACCAGCGCGTGCCGTCGTAAATTTGAAAACCATTCGTCGTCGAAGTACACCAAACATTGCCATCTTGATCCAGGCTCACCGATGAAAAAATGCTGGTTGCCGGTCCATCCGGCAAGCGCGAACGCCAAGTCTGAGCCGTACGGTCAAATTCAAACAGGCCGGAATCATGCGTGGAGGCCCACAACGCTCCGGCAGCATCGACGACGATGCCGGTGATAACCGTGGGAAAACCGCCGCCCACTACGGTCCAGCTATTCAACTCCTCAGCGCGATATACGGCGAAAGGCGTTGCCGCATACAGCACGGTTTTGCCAGACTCTTGAGCCGTGAGCAATTGAAAAATATTGCGCGCGCCAATGTTTCCCGAAACGTCCGACCAGCGCGAACCGTCGAACGCCGCCACGCCGTTGGCCGTGGCCGCAATAATCTTCGCGGCAAATTTGGCGAATCCACGCACCGTTGCCGAGGGCAAGCCTTCCAACGTGGCATAATTGGTCCAGCTTTCCGGCGCCAAAAGATTGGGGAGGTCCAAAGAAGTGCGGGCGATGCCAATATCCGTCGCGGCCCACAATTCGCGGCCGTTAATGAAGAGGGCCGTGACCGTCGTCGTGGCGCTCGGAAATCTTCTGCCAAGATTTTTGTAGGTCTCCTTCACTTCGCCTCGCGCCACATCGTACAAGCTGACGCCGAGATCGAGCGCGATGTACATCGAGTCGCCCTGCGCGAAAAAATCGTAGATTTGAAAATCGCGATACTCTTCCACCCGCGAAAATGAACTGTTCTCCGGATCGTAAATATTAATGACACCATTGGCGAGCGCAATCCAAAGCCGGCCACGGCGATCCAGCCCCACAGCCCGCGCGTCGTTCTGGCTAAGCCCTTCGGTGTTCGTGAATCGCCGGAAAGTTTGCTGATTGGTCTCCCACAGCAAAAGGCCGCCGGCAGTGGCAGCCCACACGCCTCGTTGCGAGCTTGCCAGTAAGTGGGAGAATGTAAAAAGGCCGCCGGCGGGATCATAATAGCCCTTAACCGCGCGCATGTTGGTGAACGATTGCCAAAGCTGATCTTGGGCAAAGGCATTGGGCGGCAAAAAGGCAACAGTGAGGGCGAATAAATAGACGAGTGACGAGTGTTTCCGCATGAGTTTCAAATTCTCTGTTGGAAAAAAACTTTTGCCAACGGATAAAACATCCGTTGGCCGTAATTCCGTTGGAGACTTTTCTGTTTAACTTTACAAGACTAATTTCAGTTCAGCTATTCCTTGAGCTGCGGCAGCAAATTCGCCATCTCGATGCCGGCCAGCGCCGCGTCCCAGCCTTTGTTGCCGGCTTTGGTGCCGGCGCGCTCGATGGCCTGCTCGAGATTATCGGCGGTGACGATGCCGAAAATAACCGGCACCCCGGTTGTCAGCGCGATTTCGCCGATGGCTTTGGAAACAAAACCGGCAATGTAATCAAAATGCGGCGTCGCCCCGCGCACGAGCACGCCCAGACAGATCACGGCGTGATATTGTTTGAGGCCCGCAACCTTTGCCGCGGCCAGCGGGATTTCATACGACCCCGGCACGCGAATAACGTCAATGTCTTTTTCGGCTGCGCCGTGGCGAATGAGGCAATCACTCGCGCCTTGCAAAAGCTGCTCGGAAATGAAGCTGTTGAATCGGCTGACGATCAGGGCAAAGCGCTTGCCCTGCGCGTTGAGGTGTCCTTCGATGATGGGCATATAAATTCACGTCGATTCTCGAATTTGATTTAACTGAATGGCAAGGTTGTTTTATCCAATTTCGTAACGCCGCATTCAAAAGAATTGACAATCCAAAATTTTTGCGGTCGTGATAGTTTTTTCAGAGTAATCGCCCACGTCGGGATCGACACCCGATAATGATGAAAATAAGCGTTTGTAGTGGCGCCTTCTCCGCCCCGCACTCAAAAGCAGATAAGGAAGCGGAGCGGGGCAGGCGTTCAACTTGTATCGGAAATCCGACGCCTAAAGGCGAAACGACAAACCTATTTTCATATTATTATAGCCGCATCGCCTATCCCACAATATCCTCGCCGCCGTCGACGCCGATGACGTTGCCGGTGACCCATTGCGCCCGTTCGTCGCTGAGTAATGCAATAAATTTCGCCACATCTTCGGGTGTAGTGAGGCGGCCGCTGGGGTTGCGCTGAGTGGCCACTTCGACCATTTTTTCATTGCCGGGGATTTTGCGCAGCGCCGGTGTATCCGTTACGCCGGCACGGATTGAATTTGCCGTAATGCCGTGCGGCGCCATTTCCAGCGCGAGCTGGCGAATGTGCGACTCAAGCGCAGCTTTGGCAGCGGAGACCGGGCCGTAATTGGGCCAAACACGCGTGCCGCCGGAGCTGGTCATGGCGAAAACGCGGCCGCCGGCGCGCATCATTTTGCGCCGCATCAAATCTTGCGTCCAATACACGAGGCTGTTGGCCATCACATCGAGCGTCATCTCCATCTTGGCCTTGTCCACCTCATCAGCCGCATTCGCCGCGACATAAAGCTTGAGGCTGCCGAAGGCGAGCGAGTGCATGAGCACGCGGATGGCGCCGTCCAGTCCGAGCGCCGCCATCTCCGCTTGCATTTTGTCGAGCGCCTCGCGGCGTTTCTCTTCGTCCGCCGCATTAATATTGAAGAAAACCGCTTTCTGTCCGGTCGCTTGAATTTTTTGGATCACTTCTTCGACCATCGGCATCGTCGCCTTGCGGTCGAGATGCACGCCGAAAATGTGAAAGCCGGTTTTTGCCAGCGCGATCGCCGTCGCCCCGCCGAAACCCGAAGAGGCGCCGAGAATAAGGGCCCAATCATTTTTATTGCTCATGCCAATCTCCTCCTGTGGTTTTGATTTTCGCTTGTTCAAAATAAGATTCGTGTTAATTATACCACTTTTAAAATTTTCGCGCAAGAAGTTTCTTTGCTTGATTTTTCCTTGATTTTTGCGTACTTTGGTGGTAGTGAAAAGGACAAAAAATCAAGAGGTTTGGTCATGATGGAAGCACAATTTTATACTCGCGCCGCCAATAACAAAGTGGTTTGTCACCTCTGCCCGCGCTATTGTGAAATTGGCGATGGACAAACCGGTTTTTGCTTCGTTCGCAAAAACGAAGGGGGCACGCTGTACTCGTTGGCTTACGCCAATCCTTACGCCGTCCACATCGATCCTATCGAAAAGAAACCCTTGTCGCACTATTTGCCCGGCACGAGAATTTTGTCAATCGGCACCGCCGGCTGCAACCTCGGCTGCAAATTCTGCCAAAACTGGGATATTTCCAAAGCGAAGTACGATCAAGAACGAGCTTATCAGTTTACTCCCGAACATGCGGTCGCCGAAGCGATCAAACACGGCTGCCCAAGCATCGCCTTCACGTACAACGACCCGGTGATCTGGGCGGAGTATGCGATCGACATCGCCAAGGTCGCGCATGCGTATGGCCTCAAAACCGTCGCGGTCACCGCCGGTTATATCACGCCGGAAGCGCTCCCGCCGTTTTATGACCACATGGATGCGGCGAACGTCGATCTCAAAGGCTTCACTGAAAATTTCTATCGCAAAACCTGCCTCGCCCATCTGCAACCCGTGCTGAATACGCTCAAAGAGCTCAAGCGCCGCGGCACCACGTGGTTTGAAATCACCAATTTGGTCATCCCGACTCTCAACGACGCGCTCGAGGAAATCCGCGACATGTGCTTGTGGATTCTCGACAATCTCGGGCCGGAGGTGCCGTTGCACTTCACCGCGTTTCATCCTGACTTCAAGCTGATGCACTTATCGCACACTTCGGAAAAAATTCTCGAAGAAGCGCGGCTCTTGGCGATGGACCTGGGCATTCATTACGTCTACGTCGGCAACGTCCACACCAAAGAGGGCAACAATACGTACTGTCCCAAGTGCAAAACGCTCGTGGTGCACCGGAGTTGGCACGCGGTGCACGAGATCAACTTGCAAAACGGCGGCTGCCCGCAATGCGGCCACAAGATTCCGATCATTGCCAGCGACCCGTCGCAACGCCGAAGCCCGAATATGCCGCTTTATGAGGTGCTGGCGTAATCGTAGAACAAGCGCCTTCGCCTGTTAGCAACTTTGCCGATTAAAAACTCAAAATAAGGTATTTGTATGAAGACTAAGAAAACCAAAGTTCCAAAAACTCCGGCGAAGCGAGAAACTTCCCGGAACGGAGAGATGGATAAACCCTTGCCAATTGGCAAAATCCGTGATTTGTATCATGGCGAATCAGTTGCCGTGCATCTTACTAAGGTAGACCGCTATAATAACCCGATTGCAGGCGTCGTTGTAGCACACTCCCAGGATGATGATGAATTGATGCGACAAGCAGAGGAATATCATTGTAAAAACCCTAAGGCCAAGTTATTCACTTTTGTCGCTGGGAACTATATTCCTGATGGGGTAGCCGTTGTCCTCAATATCCGCTAGTAGAATTGTCGGCCGTTTTGATTTCGGCGGTGTTTTGATGATCCCGATAGAAATAAACGGAAGGTCGTCCGAGTTTCTGTTCGATCCCGGCGCAGCATCAATGGGAATTAACCAAAGGTATGCCGAGTATTTCAAAATCATAGTTGATCCGGTTCGCCGACAGAAAATTTTCCCTGCGCACTATGAACCTGTTTATACGCCAATCGGCAGGGCGGAGGAAATTCGTGTCGGTGGAGTAATAAGGAAAAAACTTGAGGTGCTTATTATACCGTTTCCGTCTGAATCTACGATCCGCGGCGTAATCGGCATGAACTTCCTGAAAGGCTTGCGCTTCACCGTCGAAATGGACACCGGCACGCTCATTTTGAGAGAGGCGAGGAAATCTTGAAACCAAACTCGGAGGAAAGCAGCCAGTTCACGCGATTCTTTCCAGAAAACGCAACGCGGCGGGATTGCACAATATGAATGCAGTGAGGCAAAATGATGCTGGTCGGTGAGACCATAACCACGACTACTCCCGGCTTTGGGACGACGAAGATAATGCCCGGCGTGCCCTCGCCGCGACTGCTGTTGGTGGACAGCCGCAACGCCTGGTCGGTGCGGCTCTATCAAGTCTTGCACGAAAACGGCGTCGAGCTCGATGTGTTCTCGTCCGCTCAGACTGCCCTCGCCTCGCTGCAATCGCGTTTTTGCGATGCCTTGTTGTTGGAAGTTCCGTTGTCCGATATGCCGGCTGCGCAGATGGTTGCCGTCACCCGCCATCGTTTCCCATTCTTGCCGATCGTGGTGTTGGCCGAAGAGAGCGGCATGTCCGAAGCCGTGAGCGCGCTGAATGCCGGCGCCTTTCATTTCATCCCCGCCAATTTTGAGCCGCGCCAGGCGCTGGGCACGCTGCGCAAAATTCTCGCGCTCCAAAACGAGCCGGTGACGCTGGCGCGGGCGATGCGCGAATTGAAGCAAACCATTCAATTCAGCCTGCCCAGCAGCGTGGATTATATTACCGGCGCCGCCGCCCTCCTGACCGAGGCCCTCGTTCGTTTCGGCATCGTTACCATCGAAGAAATCAACATCAAGATCGCCATCGTCGAGGCTCTGACCAATGCCATGGAGCACGGCAATGGCTTCGACCCTCACAAGCTCGTCAAGGTCGAAGCGAAATTTCTCGAAACCAAAGCCGATATCAAAATCAACGACCAGGGCCGCGGTTTCAATCACCGCAAGCTGCCGAACCCGACGGCGCCGGAAAATTTATACAAGCCTCGCGGCCGCGGCATTTATATGATGCACCGCTTGATGGATGAGGTGCGCTACAATCGCAAGGGCAACAGCGTGCGCATGGTCAAGTATCGGCGGCAGTCCAAGACGAGAATAGCATAGAAATGGAGTACTGGAGTGTTGGAGTAACAGATTATTGGATTGATGGAGTGGTGGATTGATGGAGTGGTGGATTATTGGAATCTACATTATTCCAACGATCCAATACTCCAACAATCCATTGATCCAACACTCCATCAATCTACACGTTACCGAAATAACCCACGGAGGAAGGAACATGTCATTTGTCGCAGAATTGGAACCGCAGGTAGTTTGGAAGCATTTCGACGAAATTCTCCAGATTCCGCGTGGATCGAAGAACGAGGAGCAAATGCGCGATTATGTGATCGGCATCGCCCAAAAACACGGATTCAGCTATAAGCAAGACAAAACCGGCAATCTCGTGGTGCGCAAACCGGCGGCCCCCGGCCGCGAAGGTGCGGCGGCAATTGTATTGCAGAGCCATTTAGATATGGTGAATGATAAAAACGCCGAGGTGCAACATAATTTTGCGAGAGATGCGATTATCCCTCAGCGCGACGGTGATTACGTTAAAGCGACCGGAACGACGCTCGGCTCGGATAACGGCATCGGCGTAGCTTCCGCCTTGGCAATTATGGAAACGCGGGACATTGCGCATGGCCCGCTCGAGCTGCTGTTTACGATTGACGAAGAAACCGGATTAACCGGCGCCAGCAATTTGGCCGGCGATTTGTTGACCGCCAGACACCTGATCAATTTAGATACGGAAGAAGAAGGCTCGTTGTACGTTGGCTGCGCCGGCGGCGCCGGCAGTGATATTACGCTGCCGCTCAAATCTTCCAAACCGCCAAAAGGCGTGGTCGCGCTCGAGCTGAAGCTGGCGGGATTGCACGGCGGCCACTCCGGCGTCGATATTCATTTGCAGCGCGGCAATGCGACCAAATTGCTGGCACGCGCGCTTTATCGCGCCGCCGTCGAGGGTGGATTCAAATTCCGGCTCGCGAGTATCGCCGGCGGCAACAAGCATAATGCCATTCCGCGTGAAGCGTTTGCCACTGTCGTGCTGTCGAAAAAACAGGAAAAAAAATTCACCGCCGCGCTCGAAAAACTCGTTGCCGATATTCAAGCCGAATATAAAACCGTCGACCCCGGCCTCCAGTTGACGGTGGCGCCGGCGAAGGCCAAGCGCGCGTGGGATGGCAAAAGCACGTTCAAAGTCATTTCACTTTTGCACGCGCTGCCGCACGGCGTGATGAGCATGAGCAACGATATTCCCGGGCTCGTGGAAACGAGCACCAACCTGGCCATCGTCAACAGCGGCAAGAACAAACTCACGCTTCATTGCAGCACGCGCAGCTCGGTTGCCGCCGCACTGCAAGCAACGCGCGACCGCATTCGTGCCGTCGCCGAATTTGCCGGCGCCGATGTGAAAGAGGACGACGGCTACCCCGGCTGGAAACCCAATCTCGACTCGAAAGTATTGAAGGTGAGCAAGCAGGTTCACCAGGAATTGTTCGGCGTCGAGCCGGCGGTCAAAGCCATCCACGCCGGACTCGAGTGCGGCATCATCGGCGAGAAGTATCCCGGCATGGACATGGTCTCGATGGGCCCGCAAATCGAATTCCCGCACTCGCCGAGCGAGCGGGTAAAAGTCAACTCGGTGGGAAATTTTTATCGGCTGCTGGTGAAGACGCTGGAGAGATTATCGTAGCCCAGTCGGCCCGACTGGGTTTTTGAGTTTGGACTATTGCCCAGACTGGCAGTCTGGGTTACATTATCTGCGGCAGAGGAGCTTGGTAATCCAAACCAAGCTCTTTTCTTTTATATGCTGACGACCATTTCCAGTCTTCAGGTTTTTGGCATAAACCGATTTTGACTGGATTGTTCTCAATATATTCAATAACGCGCCAAAATTCCTGCTCGTCGCGAATCCAGTGATCGTACGATTCGATTTGCCAAAACTTGCCCTGTCGTCCGAGAATCGTATTGGCCATTTTCGAGGTGTAGCTTTCGAGGTGTAGCTCTTGAGTGAGTGGTAGATTCGCGCGAGGGAGATGTAATTCAGATCGATGTCCTGTTCATAATCAACAGGAGCGTATCCCAGTCGGCCCGACTGGGAACAATTGCGTCCAGACTGGCGGCCTGAGTTACATCAAGAGCCCAGACGAGCCGTCTGGGTTACCATCCAACACTTCCGCAATATGCAACACCTCCAACTTGCTCCGGCGCACTTTTGCCTCCTGCCGCATTTGCATCACACATCCCGGATCGTTTGAGATGATCGCTTCGACGCCAAGCTGCTCGAAGGTCTCCAATCGGCTGCGCGTCATCGCCGAGGAGATCGCCTCAAACTTCAGCGAAAACAAACCGCCGAACCCGCAGCAAACCGGCTCGCCCGGGGGCACGATCAATTCTAGGCCGTGGACGTGGCGCAGCAGGGTGAGCGGCTCTTCTTGCAATCTTAGTTCACGGAAGCTATGACAGGAATTATGAAATCCGGCTTTGCACTTGAACGTGGCGTTGACATCCTGCACGCCAAATTGTTTCACCAAAAATTCCGAGAACTCAAATACTCGCTTGCCGAGCGTCGTGGCTTCTTCATGCTTTGCGTGTCCGGCGAACAAATGCGGATAGAAATTCCGCACCATTGCCACGCACGATCCCGAAGGGGCGACAATGATTTCTGCGTTGCGAAAGACTTCCAAGAAATGCTCGGCAACCGTCAGCGCCTCGTCGCGATAACCGGCATTGAAAGCCGGCTGGCCGCAGCATGTCTGCGCCGAGTCATAGTTTAACCGAACCCCGAGCCGGCGCAAAACATTCGCCATCGCCAGCCCAATCTCAGGATAAACCTGATCGACGAGGCAGGGAATAAAAAGAGAAACGCTTGGCATATTTAAAGGCATCTTAACGCTTCCGTTTTGACGTCGTCAGCAAGCCGATGATCGCGACAAACAGCGCCGAGCCGATGATCGACCAAACGATGGGAAAGCGCTTTGTTCCGATGCTCAACGTGAAGATTTCCGGCAAATCCAGCTTTTGCGCGAGCCACATGCCGATGACGGCGCCGGCGAAGCCGATGGCAATCGAGACGAAACAACCGCCGCGCGAGTAACCGCTGATGGCTTGCCCCAATGCGCCGCAGATTCCCGCCACCGCGAGCAAAATGAGAAAATCAAAGAAGCCCATAAAGCCTCCTCCTTCCTCGATGAAATTGCATACACCAGTGTAACTTCTTGCGCTTTTACCCTGTCAAAATACAGAAAAGCAGCCACATTGTCTACAACTTTTTTCACCGTTCGGGCGGTTTCTTCCCGAAAGAAAGAAAAAGCATTTCTTCCGCCGAAGATCACCGAAGCCACCGAGAATCGCCGAAAAATATTTCGGCGACACTCGGTGTTTTCGGCGGATTTCGGTGGGAGGCTTTTTGTCGCGCCTCTGTAAAAATTACGTAATGCCCCCCTTTGCAACCTTCTTCGCGCCTGTCCGTAGTAAGGTGAAGTATTCAGAAAAAAGCCAAGTTTCCTCAATTTCATATAATTCGGAGTTTGCCCATGAGCCGGTTTGCAAAAGTCATCGCCGCCTTGTCGATCATCGGATTGGTTTTCGTCCACCTCGGTTGCAGCAAGGATTCGCATTCGGAAACCAAAAAGGCTAAAGAGGCCAGCGCTGCCATTCCGGTCGAGGTCGCGCACGTCGAAACCGGCAGCATCGCCGCATACTTCACCGGCACGGCAATTTTGGAAGCCGAAGGTGATGCTTCCGTCGTCGCCAAGGTCGGTGGTGTGGTGAAAGGTATTCTCGTCGAAGAAGGCGCCAACGTCAAAGCCGGACAAATTCTTGCCAAATTGGACGATGAAAAGCTGGCCGTGCAGCTCGCGCAAGCCGAAGCCAACCTGCGCAAATTGGAAAATGATTTTCATCGCCACGAAGAGCTGTTCAACAAAAAATTGGTCAGCGCCGAAGTGTATCAGCGCGCGAAATTTGAATATGAGTCTCAAAAAGCCGCCTTTGACATGGTCAAGCTCGAGTATGATTATTCTGCGATCCGCGCGCCGATCAGCGGCGTCGTCGCTGAACGCATGATCAAAGTCGGCAATATGGTGCTGCCCAACACGCCGACGTTCCGCGTCACCGACTTCGATCCGCTGCTGGCGGTGCTGCACGTTCCCGAGCGCGAGATGGGCAAGTTGCGCGCCGGCCAACCGGCGAGTATAACGGTCGATGCCGTTCCCGACGCCGAGTTCTCCGGACGCATTGCGCGCATCAGTCCGGTCGTCGACCCCACCACCGGCACGATCAAAGTCACGGTGGAAGTGCGTGATCCTTCTCGGCAATTGAAGGCCGGCATGTTCGGGCGCGTGAATATCGTGCATGATGTCCATCAAAATGCGTTGTTGGTTCCCAAAGGCGCCGTCCTTGCCGAAGACGCGGAATCCGCAATTTTTGTTGTGCAAGACAGCTTGGCTTACCGAAAATTGGTGAAAACCGGATACGTGAACGGAGCGCACATCGAAATTCTCGAAGGCCTCAAAGCCGGCGAAAAGATCGTCACGACCGGGCAGGGGGGTTTGAAGGACAGTTCGAAGGTTGAGGTTGTCAGTCGATAGTTGTCCGTGGTCAGTTGTCCGTCGCCAGTCATCAGTTGCCATTTGCCAGTTGTTCAATAACGATAATATTGGAGGATGGAAATGAGTAAAACAAATTTTGAGACACTGCGAGTTTATCAACTGGCGGAAAAATTAGCGGACGATTTATGGGACATAGCTCTTAGTTGGAACGAGTTCGCGAGAGACACGGTCGGCAAACAAATTGTTCGTGCGGCCGATAGTGTTGGTGCAAACATAGCCGAAGGAACTGGCCGAGGAAGTTACAAAGATAACAAACGTTTTGTGAGAATCGCGAGAGGTTCTCTCTACGAAACCAAGCATTGGCTGAAACGCGCCTACGCACGGAAACTACTAACCAAAGAACAAGCGGCTAGGCTCGAACCAATCTACAACGAACTCGCGCCCAGATTGAACTCCTATCTGAAATCCATTGGCACCAAAAAGAAAAAGACGAACGAGCAACAAGAAGCAGCAGATAAATCCAAGCCCAATGGCAAAAAAGCAACGGACAACTGACGACGGACCACCGACCACTGACAACGGGCAAAGCACAACTGACAACGGACAAAAACCAACTGGCAACAATCAACTGACCAAATACAATGAACCTCATCGACATCTCCATTCGCCGGCGCGTAACCATCTCGATGTTCACGCTCGCGATTCTCCTCTTCGGCTTCGTCTCATTCTTCCGGCTCAAAATAAATTTGCTGCCGGATCTCACCTACCCGACGCTCACCATTCGCACCGAATACACCGGCGCTGCTCCTGCTGAAATCGAGAATCTCATTACCAAACCGATTGAAGAGGCGCTTGGCGTCGTGAAAAACGTGCAGCAAGTGCGGTCCATTTCGCGCTCCGGCCAATCCGACGTGTTGCTCGAATTTGCGTGGGGCACGAATATGGATTACGCCAGCCTCGACGTGCGTGAGAAACTCGATGTGTTGCAATTGCCTCTGGAAGTCGAGAAGCCCATCATTCTTCGCTTCGATCCTTCCCTCGATCCCATCATGCGCTTTGGCTTTTTCCGCAAAGAGAAATCACAGATGGCGGATGGCACGACGGGCAACGCGCCACACGTACAACTGGCGAACATGACGAAGGCTGCGAATGGTACGTTGAATGAAGATGAGCTGAAATACTTGCGGCGTTTTGCCGACGAGGAAATCAAAAAGGATTTGGAATCTGCGCTCGGCGTCGCAGCGGTCAAAGTCAGCGGCGGCTTGGAAGACGAAATTCAGGTTTCGGTGGATCAGGCCCGAGTGGCGCAACTGCAATTGCCGCTCGAGAATGTGATCCAGCAGCTCCGCGCCGAGAACGTGAATCTCTCCGGCGGCCGTCTCGAAGAAGGGGTGCAGCAATATCTCGTGCGCACGTTGAATCAATTTCGCTCGGTCGAGGAGATCGGCAACGTCATCGTCGCGAATCGTGAAAACAAGCCGATTTATTTGCGCGATGTCGCCACCGTTCGCCACGGCTACAAAGAGCGCGAAGCCATCACGCGCCTCAACGGTATCGAAGCGGTGGAAGTGGCCATATATAAGGAAGGCGATGCCAACACCGTCGCCGTCGCGCGTGAAGTGGAAAAGCGGCTCACCCAAATCCGCAAAAGTTTGCCGGCCAATCTCGAGCTCGTCAACGTTTACGACCAATCCACTTTCATCCGGCAGGCCGTGGGCGAAGTGATCAACGCCGGACTCGTCGGTGGCTTGCTGGCGATCATCATCCTGTATCTTTTTCTGCGCAATTTCTGGGCAACCGCCATCATCGCGCTTTCCATTCCCATCTCCGTCATCGCCACGTTTAATTTAATGTACGGCACGAACCTCACGCTCAACATCATGTCGTTGGGTGGGCTGGCGCTCGGCATCGGCATGTTGGTTGACAATTCGGTGGTGGTGTTGGATAACATCTCGCGCCACCGCGAGCAGGGCAAAGATTGGATTACCGCCGCCCGCGATGGCACCCGCGAAGTTGGCATGGCGGTATCGGCTACCACCCTCACCACCGTCGCCGTATTCTTCCCGCTGGTTTTTGTCAAAGGCGTCGCCGGCCAGCTTTTTAGCGACCAAGCGCTGACCGTGACCTACTCGTTAATGATCTCTCTCGCGGTTTCGGTGACGCTGATTCCCATGTTGGCCTCTTTGGGCGGTCGCGCGCAACAGCATGAGATGCCCGTCGCTCCTGCCGAATCGCCAACCCGCGTTGCCGGCCGGTGGCGGCGGATTGGCAGCGTTCTATTTACCTCCGTTCCAGTAGCGCTCGTGCGCTCCGTGTTGTGGGTTAGCCGCATGGTTTCACGAGCGATGCTTTTTCTGATGAATCCGTTGTTAAATGCTTTCGGGCGCGGTTACGGAGCTTTGGAAAATAGCTATCCGAAAACTCTGCGCTGGGCGTTGGGTCACAAGGGAATGGTGTTGAGCATTGCCTTTACGCTTTTTTTCATCAGTGTGTTGCTCGTTCCCATGTTGGGCGTCGAATTGATCCCGCAGCTTTCGCAAGGAGAATTTCGGGTTGAATTTCGCCTGCCGCCCGGCACACCGTTGGAGCGCACCGATGCGACGATCGCATCGATTCAAACGGTTGCCAACAAAACTCCCAACATTCACACCAGTTTTTCGGTTGCCGGCACCGGCAATCGTCTCGATGCGAATCCCGAAGAAGGCGGCGAGAATTGGGGCGAGCTGAACGTGAGGATGCAAGCGGGATCTAAACGCGCCGGCGAGGAAGCGGCGATGGCTGCCTTGCGCGAAGATTTGGAGCGTTTGCCCGGTGTGCAGTACAAATTTGGCCGTCCGACTTTATTCAGTTTTAAAACGCCAATCGAAGTCGAAGTGGCAGGATTCGATCTCGACAAGCTGAAATCTGTGAGCAATGAAATTGCGCGTCGCATGGCGGTTTCGCCGCGTTTTGCCGATGTGAAATCGACGATGGAAATCGGCCATCCGGAGATTCAAATTGTATTCGACCGCGAGCGCGCCGCCGCGTTGGGTTTGGCGGTGCATCAAATTGCCGATCGCGTCGTTGAAAAAGTTCGCGGCGAAGTGGCGACGCGCTATTCTTATCACGATCGCAAAATCGATGTGCTCGTGCGCGCGCGTGAAGAAGATCGCGATTCAGTGGAACGCATTCGCAAGCTGATCATCAATCCGGAGAGTGAGCGCCCGGTGCCGCTCGAAGCCGTGGCGAACATCCTCGTCGACACCGGCCCCGGTGAGATTCGCCGCATCGGTCAAGAGCGGGTCGCGTTGGTGACCGCCAATTTGCGTTCGGGCGATCTCGGCGGCGCTGCCGAAGAAATCAATACTGTCATCAGCCAAATTCCGATGCCGGCAGGATTGCTGGCGCGTCTCGGTGGACAAAATGAGGAAATGGCAATTTCCTTCCGCTCGTTGCAATTCGCGCTCTTGCTCGCCTCCTTCTTGGTTTATTTGGTCATGGCGGCGCAGTTCGAGTCGCTCCTGCATCCGTTCGTGATCATGTTCACGATTCCGCTGGCGGTGATCGGCGCGGTGCTGGCGCTGTTGATCACCGGCTCGACCATCAGCGTGGTGGTTTTTCTCGGCCTGATTTTGCTCGTCGGCATCGTCGTGGACAACGCGATCGTGCTGATTGATTTCATCAACCAACTGCGCGCCAAAGGGATGGGAAAGCTCGAAGCCATTGTCGAAGGCGGCCGTTCGAGATTGCGGCCCATCCTGATGACCACGCTCACCACCATCCTCGGTTTGTTGCCGCTGGCGATGGGCTTTGGCGAAGGCGCCGAGGTGCGCGCGCCCATGGCAATCACCGTGATTGGCGGCTTGACGGTTTCGACGATGTTGACGTTGGTAGTGATTCCCGTGATGTACGCGGTGATGGATCGGAAGGCGTAACGCAGACGGCCCGTCTGCAAAGGCGAGTTGACAGTAATCAGTTTTCAGTGATCAGTCGTAGCGGCTGGATCGTAGCGCAGACATCTTGTCTGCAAAAGCGAGTTGGCTGCGGGGTTGGCGTTCGTTTATATAAGGAAAGAACCCACATGTCCGGATCAAGGAATTTCGCGGTTACAGTTATTGTGACCTTAGTTATATCAGTTATTGGAACAATCCTCGTCAACGACTACCTGCAAGATGAACCGAAATTTGCAGAAGGGGTGACTGTCAGTAGGATGTTTTCAAAAATCCTCGACGAAGAACGTGAGGTAATCGTGCATCTTCCGGAAGGCTACGATCGCAACTCGGAACAGCGGTATCCCGTCATTTACGTTCTGGATGGATCTTCGCAAGACATCCATACAGCAAATAGCGCTGCCCTAATGGCGCGTATTGGGGTCATGCCGGAAGTCATCGTCGTTGGATTGCCAAATACCAGTTGGGCCAATCGCGAACGCGACTATACTCCGCCATTTATGCGCAGTAACATTGATGAACCAGACAGCCCCATGGGTGGCGGCGAGGCGTTTCTCGCCTTCCTTAAAAACGAAGCGGTTCCTCTGATAGAAAAAACGTATCGTACGGCGCCATATCGCATGCTGGCTGGTCATTCTCGCGGCGGGCTTTTGGTTGCGTACTCCTTGGTGGCTGACCCTGACTTGTTCCATGCTCGGTTTGCTCATAGTCCGGCGCTGTGGCGTGACGATGCGCTAATGGTGTCCAAGCTCACGGATTTCCTCACGTCAGCGCCGAATCTCCACACCTTTTTTTACATGAGCATGGGCGATAAGGAAAACGACAAAATGATGGCCGCCTATAAAAACTCCATCGCCTCCCTCAAAATGCATTCCCCCGCAGGACTGCGCTGGTATGCAGATGTTACGGTCGGTGCAGATCACGACAGCAACCCCGAACTGGCAACGCCTGTTGGTCTTAGGAAACTGTATTCACATTGGCAGTCTACGAATTAATTTTCCAACGAGTACAGAGCGGCCGACGAATTTTTATCAATTAGCGGTTTGTTGTTTGCGGGATTTTTTAGCTTTTTTGGATTCAAATGGTTTAGTTCTTTGAAATGATTGAGCGACGATACGAAATTGTCCCTACACACTAACCGTATTGTTCAAGTTTCTTTTCCGCACGGGGCGTCCATTGAACTTCGTATAGATCAGCTTCCACATTCTCTCCATGACCTGTTCCGGCGTCGCCCAACGACCGGCTTTGATTTCGCGCTCTGATTCGTCGATCTCGGCGTGAAAGGAGATTTCATCAAGCAATTTATCAAGGTTGATACCACGAGGGCGCGCCTTGATATGCTCGACGATTTTTTGAGCATATTCGGCGGTTTTTGAAGTTTTTTGTCGCCCGTTTCGTTCAACCGGCTCCAAAGAGATTTTTTTTCGCCGCTTTTCTCGCATTTGTTCGTTCGTCACCCAGCGCCCTTCTTGCTGAGCGCGCCGTGATTCGGCAATCTTGGCGAGGACATAAATCTCATGGAGCAGCTTATCCAAATCAATATGGCGCGGACGCGCATCAATAAGCTCGGCGACTTTGCGGGCATATTCATTACTTGTCATCATTTGGCTCCTTGAAGTGATTGACCGAAAGATACGAAATTATATATTTTCACGCAAGTTGTAATTACCCCGATTTTGCATTATATGGTCAAAACCACCACCCAATGGATTTCAACAACTAAAGGAGAATCGGAGTTTGGCTTTTATATGTGCAAAATTAAGGAAGTAAAACAATAGATTTACAAGAAGCTAATCGTGCGGTCTGTATTGCTGGTAGGGAAACATGACTGCTCTAATCCACACCATGCGATTAGCTTCGTCAATTTCAAAAATGATGCGATATTTCTTGATGATGAGATGGCGGCAAGAGGGAGCGTCTGGGGCACGAGGACATCGGTATGGACTCCAACGCAATGAGGCGGCAGCGTCCAGAAGCCGATTCCCGAATTTCTCGGCTCTTAACGGTGCATCTTCATAGATCTCGTCGAAGATTTCATCGAAGTCTTCTTGCGCCGGTTCCGTCCAGTGGACTTCAAAGATGATATCCTCTTCCATAGTCTCTCTCGCATCTGATCGTTTGTTATCCAGCGCCCTTC